>ERZ791899.188-NODE-188-length-89821-cov-23.729541_pt1 | contig 89821 bp, 83 predicted proteins | sample MGYA00510151_ERZ791899 | MGnify/ENA primary metagenome ERZ791899 (study PRJEB30046, sample SAMN00792118) | human gut metagenome | study: EMG produced TPA metagenomics assembly of the A metagenome-wide association study of gut microbiota in type 2...
AGCTGACTGTTACTAATCGGGTGAGGGCTTGACCAAGAATCGCAGGAAGAATGATCTCAAGGAAATGTCAACATGTATGTAGTTTTGAAGATACAGTGAGAAACCAGCTAGTAATTAGCTGGTTTTTTTGTGCGAAAAAAACAGATATAAAATGATATTTAACCGAATCAAGTAAGTCCCCTGCGGAGGTTGCGAAGAGCAATAAGCAGTGGGTGGGACTTGCTTGTATCAGGAGGGGTACAAGCAAGTCCTGATAAACTGCGGAGCAGTTATTCGGTTATGGTCAGGTAGATGCAGTAGTTTCTCTTGAAAATAATGATACAGAAAAAGCAGTAGATCTTCTTTTTAATGATGATAGTATTTTCTGGAGAATTTATGGTGAAGGCTGTTCCGAAAAACTGGTATATTATCTTGACAAGGGACTGATACAGGAACTTATAGTTCCAAATGAATATTATATGGGATATCAGAGCATGGCTGTGGCGGCACAGAACATTAGATATTATACAGATAAAACAGATCAGATAGAGGTTGAGTTTTTCGAAGTGACGAAAGAAAATCTGTATGATGAAGAGACAAGCTGGATTTTGTTTCCGACGGTAAGATGATATTGAACCGGAAACAATGGATAAAATAACGGGGGAAAAGGAATGGGCAGAAAATATCTGGCACTGGCAGGGGCTTTATGCATTGTAGCTGTTACTGCCGGAGGATGTAAAAGCAGCGAAGAAGAAACCGTCAAAAATATAAAGATAGGAGTCACTTTATATGACCAGTATGATACGTTTCTTTCGGAGATGATGACGGAATTTACGGAATATGCGGCAGATAAGGAAGAAGAAAGCAAAGTGACGATCAATTTGGAGATTCTGGATGTTTCTAAAAGCCAGCTGACACAGAATGAGCAAGTCAAAAGTCTGATCGAGAAGGGCTGTAATGTGGTATGTGTGAATCTGGTTGATCGTACAGAGCCTACAACAATAACTGATCTTGCGGAGAATAATAATGTTCCGATTATTTTCTTTAATCGTGAACTGGTAGCTGAGGATCTCGAACGCTGGAAAGATTTGTACTATGTGGGTGCGGATGCTTAGGAATCAGGGACACTGGAAGGAGAATTGGCAGCAGATGCATTTAAAGAGAATGCAGATATGGATAAAAACAGTGATGGTATCTGTCAGTATGTAGTGCTTGAAGGCGAGGCCGGTCACCAGGATTCTATTGTGCGTACGGAATATTCAGTAAATACGATGGTTGAAAAAGGTGTAGAAACATTGAAGATTATGAAAATAAACAAGGGGCTGTCGATTGACAGCCCCTTAAATTTTCCTGAAATCAATATCATGCATATGATACAGAAAAAATATCTGATTTAATTAAAGTGTCTGGATGTAAGCTAATAAATCTTCTTTTTCCGCACCGGTTAATTTACGGCCTTTTGTGAATGCGCATATGAAATTTTTAAGGGATCCTTCGTAGGAGTCGTCAACGATTTCTTTTGCATAGTTTTCATAAAACTTTTTTGAGGAGACAGAGGGAATATAAATCGCACGTTTTCCACTTTTGTCTATATTTAAAAAGCCCTTCTGTGACAGACGTGAAAGGAATGTATTTACAGTCTGTTTCTTCCATGCTTTCTTTTCAACCTCATTAAAATGAACCATAATCTCAGCGAAGGTTGCAGGTGTTTCTCTGGTCCATAAATACTGTAAAATATAAAATTCTGTTGCGCTCATTGCATTGCGTACCATTAATTAAGTCCTCCTTATTAGTATTATAGATATGTACCCATGGAATATAAAAACGGTGCTCCACTCTGATACCAGTTGATTGCAGAGTTGCTATTCACCTCTTTACCAGTAATGGGGGTATGGGATATTGCCGATAAAAAGTATGATGAAATAATACCGTTTATTTCGTGAGTAGTAACACTGTCAGGGTACACATGGTACAGGTGTGTGATGAGGGCAAAAACATACAAACCCTAACATCTACATATTATTTTAATATAAAAATATAAATATTACTAGGTGTAGAAATAGACAAAATTTTAAGCAGAAAATAGGCTAATTTATCGGATTTCGGAACCTGCTTTCAGGAACACTTATACAGTAGCTTCGCGAATCATGCAGTATTGTTTTAGACCGAAGTGATGTTTTTCTACAATTCCATATGTTTTAAATCCGAAATGCTCATAAATAGGGACATTTTCCGGATTATGGGTTTCCAGGGAGATTAGCATTTTGTGCTTCTGCGCGTAGTCGATTACTTCTTCCATGAGAAGGTCGGCAAGTCCGTGGTGCTGGTGTCCGGGATCTACTGCAAGATAGATTACATGAAGGCGGTCTGTCTGGTGGAGCTGGTCTGTCCAGCTGGAATTCAGGTAGTCTTTGCCCTGGATAAAATTCCAGAAAGTCTTCAGGCTGGGATCTTCTTTGATCAGCCATCCGTCAGTGGTAAGTAGCGCCTTGGCTTCGGTGAGACAATATTGCAGAACGTTGTAAGGTTCACTTTCATCTGAAACGACCAGGATACTGTTTAATTCACTGCTGTCAGAGTAGATTTCACAGGTTTGGTAGAATTCTGTAAGGTCGCAGGAAAAGAGTTCCGGCAGGAGGCGTTCTCTGGTTGCATCATCCGGAATCAGGGTGTGATACAGAGGATCCTGTGCGAAGCAGACGGTTAAGAGTTTCTGTAATCGTGGTAAATCTTCTTCTTGTACTCGATATAAATTATCGCTTTCCATAGTATGTATGAATCTCCTTATTTTTTTCAATGGATTATAGTAATCTATAAGATATTGCAATTAATCCAGCCCATCAGAAAATGAAATTCTGTGGGGCTGTTTTAGTTGCATTATTTTCTGGAATTGCTATAGAGTGTGTTTGAAAACTCATTCGTTATAGAATTGGCGAGTTAAAAACGTCATTAAACATGGCTGACAGTTTGCTGACAGAGCTATTCAGGTAGCGGATATCATCTTTGTAATAAGCTCTTTGTCTGCGCAGAGCAGCTTCCAGACGGCGAATCTCTCCGTCCAGTTCCGGATTCTCTTCTTCCAGGCGCTGTTTTAATTTCTGTACGATTCCGTAAAGATTTTCATGATGCATGATACGTCCGGCACCCCACATCAGGCGATCTTTGGGCTGGTGAAGAATGTATTCGGTGAAATGGTAATACACTTCTTCATCAAAAAGAAATGCATACATGTTGTTGTCTACACGATAGAGTGCTTTCAGCGCATCTGTGATATTTCCTTCAGATAAAACCTGGCAGGCTTTTTCCAGCTGCCGGATATTTCTGGAAGCGGCTTCCTGTGGGAAAATTACTTCATCCTGCCAGTTGAGACGCACCAGATAGTCCTGGGCTTTGCGGAAAATCTTCAGCAGTTTCAGCCCGACAGGTTCCCATTTGGAACGGAAATTTCTGCGGAATGCGGAATCTGAAAGTGTAGCATATTCTTCATTGATCTGGCATATTTTTTTGTAAATATTTCTGGCCGATTCGGTGGCTGTCCGTAAGTTCTGAAGCAGAGTTTCCTGTTCAGAATCTGCAAATGAAAGGGCATTTTCGTGAATACTGTCTGTGACTGCCTTCATGGTATTGCTGAAATTCAATGGCGGCAGAACCAGCGCATCGATGGCCATTACCAGTTTCAGATAGCATTCATGGTGGAACTGGTAAACAGCTTCCTGATAGACATCCTGATTGTCATATTGAGAGTGATAGTAGTTCTGCATAAAAGGTCCGGCACTGAAATCATTGACGGTAGAAGGAATGCCGGCAATAGCCATGGAGAAATCATCTGACCATGTCTCGATAGGAGAAAGGACAGTGATTCCATCCGGATAAGCTTGCTTCGGAACTGTCAGGCTGTCAGTAAACTGACGGATAAAGTCAGTATATTCATAAGTACACCGAATAGCATCCTGCGTGCTGTGGGCATGTGCGGGAAGCTCGAAGTTCAGGTTTGCGATAACTTTTCCCTGCCAGTCGGGATGTACGCGGAATACCTGATTATAAGCTCCGGTGGACCAGTCATATTTGGAATCAATAATTCCCCATTCCTCGGCGGCCATCGCGCAGAAGACAAGGGTATGAGCTGGTTTGTAACCGCCTTTTACAAGTGCGCGGGCGATGCCGAGCATCATGGCAATCGCTGCATTGTCATCCTGAAATCCGTCGAAATAGGAATCATAGTGAGCAGATAGTACAATCATGGCGTCAGTTTCAGTTCCCTGAATCTTACCGACAATGTTGCTGGCCTTGGTATCCGGAATGACTCTGGAACGGGCATCAAGTGATACTTTTAAAGTTTGTTTTCTTAATATAGAAGAATCTGCCTCCGGAGAAGTTTCAGAATGATCCAGATTACCATGTGAGGATTCAGAAGTCATCTGATTATTCTGGTGTGTAAAAGCGTTGGTTTGGATTGCACATTTTAAAATTTTGGCATCTGCCTGTGACAGGGAGAATGCAGGCGCGAAGTCCGGGCCTGCGATATCCTGAGCGTTGAGGGCAGTTTCTGCAATTTCGCCGTAACCATTGGCCTGAACTGCAATAAGAGCAGCGGCGCCTCGCAGATAGGCCTGATAGACAGGAAAACTGATCCACCATTCATCACGCTGGTTGATCTCAATCATAACCAGTTTACCTTTTACATTTACGCCCTCATAATCAGCGGCGGTTCCTTTTCCAAGATAAACTAATTCATAATCCTGGAAGCCGTCAGTTTCAAAATTTGTCTGATATCCGCCCATCTGAAAAACATGTTCCAGACCGTCATCATCCGTAAACTTCAAGACAGCTTTCTCAAATTCCCAACCGTCCAATGTAAATGTATCCCTGGTTACATCAATAAGTCCGATTTCTTTCATTTCTTTATATAACATATCACCTGTGGCGGTTTCAGCGGCAGAACCTGCGGTACGATAGCCGAGAACAGGATTTGTTTTTTCTTTTTCCATGCGTTTGGCAAGCTGATAGGACCAGTCTGTGTCAATGCAGGAGATACAGGAATCTTCAATGTTCAATTTGTTTCGCCTCTTTCCTGAAATTGTTATAAAAATATTTTAGCATAGCAAGGTAGCTTCTACAATCATTGTTTATTGGTTGTTGAAAAAAGGAGGCAATCTGAAATTGCTATAAAAACGAAGTGAGCAGTAAGATAAAAGGCAGAAATCTGAAAAATAGTGAAAAAACGCTGTGCTATAGTAGCATAAAAAAGCAAATAAGCGAGATAAAGCGGGAGTATTGTATGTTTTTGGATACAATATGCTTTAGAAATGGAAAATACTGGACAAACAATAAAAAATCAGCGTATACTGATATCGCAAAAATTAAATAACATTTATTGGTTTTGAACCAGTCGTTGTAAGTTCCGCAAGGATTAATAGAGAAACCGGTGCAAGTCCGGTACGATCCCGTCACTGTAATAGGGAGTTTCGGAATAAAAAATGTCACTGGACCATGTGAACAGTAATATGAAAGCTGGTCTGGGAAGGCGATTTCGAAGCGATAATCTTAAGTCAGGAGAACTGCTTACAATTGGGATAGAAATGATTCTTACGATAGATAGGAAGCATAATTTTTTCATGTCATTTTGTGTCCGTATATAGTTGTACGGGCTCTTTTTTTGCCCTAAAATCGGTTATCTGGGGCTGGTTTAATTCACGAAAGATGTAGGAAGGAGATTATTTTGACGAAAAAACAAATCGGGAAAAGATTTCTGCAGATTCTGATTGTCCTGTTTGGTATCAGTTTTCTGACCTTCGGACTGACGTATCTGTCTCCTGGTGATCCGGCCGAGATCATGCTGACAGAGTGCGGTAATCTTCCCACACCAGAACTTCTGGAACAGACGAGACATGAGCTGGGTCTGGATCAGCCGTTTCTTGTACAGTATGGAAGCTGGCTGAAAGGTGTGCTTACCGGAGATATGGGACAGTCCTATTCCTTTAAAATGCCGGTAGTCCAAAAACTCGTATCATGTTTCTGGCCAACGCTGAAAATGTCTCTGCTTGCACTGCTTATGATGATTGTGATTTCCCTTCCACTGGGAATCCTGGCAGCAGTGTATCAGAACAAATTTCCGGATTACTTTGTAAGAGGAATTACCTTTATCGGGGTGTCTGTGCCGAGCTTCTGGCTGGGTCTGATCTTACTGAGTATCTTTGGTGTACAGCTTCGCTGGGTAAATGTAGCAGGAGGAAGTACAGACTTCAAAGCTATGATCCTGCCATCTCTTACGCTGGCGCTTGCCATGTCTGCAAAATATACCAGACAGGTAAGAAGTGCAGTTCTGGAGGAGCTTCATCAGGACTATGTAACAGGTGCACGAATGAGAGGTATTAAAGAGAGCGTGATTCTGTGGAAACATGTTCTTCCGAACGTAATGCTTCCACTGGTAACTCTGCTTGGACTTTCTCTGGGAAGTCTTCTCGGCGGTACTGCAGTTGTTGAGATCATTTATAACTGGCCTGGAATGGGAAATATGGCAGTTAAAGCAATCTCCTGCCGTGACTATCCTCTGGTTCAGGGATATGTATTGTGGATCGCCATTCTGTATATGTGCATCAATCTTCTTGTGGATCTGTCCTATACTTATCTGGATCCAAGACTTAAGGAGGATAGATAATTGAAGGTAGTGAAAGTATTTAAAGAAAATAAGCAGTTTACCCTCTTTTCAATTCTGGCACTGATCGTAGTCGGCGTGGCTGTGTTTGCCCCACAGATCGCACCGTATGATCCGTTGGATGCAGTTATGCTGGAGTCACTTCAGGCACCAAGCTCTGCGCATCCGTTTGGAACAGATAAGCTGGGACGTGACTTACTGTCACGAGTTATTTTCGGAACCAGAACTTCTCTGGTCATGACATTATGTCTGGTAGCGGTTATCTTTGTGATCGGTACATTTCTGGGTGTTATCGCCGGATATTTCGGCGGAATCGTAGATGGAGTGATCATGCGTATCGCAGATATGATGATTTCTTTCCCAGGTCTGGTACTTGCAATCGCAATCGCCGGTATGCTGGGACCGAACCTTGTAAATGCTGTTATCTCCATTGCGGCAGTAAGCTGGACAAAATATGCCCGTCTTGCACGAAGCATGGTGTTACGAGTAAAGAAAAACCTCTATATTGAAGCCGCAGTCGTAAACGGAACAAAGACATGGAAGATTCTGCTTGTACATGTTCTTCCGAACATGGTTACTCAGATGGTTGTAACAGCCGCAGCAGATATCGGAACCATGATGCTGGAGCTGGCATCTTTATCATTCCTTGGCTTTGGTGCTACAGCGCCGACACCGGAATGGGGGCTGATGCTGAACGAGGGAAGAACTTACATGGCAAAAGCGCCATGGCTGATGATCTATCCAGGTATCGCAATCGTTATCTGTGTAGTAGTTTTCAATATGCTTGGTGACAGCATCCGTGATGTTCTTGACCCAAGACAGGAGTAAGAATAAATATAAAATTGTCTGTGGCTTCCGTACTGAACTACAGATGAAAGGTAAGACAGAATAATATTTGAGAAATACAAAAGAGCAGGACTGATACGGAATGGTTTGCTTTTGTATGAATCATAAAGAACAATGATTAACAACAAAGTGGAAATGAACCCACTTACCTAAATATTCAGGAGGAATCTATGAAAAACACATTATTTAAAAAAGTTTTAGCAGTAGCACTTGCATGTACAATGACATTTTCTATGGCAACAATAACACACGCAGCAGATGCAAAAGAGATCACTATCGGTGTAACAAGCTTCGCTGATACTCTGGAGCCGACAGAGCAGTATTTCAGCTGGGTTGTTTCCCGTTATGCAATCGGTGAATGCCTTACTAAATTCGATGAGAACGGTGAGATCGTTCCTTGTCTGGCTGAGAGCTGGGAAAACAGCGAAGATGGAAAAACCTGGACCTTTAAGATCCGTGAGGGCGTAAAATTCTCAAATGGTGATGACATGACACCTGAGATGGTAATGGCATCTATCCAGCGTACAGCTGACAAGAGTGACCGTGTACCGGAGTTCTTTGATCTGGACAGCATGGAAGTAGACGGACAGAATCTGATCTTCCACTTAAACAGAGCAAACGCAAACATGGCAGGAAGCCTTGCTGATCCGTTATTCCTGATCGTTGATACAAACGTAGACGATTCTACATTTGCAATGGAAGGACCAATCTGTACAGGACCTTACGCAGTAGAATCTTTCAGCCCGACAGATTCCTGTGTAGTAGTAAAGAATGAAAACTATTGGGATGGCGAAGTTCCGCTTGACAGAGTAACTCTGAAATGTGTAGACGATCAGACAACACGTTCCATGGCTCTTCAGACAGGCGAGATCGACATCGCATACAACTTAAAGACAGAAAACCTTGTAGAATTTGAAGGAAACGACAACTACGAGATTCAGGAACTTCAGTCCCTGCGTTCTACATATGCATTTATGAACCAGAGCGAAGGCCGTGCACTTAGCGACAAAGCACTTCGTCAGGCACTTCTTCGCGGACTTGACAAACAGACATACTGTGATGTTCTTCTTGAGGGTGGAGCTACAGCTGGTAAAGCACCGGTACCTCCGACACTTGATTTCGGATTTGATGATCTCAACGATGAGAACAGCTATGATCCGGAAGGCGCTAAAGCAATTCTTGACGAAGCCGGATACAAAGATACAGATGGTGACGGATTTGTAGAGACACCGGACGGAGATCCGCTGACACTTGATTTCGTTATCTATACAAGCCGTGCAGAGCTTGGTGTTTATGCACAGGCAGCACAGGCAAGCCTGAAAGAAATCGGTATCAATGTAAACCTGAACACAGTAAGTTATGAGACACTTCTTGACATGAGAGATTCCGGTCAGTATGACCTTCTGATCTGGAACGTACTTGTTGCAAATACAGGTGACCCGGAGAACTACTTAAGAGAGAACTGGTACAGCGCATCTGCAAACAATACAGCAGGTTACAACAATCCTGAAGTAGATGAACTTCTTGATGAACTGGCAGGAACTTTTGACGAAGAAGGAAGAAAAGATCTGATCATCAAGATCCAGCAGGATATCATGGACGATGCAGCAACTGTATTCTTCGGATATGAGACAACTTATCTGTTCTCTAACAAGAGAGTAACAGGTGTGAAGATGTACCCAATGGACTACTACTGGCTGACAAAAGACATCACACTTGCTGAGTAATTTGCCGCAATAATTGTCTCGTTGTTAATGAAAGTGCTTCGGCGATTTCTGCATATGAACAGATTACAAATCGCAGAACAGAAATAGCTGATAAGCATAACAGCAAGTAAGAAGGAGCGTTAATATATGCTTGAAATAAAGGACCTCTCCGTCCGGTATGGAAAGCAGGCACCTACGATCGAACATTTCAACCTGAATATGAAGAAGGGCGAGATCATCAGTGTTGTAGGTGAGAGTGGAAGTGGAAAGACTACCGTTATCAGAGCTGTCCTCGGCGCATTAGCCGGGGGCGGTAAGGTAACACAGGGAGATATCCTCTTCAACGGAAAATCCCTGCTGACTAATACCAAGGATGAATGGAGACAGTTAAGAGGTACACGTATATCTATGATTTTCCAGGACTGCGGCGGAACTCTGAATCCGATTCGTAAGATTGGAAGCCAGTTCGTAGAATATATCTGTACTCATTCAAAAGTGTCAAAAGCAGATGCCTGGAAAAAGGGCGTAAGCATGCTGGAGAAGATGCGTCTTCCGGAAGCAGAGAATATCATGAACAGCTATCCTCATCAGCTTTCCGGCGGTATGCGCCAGCGTGTCGGTATTGCCATGGCAATGACTTTCAACCCGGAACTGCTTCTGGCAGATGAGCCGACCAGTGCGCTGGACGTTACCACACAGGCACAGATCGTCCGTCAGATGATGGAGCTGCGTGATGATTTTCACACCAGCATTATCATCGTAACCCACAACATTGGTGTAGCTGCCTATATGGCTGACCAGCTGATCGTTATGCAGCATGGAAAAGTTGTGGATCAGGGAACCAGGGATGAGGTTATGAATCATCCGACAAGTGACTATACAAAGAAGCTTCTGGCAGCAGTGCCGGAAATGGAGGGCCGTCGTTTTGTTTAAGGAATCAGATATTGTACTCAGTGCAAAACATATCGTAAAACAGTTTCCGGCTTCCCATGGACGGACACTGACAGCATGCAATGACATTAATCTTAATGTATACAAAGGCAAGACGTTAGGAATCGTAGGAGAGAGTGGATGCGGTAAATCTACTTTTGTAAGAATGGTCATTTCTCTTGACAAACCTACCAGCGGTGAGATTCTGTATCATGGCAAAAATCTTGCAAATCTTTCAAAAAAAGAGACATGGCTGAACCGCCAGAATATGCAGATGGTATTTCAGGATCCGCTGGCATCTTTTGACCCCAAAATGAAGATCGTGGATATCCTGACAGAACCACTGATCAATTTCGGTAAATTAAGGAGAAGCGAAAAAGAAGCCAAGGCAAGAGAACTTCTGGAAATGGTTGAATTGCCAGGGGATTTCGTGGACCGCTATCCGCATAACATGAGTGGTGGACAGAGACAGAGAATCAGTATCGCCAGAGCACTTTCTCTGGAACCTGAGATTCTGGTGTGTGATGAAGCAACTTCTGCATTGGATGTTTCTGTGCAGGAATCTGTGATCGAACTTCTGGTACGTCTTCAGAAAGAGAAGAATATCAGTATGCTTTTCATCTGCCATGACCTGGCACTGATTCGTTCTTTTGCCCATCAGATCGCAGTTATGTATCTGGGAAATATCGTCGAGGTTATTCCGGGAGAGGATGTTACAGAGCATGCAGTACATCCATATACACAGGCACTTCTCGGCGCACAGTTTTCTATTCATATGGATCCGAATCAAAAGATTCAGAGTATTGAGAGTGAGGCACCAAGTCCTCTGGATGTACCGAAAGGATGCCCTTTCCAGAACCGCTGCGAGCATTGCACAGAAAAGTGTAAGGCTGAAATGCCGAAGCTGACAGAAATTGCTCCGGGACATGAAGCTGCATGCTTTTATGTACAGGATAAGATAGCAGGCAGAGCATGATGCAGCTTCATGTATTGCATAAGTATGTAAAAGCCTGCTTGAATAAAAGAGCAAAAGAAATGAGGGGATGTGTAATGAAAAGAAAAATTCTCAGTCTGATGTTAAGTGCAACCCTTGTACTGGGAGCACAGACTCCTGTAATAGCAGCTGCTGAAAAGTATGCAGATGGAGAAGCACATACCATTGGCGTTGTAGTATATGATCCGGATGCTTCCGAGATGGAAATGTTTGCGGATTATTATCGTGATTATATTGAAGCCGGATTTCCGGTGAATTTCATTTTTTCCGGAAAAATAACAAGTGCTGAGGAAGAAATACAGTTTATTGATGCCATGAAAGAACAGGGCGCAGAAGGGATCATTTCCTTTGGCGGATTTGCAGACGGCCTTCAGGATATTATCAAAACCTGTGAGAAGGATGAACTGTATTATGCACTTGGTTCTAATACCATCAGTGATGAAAATTACGAGGCTGTAAAAGACAACCCATGGTATATGGGAAGTGTAGGTCCGAATCTGGAAGATGTATATCAGAGCGGATGTGACATGGCAGAATATTTCCTGGACAAAGGAGCGAAGAATTTCGTGATTATGTCCGGTGGTGCATCATCAGGAAACCGTCTGCATCAGGTAAGAACCTGGGGAATGCTTAATACACTGCAGGAGAAAGCAGGGCTGGTTCTGGATGAAGAAGCAGAAACTCTTTCTGCTACAGGGGAAGTGACAAAGCTTTCTAATGAGGATGATTCCATACAGGTTACGATCTGCCCGGGATATACAGAGATGGATGGACCGGGACTTGAGAATCTGAGTACTGCATTTGCAGATGGAACTTGTGACGCACTGATGAGTGCTTTCCATGTTTCTACTTATCTTGACAAGATTGCAGACAAGGAAAAGGAACAGGACAGCAACATTATGGTAGGTGCGATTGACAGTTTCACAGATGATAACTTTGAACTTTTCAAAGAGAAGGATATGTTTGGAAATCCACCTGTTGATTATGCACAGGGTAAATATGCATCTTTGGCAGGACCGGCATTTGCCATGATCTACAATGCTATTACCGGAAATCCGGATGCAGTAAAAGAGAACGGACAGGCAGCACGTCTGTATCAGGGATTCTGGACTGCAACTACACAGAAAGAATATACAGAACTGTATGGATATGCGACAGGAATTTATGAAAACGCATATAGCTGTGATGACCTTCAGGGTGTGATTAAAGTGTTTACAGAAGATACCACACCGGAGAAGTTTAAGGAATTGACAGAGAGCTATACCGTAGAAGATGTCAAGGCGAGAATCTTCGGCGAGGAATAAAATGAAAAAACAGGGAGTTAATACATAGAGTGTATTCGCTCCCTGTTTGAAAATGCGAAAGTTTTATATAACTAACTATAATTCAGAGATAGAGGAGAATACAGAATGCGAACATTGCGAGTGGCAGACTTGGAGGCGAAGCCAGGGGAAAAGGTGTCCGGATTTGTGCATATCATAGGAGCTGATTTCGGAATTCCAGTAACACTTATCTGTGGAGAACAAAAAGGGGAAACAGTTCTGATTTCCGGCGGAGTACATAATGCGGAATATGTAGGTATTCAGGCAGCCATGCAGATGGCTAACGATCTGGATCCGAAGAAGATTGCGGGAAATATCATAGTAATCCGTCTGATGAACCGGACGGGATTTGAGCATCGCACCATGAGCCTGACGTATGAAGACGGAAAGAATCTGAACAGAGTTTTTCCGGGAAATCCGAATGGTACACTTAGTGACAGGATCGCTTATACTGTTGTGACAGAGTTTTTCCCGAAGGTAGATTATTATATCGATCTGCATTGCGGGGATGGCTTCGAGGGGTTGGTATCCTATGTATATTGTACAGGGGCAGCTGCTCCGGAAGTTGCGGCAAAGAGCCGTGAGATGGCAGAGATCGCACATGTGGACTATCTGGTGACATCTATGTATGGAACCGGCGGAGCTTACAACTATGCCGGAAGTATGGGGATTCCAAGTATCCTGCTGGAACGTGGACACAGCTCCCGCTGGTGTGAAGATCTGGTTGCAGAAGATGTTCATGATGTAAAGAATATCTTAAGACACCTTGGTGTTCTTTGCGGCAAGTCCCATACGCACGGTGAACCTCCGGTAGAAGTAAGTCCTGTGATTTATGAAGATGCCCCGGTGTCCGGCTGCTGGTATCCTGCAAAACAGCCAGGAGAGACCTTTAAAGAGGGAGAAGTGCTGGGAAAAATCTGTGATTATTTTGGACGTGAACTGTTTGTCTACAGAGCTAAGATGGGCGGGATTATCCTTTATCAGACAATCAGTCTGTGTATTATGAAAGACACACCGATGGTATCTTATGGAACCTGGGATGAGGAGAAACAGGGGAAAATTGAACTTGGCTGTGAGGTTTGCGGAAATAAAGAACATAAGCATGGACACCACCATCATAAACACAGAAATAGTAAGCATGAAAATGATAAACACCATAAGTAACATGAGAATCATATAGCAAAAAAGTCCCCTGCGGAGGTTGCGAATATCCGATTGACATGGCTGACTGAAAATAAAATGTGACCGTACAATATCTCATTATTGGAGATAAAGTGCGGTCGTATTTTGCATTATTTTTGTGATGAGCTTTTTGGGCAATCATCGGAAATACAAAATCTGCCTGTCTATTCATGAAACAGAATCTGAGTAAAGAATCTCACATCTGAATCGTCTGCTCAGCAGATCATTCCTACGGCATCTGCCATCTTCTGCGCATCTACGCTGTAGGCTGACATGCAGGAACAATTTTTATATGGACCTGCACTCATGATTAGAACATCATCTTTTCCGGTTTCCTGCATACGCTTGGCGAGCTGTTCTGTAAGAATATTCTGCGCATGTTTCGCCTGTTTAAAAAGAACTGGATCCATAAGAGGATCTTTCAAAACAGTCTGAAGAACCAGTGCTTTTTCGTACTTCATTGCTCTTTCGTGCATTTCCTCTACAGTGCCGCAGGCAGGTGGACATGCCGGCACCAGATTATAATTTCCACACATATTGTCTTCGCAAAACTGTCGGTATTCCGGTACAAATACCAGGTCTTTTGTATCCATGATCGCTGCATTTGCAAAGCCCATGGAAAGTGCTTCTTTTATAAGATCCATAAGATAAAATCTCCCTTCTGTAAGTGGATGAAATCTTTGGCTATAAAACAATGACTGGACGTCAGAACAGAGTAAAATTGATTTACCTTTGATTCCGACATCATAATAGGATTATAGCATAATTTGGGCGTTTATGTCTGGCTGTTTTGAAGATTCCTTGTTATAATAAGCAGTATACTAATGTTATGGTACATGTAGCAAATGATAGCAAAAAGCTATTGTTCATTTTTGAAATGACTCAGGATGAGTACAGAAAAGCAGCAATCGAAGCTGACACGCAGATGCATGCGCACCAGGAAACCCGAAAGATGCAAGCGTAGAAGATCTGAAAGATCTGTTCCGCAAGATTATGTAATTTATGCAAAGGGGCTATCGGGAAATAGATAGCCCCTTTTTTGACTTTTATGATTTATTTGTAAGGTGTTATATCGACTTTGCCAAGTTCGCTTCCTGCAAGGCCTTTTGCTTTGTTATTTACTCTGGTATTTCTCTAGCTGATGATCTGTTTCATTATACTGTTCAAATCGTCCTTCGATTTCTACTAGCATATTCGCATATTCTCTTAATTCATCTTTAAGCTGCTCCTTATCTGCACGTTCTTTCTTATAGGAAATACGATGTTCCATGCTTGCCCAGAAATCCATGGACATTGTTCGAAACTGTATCTCCACCGGAAAGTATTCCATCCCATCCAGACAATATACCGGCACTCCTACGATCACATGATAACTTCGATAACCATTTGGCTTCGGGCTGCTGATATAATCCCGTTCTTTTATCACAATCAGGTCACTCTGACTTTTCAGAAGTTCTGTCAGATTATAGATATCATCTACAAAGTAGCAGATCACTCTGACACCTGCAATATCCTGCAGATAATCTTTGGCGTTGATTACGGTTTCTTCTTTTCCTTTTCGGCGAAGTTTCTCTTCAATACTTCGTTTCTTTTTGATTCTGCACTGGATATTGTGGATCGGTCTTGCCGAGGCTTCTCCGTAAAGATTGTGGTTCAGCACATCCAGACGGGTAAGAAGCATCTGCTTGGCATCTTCATATGGTCGTATAAACTCATAATATTCTTCATCTGTCATTTTTCATTTCTCCTGTAAAATCCCCTATACAATGTATCAGACTTATTCCCAATTACTCATTTATCATACAGAAAAAATGTGTTCAATTAATGGTGGATTTCTAACCATTTTATAAAGAATCTCTGTAAATCTTTTTCATTTACTGTACAACGCAGATGTGGCACTTTATAAAGCAAAAAAAGAAAACCCGGGAACTTTCCGGATATTTGAAGAATAAACTGACAAAAATATAGCCGGAGTTTACGATAATTAATCATAAATCGTAAATTCCGGCTATATTATGTTAATCTCTACCCGCTGTTTATTGCTCTTGGCAATTGAAGCAAGGGACTTTTCTGATTTGGTTAAATAATATATTTTTTCAAAGCAGTAGTAAATTCCTGAATTCGCTCTTCAGCAATCTCTTTCAGAGTCACATCCTGCATACTCTGGATATATCCCTGTTCCTGTTTGTATAACCATTTATTCACGGATGGATTGATTTTCTCATAATGATTTGCCTTTACCCAATCTTCATAAGAGATCGGTGTCACATAACCTAATTTCTCATCAAGCAGTTCTTTGAAATCAATCTGATCTGAGCGCTGTAACATTTCCTTCCAGAATTCCAGAACTTCCTCTACATGCTCATGAATCTCATAACGTCTTGCACCGCCATCATAAATAATACATTTCTCAAACAGCGGATTTCTCATGGACAAAGTCTCTCTTCTGAATTCCGGCGCAATAATACCATCTTTCCAGTAGAAGTCTACGTCAGGAAGATTGATTCCGGATACACCCTTATCCTGATAAGTGCTGAAAATTCCCTCATAATATACTGTGATAAATCCTTCGAATTCCGGCCAGAATTCACGGATTTCTTTCGTCAGACGTTCCAGAATCGTAATTCCTGTAGTACCGCCAATCGTAAAAATGATAATATTGCGAAGTCTTGCACCGTGTTCTCTGTAGAAATCTGTTACATAACGCAGACAGTGAATTAATGTTTCACCAGTTGCAATGATGTCACCAATCAGCAGAGTACTGTCCGGTACCATTGTCAGTTTGCTGTATTTGATTTCCAGACCTGCGATCTCATCTTCATTAAATACACGTTCACTGGAAAGGAAGCTGATATCATGAACGCGGATATGTTCTCTGTAGCAGCTCTCCTCAAGCGGATAGTTTAATGCGCCGCGAAGAATTGAAAGAATATTTGCGGTTGTTACTTTCTTCTGTTCTTTGAAATAGTAGAGCATCTGAGAAGTGGACGGAATCAGACAATGATACACTTCGTATCCAACTACTTCCGGTGTATTCAGAAGCTTTCTTGTTTCTGATTCAGAAACTACATAATATTCATTCTCGTAGTTTCCGCCCTCCAGACGATAGCAGTCTACACCCTGCTCTGAAAATTCCGGTACCAGTTTCACATTATTCCAGTTATCCATTGATTTAACCTCCATCTTCTCATGTACATTATCAGATATTTGTTATATCTGCATTTATAGTTTTCGTTATCCCTGTCATCAGCATGTGCCAAATCAGCAAAACAGCCAGCTTTTTCCAGTGCAAAAAGCCAGCTCCTATTAGAAATAGAATAGGCTAAACAGTTGATATTGTCAAGTCTGTAATTTGGTATTTTAACCGAAGCAGACTCCTTATGGTAACTGTTCACACGCTACTATTCCGCGAGGTGTTTTGGCATGAATATACCAAAATCCAGAGACATACGGCGCGGATTTATGCGATTAGCATAAATTCTGCGCACCCCTTGCATATTCCGTGAGTTTACCTTATAATGTAATGTATCAGCGCTTTAACAAAGTAAAGGAAAAAAGGAGTAAAGAGATGAAAAAGTTTTGGGACAAATGGACTGAGATCGCTCTGGTAAAGAGAATCCTGGTTGGTCTGATTCTTGGTGCGATTCTTGGAATCGCAGTTCCACAGGCCACAGGAATCGCAATCCTGGGTGATGTCTTTGTAAGTGCTTTAAAAGCAATCGCACCGTTACTGGTGTTCTTCCTGGTTATCAGCTCTCTGTGTAACGCAGGAAAATCTCATGGAGGAGTTATCAAGACAGTTATTATCCTGTATATGTTCAGTACTGTACTGGCAGCAGTGATCGCAGTATTTGCAAGTATGGCATTTCCTGTAAAACTGACACTTGCAAACGCAGCAACTGATACAAGCGCACCACAGGGCATTGCAGAGGTGTTAAATAACCTTCTGTTAAATGTCGTTGCAAACCCGGTATCTTCTCTGGTAAATGCAAACTATGTAGGAATTCTGATGTGGGCAGTTCTTCTGGGACTTGCATTCCGTGCGGCAGATAAGATGACAAAGAAAGTTCTGGCTGATGTTGCGGATGGAATTTCCATGGTAGTAACATGGATCATTAACCTTGCACCTGTCGGAATCTTTGGCCTGGTATTTAACACAGTATCTACAAATGGTCTGGATATCTTTACTACATATGGAAAACTGCTTGTTCTGCTTGTAGGATGTATGCTGTTTATCTATTTTGTAACAAACCCGATTCTGGTTTACTGGTGTATCCGCCAGAATCCATATCCGCTGATTTTCCACTGCCTGAAAAGAAGCGCGCTGACAGCATTCTTTACAAGAAGTTCAGCAGCCAACATTCCGGTAAATATGAAAGTCTGCGAAGAGATGGGACTGGACAGAGATACTTATTCTGTAACTATTCCGCTTGGTGCTACGATTAACATGGATGGTGCAGCCATCACTATTACAGTTATGACAATGGCTACAGCATTCACACTTGGTATTAACGTAGATATTCCGACAGCAATCATCTTAAGTTTACTTGCTGCTCTGTCTGCATGTGGAGCTTCCGGTGTTGCAGGTGGATCCCTTCTGCTGATTCCGCTGGCATGTTCTCTGTTTGGTATTTCAGATGATATTGCCATGCAGGTTGTTGCAGTTGGATTTATCATCGGCGTTATTCAGGACTCCGTAGAAACAGCCCTGAACTCATCCTCAGACCTTCTGTTATCTGCCTCCGCAGAATTCAGACAGTGGAGACTGGAAGGGAAAGAGATTAAATTTAAATAAGAAATGGGAAATCCCATATAGCGACCGCCCGAAAGGACGGTCGTTTTTATGTGAGCGAAAACTTCGGACATACGATTTTGCGCTAAAGCATACACTGTAAAAACAGTGTCTTCGGAGGCTTATCCGTGAAAGATTATATCGAAGAGCGGGCAGTGGAAATTGCGAATTATATTATTGAGACAAAGGCGACAGTGCGTCAGGCGGCGAAGAAATTTGGAATTAGTAAGAGTACAGTACATATGGCAGTAACAAAATAGAAAGATTTCTGATCGAGATAATATAAGAGAAAAAATGGTCGTGTTGTGTAAGTACAATATGCCCGTTTTCATTATAAAAAATAGAACTAACAATGTACTTAGGACTAGTTGGCGTGCTAACGATTTGGTATAATGCAAATAAAGATAAATATTGGAATTTATTAAGGAGTAGTGGAAGAATGGTATTATTGGTTGTAGACACGCAAAAGGCACTTGTTAACGATGAATTATATAATTGTAATGAGTTTATTGACAATATTCAACTGCTAATTAAAAAAGCACGAGAAAACAATGTTGAAGTCATTTATGTTGTACATGATGATGGTGTTGGGAGCGGTTTAACAAAAGGTACTGATGGTTTTGAAATATTTGAAAAATTTAAGCCACTATCTAATGAAAAAGTATTTGTTAAAATCGTGAATAGTGCGTTTAAAGATACTGGTTTAGTTGAGTATTTAATGAAAAAAAATGAAAAAGATATAGTTGTTGTTGGACTTCAAACCGATAAATGTATCAATGCAACAGTAATAAGTGGATTTGAATATGGCTTTAATTTGATTGTACCTGCATTCGCAAATTCGACGGTAAACAATAATTATATGAATAACAAAAAAAGCTATCGGTATTATAACGAATTTATGTGGCATGAACGGTATGCTGAATGTATTTCTATAGAGGAAACTATAAAAAGAATGGAGGACTAAAATTTAGTTGATGAGGAGATTATTATGAAAGATAAAAGTATTTTAATCAGTATGGGAATTATTCTTTATATTATTATGGCTGGAGTGGATAGATTTGTTTATCGCATACCTAATATTGTTTATATTCCAGTAGCAATTTTAGGTATTGCTTTAATGTTGATTGGATTTTTCAAGAATAAATCAAAATAAAAAATTAAAAATCAGAGGTGATTTGAAATGAGTAAAAATAATAGGTTTGAAATAGTGTATCAAGAAACGGGTTTAAAAAGTGAGAAAACAATATATGTTGATAAAGAAACAGGAGTAAATTATCTTTTTATTGCAAATGGATTTGGAGGTGGTTTAACTCCATTATTAGATGTGGAGGGAAAACCTATTATTACGAAATGATCCATAATACTAAGAACTAATAGACGAATATATAAACTAGGACTTGTGGAGGTAATGGAAATGAAATTGAAAAATCCTATGCTAGTGGTAACAGATATAGAGAAATCAGTTGAGTTTTATAAAAAAGTTTTCGGGCTTCATGTGATTATGGATTTTGGAGCAAATAAAACTTTAACAGGCGGTTTGGCTTTGCAGACGGTTGAAACATATAAAGACTTTATCGGGAAAAGTGGTATTTCTTTTGGTGGCAATAACTTTGAAATTTATTTTGAAGAAGATAATTTCGATGAATTTGCGGATAAGCTGAAAGAATGTAATGTTGAATACGTCCACCCCATTGTAGAACATTCATGGGGACAGCGTGTTGTTCGTTTCTATGACCCAGATAAACATATTATTGAAGTTGGTGAGAACATGAAAATAGTATGTAAGCGTTTCTTAAATAGTGGAATGACACCAAAACAAGTATCAGAACGCATGGACGTACCTATGAAATTTGTCAATGCCTGTATGCGATAAATCCCAGTTTGCCTATACCTAGTGAGGTCAAGGAACAAGGCGAAGCTGATACGCCGTAGGGCAGTCCTTGACGGAACGGACACAGCCAACAGCACCATGATACAGCAGAGGACTTGTAAGGTCAGAAACCTTGCAAGTCCTCTTGTTTATTGTTGGTTGTGATATTTTAGGTATAGTGCTTCTTTTTCAATTTCTTTCTCAAATGCCTTTATATGGAATCCATATGGTTTAGTATTGATTTGAAAACAATCATCAGTTGGTGAATAGGAAAGCATGGTAACTTTCGGTTCAAACGTTTTTGTGTCAATTCCGTAATAATATATAGTAGCAGTTATCAGTACCATGTTGATACTTTCAAAATCTTTTGTAAAAATAGCGTGCCTGTCAGAGTGGAACAGGTCTGATGGACATTCGTAAAACTCGGAGCAGTCCTCTTTTAAAAACAAGGGGAGCAGGTGCATTGCATTGGAACTCCTGTCTACAAGAACATAGAAACGGGGAATCATGGCGGCATACTGGGGCATCATGGCAATATACATATCATCTAGCTTGTCAAGAAGATATTCCGAGCAGTCATTATTATAAAAGACATAAGGAAGTGCCTGTTCCTGCCCTTGTGAGCCAGTCTGCATGGGTACGTTCTCTCCGTAAAGCCACCGCAAGTCCACATCTAAAGAATCGGCAATCTGTTCCATTTTATCTGCTTTGGGATTGTACTGTCCTGAAAGATAGGAACTGAATGCTCCTTTGCTGATACCTGTATCTTTTACAATATCAATCTGTTTCTTATTTTTAGCTTTCATAGCAAATCGAATCCGTTCTGCGATGGTATTCATCTGAAAAAACCTCTCTTTCTATATCTCGTTATAACTTGTTATATCTTATCATCTAAATCCACTATACCACAGGTGCAGAAAAAAGAAAATAAAAAGTTCATAAAAAACTAAACTTTCTCTTGCGAACTGAAAATCTGTGTGCTATGATACAAATGGGTTCAGAAATAACTGAACTATATGACGTCATATCAAAGGAACTGGAAATAAAAGAAAGCTGTCCTATCGGCAGGACGGGGAGAAAGGAAGATGTATGCAGATTACATTGACAAAAGAACAGGTCAGAGAAGCCTTTGGAGAACTTCGATTTATGGGTGCAGACGCTTGTTACCATTATGATAGGGAGAACAAGAAGAAAACAGAGGAAGTGGAAGCCTTAAAACTTCATCTTGGAAGCATGAAGTTAGGAAACAGCGTGGATATTCGTCTGGAAGCAACGGAACTTCCGAAGATTGAGCCTTATGCGGTGGTAGAACTGGAAGAAGCAGTATACTCGCCTTATGTACAGAGAGGGAATTTCCCTGTGCTGGTGGAGAGGATTACCTGTAAAGGAATCCGCAGTATTTCAAGCAAACAGGTATAGGCAGTCAAAGTTCCTGTCCCCGTTCTGACGTACCAAACGGCAGGTTGGGGGCAGGGCAACGGCAATGCCGTTGCAGATAGGAGGTTTGATAAATTTGGAAGAAAGAAGCGGAAGTCTTCTTTCAGAACTCCCCTACACTAACAGGGGAGTAATACGGCAGAAAGAAGAATTAAGCGCGTTGATAGACTGGTGTCAGATAACCATTAAGGAAGTTCCATTAGAAGCAGTCATAGAAGATGTGCTGAGAATACCTTTGGAACTTATGACGGTCACAGGCTATGAAAAGGGGATTGCAGGACATGAGGTTGTAGCAATCTTCGATAATATCAAGGTGCTAAAGCCAACAGGAAACGCACAGTATCAAGGCTTTCAGATTTTAATGAGTGGGAAAGGCTGTCGCAACTATGAGAATTTTTTACAACTCAATGAGGAAACATGGTTTGATTTCTTAAACAGAGTTTGTCAGTATCACATCAATTTTCCTCGGATTGATTTGGCGATAGATGATAGAAAACCATATTTGAGTATTCCCGATTTGATTGTAAGGACAAAAGAGGGATTGCTTTCCACAAAGTTACGGGAGACAGATTTTCACGATTCGGGAGAACTAAAAGAGGAAGTCTTTCAGAGTAAAGGTGGAAGTCTTTATCTCGGCAGTTCAGCCAGTAATTTAAGATTGGTATTTTATGAAAAAGGATATGAACAGAATAAAAAGTATGGAACGGAACTGGATGAAAATTGGAATCGATATGAATTGAGATTTCGACAGGAAATGGCAGTAAGTGTCGTACAGGAATTATTGAGATACAGAGATGTGGCAGGACTGGCAATGGAAGTATTGAACAGTAAAATACGATTTTTAGAAAAGCCGACAGACAGCATGACAACTCGAAAAAGACTTTATCCCACTTATCGCGCGTGGGCGGAACTGATGAAAGACATAGGTAAGGTGAAACTTACCATGCAACCACAGAAGAAAAGTCTGCAAAAGGTGTGGGAATGGCTGGAAAAATATGTTGCACCATCTTTAAAGCTGTTTGCAGAGGTGGGAAAGATAGAGCAGAGAGATTATATTGGGAATCTCATAGCAAATGGAGAAATGAATATCACACAGAAGCAGTTGTATGAGGACTACTTAAAATCCTTAAAGTTAAGTGAAAAGAGAAGTTAAGGTAAAAGGGAATAATCGTTCAGACTGGACATATAAATGCAGAAAGGACTTTTAGGAGTGAACATATTTGAAAAAGACGAAACTGAATATACGTTTTCATAATCCGAATACGGAGGAAGAAACCGTTCAGTACATAGCAAAGATTTTCGTAGCAGTAGGTGTCCAAAGATTAGAAAAAGAAGTAGAAAGTGCTATACAGAAGAAAGAGTATGAAGAAGTAATGAAAATAGTATAGTAAGTTGCAAATTCATCTTGAGAAACAGAAGTGACTATGATAAGATAAAGAAGTAACAGAAAGATGATTAGTAAATAGGTAGGTGTTGGAGATGAATATAGCCGCTTATTGTAGAGTATCAACAGATAAATCAGACCAGTTAAATAGTTTAGAAGCACAGAAAAAGTTTTTTGCAGAGTTTACAGAGCGTAATGGACATAATCTTGTAAGACTATATGCAGATGAGGGTATTTCGGGAACAAAGATTAAAAATCGAAAAGAATTTCAAAAACTCATGCGTGACGCAAAGCAGGGGTTATTTGATATGGTTGTTGTAAAGGATATTTCAAGATTTGCCCGTAATACCGTTGATTTCTTACAAAGTATTCGTGCATTGAAAGCACTAGGAATTGAAACAACATTTTTAACAGCGAATATGACAGTATTGGGGAACTCGGAATTTGTTCTAACCATTTTCGGAGCTTTGGCACAGGAAGAAAGTGCAAACACTTCTAAACGTGTGAAATTCGGAAAGAAAATGAACGCAGAAAAAGGACGAGTTCCTAATATTGTTTATGGGTATGATAAAACGATTGGAGATTATTTCAATCTTGAAATAAATAAAGAAGAAGCTAGAAATGTAAGGCAGATTTACAAATGGTATATTGACGAGGGATATGGTGCGGCTAAAATCGCAAATATGTTGAATGAACAAGGGATAAAAACAAAACGTAATTGTGCGTGGAGTCAAAATGCGATTTGCCGTATTCTTACAAATGAACTCTATACGGGAAAAATCATCAATGGAAAAGAGGAAGTTGAGGACTTTCTGACTGGGGTAAGAACCACAAAAGAAGAAAGCGAGTGGCTGATTACGGACAAGCCGGAACTTAGAATCATTGAACCGGAGATATTTGATAAGGCACAAGAAGTATTAAAAAGCAGGCATAAGGCATTTAAACTAAATAAAGAACGACAGAGTAACAAATATATTTTTAGTACCTTAATTAAGTGTAAAGAATGTGGCTGGTCTTTTAGAAGAACAGTCAGAACCTATAAAAATACTTATATTCGTTGGGTTTGTTCGGGACATAACGGAAAAGGGGTAGATAATTGCCCGAATGCAGTCACGATAGATGAAGCGGAACTCATACAGGCATTAGATGAATATTTTAAAGAGATTTTAAAGGATAAGAAGAATATCATAAATCGTATTGTAAAAGAGTTTAATCGGATATATAAGAAAAAGGAAGATAATGAACAATACGAAAATGAACTAATGACAGAACTTGCAAAGTTGAAAAAGACAAGAGAAAAGTATATGGATATGTACACAGATGATTTAATCAGCCGTGAGGAACTGAATGAAAAAATCGGAGGTATGAAGAAAAAGATTGAGAAACTGGAAAACGAGTTAAAACTGGTAGAGTATAATCTGAATAAGGGCGACCAGTTGGAAGAAATCGTACAGCATACGTTCAAAAACATTGAGGGCATTACTTCAGTTGCAGATATGACAAATGAGCAGTTGAAACAGATTATACAGAAGATTGAAGTAGATAAAGAGGGGAATGTGGACATTTACCTTAGAATATTTGGTGATTTAGGTTTAGATGATAGCGTTCTAATTAGTTACGACCATACATAAGGATTGTACCGATCGTCTCAAACAGCTAAATCCGGGACTGGCCAGTGAAGTCAGACAGGTTCTGGATGTGAATAAGCAGGAGCGGCATATCAGAGGTGGTCTTGCAACCAGAGAAAAATACCTGCATCAGCATTAAGGCGGAATTTCACTGTATGTTAAATTATTTTGGCTATAACAGACAGTAGCTTTTTGATAGGTTCTTTATATTAGGGGGGAGTTATGACAGATTAAGAGATACGTCATAACTCCTTTGTCTGTGTTGGAAAAAGGAAAGAAATTTTTATAGAAAAGATATTGAATATCAGGTAGAACTTGTGTATAATGAACTTACAAAATAACGTATATTATTTTAGAAAAAACTAAAATAAAAACCAAAAAACACCAATCATGGAGGTAAAAATGACTAAGCTAGTAATTAATCCATCAAAAAAACAAAGCAAAATCAACAAAGAGATTTACGGACATTTCTCTGAACATCTTGGAAGATGTATCTATGAAGGAATCTATGTAGGTGAGAATTCTCCGATTCCAAATAAGAACGGAATGCGTACAGATGTAGTAGAAGCCCTGAAACATATCAAAATCCCGGTGCTTCGCTGGCCGGGTGGATGCTTCGCAGATGAATACCACTGGAAAGATGGTATCGGACCGAAAGAGACACGTAAAAAAATGATTAATACACATTGGGGCGGTGTGGTAGAAGATAACAGTTTTGGTACTCATGAATTCTTTGAACTTTGCGAGCAGCTTGGATGCGAGGCTTATGTAAATGGAAATCTGGGAAGCGGAACCGTACAGGAAATGTCCGAATGGGTAGAGTATATCACTTTTGAGGGCGTTTCCCCGATGGCTGACCTTCGTAAGAAAAATGGTCATGAGAAACCATGGAAATTGGATTTCTTTGGCGTTGGAAACGAGAACTGGGGATGTGGCGGAAACATGAATCCTGATTTCTATGCAAATGAATACCGCCGTTACCAGACTTATGTCCGCAATTACCATCCAGATCATCCGATTCACAAAATCTGCTGTGGTGCAAATGTAGATGATTATGAATGGACATCTGAAGTATTAAAGACTACACATAATCATTGCCTGAAAGAACTTCACGGAAATATGGATGGCCTTTCTCTTCATTATTATGTACATCCGGAAGGATGGGAAATCAAGGGAAGTGCAACTGATTTTGATGATAAAGTATGGTATAAGAGTCTGAATAAGGCACTGTTCATGGAAACTCTTATCGAACGTCATGGACACATCATGGATGAGTATGATCCGGAGAAAAAGATCGGTATGATTGTTGATGAATGGGGTGCATGGTACACCGTAGAACCGGGAACCAATCCGGGATTTTTGTATCAGCAGAATACAATGAGAGATGCTCTGATCGCGGGTATTACTCTGAACATCTTTAACAAACACAGCGACAGAGTTAAAATGGCAAACCTTGCGCAGATTGTAAACGTGCTTCAGTCTGTTATTCTTACAGACGGCGCAGATATGATTCTGACACCAACTTATCATGTATTTGATATGTATAAATATCATCAGGATGCGATGCTTGTAGACAGCTCTATCGAGACAGAAACTATCGGTGTGGAAGAAGAATGGAAGGTACCAAACCTTACAGAATCCGTATCTGTAGCGGAAGACGGAACTGTACATATCACACTGACAAACCTTTCCCTTGAGAAAGATTATGAAATCAGAACAATTCTTACAGACTATCAGGTGAACGAAGTAAAAGGTGAGATCGTACATGGGGAAATGCATGAAATGAACACCTTCGAGACACCGGATCAGGTTCGTGTGAAAGAATTTAATGAAGTTGAAAAGACAGCAGAGGGAATTAAATTCACAATTCCTAAATGCAGTGTTCTTCACCTGGAAGTGAGATAATAAAAACAATCAGTAGATTTAGGGAGAAAAGGTATGAACGGGAAGCTGCGTGTGTGCAGGAAATGTCTGCCCGGACAGAATAACGAGGAATCTTTTTATGAAGATCTGTCGCGATACATTCAGCGTATGGATGAAGAACTGAAAGTGGACCAGCAGACCTATGAAAAAAGGCTGAACATATGCAGTACCTGTGACCGGTTAATGAATGGGATGTGCAGGCTCTGCGGGTGTTTTGTGGAGCTGAGAGCTGTACAGAAGGTGCGAAAATGTCCGGATCTTCCGGTAAAATGGGAGGCGCAGAAATGAAAGACGGTTTCAGAGAAAGTTTATTAAATAAAGTGAAAGTAACAGATAAGTTCTGGCAGAGATACCAGGAATTGGTGATGGATACAGTCATTCCTTATCAGGAAAAAATATTAAATGATGAGATTCCGGGAGTAGAAAAAAGCCATGCGCTGGCAAACTTCCGTATTGCAGCAGGACTGGAAGAAGGCGAATTTTATGGCATGGTTTTTCAGGACAGTGATGTTGCGAAATGGCTGGAAGGCGTAGCATATGCACTGGAAGTACGTCCCGATCCGGAACTGGAAGAACGTGCAGATAAAGTAATTGAGATTATTGAAAAGGCACAGCAGGAAGATGGTTATCTGAATACTTTTTTCACTATCAAAGAACCGGAACACCGCTGGCAGAACCTGCAGGAATGCCATGAATTATACTGTGCAGGCCATATGATGGAGGCTGCGGCAGCCTACTATGAAGTGACAGGCAAAGATCGTCTGCTTCATGTTATGGAGCGCATGGCAGAACATATTGAGAAACGTTTTGGGACAGAAAAAGGCAAGGAACCGGGAATTCCTGGACATCAGGAAATTGAACTGGGACTCCTGCGTCTTTATGAAGCAACGGGCAAAGAAAACTACAGAAACCTGGCCAGATATTTCATTGAACAGCGTGGAAAGGACCCGGATTATTTTGTAAAGGAAAAAGAAAAAAGAGGCTGGGTTCACTTCGATATGGATGTGAATAACAGAGAATACAATCAGGCACATGCGACTGTCTATGAGCAGAAAGAAGCAGTAGGGCACAGTGTCCGTGCAGTATATATGTATACGGCAATGGCAGAACTGGCTTCTCTTTATAAGGATGAGAAACTTTATCAGGCATGCTGTGACCTCTGGGAAAATATGACTGAAAAGAGAATGTACATCACAGGCGGTATCGGCAGTACGGTAGACGGAGAAGCTTTTACGATTGATTATGATCTGCCGAATGATACGGTTTATGCCGAAACCTGTGCATCTATCGGATTGGTATTTTTTGCGAGAAAAATGCTTGATAATGTGATGGATGGAAGTTATGCGGATGTGATGGAGCGTGCGCTTTACAATGGAATTATCAGTGGAATGCAACTTGATGGAAAGAGATTTTTCTATGTAAATCCGCTGGAAACAGAACCGGGAGTGAGTGGAAAATTATATGGACATAAGCATGTACTGCCGGAACGTCCGGGCTGGTATACCTGTGCATGTTGCCCTCCGAATGTGGTTCGTCTTCTGATGTCTCTGGGAAAATATCTGTGGAGCGAGACAGAGGATGGTGTGTATTCTCATATTCCGGCAGGGACAGAGGCACATTTTGACAAGATGGATGTAACGGTGGAAAGTAATTATCCATGGGATGGTAAAGTGACCTATCATGTGACCGGAAAAACAGAGGAAGAAACCATTCTGGGAATTCATATTCCATCCTGGGCGCGTCCGGGCTCTGTTCAGGTGCGCATCAATGGAAAAGTGGAAAATATCAGTGCAGATGTGGAAAAAGGTTATCTGATTCTGAAACGAGTGTGGGAAAAAGACGAAGTAGAGGTTGTTTTCCCAATGCGAATCCGTAAGATTTATGCAAATCTGAAGGTGAGAGAAGATGCAGGTTGCGTGGCATTTATGCGCGGACCGATCGTTTATTGTTTTGAGGGTGTGGATAATCCGGGACTGCTTCAGTCCTATCATATTTTTGAGGATGCAAAAGCAGAGGCAGAAGTCTGCGAGGAAGGCCTTCTGGAAGGCTGCGTTCTTCTGAAAATCAAAGCCCGTAAACTGGAAACAGTAGGGGATTCGCTGTACAGTGAGGTGGCACCTGTGAGAACACTGGCAACATTGACAGCTGTACCGTATTACACATGGGGGAACCGCGGAGAAAACCAGATGAGAGTCTGGATGCGCGGAGAATGACAAAATACACGGCATCTGGGTGCGTTACAAAGAGTAGAATTATGGGAATATCCGATTGACTAAAATGAAAAAGACAGGGAAATTTGTGAAAATCCGCAATTCCCTGTCTTTTTGTAATACTATGTTTTTGCGATGATATGTCTTTTTTGCAATGATACATTTTGGTGTAGTGATACATCTTTTGGATGTGTGACTATACGTTTGGCGTGTAATGCACTTTTACATTGATATCCTGATTATAGTTTCCGAAATCTTTACCAAAGAGTGTCAGTCCGCCAATATTCTGGGATGGCTCATCCACCTGGAAGCGGAATACAATATCATCCTGGGAGGTGAAAGTAAGCTGCTGGGTGTTGACATCTGAAATATTCAAACCGTCAATAAAAGTACCATGTCGGTCAATGACCAACATCTTTAAGAGACCGTACTGATTCCAGTTCGGAAACCACCAGTCAGGCGTAAACATTCCATGAACATCACCAAAGTCTCCTGGGCTTGTCCATGTTCCAACTTTCGTATTGTTCAGGAAAAATGAAATATCGGAAGGCCAGTCGCTGTTAACACCAGGTGCTTCTGAACTGATTTCAAAAGAGAGGGTCAGACGGTCAATCTTCTGCCCTGGTGGAAGCATATTTGGAATACGGTAATCGATAAATCCGCGTCCAAACCATAAAATTCTGGCATCTACATGGCTTGGATGAGCAAAATAACGGGGATCATCTACCTCGCCGATCAGGTTCTCGGTAGTGGAAAGACCGCAGGTCGGATAAACAGAGTAATTAAAATAATTGCCGATCGGAATATCAATAGAATAACTGTTCTCAGCCGGACTTTCGTTGTTAGTGGCAACATCTACCAGAATCTTATCGACATTGATACGGCAGACTTTCTGGTTGCCGTGACCGGAATGCTCTGGCAGGATAGCGAGAATTCCGGTTTCTTCCAGTTTCTTTACATGGCTGGTCAGGGCGCCGTTGGTGATTCCCAGACTGGCAGCCAGTTCATTCATGTTCATTTCCTGATGTTCAAGAAGCGTTTGGATCAGTCGTACGCGAATCTCAGAACCAAGTGCCTTGAAGACAGGAACCGCCTGTTCCAGACTTTTAATATATAACATAACGGATTTCCCTTTCTGATTTATAAGTTTATGGTAAATTATAGCGAATATGAAAAAAATGTGCAATGCAAAGAAAGAAAAAATATAGTTGCTATTTTCTAAAAAATGCGTTACAATTTTAAATATATAAAAAATACTTTATATAAATCTAAAATAAAAATAAAAACAAAGACAAATGAACGAAAAAAGGGGGACACAGACAATGAGTGAAGAACTTAAGTACAATGAGCCATGGATTTTACAGAGAGCAGACCCATATGTATACCGCCATACAGATGGAAATTATTATTTTACAGCATCCGTACCGGCTTATGACCGTATCGTACTGAGAAGAAGCGAAACTCTGGCAGGACTGAAAGACGCGGAAGAAGTAACAGTCTGGGAGAAACATAAAAAAGGAATTATGAGCGAACATATCTGGGCACCGGAACTCCATTATCTGGATGGTAAATGGTACATTTATTTTGCCGGTGGAGATAAGGACGATATCTGGGCAATCCGTCCATATGTGCTGGAATGTGCCGATGCAGATCCGATTACAGGAACCTGGACAGAGAAGGGCAAAATGGGACGTGCCAATGAGGACGAATTTTCTTTTGAAGCATTTTCCCTGGATGCAACTGTATTTGAAAATAAGGGAAAGCATTACTATGTATGGGCAGAAAAAGTCGGTGTAGGCAAACAGATTTCCAATCTTTATATTGGCGAAATGGAATCCCCGTACAAACTGAGAACGGTTCAGGTATTGCTTACCACACCAGATTATGACTGGGAGAGAGTTGGATTCTGGGTAAATGAAGGCCCAGCAGTGATTCACCATGACGGAAAAATCTATCTGACTTATTCTGCATCTGAAACAGGTATCGCGTACTGCATGGGAATGCTGACAGCAGATGAGGATTCTGATCTTCTTGATCCGAAATCATGGACAAAGGAACGCTATCCTGTTCTTTGTACAGATGAATCTCGAGAAATCTATGGCCCGGGACATAATTCTTTCACGGTAGACGAAGAAGGAAATCCGATTATGGTTTACCATGCAAGAACAGAGGCAGAGATCATAGGCGATCCGCTGTATAATCCAAACCGTCATGCGATGCTGATGAAAATTCGCTGGGATGAAAAGACGGGAGCGCCGGTATTTTCTTACGAGGATTAAGAAATAACGTAACTGTTCAGTATCCTTGCAGGATGAGAAACGACTGAATAGTAACAGGATAATAAATAATCAATATGGGATAAACATTTGGAAAATTGGAGAATGGTATGAGAAAAAAATGGGGTATGATCCTGGGTCTGACTGGCATGATGATTCTGGGATCACAGGGAATATATGCTGCGGAAACTGCTGACAGTACTGCGGAAACTGCTGAAGCAGAAAGTACAGAACCCGCAGATGATGTGGAAATGAAAGAAACAGATAAAGATATGGAAAATACAGTTGATATTGAAAGTCGGATAAAAAAAGGTGGCTTCTCTGCAGGGGTTTCCGTACACGATCCGTCCATCATCAAGGATAACGGAACTTACTATATTTTTGGCTCCCACATGGAGTCTGCGAAGTCCACAGACCTGAGGAACTGGACCAGTTTTTCATCAGGAGTAAATGTGCAGAATCCATTGTTTGATAACCTTTTCGACGGAGAAGAAGAAGGAAATCCGGCAGCTTTTACCTATGTGGGAAAGAATGAAGAAGGCGGTTATTCCGTATGGGCACCAGATGTGATCTACAATAAAAAGATGGGAAAATATGTGATGTATTTCTGTACCACATCCTCTTATGTGAAATCCAATATCTGTTTCGCAACTGCAGACAATATCGAAGGTCCGTATCACTACGAGGATACTTTTCTGTATTCCGGATACAGCTACCATGATGTTAAAGATGGCAGTCTCGAAGAACTGATGGGAACTGATCCACGCCCATATACAGCGGCAGCTTATGACAACAATAACTGGCCAAACTGTATCGATCCGGATGTTTTTTATGACGAAGACGGACGGATGTGGATGGTATATGGTTCATGGTCCGGGGGTATTTTCCTGATTGAGATTGATGAAGGAACCGGATACCCGATCTATCCGGAAGCAGATGAAGAAAACCATGTAGACAGTTATTATGGCAAGAAGCTTCTTGGTGGTTATCACAATTCCATTGAAGGTCCGCATATCATGTATGATAAGACCAGTGGATATTATTATCTGTTCTTATCCTACGGAAATCTTCAGGCGAAAGGTGGCTACCAGATGCGTCTGTTCCGCTGCGATACAGTAGACGGCACTTATACAGATGCAGCAGGAAAAGATATGTATCTCTTTGTGGAACACAAAGACCATGGACTGAAAATGATGGGAAATTATACTTTCCCAAGTCTTACCCAGACCTACATGGCACCAGGCGGACAGACTGCATTTGAGGATGAAGACGGCAAACTGTATCTGGTTTACCATCAGAGATTTGCCAAAACAGGAGAACTTCATGAGCCGCGTGTTCACCAATTGTTCCGCACTAAAGATGGCTGGCTGGTTGCCGCGCCTTTTGCGACCAGTGGAGAGACTTTAAAAGAAGACGGATATGTGGCAGACGAGATTCAGGGAGTCTATTATCTGGTGAATCATGGAACAGATATCTCTGATAAAGTACATAAACCACAGAAGATTCAGCTCAATGCGGACGGAACAGTTACAGGCGAAGAACTGGATGGAACATGGAGCGCAGAGGAAGGCACACCATATATTGACGTGACTCTTGGCGAAACTACCTATACAGGTGTCGTTCTGGAAATGACTGATGAGGCAGGTAATGATACGATGTGCTTCAGTGCGAAAGGTGAAAATAATGAAACAATCTGGGGTGTGAAATATCTTCTTCCGTGATTTAACCGAATCAAGTAAGTCTCCTGTTTCAACTGCGAATATCCGATTGACTCAGGTATTCTCAGGATGATATCCGATGGTAATCTGGATATGCTGATTATAATCTCCGAATCCTGCACCAAAAAGAGTGCATCCGCCGGGATGCTCTGCACCCGGTAAAACGGAAAATCGAAACTTCATAACAGACTGATCGGTAAGGGCAAGCTGTCTGGTGGAAACATCAGACAGCTTTTCTGCGTCCAGAAAAGTTCCTTCCGAAGTGATTGTCAGTTTTTTCAACAGACCATACTGATTCAGGAACGGAAACCACCAGGAAGGATTATATTTTCCTTTTCGGTCACCGTAATCCCCTGGGCTTGTCCAGGTGCCGAGAATCACTCCGTTTAGGGAAAATGTAATATCAGAAGGCCAGACATTACAAAATCTGGGGGCTTCTGAACTAATTTCAAAAGAAATCGTAAGTTCTTCGATCACACTGCGGTCAGGAATAAAATTTGGCAGAATATATTCCAGATATCCGGTAGTAAACCAGACGATACGTGCCTGGTAACTACTGGGATGTACGAAATAGCGAGGCTGATCCAGTTGTCCCACAAAGGAAGTAGCGGTGGCCATTCCACAGGTAGGAGTTACAGAAAAATCAGAAAAATGTCCCACGCCGATCTCTGCACTGTAAATCTGAAGGTCGGGACCGGACAAAGTCATATTTACCAGAAGCTGATCCCAGTCTTTGACGAAATAGCAGCGTTTCTGTGTGCCGTGAGTCAGAGACTCATCTCTGAATTCAATAAGTCCTGCTTCCTCAAGTAAAACCAGATGAGGGGACAAAGTAGTGACCGGAAGCTGCAGATTTTGTGCAAGTTGCTTAATGTTTAAACCCTCTTTTTCCTGAATAAGACGCAGGATTTTGACACGGACAGGAGATCCAAGAGCTTTGAAGATCATAAGACCATCTGTTACAGAATAGGATTTCAAATCAAAAACCTCCTTTTTACGGCTTGTTTTCGCATATTCTGACGGATTTCTTCGTAGATTATACTAAACAAGAAGTTTTAGAAAAATACGTTTTGATTATTAATTCTATCATAAAAATAGTCAAAAAGACAGTGAAAATTAGCTAAAAAGTAGTGAGAATGACGAAGAAATGACAAATATTTATTTTGGATTTATCTAAAATAATAAAAATAAATCAAAAATATATTGACATTTACAGGAATAAATTATATAATATCAACATAAACCGGAGCGAAAAAGAAAAAAGTTGTGCAAAATGCCCATAACGAAACAGTGGACTGCATATTTTAAAAAAACACGAATTGATTATGAAGTTTGTACAATAGCATCATTGGAACCGGAAGAGCGCAAAGAAACCAAAAAAAGGAGGATTTTTTTATGAAGAGAAGAAAATTGTTCGCGTTGCTTATGACTGCAGCTATGGCAGTATCCAGCATGAGTATGGCAGTGAATGTCTTCGCAGAAGAAGACACAACAGAAGAAGCTGCTGACAGCGAAGAACCGGCTGAGGGAGAACCTACTGCAGTTACAACCGTAGGTCCTGATGATGGAACAAAATACGAGATGTGGTCATTCGTAGACTTGCATAACGAATTCTACGGCAAAATGGTAGAGAAATGGAATGAGGAGAACCCTGACAAACAGATTCAGATTACATTCAGTACTTATCCATACTCTGACATGCATAACAAATTAATGATGTCCTTACAGGCTGGTTCAGGTGCTCCTGACCTTTGCGACATCGAGATCGGACAGTTCCCGAACTATTCTGGTGATGACAGCCCTCTGTACTCCATGAATGATGCACTTGCTCCATATGAAGACACAATGGTACAGTCCAGACTTGATGTTTATTCCAAGGCTGATGGAACAAGACTTGGCGTTCCTTTCCATGTAGGTGCAACAGTTATGTACTGGAATGCAGATCTTCTTGAATCTTATGGATTAGATTACAAATCTGTAAAGACATGGGATGATTACACCAAACTTGGTGAAGAATTAAAAGAAGCTTCCAACGGTGAAGTGTACTTAACATCTGTTGATACAGGCGGTGTTGACTGGATGTGGCTTGCAATGGCTGAGAACGGTGAAGACTGGACAGGCGGTCCGGACGGAACAGTAAATGTTCAGCTTGATTCCGTAAAAGAAATGCTTACAATGCAGCAGAACTGGTTAAACGATGGAATCGCAATGGTATCCACAGACGGACATGTTGACCTTGAAGCTGGTTTCTCCAACATCATGGACGGCAAGATTGCTTCCTTCCCGAAAGCTATGTGGTATATGAGCCGTTTCAAAGATTACATGCCGGAAATGGAAGGCAAATATGACATCACAACATGCCCTGTATTTGAAGAAGGACAGAAATGCTCCGTTGGTATCGGCGGTACAGGTACAGTTGTAACTAATCAGTGTGAAAATCCGGAACTTGCAGCTGAATGGCTTGCATGGGCAAAATGCTCTGAAGAAGGTGAAAACCTGATCTGGAATGAACTTGGATTTGACGTTTGTAACACAGCATTATGGTCTGATGAAGCATTTGCTTATGACGAGTCCAATACTTACAACACATTCTTCCGTGTAAAACCTTACGAAGTTCTGAATGAACTTGCTGAAAACGATGCAATCGGAACTGTTTACACAACAAAGAATTCACCGACACTGAATGACTACATGTGCACAACAACTCTGAACAATGTATTAGAGGATGGCATGGATGTAGATGAAGCACTTCAGGATGCTCAGGATTATCTTGATTTCGAGTGCGAATAATAAGATAACTGTTCACTGATTAAGTGAATAATGAAATGGGAACTGTAAGAAATCTGCAATTGTGAAGATACTGAATGATTGCAAAAAACTGCAGAAACCGAAGTGATATGGGAGGCCAGGGAATCGCATTCCCTGACCTCCTTTACTGTTATCCTGACAGAAAATGAGATCCACAATAATCTAAATAATGGAAATTTCTGTATGAGGATCTGATTTTTTGTCAGGATGACTGTAAGATAAAAAGACAACGTTCTGTCTTGAATCAGTTCAATTTTAAATCATTAAAATAATGAAAAGGAAGAGGAGGAATTCATTGTGAATAAAGTGAAAAAGATGCTCTATTCTCAGAAGGTAGCACCGTACGTATTCGTACTTCCGTTTGTTGTCAGCCTTCTGATCTTCTGGTTATATCCACTCATCAGCGGTATTGTAATGAGTTTTCAGGATATTTCCTTTGGTGGTTCTCAGTGGGTTGGATTAAAACATTACCAGAAACTTGCTTCTGATAAGTTCTTTAAAACAGCCGTATTCAACAGTGTGGAATATATGCTTCTGACACTGCTTTTGCTGATTCCCATCCCAATGATGCTTGCGGTACTGATGGAAAGCCGTCTGACCAAAGCAAAAGGTGTATGGAAAGTGATCATGTACATTCCGGCACTGACATCTGTAGTTATTTCCGGTATGTTATTCCGACTGATGTTCTCAGAAGGTGATAACGGACAGATGAACCAGTTAATGCATTTACTGGGCAATGCAAGCATTCCGTGGTTAAAAGCAAAAACTACCGGATGGGTAGCACTGCTATTACTCTGTATGTGGAGATGGACCGGTGTTAACATGCTGTATTTTATTTCTGGATTAAAGAGTATTGATACTTCTCTTTATGAGTCTGCAGACATTGACGGTGCCAATGCAAAACAGAAATTCTGGTATGTGACATTACCGCTTCTGAAACCAACAACCATCTATGTTATTACAATCTCCGTATACGCAGGTCTTTCCATGTTCCTTGAGAGTTTTATGCTGTGGAATGGTAACTCCTCACCAAAGAACATTGGTCTTACAATCGTAGGATATCTGTATAAACGTGGTATAGAGAAAAACGATATGGGTTATGCGTGTGCCGTAGGCATGGTACTTCTGGTCATTGCCCTTGCTATCAATGTTGTTCAGCTTGTGGCAACAGGAACATTCAAGAAGGAGGAAAAGTGATATGGCAAAAACAGATGCGCCAAAAACAATGGCATCAAATCATAAAGTTGCGACTGTATTGTCCACAGGACTGTTTGCTGTTCTGTGTGTGCTGATCGCATTCCCGCTTCTTGCCGGATTCTTCGCTTCCTTCCAGGAAGGCCGTGAAGTTGTTATGAAGGGTATGTCCCTGAATCTTGATTTTTCCAAGATGCATCTGGATAATTACAAATACCTTTTCTCCGGAAATGAAGACTCCCGTAAATACTTCATGTGGTATAAAAACAGTCTGATCCTTACATTGATCACAGTAGTTCTGACACTGCTGGTATGCTATTTCATCGCATATGGACTGACCATGTACAAATTTAAACTTCAGGGATTCTTATTCTTCCTGGTAATTGCAACGATGTGCGTTCCTTTTGAAATTCTGATGCTTCCTCTTTATAATGAAGTTACAACGCTGGGAATCATCAATACAAGAGCTGGCGTTATCCTGCCCGGACTATGTGGAGCCTCGACGATTTTCTTCTTCAAGCAGTATATGCAGAGTCTTCCGAAAGAACTTCTGGATGCAGGAAGAATTGACGGATGTACAGAGTATGGTATCAGTGTGAAAATTATGATGCCAATCACAAAACCGGCATTCGCATCTATGGCAATCCTGTGTGCAATGGGTTCCTGGAACAATATGTTATGGCCGATGTTAGTATTCCGTGATACAAGCAAGTTTACACTTCAGATCGGTCTGAACACACTGCTGACACCTTACGGAAACAACTACAACCTGCTGATTGCCGGTTCTATGTTCGGTATCCTGCCAATCCTGATTATCTACTTGATCTTCCAGAGATACCTGATTGATGGTATGACATCTGGCGCGGTTAAGGGTTAATTTTGAATTTATTTTAATGAACGGAGGTTCAAGTTCTATGGCAAAACAGGCAAAAATGGTAGTGGACAAAGCGTTCTCCATTTCAAAAATTGACAAGAGAATTTACGGTTCTTTTATTGAGCATCTTGGAAGAGCTGTATACGATGGAATTTATCAGCCGGGACATCCGCTTTCCAATGCGGACGGATTCCGCAAAGATGTAATCGATCTGGTAAAAGAACTGGATGTACCGATCGTACGTTACCCAGGTGGAAACTTCGTATCTAACTTTTACTGGGAAGACAGCGTAGGTCCGGTTGAGGAAAGGCCTCACAGACTGGAACTTGCATGGAGAAGCCTTGAGAAAAATGAAGTAGGTCTTCATGAGTTTAAGAAATGGGCAGATGCAGCCAATTCAGAAGTAATGATGGCAGTAAATCTTGGAACAAGAGGAATCACAGATGCCTGCAACCTTCTGGAATACTGCAACCATCCGGGCGGAACAAAATACAGCGATCTTCGTATCAAACATGGACAGAAAGATCCATATGGATTTAAAACCTGGTGTCTTGGAAATGAAATGGATGGTCCTTGGCAGATCGGACATAAGACTATGGATGAGTATGGCAGACTGGCAGAAGAAACTGCCAAAGCAATGAAACTGATCGACCCGTCCATCGAATTTGTTGTATGTGGAAGCTCTAATCAGGAAATGCCTACTTTTGCGCTCTGGGAAGATCATGTACTGAGTCATACTTATGATTATGTAGATTATTTATCTCTTCATACATATTATGGAAATCGCTCTGATGACAGTAATGATTTCCTTGCCAAATCCGATGATATGGATGAATTTATCCGCACGATCATCGCAACCTGTGATTATGTAAAAGCGAAAAAACGTAGCAAAAAGAATATGTATCTCAGCTTTGATGAATGGAATGTATGGTATCATTCCAATGCAGCTGACAATGACATTACAGAGAACCATCCATGGCAGGTGGCACCGCCGCTTCTTGAGGATATCTACAACTTTGAAGATGCCCTGCTGGTAGGTCTGATGCTGATCGTGCTTATTCGTCATTCTGACAGAGTTAAAGTAGCGTGCCTGGCACAGTTGATCAATGTTATTGCTCCGATCATGACAGATCCAAATGGTGGTGGTTCCTGGAAACAGACAATCTTCTATCCGTTTATGCATGCTTCCAAATATGGCCGTGGCGTTGCCCTTCAGCCAGTAATCTCATCCACAGAGCATGAGACAAGCGGACATGGAAGTATCGCAGATGTGGAAGCAGTTGCTGTTTATAATGAAGAAAAAGAAGAAGTTACTATTTTCGCAGTAAACAGAAACCTGAAAGAAGATGTCGTTCTGAACACAGATGTAAGAAGTTTCGAAGGCTACAGAGTAGCTGAGCATATCGTGCTCGAAAGCGACGACCTGAAAGTAGTTAACGCATTTGGACAGGAAAATGTAAAACCAAAAACAACACAGCAGACAACTATGGACAACGGAGAACTGACAAGTATGCTTCACAAAGCTTCATGGAACGTGATTCGTCTGGTGAAAGATGAGAATTAAGTAAAAATTTAGATTTTGCATACCTGAAAATAAGTAAAAACAACAGGACTGTATGAAAAAACATACAGTCCTGTTATTTTTGGCTATATAATGATGGTATCTGTTTATTTGGCTGATATAGGTAGAGATTCTGTTTTTGAGGCGAATATTTGCCGGGCTTATTTGTTCAGATGAGACTGAAGCGTTTGTATGGTATATTCATGCAGCGCTTCTTTTTTGCTTCTGTCAATCTGAAGATAGCGTGCATAAAGTACATCCAAAACCAGTAAAATCGGAAACTGTGGAGAAATGATATTTCCATATTCCAGATGCTTCATGCTGGCGAAAATCAGTGTCTCATCACAGAATTCCTGATAAGTGTTAAATTCTGAAATCTCAAAACTGGGAATATTTTCTTCAGGAGCGGGAATAAGGCTCTTCTTATATCCATAAATGAATTGCTGTTATGGAAGTCTGAAGCCAAAACAGACAAAGCTATTGCAGATGGTCTTGGTGTTAGCGTGAATACTGTCCGTCGCTGTATTGACCGTTATCTTAACAGCGGAATTAACCTTGCTATATTTGATGATGAACGTTCCGGCCGCCCGGCTGAAATTACTGACGATGCAAAATCATGGATTGTCAGTATAACCTGCCAAAAGCCCTGTAATCTTGGCTATGCCGCAGAATTATGGACGTTGGCAGCACTCACAAACACATACAGGCACATGCTGAAGAAGCCGGCTATCCACGTTTAAAAACGGTTACAAAACCATGGCTTCAAAAATATCTCAAAAAGACGGAGATTAAGCCGTTCAAAATCAAGTATTATCTTGAACGAGAAGATTCTGAATCATCATACCGGACAACGGGCATTTGACACATACTATTTCGTATGATGAAAAACCCGGCATTCAGGCTGTTGTCGACAAATACCCCGACCATAATCCAACAGAGGAAAACGGTTATATCTGTCGAGATTATGAGTATGTGCGGCTTGGAACGCTGTCATTGCTTGCTGGTATTGACTCCTGACAGGTGAGGCAATTCCATTGGTGAGCCAGACACACAAAAGTTCTGATTTTATTAAGTTTTAAAAAATGCTCGGTGCAAAATATCCAGAAGGTGACATAATCCGATTGATATTGGACAATCACTCAGATCATACATCAAAGGAAACACATCAGTTTCTTGCAGCACTGCCAGAAGATCGATTTGTGTTTGTATTTACACCGACACACACCTCGTGGCTGAACATGATTGAAAGCTTCTTTAGCAAAATGACTAAGCAGATGTTAAAAGGCATTCGTGTCAATTTAAAGGAGGAACTATCGGAATGAATATATCACTACTTCGATGAGATCAATGCTGACCCGATTGTTTATCATTGGACATATAAAATGGATGAAATTGATCCGGATGAGGCAGCCACTATTTAAACTATCAACAACTTAATTTTCGATGTAGTAGAGTAACAACCTCAAGACATACTTTTTGCGCTAAAGCATACATTGTAAAAACAGTGTCTTCGGGGGATTTTTTCTTTTGAAAGATTATATCGAAGAGTGGGCAGTGGAAATTGCAAAATATATTATTGAGACAAAGGCAACCGTACGTCAGGCGGCGAAGAAGTTTGGAATCAGTAAGTGTACGGTACATAAGGACTGCACGGATCGTCTCAGACAGTTAAATCCCGGACTGGCATGCGAAGTCCGGCAGGTTCTGGATGTGAATAAAGAGGAACGTCATATCAGAGGTGGTCTTGCAACCAGAGAAAAGTATTTGCATCAGCATAGACAGTAGATTTTTTGACCTGTTCTTTGTATAATAACTGGTAGATTCAGATATCTTACAAAAGATGCAGGAGGATAAAATAATGGCATTAATGGAAGTAAATTTTTTCTCAAAAGCACTGATGCGTCCGGTAACAATGAACGTGATTCTGCCGGCAGATAAAGTATTTTTTGAAGAGGAAACAGAAGCAGATAATAAACCGTTCAAGACTTTGTATTTACTTCATGGAGTAATGGGAAACTATACAGACTGGGTAACAGGAACATGTATCAAGCGATGGGCTGAGGAGAAAAATCTGGCAGTTGTGATGCCATCCGGAGCAAATATGTTCTACATGGATCACCCAAATCTGAACGAGAACTATAGTGAATTTATTGGAAAAGAACTGGTGAAGATCACGAGAAAAATGTTTCCACTATCTCATAAAAGGGAGGATACTTTTATTGCCGGATTATCTATGGGTGGTTATGGAGCAATCCGAAACGGACTGAAATATCATGATACATTTGGATATATTGCCGGATTATCTTCAGCTATGATTTTAGAAAAAGCGAATGTTGCAGATGACAGTTCACCACTGTTTTTTGAGAAAAAAAGTTTTCTGGAAAGTGTATTTGGAGATTTGTCCAAAATTCAGGACTGCGAGATTAATCCAGAATGGATCGCTGGAAATATGAAAGAAGATGGAATTCCATTTCCGCATATGTATCTTGCCTGTGGGCTGGATGACCCTCTCCTTCCTCCGAACCGTAAATTCAGAGACACCATGCGTGAACTTGGTGTAGATGTGACCTATGAGGAAGGACCGGGAGCTCATGAGTGGGATTTCTGGAACCGCTATATTAAGAAAGTCCTAGACTGGCTTCCACTTGATAAGAACAGTAAAGAAGGATTGAATAGTGGGAATGTTGGATTATAGGAAACTGTTATAAAAGAAATACTGCATGAATTTTGTCTCTGCAACTGTGTTCTGTTGAACAGAATTTAACCGAATCAAGTAAGTCCTCTGCGGGGGTTGCGAAGAGCAATAAGCAGTGGGTGGGGACTTGATTCATGCAGTTTGTTAATTTTATTTAATAAGATAAGGCTGAAGCGTCTGTATGGTATATTCATGCAGCGCTTCTTTTTTGCTCCTGTCAATCTGAAGATAGTGTGCATAGAGTACATCCAAAACCAGCAAAATCGGAAATTGCGGAGAAATAATATTTCCATATTCGAGGTGCTCCATACTGGCGAAGATCAGTGTTTCATCGCAAAATTCCTGATAGGATTTGTCCTGTCTGGCGGTCATAAGGAGAGTGTAAGCTCCTCGCTGATGCGCGGCTGTTAAGGAAGAGATAATGTCATCTGTCTGTCCGCTGACACTAATTCCGATAACCAGACAGTTTTCATCGAGAATAACGGAGTTTACTTTCATAATATGACTGTCTGTAACAGCTTCGATATTCAGTCCGATACGCATGAAACGCAGCTTCATCTCCTGAGCTGCGAGTCCTGAGCTGCCTCTGCCATAAACATAAACACGTGGTTTAGATACCAGAAGATTAGTGATTCGTGCAATCTGAGCCTTGTCCAGTAAGGCGTTGGATTTGTTAAGAAGCTCCTGATAGGTATTGAATTCCGAGATTTCGAAACTGGGAATGTTTTCTTCGGGGGCAGGAATCAGGCTTTGCTTGTATTCGTAAATGAATTCTCTGTACCCATGAAATCCGCACTTCTGTGCGAAACGGGAAAGGGATGCTTCTGAAACATAGAGAAGTCTGGAAACATTTTTGGACGAGAAATCCTGTTCGTCTGTATTATGAATGAAGAAATCCGCGATAGTTCTTTCAAGTGGAGTAAATGTATGATAATAAGACTCAATCAACGGAATGATATTGTGCTTGTTGAGTGCCATAAATAATTAGTTCCCTTCGTAGTAATGGTATATGGATTGACTACCTATTTAACAGAATCAGGTAAGCCTCCTGCCTCAATTGCGAAAAGTGACAAGCAATAGGGGGAAAATACAGTATGTGTTGTTTGATTAAGATATACTATATCATTTTAGAAAACGGTTCTCAAGATATGATGTAAATAATTTCAACATAAAAATAAAACAAGAAAGTATTTTCATAAAAATATCTGAAATGGATATAGAATGCAGGATGATTTGATAGGAATTGAAAGAAGAATCTAAAACCCTGCCATTCATTGAAAATAAATTCAATGACACTTATAATGGGTTTACCTTAAATGGATAACAGATAAAGTAAATCTGGATGAAACAAATGGTAGAGTGGATATTAAAAAAATAACCAGAAGAGGAGAATTGGTATGATTATTTATGCAGGTAAAGACTATTATGATGTAAGCAGAAAGGCAGCGAATATTATGTCTGCTCAGATTATTATGAAACCAAGAGCAGTTCTTGGACTGGCAACAGGTTCTACACCAATCGGAATGTATAAACAGCTGATAGAGTGGTACAAAAAAGGTGATCTTGATTTCTCTCAGGTAACCTCAGTAAATCTTGATGAGTACAAAGGACTTTCAGGGGATAATGACCAGAGTTACCGCTACTTTATGAATACAAATCTGTTTGATCATGTAAATATTGATAAAAGCAGAACCTATGTACCGAATGGTCTGGAGGAGGACAGCGAAAAAGCCTGCGCGGATTATAATGAAATTATCCGCAGTGTAGGTGGAGTAGATATGCAGCTTCTGGGAATTGGTGGAAACGGACATATTGGATTTAATGAGCCGGGAGAAGCTTTTGAAAAAGAAACGCATTGTGTAGATCTTACAGAGAGTACGATTAAAGCAAATGCAAGATTCTTTGCAAGCATGGATGAGGTGCCAAAACAGGCATATACCATGGGAATCAAGAACATTATGGCGGCAAAGAAGATTTTGCTTGTGGCAACCGGAAGTGCAAAGGCAGATGCTCTTTATAAATCTCTGTATGGACCGATCACTCCGAATGTACCGGCATCTATTCTGCAGCTTCATTCAGATGTAACAGTAGTAGCAGATGAAGAGGCTTTGAGCATTATCAGAGAAAAAGGTCTTTTGTAAATTTGACGCCTGTGAGATAATAACAATATAGGCTTTGAAGGCAGATAATGAAAGTATTAATTCTTGTTGACTGAGAGCATGTATCTGGTGAAATATTGCAGAGAATGGAGCGAGCAGGATGGGAAGGGAGTTATAATAATGATTATAAAAAACGGAAAAGTTTTCCAGGAGGATGGAAGTTATAAAGTAACGGATCTGTATATAGAAAATGGCAGAATTGTATCATCAGCAGAAGAAGTGACAGATAAAACAGAGCTGGATGCATCCGGTCTGAAGGTTTTACCGGGGCTGGTGGATATTCACAGTCATGGTGCGATCAGACATGATTTTTCAGATGCAGATGTAGAAGGACTGAAGGCAATTCTACAGTATGAAAAATCACAGGGAATCACTTCTTATTGTCCTACATCCATGACACTTCCGAAGGAAGAACTTCTTAAAATTTTTCAGACAGCGAAGGATGTAGAACAGGATGAAACCTGTGCGAGAATCGTTGGCATCAATATGGAAGGACCTTTCCTTGATCCTGTGAAAAAGGGAGCGCATGTAGAAGGTTATATTCGTAAACCAGACGTGGAATTTTTCAGGGAGTGCAATGAATCTGCCGGCGGAATGATTAAACTGGTGACTCTTGCTCCGAACATGGAGGGTGCGAAAGAGTTTATCCAGGAGTTACATAACGAGGTAGTGATTTCTATCGGACATACAGCGGCAGACTATGAGTGTGCCGCAGAGGCTATGGAATTGGGAGCACTTCATGTCACTCATCTTTATAATGCCATGAATCCTATGGGACACAGAGAACCTGGCGTGATTGGCGCGGCAGCAGATAATGAGAAGTGTATGGTGGAACTGATCGGGGATGGAATTCACATTCATCCTGTGACTGTGCGCAATACTTTCCGTCTCTTTGGAGACAGCAGAGTGATCCTGATCAGTGATTCTATGATGGCAACAGGTATGGAGAATGGAATTTATGAACTGGGTGGACAGGAAGTAACTATGAAGGACAGAAAAGCAACTCTGGCAGATGGAACGATTGCCGGTTCTGCGACATGCCTCTTTGACTGTATGAAGAGTGTTATCTCCATGGGAGTACCGGAAAGAGAAGTGATTCTTGCCGCGACTGCGAATCCGGCAAGAAGTATTGGAATCTATGATGAGGTGGGTTCTCTCGCACCGGGGAAACGTGCGGATATTGTTCTGACAGATGATGAATTAAATGTTGTAAAAGTGTTGTAAGCAACGAAAGAATTCTAAGATATCTAAAAAGAGGAGAAAATTTATGATTAAAAAAGAGATTCTGGATGCGATTCATGGAAAAATGATTATTTCTTGTCAGGCTGTAAAAGGTGAGCCGCTGTATGTGGAAGAAAAATCAATCATGTATTTGATGGCTCGTGCTGCGAAGCAGGCTGGTACACCAGCAATTCGTACCAGCAGCATCCGCGATGTAATTGCGATTAAAGAAGAAACTGGACTTCCAGTTATTGGTTTGGTTAAGATTCAGTATCCAGGATATGAAGGATATATTACACCTACGATGAAAGAAGTTGATGATTTGGTGGCAGCGGGCTCTGATATTGTAGCATTAGACTGTACACTTCGCAAACGAGGTGATGGAACAACAGTAAATGAATTTGTTGCTCGGATTAAAGAAAAATATCCGGATATTATTCTTATGGCAGATATTTCCAACTATGAAGAGGGTGTTAATGCGTGGAAATGTGGTGTGGATATTGTAGGAACAACCATGAGTGGTTATACTGCCTATACATCTAAAAAGGACGAACCGGATTATGAATTGATGGAAAGGTTGGCAAAAGATATAGACATTCCCGTTATTGGAGAAGGTAAGATTCATTACCCGGATCAGGCGGTAAAAGCTCTTAAAACTGGTGTTTGGGCAATTGTAGTAGGTGGGGCGATTACACGTCCGTTGGAAATTGCTCAGCGTTTTCAGTCAGCTATTGAACAGAATAAATAAAGGAAATATTGAAATAAAACATAAAATATTATGAAATACAGCAGGTAACTTAGTAAATTACCTGCTGTGTTTTTTATATTACAGAAAATCATTCTGAAATATTTCTATGATATAAAAATGTTCTCTCGCAAGTTTTTTTCTTGTGACAGTATTGGAGATAGAGCTACAGCAATTTACCAGCAATTGCTTGAGCTGTTGCTGAACGGGCAGCAGACCGTAACTCTGGTTTCAAGCTACAATAACCATAAAAAAGACAGTCAATCAGAAAAAGCTGTCCGACCTTTGCAGCAACAGAACCAGACTGAAGCGGACTTTCATTATAACCACATTGTAAAACGACTGTTGCATATTCAGTACCTGCCGATTTTGGAAAATGAGTAATCAGAATCACAGGAATTCCCTTCTGAGAAGCAATTGATAAGGTGTCACACATATCTTTAGTAGAACCTGAGTAGGAAAAAAAAAGAATTGCATCTTCAGGCTCGGCAAGAGCCGTAGCACTGGCCTGCATATGTGAATCACTAATATGTATAAAGTCGGGAGAAGCAGTTGAAAAGCGTGCCCATGCTTCCATCGCCATAATCATACTTCCACCCTGTCCAAAACAATAAATGTGTCTGGAACGAGACAAAATAGAAATGGCTGTTTCTATAGCTTGGAAATCTAAAAGCTCAAGTGTCTCATTAAGAGAAAGAATATTTGCTGAATGTACTTTTTCGGCTATGGTACGTATGGAGTCATCAGAAGATATAGGTTCAGTTGAATTACCAGAATCGCCTAGATCTGTAGTTCGATCCGACTGGGCGAGTGCTAGTTTAAAAGCATTATAACCGGAAAGTCCCAATCCTCTACAGAAACGCGTGATGGTAGCTTCTGATACCTTGCAGTTTTCAGCAAGCGATGAAATGGAAAGATATTGGGTCTCGGCTGTATGGGAAAAAACATAGTCAGCTAATTTTTTTCCGGATTTGGTGAGTGTATGATATTGTTTGGTAATAGAATCTAGGATAGTGTCTGCCATGAGATTGACCTCCTTTAGAATCGGATATAGGAATTACAAATTTATTATAAGACAATATTTCTCATGTTGCAAGAAATGAAATGTACATTTTGACATATAAACATTTGGTATAAAAAATAATTCTATAAAAAGTGCACAAAAAATAAAATTATTTTCATTTACTAATAATATTGAAAATATATTTCAATACTGATATACTTTTATTAAGTTAAAGGAAATAACAAAATATGCCGGAAGAATTTAATAAATGCTGCCCGTATTATCTGAAAACCTGCCCGTTTTACCTTGAATATATTGACAAAAACAAACAGGCACTATAAAATATGGTTAATATATACAGAAACTAAGATAAAAAACAGATAAAAACATACAAAATACACAATAACTATGAAAAGGTATTTGGAAATAAAAGAAGAATTAATTAAAATTATAGCAGAAATGGAACCGGGTAAACCGCTTCCATCCAGACCGAAGCTTTGTGAAAAATTAGAGACAACAAGAACAACATTAGACAGGGCGATGCAGGAACTTGAGAAAGAAGGTATTGTATATTCGAAATCTGGAAGCGGAACTTATGCGATAGGTATTCTCAAGGGAAAAATTGACACAGTGGAAAACTGGGGTGTAATTGTTCCGAGTATCAGTGAGGACATTTATTCGTTATTGACTAGGGGGATAGAGAATATAGCTTGTCGGCATGGAGCTAATATTATTTTGTGCAATTCGGACAATAATCCGGAGAAACAAAGATGTTATATAGAACGACTTCTTCTTTCGGGAGTAAGTGGATTTATTATTGTTCCTATTATCTCATATAATGTGGAAGTGAGTAATATTCTTTATGGAACTTTATTGAAGTCCAATATTCCTTTTGTATTATGTAATCGTTCGGTGGAAGGAATACATGCACCAACAGTTCGTTCGAATGATTTTTATGGTGGATATATCGCAACAAAACATCTAATTTCCAAAGGATATCGTTCAATTGCATATATCGCAGAAACTATGTATAGCGTAAGTATTGAACGATGTCAGGGTTATATAAGTGCGCTGATGGAAAAGGGATATGAAATAGACCGCAGTATGATTGTTATTCCTTATGAAGATCAAAAATGTGCTTCATATAATAACATGAAAAAGCTGCTGCAGGGAGAGAAAAAGCCAGATGCAGTTTTTTGCTTTAATGATAAAGTAGCAGTAGATGTTTGCAGGGCTGTACAAGACATGGGAATGAGCGTTTCTAAGGATGTAGGAATTATAGGATATGATAATAATATTTATGCTTCTATGAATCATCCACCGATTACATCTGTATCGTTTAAGAGCTTGGAGATTGGAGAAAAATCCGCAGAAATATTAGTGAAACTTATAATTGGTGAAAAGTTGAATTCTAATTTTAATGAATATCTATATCAGCCTACTATAGTAGAAAGAGAAAGTTGCCTTGGAAAAGGAGAACTATAAATTCTAAAAAAGGAGGAGAAGGTTAAATGAATGCAGAATATCACGGAATTTATGCAGCGTTGGTAACTCCCTATACATCAGAAGGAAAAGTTGACTATAAAGAGTTGCAAAAGCTTGTAAACTACCTGATTGAAAAGGGCCTGGATGGATTTTATGTCAATGGAAGTACTGCAGAAGCATTTCTACTTTCAGAAGAGGAACGAAATAACATTATTAAAGCGGTTGTCGAGGCAAATGCAGGACGAAAAAAAGTAATCTGCCATGTGGGAGCTATTTCTACAGATCAGGCAATTGGTTATGCAAAAAATGCAGAAAAATGTGGAGCAGATGCAGTGTCGGCTATCAGTCCGTTTTATTATAAATTCAGCGAGCAGGAAATCATACAATATTATCAGGACATTATGTCTGCAACCGGATTACCTATGTTTATATATAATTTTCCAAATTTTTCAGGATTTTCTCTTACAGAAGAGATTTTGGAAAAATTGAAGCAGAATAAAAATCTTATAGGAGTAAAATTTACCAGTTCTGATATGTTTCTTTTGGAGCAGATTAAGACCCTTCATCCGGAGCTGGTAGTATGGAATGGGTTTGATGAAATGTTGTCGGCGGGATTAATTATGGGAGCGGATGGAGGAATAGGAAGCACATATAATTGTATGCCTGAACTGGCGCATAAAGTTTATGATGCTTTTGTTTCGGGTGATATTGCAAAAACACATAAGTTCCAAGAAAAACTGAATCAGGTTATAAAGGTGATATGTAAATATGGGGTATTTGCATCGGTGAAGGAGATTTTGGAGATGGATGGTTTTGCATTTCATGGGGTTCGCAGACCATTTGCTCCGATGACTGAAGAGGGAAAAAGAGAACTTCAGAAAATATATAAAGAAGTAATCGTTCCAAATCGTTAAAAACTCTGGGAAAGAGAAAGTAGTAAGAACTTAATAAAATAATGTACATAAAAGGAGGATTTTTTAATGAAGAAAAAAATTTTAGCTACGACACTTGCATTATCAATGGCAATAGCAACAATGGGTTCAGCAATGTCTGTATATGCTGCAGATGCTTCTTCTGATAGTAATACATTGAAACTGGTCTTATCTACAAATGATGGTTCTACGACAGATGATAGAGTTCCAACGCCATGGATGAACCATAATCTTGCCACTTCTTTGATGTTTCGTTCTCTTCTGATTGCTGACAGTTCACTTCAGGAAACAGGTCCTGATCTGGCGGAAAGTGTAGATATGAGTGAAGATGGACTTACTTATACGATTACTTTAAAAGATGGGCTGAAATGGTCTGACGGAGAAGCAATCACAGCAGATGATGTTATATGGTCTATTAATATGGTTCAGGAAGCAACCAGAAAGAACAGTATTTATTCTGCGGCTTTTGGAAATATAACAGAACTTACATCAGACGGAAATGTGATCACAATGGTATTAAGCACTCCATATGCTCAGATGAAAGATATTTTGGCACAGTTTTCTATTTTACCTAAACATTGTCTGGAAAACGAAGATGGAGAATCTGTAGATTCCTGTTCTTATTGGACAAATCCTGTAACATCAGGATATTATATGGTAGGAGAATTTAATGTGGGTAATTATTTCACACTTGTTCCAAATCCAAATTATGAGGGAACGGCTCCTAAAATTCAAAATGTTACAGTTTCCTTTGTATCTGATTTCCTGACCGCAGCACAGTCCGGTTCTGCTGATTTCCTTTATGGAAATGCTTCTGATCTGGTAGATGGAATGGCAAGCCTGGATAATTATACTTCTATCCCGGTAGATGTGCTTTTCTATAAGTACTTTATCTTTAATATGAAGGGGATTGACGGGAAAGAAAATGAAGCAATGCAGTCGGTCGATGTAAGAAAAGCGTTAATTGAATGTATTGATAGAGCAACACTGGCAACCCTTTACCCGAACGCAACAGTACTTAATAGCGGTGTTCCGAATAGCGATGAGGCTTACAATGGATTTGAATATACCTTTGATGCGGAACAAGGAAAGGCAGATTTAGAAGCTTCTGGATATGATATGAGTCGTACCTTAAAGATCTGTTATTATAATAACGATCAAACTAGCATTGATTTGATTAATACAATTGTATACTATCTGGAACAGGCGGGACTTACCGTAGAAGCTACCTTATCTAATGATGGGACAACAGATTTATTTACAACCAGAGATTATGATATCGGTTTTAAGGGATTAAGTAGTTTCTCTTTGAATGAATGGTATGCAGAATATATGAGCAATAGTGCAACTTTTGCCAACATTTTCGGAGGAGATACACAGTTTGATGAAGCAGTTTCTGCATTAAGCGCAGCTACTACACAGGAGGACAGAGATGCGGCATTAAATACTCTGCAAACTTTGGAACAGGAAAATTTATATAAAGTTCCGTTATTTACCGTAGGTAATTATGTATACCTCAGTGATAATGTGGAATTGCCGGAGGGTGTAGAATTCTGTAATCCGCTGTATACATGTGATATAGATTATGTAGACTGGAATGTAAAATGATTTGCATTTGACTAAAACCGCATTTATGTAAGTAAAACGGTTTACTGGAGAGGGGAATTTGCAGTAATCTGCAATTCCCTTCTTTTATCTTTGACAGATTGGAGCGAACACATGGTTAAATATATATTAAAAAAATTACTGCAGATGATTCCGATGCTCCTTGTGATTAGTCTTATAGTTTTTCTGGGATTAAGAGCTACAGGAATTGATCCTATTACTTATATGGTGAGCATGGAAGTACAGGCACAATCGCCGGAAATTGTTGCAGAACTCAGAGAAAGCTTGGGATTGAATGATCCTCTAATCGTTCAATATTTTAACTGGCTGAAACAAATTGTTACCGGAGATCTCGGATATTCGTTTAGTGGACAGAGTATTGCATCTATTGTAGCTGTCAGACTGCCATATACATTGGAATTGTCGGGGTATGCGCTGGTATTCAGTACGGTTATTGGAGTAGCAATTGGAATCATCAGTGCAGCCAGACAAAATGGTATAGTAGACTATATTGGAAGGATTTTTGCAGTACTGGGACAGGCTGTGCCACAGTTTTTAGTCGGCATTATTCTGATTCAGATTTTTTCTATTAAACTTGGCTGGTTTCCTTCAGCGAATCGAGTCAGTCCAGATGCGACGAATAAAATATGGGATGCGTTTATACATCTGTTTTTGCCAGTGTTGACTTTGACAATTGGTATGGTTGCAGTGTTGATGCGTTATGCAAGAAATACAATGTTGGATGTAATGAATAGTGATTATATTCGGACAGCCAGATCGAAGGGAATTCCAGAGTATAAAGTTTATATGAAACATGGATTTAGAAACGCAATGAAACCTGTTCTGATTATTGTTATGTTTAGAATTCCAGTACTCATTGGTGGTTCTGTTGTTATTGAATCGGTGTTTTCATATCCTGGTATTGGATTAACAATGACGAATGCGATCGTATCAAATGATTATCCGACAGTTATGGTTATTACTCTGATTATTGCAGCTGTAATGCTAATCTGTTCGTTTATGGTAGATGTTATGAATGCTCTTCTTGATCCGAGAGTAAGACTGAGTGAATAGTTAAGGAGGTTGCTATGGATAATATAAAAACGGTAAGTATTAAAGAACAGAATAAAAGTGCTGCCTCCTCATTGATGAAGAAAAATATTCGTAAATTTCTGAGAAATAAACTGGCGGTTTTAGGACTGGTTATTGTGGTAGTAATGATTATAGCCAGTATCATGAGTGTGGTATTAAAGTTAAATTATTCTACGCCAGATCTTAGAAATATGAAGGTGGCACCAGGTACGGAAGGACATATTTTTGGAACAGACACAATTGGAAGGGATTTGTTTGCGAGGGTATTATATGGAGGCTGTTATTCTATTTTTATCGGTGTATTTTCTTCTGTGATGTCTGGTATTATTGGGGCGGTTCTTGGTGCGATTGCGGGATATTTCGGAGGGAAGGCAGATAAGCTTCTGGTGAGAATATCAGAATTATTTCAGACTTTTCCACAGCTTGTATTGGTTATGATGTTGGTTGCGATTTCAGGGACCAGAGGAATGACAAACATTATTATGATTTTTACATTTACAGGATGGATGACTACTTTCCGTATGGTAAGAAATGAGTTCATGAGTATAAAGTCAGAGACTTATGTAAAAGTCTGTGAAGCTTTTGGAATGAACAGAATTAATATTATGTTTAAACAGATTTTGCCAAATGTAATGACTCCGATTATTGTATCTACGACGACTAATGTGGCTGTATATATTCTTCAGGAGGCAACGTTGAGTTTTATAGGGCTTGGAATTTCAGATCAAACTCCGACCTGGGGAAACATATTAAATGCGGCAAAGAGTGTATCTGTAGTTACAAATCAATGGTGGATATGGGTGTTCCCGGGACTTGCAATTACATTGTTTGTACTTGCAATCAATTTTTTGGGAGATGGCCTTCGAGACGTACTTGATGCAAAACAACAGTAGGAGGAAACCCGGATGAATAATAAGGAAATAATATTAGATGTAAAGAATTTAAATACCAGTTTTGTATCAGACCGTAAAGAAGTAAAAATTGTAAAGAATGTTTCGTTTCAATTGAAAAGAGGTCATGCACTTGCTGTGGTAGGAGAGTCTGGATGTGGAAAGAGTGTGACTATGAATTCTATCATGAGATTTCTTGGAAGAAATGCTGTAATTCATGCAGATAAAGTTCAATATAATGCATTGCACGATGGCATAGTAAAAGAATATCATCTGGAACAGTATAAAAATCCGAATGGACCGGAGATGAGGAGTTTGAGAGGACCGGAGATGAGCATGGTTTTTCAGGATCCTATGTCAAGCTTGAATCCTGTATATAAAGTAGGGGATCAGGTAGCAGAAGGGTTGTTGCAGCATAATAAGGGTATGACGAAAAAAGAAGCCAGACAAAAAGTACTGGAAATTTTTAATAAGCTTGGAATCCCGGATCCTGAAGAGAGAATCAATAGTTATCCGCATCAGTTTTCGGGAGGAATGAAGCAGAGGGTTGTCATCGCAATTGCTATGATCTGTAATCCGGAATTGATTATTTGCGATGAACCTACAACTGCATTGGATGTTACTATACAGGCTCAGATCATGGAACTGTTAAAATCTATGCAGATGCAGGAAGGAAAATCCATTGTATTGATCACTCACAATATGGGACTTGTAGCAGAAATGGCGGATGAGGTCTGTGTAATGTATATGGGAAGAATTGTAGAGTTTGGTACTTTGGAAGATATTTTTGACAGAACTTCTCATCCATATACCAAAGCATTGCTTCGGAGCGTTCCTGTTCTGGGGCTTGCAGATGGACAGAAGCTGGAGACGATTCCTGGTTCTACACCTAATCCGGCAGATTTAAAAGGCGGTTGTGAATTTGCGGACCGATGTGATCAGTGCTGTGACGAGTGTAGAGAGAAAGACATTCCGTTATTTGAAGTCTCATCAGGACATCATGTACGTTGTCTGAAATATAAAGATTATCCGGAGGTAAACTGATATGAATGAAAAAAAAGAAGTTATTTTTAGAGCGGAAAATCTTCAGACATGGTTTCCGATTACCAAGGGACCGTTTAAAAAAGTTGTAGGACATGTGAAGGCAGTGGATGGAGTTGATATTGAAGTTTATAAAGGCGAAACGCTGGGGATTGTAGGCGAATCAGGATGTGGAAAGTCTACACTTGGTAAAACGCTTATGATGTTGGAACATGCCACAGGGGGTCATGTGTTTTTCAATTATGACAATGAATTCAGAGATATTACGGCTTTCAATAAAAAAGAGATGTTTGACTTCAGAAGAAAAGTACAGATGGTTTTTCAGGATCCGTATTCTGCCTTGAACCCTCAGAAAAAAATATACACATCATTTGAGGAACCGCTGAAAGTGCATGGAATGAGTTTGCAAGAAGAGCGAGAGGCAAGAATGCGGCAGGTTTTATCAATGGTCAACATCCAACCGGATTATCTTATGCGTTATCCACATGAATTTTCCGGTGGACAGAGACAGAGACTTTGCATTGCCAGAGCTTTGGAAGTGTTACCGGAGGTGTTGATCTGTGATGAACCGGTATCTGCTTTGGATGTATCAATTCAGGCACAGGTATTAAATTTGATGAAGGATATTCAGATGGAAATGAGACTGACATATTTGTTTATAGCACACGATTTAAGTGTTGTCCAGTATATGTCAGATAGAATTGCGGTTATGTATCTGGGAAAAGTCGTGGAAATCGCGGATAATAGAGCTTTGTATGATAATCCGCTTCATCCATACACACGGGCTCTCCTTTCGGCAATTCCTGTTCCGGATATTCATAGAAAAAAGAAAAGAGAGGTACTCGGAGGGGAAGTTCCAAGTCCTATTCATAAACCATCCGGGTGTGCATTTCATAATCGGTGTCCTCACTGCATGGAAATATGTAAAAAACAGGAACCCAAATTACAATCACATGGAGAAATGGGACATATGGTTTCGTGTTTCCTTTATCAGGATGAGAAAACTAAGGGGGAAAAATGAAATTAGAATCAGAGTTGCAATGTGATGTACTAATAGTCGGATCAGGGATTGCAGGACTTCAGGCAGCAGATGCGGCATCTGAAAAAGGTGCCCGAGTGATTCTTATCAGCCAGGGAGAATTGTTTTCAGGCGCGAGCTTTTATCCGGGCACGTGGGGATTTGGACTGATTGCACCAGATGGAGAGAATGATAAAAAAGATTTGGCAGAATCCATTCAGATTGTCGGAGAGGGAATGGCGGATCCGTTGTTGGTAGAGGCATTTGTGAATGGAATAGATCCGGGAATAGAATCTCTGAGAAGAAATGGACTGATACCAATGGAAGCCAGAGACAAGCAACAGTCTGAATTTATTCCGTGCTTTGACAGAAAACACAGGCATTGGATGGGGCTTTCGAAAGAAGCAATAAAAATTTTTTTTGGAAAACGCTTAATAGATAAGAATGTGAGGATTCTTTCTAATACTGTTTTGTTGGATCTAACAGAGATTGGACAGCGGATAGATGGTGCAATCGTATATCATCAGAAACGAATCATGTGGATTAAAAGTGGCTCTGTTGTATTGGCAACAGGAGGGCTTTCGGGATTATATCAAAGCAGATTGACAACAGAAGATGTTTCTTCTTTTTGCCATTGGGTGGCACTGAAGGTGGGAGCGCAGGCTGTAAATCTGGAATTTCAGCAGTTTATGCCGGGATATATAGAACCTGCTTTCGGAACTGTTTTTAATGAGAAAGCGTTTCAATGGTCTGAATTATTGAATGCTAATGGTGAAACGCTCTTTGACGAGAATAGAGACTTATATATCAGACGTTCCACGCATGGACCGTTTACATACAGTCTGGGAGATTATGGAATTGATTTTGCGATATTAAGCGAACGATATCATGGAGGAATACGACTTAGATATCGCTCTGATATTGAAAAAAATATGCCTGAATTTAGTAAAACATATTTTGAATGGCTACATCAGAAATATGGAATGACAGTAAAGGATATTATCAAAATTGGAATGTTTGCGCATGCTTCAAATGGAGGAATCTGTATTGATTCATATGGATATACAGGTGTACCTGGGTTATATGCAGCAGGTGAAATCACGGGAGGGATGCATGGTGCAAACAGAATTGGTGGTCTCTCTACAGCTAATGGAATTGTTTTTGGTAAAGCGGCAGGAGAATATGCGGCACAGTCTGGTAAATTGTCATCAAGGGGATATGTGATAGTTGAACCGAAAGGAAATGATAATGTGCTAGAAATAACAAGAAAAATTCGCGAAATCATGGACACGAGTTCTTTTCCGGAAAGAAATCAACATGATCTGAATCAGGGAATAGCAGAAATGGAAAGACTCAAAGAAAGACTAAGATGTGGCTGTGGGCAGGGTACAGGGAGTAAATCTGATGAAATTTGTGCTAAGACTCAAGTAGTACAGGCACAGATAAACACAGCCCTTTGCGTACTGAAAGCAGAATTACTTCGAGAAGAAAGCAGAGGAAGCCACTTTCGAATGGATTATCCAGACAAAAATGTAAATATGAATTTTCCAATTAGAATCAGAGCGGTAAACGGAGAAGTAGAAGCATGGTTTGATAAAACAGTCAGAAGATAGGGGGAGATCTAATATGATTTATACGAAGATTAAGAATATAGAGACTTATTTGGGGATTTCAAAGAATCTTGATACAGCGATTCGTTTTCTTAGGGAATATGATTTAAATGATTTAGGGAAAGGAAAAACGGTGATAGATCAAGATGAAGTATTTGTAAATCACTTTTGCTATCAGACTGTAGAGGAGAAAGATGCCTCGTGGGAAGGACATATCAGATATGCAGATATGCATATTTTGTTGAGCGGAAATGAAAAAATTGGTATAAGCAATTGTGAAGATCTTTCTGAGACAGAAAGGGATGAGGAAAAAGATTTTGTTGGATATGATGGTAAGGTGACGACATGGGTTTTGATGGATAATGCAAAAGTATTAATTGTGTTTCCGGAGGATGTTCATATGGTAAAAGTAAAAAATACTGAAAATAGTGATGTTGATAAGCTGGTTTTTAAAATTAAAATAAAATAACAGGAGGATAATAAAATGAAGGATATCACAAAATATCAGGGAATTATTCCGGCGTTTTATGCGTGCTATGAGGATGATGGAGAAATCAGCCCTGAAAGAGTGGAGACATTGACTAAGCATTTGATTGAAAAAGGTGTGAAAGGAGTTTATGTTGGAGGTTCTTCAGGAGAATGTATTTACCAGAGCGTTGAGGAGAGAAAAATTGTTCTGGAGCATGTGATGAAGGCGGCTGAGGGAAAACTTACCGTGATTGCTCATGTAGCTTGTAATAATACTTCAGACAGTAAGAAACTTGCAGCTCATGCGCAGGCTCTGGGTGTAGATGCAATTGCAGCGATTCCTCCTATTTATTTTCATCTACCGGAATATGCGATTGCAGAGTATTGGAATGATATTTCCAGTGCGGCACCAGACACTGATTTCGTTATTTATAATATCCCACAGCTGGCTGGAGTAGCTCTTACAATGCCTTTGTTCCGTGAGATGAAGAAAAATCCTAGAGTAGCAGCTGTTAAGAATAGTTCTATGCCGGTACAGGACATTCAAATGTTTAAAATGGAGGGTGGAAAGGGTTTTGTGGTCTTTAATGGACCGGATGAGCAGCTTGTATCTGGGCTGGCGATGGGCGCAGATGGAGGGATTGGAGGTACTTATGGTGTGATGCCGGAATTGTATCTTAGGATTAAAGAACTTACAGATGTGGGGAAGATTGAAGAAGCCAGGGAAATTCAGTATGCTGCTGATGAAATTATCTATGGAATGTGCAGTTGTCATGGAAATATGTATGCAGTAATAAAAGAAATTCTTCGTATTCGTGAAAATCTGAATATTGGAGGAGTACGTAAACCGTTGCCGGAAATTATTCCTGAAGATATGAAACAGATAAAAAAATGCGCATCTATGATTGATGAAGCAATCAAGAAATTTTGTTGATTAAAAAGAATTTTAAAGAGAGGGTTACCTGAGGCAGATATAGGCTAAGAGGTAACCCTTTTTGTCGGATATGCCTCTGTTTAACATTGTGAAGTTGGGGAAAACAATGTGAACCATCATAAGAACTGTGATATTTGATATGGAAAAAGTGCCTGAACATCATCAATAAAACGGTTAGGGGTGTGGCAAATAGACGAAGCACTGCTGATCCAAAGATGGATTTCGAAAGAGATTAGCAGGGAATTGATGTTGCGAGTGAATAACTTATTTCAATGAGTTTTTAGATGCCAGTATCGATAATAAAACTTGCAGAAGCAAAATAAACCACCGGCTAAGCCGATGGTCATGATTGTATAATAATTTTATAATTTCTGAGAAGCTAAATAATAAGCGCCAAGAAGCCCCGCGGAGTTACCAAGTTGTGCACTGAAAATCTCTACATGTGTAAAGCTGGACATTATCATCTGAGGGATTCGTGTGTGAATCTGTTTAAGAATATAAGGCTGAACCATGATACCACCTCCGAGAATAATGCAGGAAGGATTAAAAATATGAATTAGTGTAGCAAGTCCCAGTACGATTTCATCAATCCATTTATTTACAACAGTTTTAATTTCTGGTCGTTCAAGATTCGCAAAAATCTGGCGTCCGTTGGTAAGCGATGAATCAACGGAAGAAACCATTTTGATAAGTGCAGTGGCAGAAGCGTAGCGTTCGTAACATCCATCAAATGGGTCAGTACTGGTAAGCTTTTCTTCTGCATGAGTGGTAATAGCACCAAACTCTCCAGCTGAGAAAGAAGAACCATGATAAATTTTCCCATTTTCAATAATAGCACCTCCAATTCCGGTTCCATATGTAAGGCACAGAAAAGAATGAGTTCCCTTTCCTGCACCAAAAATGGCCTCTCCGAGTGCTGCACTGTTAACATCATTTTCTACAGCAACAGGAACATGAAAACGTTCCTGCAGGATTTTCTGGAATTGTGTGCCGGTATAATTAGGAATATTGCTGTTAGCATAAATAATAGAACCTTCCTGCGGATTGACCTGACCAGCAGTACTAATTCCGATGGCATCAAATGGGAGAGAGTGTTCGGCGAGACTACAAATGGTTTGCAGAATATGTGGTCCGCCCTTATATGCCTCAGTAGGACATTCGTTAATTGACAAGAGTTTTCCGCTCTGGCAGATACCGTATTTGATTGCGGTTCCACCGATGTCAAAGACCAGAATTTTCATGATTTTTTCCTTTCGATTATAGATAATAATGTTACTGTAAAATTGCGTTTTATTATAGATTCAGTATACCATATGATAATAGTAAAATCATCAAAAAGGAAGAAAAGTTTCAAAAAATAATATCTTAAAAAACTATTTTTATGCGAATAGTGAGAATGATTAAGAATATAGCGGAATGATAGAAAAAAATATGCCAATAAATATGAAAGCATTTTGATAAAGAATAAACAACTTGGGATATTGGAATATAAAGCCCTGTGATATATAATAAAAATAAACTATCATATGCGATAGAGAGTGCAAGAAAGGGAAATACAAATGAGATTAATAATCGTACGACATGGAGATCCGGATTATTCGATTGATTCACTTACTGAGAAAGGATGGAAAGAGGTAGAATATCTCTCAGAAAAATTGTCAAAGTTTGATGTAAAAGAGTTCTATGTTTCTCCACTTGGAAGAGCAAAAGACACCGCTTCTCTGACCTTGAAAAAGATGAATCGCACCGCTGTAGAATGTGACTGGCTGAGAGAGTTTGACGTTCTGATCGACCGTCCTGATGTTACAGACCGAAAGATTATCTTATGGGACTGGCTTCCGCAGGACTGGACGAAGGACGAGCGATTTTATCAGTATGACCACTGGTTTGAAAACGAAAGATTACAGAAAGCGGATGCAAAAGGCTATTATGACTATGTGACGGGAAAGTTTGATGAACTTCTGGCGTCTCATGGATATGTGCGGGAGGGACATTACTATAGAGCTGAGAAGGCAAATAATGATACACTGGTATTTTTCTGCCATTTTGGGTTGGAGTGTGTGTTACTTAGCCATCTGTTAAGTGTGTCTCCGATGGTGATGTGGCATGGATTTTGTGCTGCACCAAGTTCTGTTACAACAATAAATACCGAGGAGCGAAGAGAAGAAATTGCGAGCTTCCGTATCAGTGCATTTGGTGATATTTCACATCTTTATGCACATGATGAACCACCGGCATTTGCTGCCAGATTTTGTGAAACATATGATAATAAAGAGGAGCGCCACGACTGAATATATATGGTAGAAAGGAAATAAAAATATTGATATCAAAGACAATGAAAGCAATTTTGCATACACTTTCCTATGGAAATATAGAGGTAGAAAATTCCAGAAAAATGGCAGACCTGAAACAGTTGGATGCCACACGTATTTTTTTGAAAAAACTGGATGCCAAAGTTTATAATGGCGATTATGAAGTACCGATCAGATTGTATTTTCCGACGGAGGAAGCGATGCAGGCAGGGATTGTGGAAGGAAATACCTTTCCAATTCTGCTGTTCTTCCATGGCGGAGGCTGGGTAACTGAGAGTGTAGAGAATTATGATCGTGTCTGCTCCAGAATGGCTCAGGCAACTGCACATATCGTGGTTTCCGTAGAATACAGGCTGGCGCCGGAACATAAATTTCCGATTCCATTGGAGGATTGTTATGCTGCGGCAAAAGCGCTTTATATGAACCAGCTGATTCTGAATACAGACCCCGAGAAGATTACGATCATCGGTGACAGTGCGGGTGGAAATCTGACTGCGGCAGTGTGTCTGATGGCGAGAGACAGAGGTGAGTTTACACCGCGCCGGCAGATACTTATCTATCCGGCATTGGGAAACTGTTATACAGAGGAATCACCATACAGATCAGTACATGAAAATGGCAGTGATTATCTGCTGACAGCGGTAAAAATGGAGGATTACCTTACTCTTTATCAAAGGACAGCAGAGGACAGACAGAACCCATACTTTGCGCCGATTCTTGAAAAAAATCTGAGAAATCTGCCGGAAACATTAATTCTTACAGCAGAATATGATCCTCTCAGAGACGAAGGGGAAGTATATGGAAGAAAGCTTCAGGCGGAAGGAAATCATGTGGAAGTCTATAGAATTCACGGAGCGTTTCATGGATTTTTTGCACTGGGGATTAAGTTTCTGCATGTACAGGAAAGCTTCCAGTATATTAATGGATTTTTGAATAAAAGTTATGAGAAAATCCTTTAATCGAATTAAGTAAGTGACGAAAGAGGATAATGAGAAAGAAAGCAGGAAAACTATGGATACAGGATATTCAAAATGGAGAAAACTGGATAATGCAGCACTGGCATTTCCACTGGTAAGCGGAAAAAATGATACCAGAGTATTTCGTTTTTACTGTCAGTTAAAAGAAAAGGTCGACGGAGAAATTCTTCAATCCGCGCTGGATCAGACAATGGAGAAATATCTATTATTTCAGGCGGTTTTGCGAAAAGGATTGTTCTGGTTTTATCTGGAACACAGAGATATCAGAGCGGTTGTAAAACAGGAGACAGAACCGCCATGCAGCCGCCTGTATATTCCGGATAAAAAATCTCTTTTATTTCAGGTGACTTATGATAAAGACAGGATTAACTTCGAGGTGTTTCATGCATTGACAGACGGCACCGGAGCAATGCATTTTTTGCAGGAACTGGTGCAGAATTATCTTATTCTGGCTCATCCGCAGGACGATCTTCCGCGAATAGAAAATGCAGAAGAAGTCACTCATGGAGATAAAGAAGAGGACAGTTTTTCGCAGTATTATTCTTCTGATATGCCAAAGAATAAAGAGAAGAAAGAGACAGCAGTGAAGCTGAAAGGCGAGAAGCTGGTTCATTCAGATATGCATATCACAGAGGTGGTTCTTTCGGTGAAGGATATTCATCAGAAGGCGCGTTCTTATGGTGCTTCTATCACAGTATTGTTAACTGCAATGATGTTATGTTCTATCAGAGAAGAAATTCCGAAAAACCAGCAGAAACGACCGGTAACATTAATGATACCGGTGAATCTGAGAAATTATTTTCCGTCTCAGTCCATGACAAACTTCTTTGGCTGGATTGAAGTCGGATATACATTTTCAGAAACAACAACCTTTGAAGAAGTAGTAGCAGATGTAAAAAGGCAGTTTGAGCAGGAACTTGTGAAAGATAAAATTGCCATGCATATGAATGGCTATGTAAGAATCGAAAAGAATCCTTTTGTGAGAGCTGTTCCGCTGGAGATTAAGAAATATTTCCTGATGATAGGCGCTAATCTGGGAAGCAGAAGTATTACTGCAGTTTATTCTAATATTGGTATTATCCGTCTTCCGGAAGAGTATAAAGAATACATTCAGCATTTTGGGATATTTGCCAGTCCCAATTCACTCCAGATATGTTCCTGTTCTTATGGAGATGAAATGGTTGTGGGATTTACTTCCAAGATACCGGATGACAGTATTCAGAGAAATTTTCAGAGAATGCTTGGTGAAGAACAAGTTGCTCATCGGGAACTGAAGAATGAATTTCCAGGATATGGAGAGAAACAGAAACTGGAGAAGAAAGAGAACCAGAGAATTGTTCAGACTTTCAGTTTTCTGTGTCTGGCGATAGCAGTGGTCTGTGGGATGATTAATTTTATGACCACCGGTATGTTAAACTGGTTCTGGTTTGCAGGGGCGGGATGTGCCTGTGCCTGGCTGGTAGTTATGGTAGCATATTTTAAAAGAAGGAACATTCTTAAGAATGAAATGTGGCAGCTGTTGATCATATCTGTGATAGCAATTTTTTGGGATTGGTTTATCGGATGGAGAGGCTGGTCTGTAGATTTTGTTCTTCCTTTTGGGGCATTGGCGGTACAGTTTTCCATTCCTGTAATTGCAAAAGTGAACCGTCTGGAACGGGAAGAATACCTGTTTTATCTTGTTCAGGCAGGTGTTGCGGGACTGATTCCAATAGTTCTTGTATGGACGGGAATTGTGAGATTGGTATATCCTTCGGTTGTCTGTGCGGGGATTAGTTTTCTCACTGTGGCGGCATTATTTATTTTCTGTCTCAAAGATACTCTGCAGGAGTTTCATAAAAAACTTAGAATGTAGTTGACATGTGGACTGCAAAATATTATACTTTATTACTGTAAAAGAACAGGGGAGCTTGTGACAGCAGGCTGAGAGGAAGTCATCAACTTCGACCCTTATACCTGATTTGGATAATGCCAACGTAGGAACGTATATGATAGTGAATTTACGGGAGATACTTTGGTATCTCCTTTTTTATGTGGCTATATGATATCTATCTGAAACAGGAGTAGTTACCGAATATAAAATGAACAGTAACTACAGCAATTTGCATTATTTTGTGGAATTGCTATAGTGTATCAACAAGAGAAAACAACTTGTTGGTAGACTTGAATTGAATATTGGAAAAATGAGAGTGAACAGAGTTCATGAAGGGGTGCACCACCGCGGGTACATTCTTTTGTGGACTCCTTTTTTATACTATTGGAAATTCTTCCATATTGTTCCGTTGATATGAAAATATGGAAAAATGTCTGTTTTACTCCCATTTATTTTCGGGAAAGGAGAGGAACATGTTTACAGTAAACGGAACGAAAAAAGAACTGCCGGGTGTATTTTCTGTGAAAGAATATCTGGAACAGAATGGATATGTGATCAGTCAGATCGCAGTAGAGTTAAATGAAGAAATTCTGCCAAAAACAGAGTATGTGAGCACTGTTTTGAAGGATGGAGACGTAATGGAAATAGTAAGCTTTATGGGTGGCGGAAGCTGCTGATACAAGTAAGTCCCCACCCACTGCTTATTGCTCTTCGCAACCTCCGCAGGGGACTTACTTGATTCGGTTAAATAACTATGATATTTCAGGAAAGAAGGACATAAATAATGAGTACAATTGCAAACACAAATAATGAAAAGAAATACGAGGACAAATTAGTTTTAGGAGGACATGAATTTACCTCCCGTTTTATTCTGGGATCAGGTAAATTTTCACTGGATCTGGTGAAAGCATGTATCGAAAAAGCGGATGCACAGATTATTACACTGGCTTTACGTCGCGCAAATGAGGGCGGACTTGCAAATATTCTGGATTATATTCCAAAGAATGTGACCTTGCTTCCGAACACATCAGGAGCAAGAAATGCACAGGAGGCAGTCCGTATCGCCAGATTATCAAGAGAGATCGGATGCGGAGATTTCGTAAAGATTGAAGTTATGCATGATTCTAAATATCTTCTTCCGGATAATTATGAGACAATCAAAGCAACAGAGATTCTTGCAAAAGAAGGCTTTGTGGTAATGCCATATATGTATCCTGATTTAAATGTTGCAAGAGATCTGGTAAACGCAGGAGCAGCCTGTATCATGCCGCTGGGCTCTCCGATTGGATCAAATAAAGGTCTCTGCACAAAAGAATTTATACAGATTCTGATTGATGAGATTGACCTTCCAATCATTGTAGATGCAGGAATCGGAAGACCTTCCCAGGCGTGCGAAGCCATGGAGATGGGAGCTTCAGCAGTAATGGCAAATACTGCGATTGCAACAGCCGGGGATGTACAGGTGATGGCAGAAGCATTTAAGAAAGCTATTGAAGCAGGAAGAAGTGCTTATCTGTCTGGTCTTGGCCGTACATTAGACAAAGGCGGCAGTGCATCTTCTCCGCTGACGGGATTCCTTCATGATTAAGATATTTTTATTTAGTATATATAACATATTACATAAATTTGGAGGAAATATAAGATGGAAACAGAAACAAAAACAATTCCAGAACACGGGGAACATTTTAATGAAAGTATTGTAAATGAAGTGATTCTGGAGGACATGAAAAAAAACAGAATCGATCATATGAAATATCTTCCTGGAATGGAAGTTCTGGAAGAGTCAGATGTAATGGAGCAGGTAATCTCCGCAATGCAGGAATATGATTATGATAAATATACGGAAGCAGATGTGCGCAGGGCATTGGCGCATGATAACCGTACTTTGGAAGATTTTCAGGCATTGCTTTCTCCGGCAGCATTGCCGTTGCTGGAAGAGATTGCACAGGCAGCACAGATAGAAACAAGAAAACATTTTGGAAACAGTGTATATATGTTTACACCGATTTATATCGCTAATTACTGCGAAAATTATTGTATTTATTGTGGATTTAACTGCCATAATAAGATTCGCAGGGCACAGTTAAATGAAGAGGAAATCGATAAAGAAATGGCTGCAATCGCAAAGACAGGACTACAGGAAATTCTGATTCTGACAGGAGAAAGCAGAGCGAAATCGGACGTAAAATATATTGGAGAAGCATGTAAGATTGCAAGAAAATATTTCAAAGTTATTGGTCTTGAAGTATATCCGATGAACTCTGATGAGTATGCGTATCTGCATGAATGCGGAGCAGATTATGTAACTGTTTTTCAGGAAACATATAATTCCGATAAGTATGAGACTCTGCATCTGGCAGGACATAAACGTATTTTTCCATATCGTCTGAATGCGCAGGAACGTGCATTAAAAGGTGGAATGCGAGGCGTAGGATTTGCAGCACTTCTGGGACTTGATGATTTCCGGAAAGATGCCTTTGCAACGGGATATCATGCATGGCTGCTCCAGCGAAAATACCCTCATGCAGAGATTGCTTTCTCCTGCCCGAGACTTCGCCCGATCATTAATAATGACAGAATCAATCCGATGGATGTACATGAGCCACAGTTGCTTCAGGTAGTATGTGCATATCGATTATTTATGCCATTTGCAAGCATTACTGTTTCTACAAGGGAATGCGAGCGTGTGAGAGATAATCTGGTAAGTATCGCGGCAACAAAGATATCAGCTGGCGTAAGTACAGGAATCGGAAGCCATGTGGATGACATAGAAGATAAAGGAGATGACCAGTTTGAGATTTCTGACGGAAGATCTGTAAATGAGGTTTATCAGGCGCTTCTGGATCATAATCTTCAGCCGGTTATGAATGATTATGTGTACCTCTGATTTTTATAAAAATGTGATTGCGGTGACCAACAGATCTCTGTGTGAACGTCCTTTTCCGGAGCAGATAGAAAGAGTATGCAATTGTCATCCTAAAGCAATAATACTGAGAGAAAAAGATCTGCCGGAGGAAGAATATCTTCTTCTGGCAGAGAAAATATTGAACATCTGCCGGGAATATGATGTTCCCTGTATGCTTCATACTTATATAAATACAGCCAGAAAACTGGGACATCCTTTTATCCATCTTCCGTTATTTCTTCTGAAAGAATACCAAGGAAAACTTGAGAATTTCCGGGGAATTGGATGTTCAGTTCATTCTGTAGAAGATGCCCTGGAAGCACAGAAATTGGGTGCAACTTACCTTACAGCCGGTCACATTTATACAACTAATTGTAAAAAAGGACTTCCGCCAAGAGGACTGAAGTTTCTTTGGGATGTTTGTGATTCTGTGACGATTCCGGTGTATGCAATAGGTGGAATCCATCCAGGAACAGAGCAGATATCTGAAGTGATAGCACGAGGTGCTGCTGGTGGGTGTATTATGTCTGATATGATGAAAATATAGTAAAAGAACATATTAAGCTGTATGAATATTTGAAACAAATGGAAGAAATTTTACTTGATCTGGTTAAATAAGAGAGTGTTAGTTTTGGACTATTTCTGTGATATAAACGGAAAATCATATGGATAAAAAATAAGGATTTTTCAGATATAATTATGCGTGTATAGAAATATAAAAGCCACATTTATTCGACGATTACTAATGAATAAAGTAATTCGAAAATGTGGCTTTTATCAGGAGGGGTACAAGCCCCTCCTGATAAAAGAAGGAATCATTCATCAAAAATAGTAACGATTTCTCCATCCAGAATACGATTTGTATTCTTTACAGCACAGAAGTTACCACACATACTGCAGGTATCTTCTTTTTCCGGCTTTGCTTCTGCACGATAGCGTCTTGCTTTCTCCGGATCCATGCTGAGTTTGAACATTTCTTCCCAGTCAAGGCGTTTTCTGGCTTCGCTCATCTTGTAATCCCAATCGGCAGCACCAGGAATTCCTTTTGCGATATCAGCTGCATGGGCTGCGATTTTAGCTGCAATAATACCCTCTTTTACATCAGCCGCATTTGGCAGACGAAGATGCTCAGCAGGAGTTACATAGCACAGGAATGCAGCTCCTGAATATGCAGCAATAGCTCCTCCGATTGCAGATGTGATGTGATCATATCCAGGAGCAACATCTGTTACGAGTGGTCCAAGTACATAGAAAGGAGCACCATGGCACAGTGTTTTCTGAATTTCCATATTGGCTGCGATCTGGTTCATTGGCATATGTCCAGGACCCTCGATCATAACCTGAACATCCTTATCCCATGCACGTTTTGTGAGTTCGCCAAGAGTGATCAGCTCTTCGATCTGGGCAGTATCTGTTGCATCAGCAAGACATCCCGGACGACATGCATCACCGAGACTTAAGGTGATATTGTACTCTCTGCAGATATCAAGAATTTCATCAAAATGTTCATAGAATGGGTTCTCTTTTCCTGTCATTTCCATCCATGCGAACATAATAGAACCGCCTCTGGAAACGATATTCATGAGACGTTTATTCTGCTTAAAACGTGCTGCAGTTGCACGATTCATACCACAATGGATAGTCATGAAATCAACACCATCTTCTGCATGCATACGAACGATATCGATCCACTCTTCGGATGTGATTTTGCCAAGAGCTTTGTGGTAATATACAACTGCATCATAGATCGGAACGGTGCCGATCATTGCCGGACATTCGGAAGTGAGTTTGCGGCGGAAGCTTCTGGTGTCACCGTAAGAGCTGAGATCCATGATTGCTTCTGCACCCATTTCTACTGCAGAATGTACCTTTTCATATTCCATATCAACGTCTTTCCAGTCTCTGGAAACACCTAAATTTACATTGATTTTGGTAGTCAGTTTTGCACCGACACCGCTTGGACTGATACATTTATGATTCTTATTGCATGGGATAATGACCTGCCCTTTTGCAATCAGTTCTCTTAATTCTTCCACATCAAAATGTTCTTTCTCTGCTACGATTTCCATCTGCGGTGTGATGATTCCGTGACGCGCTGCGTCCATCTGTGTTGTGTACTGTGTCATTTTTTCCTCCTTGCCCTGCACTGTGGGCTTCTAAATGAACTGCGCCTCCTGCATATAGCAGGGACTTGCACCTGCGCATATTCGTAAGTTTTCGGGTAAACTTTTGCGATGTGACAGAGAGTGGTGCCCCCGGTCTGCCGTAATAATTAAGATGGGGAAGTGATCTATATGACAATATATGAACGTAAAAATATCCGAAGAAATATATTTTTTATATATGATTATGAAGAAGATATTTTGATCGAATCAAGTGATTTCTCTGCTTCAATTACAAATATCTGCTTGACAATTATCAGGGAATATTATGAAATATTTCCCTGGATTTTTTCGGATAAAAAAGGAAAGACTGCAATACGCCAACAAGCATACTGCAGTCCGGAAGAACTATAACTTTCCCTACGTTGGCATTATCCAAATCAGGTTATGGGTTAAAGCGATACAGCTTACTCTCAGCCTGCTTACACAAGCACCCCTTGTCTTAATTGCTCACATTGTAACACTTTGATATGAGAAAGTCAATAACAATTCATGATCCAAAGTGGTCAAACTAAAGACATATTATATACTTTAGCATAGGAATGCCATGTTTTGTTCTTGACTTTTTTATTGGCAATTATTTTAATTCCATATTTGAAATTCTTTTTCATTCCTGTAAGAGTGAATGAGTTGGAAGTAGTTGTATTCACTTTTTTGAAAGAACTGTTTCCCGGGTATTTGATATAAACAGTATAGTTTGTTGCACCGGAAATTCTATTCCATTTTACAGACATTGAAGTGCTTGTATTACCCGCTTTCTGAAGTGTAACACCAGTAGCAACGTATCTGGTTGTAGCTGAAGAACTTACATAACGTTTATTATTCAGAATGATGTACGGATAAATTTTCACCTGATAAAATGCAGTTCCGGACATAGGCAGGGTAAAGGAATATCTGGTATTAAAGTACTTTGTAACAGCTTTTTTAGAAGCGTAGCTTTGATAGATAACTTTATATCCGCTGATGGAATTTGAAGGATTTACAGTAGCCATATTGAAAGTATATCCATTTCCGGCAGCATAAGATGATTTAATATTTACACTGGTATAAAGTGTTGTGCATCCGGCTGTGCGGGAGCTTATTGCTGTTCCGGATGAATTTAAGGCAGTAAGTTTTATGTTGTAGGCAGTACCGGCTTTTAATTTATTTATCGTGACTTTATTTCGGGTATTACCGACATATCCCAGAAATCGGTAAGATGATGAATTAAAATTGCTGATACTGACAGCGTACTTATCAGCATTTGAAACAGAACTCCATTGAACGGTTATGGAATTTACAGAGGCAGCAACCTGTTGGATACCGGATCCAGAAGTAAGATAGGAAGCCGCTGCCGCTTGCGCATCAGAATCATCAACAGAAGGAGTATCTGTGTCTTCCTGAATCGAATTTGCAGACTGTTCTGCCAGTGAAAGTTGTGCAGTTGCTGCAAAAACAGCAGCGGTGGATGAAAATGTAAGAATTGCGCTAAGAGCGATGCTTACGAAAAATTTTTTAAAACTTCTTGCTTTCATGATAAAGACCTCCTTTTTAACACGATAAAATAATAAAAAAACTCCGTTAATGTTAAAAATATTTTAACATAACGGAGTTGGATTTCTGTAATTTCCTGTTATTGCTCAGGATATAATCTGATTGATATTGCAAGTTGATAAGACTATTCATCCCAGCCGTCATACATACGGATGTTGACCTGAATATTTCTTACAATATCACCTTCCAGAAGATCAAGGTCGGATTCATCGGAAATTGCAGGAAGATCCATTTCATCTTCCATTACTTCTGCATAGATCCAGTTATAAGCTGCTTCATTTGCATTGTCAATAGCGTCATCCAGAGTGTCGCCTTCTGCTTCACAGCATTCCAGATCCGGAAAGAATGCTTTATATTTGCCTTCTTCATTTTTGCGGAAAACCGCAGGATATATAAATTTCATTGAAAAACTCCTCACTTTCTGTCATAACGAAACGTTATATTTTTCTGTATGGTAAACGGAATGATATTTTTGTGATTCTGGTTTACGTTTATACCGAGAATAGTATATAATACATTCATATATTCAGCAAGTGATAATGGATAAAAAACGGAAATGTAAGAGGGAGATATGGGATGCTTACAATAGAAATGGACAATTTTGATTTGGGTCAGATCTGCAGATCCGGGCAGTGTTTCCGAATGGATCAAATTGGTGATGACCGTTACCGGGTTATTGCGGGAGATAAATATCTGGAACTGACACAGGAAAGAGGAATTGTCAATTTCTTCTGTCCGGAAGAGGATTTTATTTTCTTCTGGATCCGGTATTTTGATCTGGATCATGATTATAATGAATACATACAGAAAATCAATCCCAGAGATAAATATCTGACTGCTGCAGGTGAGATGGGAAGCGGAATCCGTATTCTGCAGCAGGATTTGTGGGAGATGATTATATCATTCCTGATTTCACAGCAGAATAATATTACAAGAATAAAAAAGTGTATTGAAAATATCAGCCGGGAATTTGGAGAGAAAAAAGAAAGCAGTACAGGTGCAGAATATTATGCATTTCCAACCGCACAGGCCCTGGCATCTGCAACTGAAGAACAATTGCGGGAGTGTAATCTGGGGTACCGGGCAAAATATGTGCTGGATACAGCAAGGAAAGTCTTTTTTGGTGACATATCTTTAGAGAGTATCTATGACATGACATATAAAAATGCACGAAAAGAGCTTCTGAACCTATATGGGGTTGGAGAGAAAGTAGCAGACTGCATCTGCCTTTTTGGACTGCATCAGCTGGATGCTTTTCCTATCGATACTCACATCCGCCAGGCACTGGATGCTCATTATAAACGTGGATTTCCAAATCGACGATATAAAGGTTTCCGAGGCGTGATGCAGCAGTATATATTCTATTATGAACTGACAAACAGCAGCAAATAAAGGAGAAATGTTATTATGGAAATCGGAGCAATGTTAGACGAATTAAGGGAAAAAGCACTGAAAGACCGTAACATTTGGCAACAGTTGATGGATACCAGAAAAGAAAAACAGCCACTGGATGCTTTCTGTGTCAAGTGCCGGGAACTTGGATATGAAATTTATGAAATGGATCTGATCACCGCCGGCGAAGAATTCTATGCTACTATGCGAAGAAGTACAAACGGTGGAGGAGAGAACTCTCCAAAGTTGGCAGGGGAAGATGACTTCTATGAACTCTTTTTTGCCAGCCTGGAACAAAATAAGTAAAATTCCTATGATAATAAAAATAATAAAAAGCTCTCCGGGCAGGAGCACACTGTTGCGGAGAGGAATTATAGCGCTAAAGCGACCCGCCACAGGCAGAGAATCCTGCATGCAGGATTCTCTGCCTGTGGAAAAGCAGCCCATGGGGTATCAAGTCAGATATAAAAGAAAATAAATGATTAGTTTGAACGCAGATCGCGAAGCGACTGCGTTCATGAGCAAGTAGCGAAGCGGATTGCGAATGTCCGCTTTACTGATTCAGACCATTCTTTGCACAGATATCGTTAAGGCAGCATTTATCACAATATGGCTTTGTACGTGCTGTACAGACATCACGTCCATGATTAACCAGACGATGGCAGAGCTCATTTCCCTCTTCCGGTGGAATGATCTTCCACAAAGCCATTTCTACCTTCTTAGGATCTTTTATACCATCTACCAGGCCAATACGGTTAGACAGACGGATACAATGTGTATCCGTAACAATCGCAGGTTTGCCAAACACATCTCCCATGATCAGATTTGCACTCTTTCTTCCCACACCAGGAAGCTTCAGCAGAGCATCAAAATCATCAGGAACATTATCATGATACTGTTCATGTAAAACTTTCATGCATGCGCTGATATCTCTGGCTTTACTCTTTCCCAGTCCGCAAGGACGCACGATTGCTTCGATGTCAGCTACGTCGGCGTTTGCAAGAGCCTCTACTGTAGGATATTTTGCGTACAGATCCTGCACAACCACATTCACCCTCGCATCTGTACACTGTGCAGCCAGACGCACACTTACCAATAATTTCCACGCATTATCATAATCCAGAGTACAATCCGCATCCGGATATTCCTTTTTCAATCGCTCAATAACCTCAAGGGCTAATTCCTGTTTTGTCATATATATTTTCTAACTCCGTTTCATATTTTATTGTATTTCTATAATATCATAAACAAGCTCTGCTTGCATTTCCGATTTTCCTATATTAAAATAAAATCAGCCGTTGTATTTACAACAAAGCATATAAAAAATAATGAAAAGGAGTAACTGTTCAGTACCTTCACAGTTACGAAAAGAAAACTATATGATAGATACAGAATTTCTATGCAGATCCCGTCTGTTCAGGGGATTTACAAAAGAAGAAATAACAAGTCTGCTGGAGTGCCTGAATGCCGCTGTCAAAACATACCGCAAAGGAGAATACATTTTCCAGGCAGGGGAAGTGACAGAGAATTTTGGAATGATCATAGAGGGAAAAGTTCAGATCATCAGTGATGACTACTGGGGGGAAAGACAGATTCTTGCCGGTTTTGGAAAAGGACAGCTTTTCGGGGAGGCATATGCATGTATGGAGAAAATGCCTCTCCTGGTCAGTGCGATAGCAGTAGAAGAATCTCAGGTTCTGATGCTGAATGCTCACAGAGTTCTTCAGACCTGCACCTCAGCCTGTGACTTTCACCGCAGACTGGTAGAAAATCTGGTAGGGATCCTGGCAAAGAAAAATCTCACACTTACCAGAAAAATCGACCAGATCAGCAAAAAAACAATCAGAGGAAAAGTGCTTGCATATTTGTCAAGTGAGGCCGGACAACAGGATAGCAATGATATTACTGTTCCATTTAACAGACAGCAGCTGGCTGAATATCTGGCAGTTGACAGAAGTGCATTGTCGGCGGAATTGTCAAGGATGCAGAAAGAGGGTATTATCAGTTACAGAAAGAATCATTTTGTTTTAAATAAAGATCATATAGAATAGTCAAAAAACAGAACGTTAATTTATTGGTACACAGGTTGAGTATTTTTGATTAACTGATAGAAATTAACACATAAGAGGGAAAAGAATGAAAGTACGAATGTATAATGTAGGTTTCGGAGACTGCTTCTGTCTCCGGGACAGAAAGAAGAGTCTGCTGGTGGACTTTGGAACTAATAACAGCAGAATAGAGGGACGCCCGAGAAGAGAGATATTTGATGTGATTATTTCAGACTTATCTACGATTAATCGCAAGAATCTGCTTCTGACTCATTTTCATATGGATCATCTGTCGGGACTTCTTTATATGATGAAAAACAGAGACAGTTCTCTGGATTTTGGGAAAATTTATCTGCCGGATGTGTTTTCAAAAGAAGAAATGAGCAGGACACTTGTATTGTTGCTTCTGGCGGATCTGCTGAAGGAGTCAGGGCTTCCGAGCCGTCAGGTCAGCCTTTTTGCACTGGTGGATGCACTTCTGGAGAACAGACAGAATCTGGAACTGCTTTCTCGAGGTAAGATTTTTGAGGATAAATATCAGGCATTATGGCCGGATACGGATGTCATTCAGAGAGAAACAGATGAGGTATATAATGAGATCTGCAAAAACGAAAATCTTGCAGCGGTTATGGAAGAATTGCTGAATTTTGCAGAAAAACTGCGCAGAATCATCTGGTCTATGACAGAGGAAGGAAAGGCACAGACAGAGGAAGAACAGGAGAAGATTTCTCTGGCATATGTCTATGACCGGGAGTTTCGGAGGATTAAAGCGATACCTGAATTCAAAGAGCTTCTCAGTTTTCTGAATACAAATAAAGTTAATCTGAGACAGTTTAAACATAAGATCAGTATTGTTTTTCAGAATGCAAGAGACGGAGAACTGAACCTGTTGTTTACCGGAGATGTACAGCCGGGACATTTGAAGATGATCGCAGAAAATTATGATGGGAAGTTGCCGTTATATGAGCATTACTGGTGCATTAAAGTGCCACATCATGGAACTCAGGAACATTATTTTGATTTCTCGCAGTACGAACCGGAAAACATGATGATCTCTAATGGAATTCATTTTGCGAACAGTAAAAAAGAATCCAAAGAGTTGCGTACATCACCGCTTTATGGAGGATTATTTTATATCCCGGATACACATATGTATTGTTCTAACTGTGATTGCTGTGACTGCTATGAAAATGGCTGTTCCTGCAAAGAGGCAGATGTTATCTCGCCGGCGTACTATAAAGATATTTAAACTACTATAAAGATACTTAAACTATGAAATTGTCATTCTGCTATAAATAAGCAAAGTAAATTGTGGATATTCGTCCATTCATTTGAGAAGAATCAGGTAAGGTTTATTGACGTAAAATCGAAGTAAGGTATGTTGCCGGGAACAAAAATGGATGGTAAGGACTTTACAGAATTTACAAAAAACAGCAGGTATCCGTATATTCCATTGAATATACAGTACCTGCTGTTAGTTTTTATATGATAATAACTATGATGTACGATTAACTATGATATACGATTATTTCGCCGGTGTCAGGTGCCAGATATCGTTGTTGTACTGTTCGATAGTTCTGTCAGAAGAGAAGAATCCGGCTTTTGCAATGTTAACCAGCATCTTCTTTGCCCATGTTTTTCTGTCGGCATAATCAGCCAGTGCCTGATCTTTTTTCTCAACATAATCGTTGAAGTCAAGCAGAGTCATGAACCAGTCTTTGCTTACCAGTTCGTGATGCAGTCTTTCAAGATTTTCTTTATGGCCAAGTGCCAGCATCTTTTCACTTACAATGAAGTCAACACATTCTTTGATGCGTTTGTCATTTTCATAGATATCTCTGGAGCAGTAGTCTGCTTTCTCGTAATGCTCGATAACTTTCTCACTGGATTCACCGAAGATATAGATATTATCTTCACCGACCAGTTCACTGATCTCAACATTAGCGCCGTCCATAGTTCCCAGAGTAACAGCACCGTTCAGCATGAACTTCATGTTACCTGTACCGCTTGCTTCTTTGGAAGCCAGGGAGATCTGTTCAGAAATATCGCATGCAGGGAATAATTTCTCAGCTGCAGATACATTGTAGTTCTGAACCATAACAAGCTTCATGTATGGTGCAACTTCTGGATCATCTTTGATAAGATCCTGAAGTGTAAGCAGAAGATGAATGATATCCTTTGCGATTACATAAGCAGGAGCTGCTTTTGCACCGAAGATAAAGGTTACAGGCTGAGATGGTTTCTTTCCACCCTTGATTTCCAGATATTTGCTGATGATGTACAGAGCGTTTAACTGCTGGCGTTTGTACTCATGGAGACGTTTGATCTGGATATCATAGATGCTGTTCTCATCAATTTCAACACCTGTGTTGGACAGGATAAATTCTTTACAGGTTTTCTTAGCTTCTGTTTTGATCTCAAGAAGCTTGTTCAGAACTGCGTCATCATCCTTATATTTCAGGAGATTTTCCAGTGCAGTTGCATTTGTTTTAAACTCATCACCGATCAGAGAGGTAATATAGTCTGTCAGCGGATGATTGCAGTGCATTAACCAGCGGCGGAATGTGATACCGTTAGTCTTGTTATTGAATTTCTCCGGATAAATATCATAGAAAGCTTTCAGCTCGCTTGTTTTCAGGATTTCTGTATGCAGGGCAGCAACACCGTTGATGGAGAATCCATAGTGGATATCCATATGTGCCATGTGAACCAGATTATTTTTGTCAATGATGGCTACATTTTCCTGTGGATATTTTGCTTTGATTTTCTCATCCAGCTTTTCGATAATCGGTACAAGGTGAGGAACTACATCAAGAAGGTAGTCCATTGGCCATTTTTCCAGAGCTTCTGCAAGGATGGTATGGTTTGTGTAAGCACATACTTTGGATACGATTTCAGCAGCCTCATCGAAGTCGATTCCGCGCTCTGTCAGGAGACGGATCAGTTCCGGAATGACCATACTTGGGTGAGTATCGTTGATCTGGATCACTGCGTAGTCTGCAAGGTCATGAAGGTTGCAGCCTTTCTTTGTTGCTTCGTCCAGGATGAACTGAGCGGCATTGGATACCATGAAATACTGCTGGAAGATACGGAGCTTACGTCCGTCATCATCGCTGTCATCCGGATACAGGAACAGTGTCAGGTTGTGAAGGATGTCCTTTTTGTTAAAGGAAATTCCATCGTGAACCATGGATTCATCTGCCAGATCAATGTCGAATAAGTGCAGATGAATGGATTTGTTATTGTAGCCTGCAACATCGATATCGTACAGGGAAGATTTCAGTGAAAATCCGCGGAACGGTACAGTATAGGAAACACCTGCAGGTGTGAGCCAGCTGTGTTCTTCAATCCATGGGTTTGGAGTTTCTTTCTGAAGTCTGTTCTCAAAGAGCTGTTTGAAAAGACCCAGATGATAATTAAGACCAATACCTTCGCCCGGAAGACCGAGAGTTGCGATGGAGTCCAGGAAGCATGCTGCCAGACGTCCAAGACCACCGTTTCCAAGAGATGGTTCCGGTTCCACTTCTTCGATGTCAGCGATGGCTTTTCCATTCTCTTTTAAGAATGCAGCAACATCATCATAGATTCCCAGATTGATCAGGTTGTTGGATAATAATTTACCGATCAGGAATTCTGCGGAAATGTAATAGATTTTCTTCTTTCCATCCTGATAGCCTTTTTCGAAGAGCTGGTTTTTGGTATAAATCAATAATGCATTGTAAATTTCTTCGTTTGTGCACTGACGCGCGTTTTTCTTATACAGGTCATAGATGAGCTTTTCTAAATTTTCCATCGTAATCTCCCTTTCTGAAATGAATATATGTTTTTTTATGAGTTAGATTGCTTATTTTTTAGTTTTGAATAGTGTATTGTTTTCTGGTTTATATCAGGAAGAGAAGTTCTCTTGCTGACATCTATAACTATATCAGCAGTCAATTTAAAAAAATACAACAAAATTGCGATTTTATGACAGGTTTCTGCGAAACTTGTGAGGAGACATTCCGGTTGCCTGCTGGAACTTCTTGATGAAATAGCTGGTGTTGTTGAAACCTACTTCCAGTGCGATTTCTGTGACAGAGGAGTCGGAGTGCAGAAGCATAGGCTTGGCTTTCTCGATGCGCAGGTCATTGATATAGGCGATCAGAGTCTTGTCTGTATACTGCTTAAACAGTTTCATAAAGTAGTATTCGCTGTAATTTGACATGGCAGTAAGGTCTGCGGCATTGAGGGGCTGGGCGTAGTTCAGGTTAATATAGTCCAGGATCTTTTTAATAGAAGCAAGACTCTTATTTTGTTCTTTATCCGCAGGAATGATGTAATTTCCCATGAGCATTTCATAGAAGAAACTGAAAAACAGAGCTTTTAATTTTACAAAATAATAAGGCTTTTTTTCCTTATAGCAGGTGTGGATTGTATCAAAAAGCTGGCAGATATTTTCATAGTTGCTGTCTGATGGAGAAATAATATGCGTAAATTCCGCCTGATTTTCCATCAGCAGGGAAATGACACGTTCCTGACATAAATCTCCCACCGGACTGGACAGGAAGCTCAGGTCGAATACAATGCTTCTGAAATAAAGGATATTCTTCAGATCTGTTTTTATGCCATGAAGAACTCCACGGTTTACGATGATCAGATCACCGGACTTGACGCGGAGAATCTCTTTATTCAGACGTACCAGACCGCTGCCGGATTCAATATAGATCAGTTCCATCTCATCATGCCAGTGGTTATAGAGAGAATGGAAGATCTGGCAGTTGTCTGTATAGGTTTCTATGGGAAGCTCAAAGGAGCCGTGAGAACTTCGTTCTTTCAGGGTATCATCTACTTCAATTGTGGGAGTAACTGGCATGGAAAGCGCCTCCTTTTTTCAGAGATTTTTTATCTGTAGTAAGACAATGGAATCAAAAGTATCATTATGGTCAATCCACTGATAGGAGCCATTATACCTCTGACAGATATCTTCAATAATAGAAAGCCCATATCCATGAGAACCCGGTTCTGATTTCGTAGTCTTATGTGTAAAACTCTGTAACGGGTTCTTGGTATTGTGCATATATATGGTAAGAAATCCGTTGGAAATGTTTGCAGACAGCCGGATTTCAGGCTCAGGATTGCCGGAAGCGTTACAAGCTTCGATAGCATTGTCCAGAAGATTAAAAAATATACTGCTCAGGTCAGTTGTATCAATGGAAATCTTTTTCGGTAAAAGGATTTCATAGGACACCTGGATATGTTCCTGTTTGGCGCGGAGCCGTTTCCCTTCCAGGATTGCCTGCAACAGGTTATTCTGACAGTAAGGATGAAAACGATCCTTCTGAAAAGTCTGGTTCAGATTTTTGATGGCAGTGTCGGCCTGCTCATGTTTTCCCTGCTCCAGGAGTGACTGGAAGTTCTGAAGTCCCTGTGCAGTTTTGGCTTGAAAATCCTGAGTATCCTGTCTGCGGATCTGAAGACTGTAATCCTGTTCCTGTTTTAATTGTTTCTGCTTTTGAAGAAAAGCCAGTTCCATTTCAGTATTGGATTTCTTTAACACATCAGAAAGAACGTAGTATAAAAGAATACAGATAAGGATCATAAACACTGCCAGGATCAGAAACATATGATCAATTTTTTCTGTATAAATCGTAGACAGAAAATATAACAACTGGAATACAAAGAGGAAGAGAAATAAAGGAATCAATTTAATGTTCTTTTTCATGACTGCAATCCTCCTCTGGTTGTTTTTCTTGTGGTCTGCAATTAAGCCGGGACAGAACAGAAGCGGTATATGTTTCTGCTTCCTCATATTTTTTCATATTCATCAAATACATGACAGACATGATGTGATTCTCAATATCGTGATTCCATTTTCGGAGATTGGCATATTCATTACTTAACTGAACGGAATCATTCATCTGCTTTTTCATCAATTCAATTTCCATTTTTTTCTGTAAATATTCCCTGTGCTGCTGGGCTAAAGAACGGACTGCACGCAGAAACAGCAGATAACTGCCGATGCATATGATCCAGTAAATGATGCTCAGAGCCAGAACTGATATGGGCTTTTTCTGAAGGGAAATTATAACATTGAGAAAAACCGGAGCGACCAGTGGCAGTAACAGTTGTAAAAAGGTGAGTATTTTCAAATAATCTATACACTGTCGCAGGATTTCTGATATTTTCCAGAGAAGAAACAGGCCAAGCAGGATGTTGGAGAGTTCAATGACGAAATATTCTATAGGTGAACAGCTGGATATCAGATTGTGCGGAGTATAGATATGGGTCGGTATAAAAAGATTATGAAGTGCTATGAAAACACTGGTACATAAAATTTCCGGACAGATTATCAGCAGCTGGAAAATAAAATAAACAGCTAATTTTTTCATAAAAGATGCCTGGAATAAAAAAAGTGTTACAAGAAATGCTGTAAGCTGAAATACGATTGTAATTTCGTTATGCTGTGATTCACGCTTGATCAAAAATAACAATGCCATAAATACTGACAGACTCAAAAACAGTGGAAGTGAGATCTTGCGTTTGCAGGGTAGGATCCTACAGTAAAAGTAAAGCAGTCCAAAACACAGATAAAGGCTGGATAGAATACACAAAAATAGATTGATCATATGACTGCCCATTTACTGCACCTCCCTGTGACTGGTAAGCATCATGAAAGCAAAAGCGTCCTTAAACTGCTGGTAATAAGATCTGCTGACAGGGATCTCTGTATTATCAGAAAGTATAATGCCTTTATGGCTGTAAGTACGTACAGCATGAAGATTAACGGCAAAGCTGTTATGACAGAGACAGAAATCAGGTTTCATTCTTTCGGTAAGAACTGTCAGTTTTTCTTTTGTTGTATATGTTCCTGTTCTGGTATAGATGGTGGTCTGCCTCAGATTCCGTTCCAGATAAAGAATATCGGAGCAGAGCACCTGATAATTGCGTGAATTTCCGGAGAAATACAGATACTGTGTATGCAGTTTCTCAAGCTTCTGGCACGCTGCCCTCAGAGCCAGAGGGAGATATTTTTCCATCTGCTGTTTATGGATAAAGTAGGTGTGTTCTGTCTCATATACTGCGGTAGCATATTGCAGATACTGGCTGATAAAAATAATCTGAGTGTCCGGGCTGATATGGTTGATCTTTTCTGCAAGTGAGATGCCATTTACAGTGTCAGAACCAAGATCAATATCTGTCAGTACAATGGAATAAGAGCATCCATTTTCAGCAACAGCCCGGAGAAATTCATCACCGGATGTGAAATGTGTTATTTTAAAAAATCCCGGAGGATACTTTTGCAGAATAGTATGTATTATTTCATAATGTGAAGGGTTGTCTTCGCAGATTGCAAGTTTCAAAATTGGATTAAGCTCCTTTATTAACGTGGTTGTAGTTTCTTATGTCAGTGACAATATCTGTCGGATATGTCAGATGGATAAAATGAACTGTATTTCCAATAATCATACTATAAAAAATGACGGGATGCAATTTGTCTGTGAGGAAGATTGAGAAAAAATGGTTAAATATGTAGTGAAATATAGTTGTTTGTGTGAATGCATGCGATTTCGGGAGTCTGTGTGATACAATCAGGATATGGAAACAAGGAAGCGGTTTTAGAGATTTTGTACGTGAAAAAAATTATTATTCCTGGTACTTTCAAGCGCTGAATATATATGTGAAAGCGGTATTGTTTCCATGGGAGAAGAAAAATATTATAAGAATGACTGTCTGAAAATCATTATGGACATATATAAAGCACTTGGAAGCATCAGGAAACTTCTGGTAATAATATAAATGACGAAAGGACAATCAGCCCCTTTATTATTTCTCAGAGTATTTTTCAATTACACAATTATGCGTTTTCTGTTTCTTATCATAAGAAATTCCAACAAGTAAAATATTGTCAGTATAATTTGCAACAGCCTCAGGGTACTGCCTGTTTTTTATCTGCCGGATTGCGGTCTGGGCATTTTGATTCCATTTTAACTCAACAACAAGTGCAGGGTAATCTCTGGAATATTCTGGCTTTGGAAGGTAGACAAAATCTGCAAAACCTCTGCCAGCAGGAAATTCACGTATAGGTTTAAAATAATACCGCATAGTGCTGAGATAACCGATGGACAGAATGCTGCTGAGGGAGTTTTCGTTGTTGTACTGAATAGCTGAAGCGTATTCATTGTGTATTTTTTCAATGGATTTGGCCACAGTGTCTGCGTCCATGTCCAGAGTGGCATCCAGCAGTTCTGAGGATTCCTGCTGAAATGTCAGAAATTCATTCCATTTCTTTCGTTTAACAGCTTTGGCAAGTTCCTGACGGATTTCTTCGTTTGGAACAAATGCAGAATGAGTATCCTGGTCATAACCCAGATATCCCAGATGAATCAGGCAGGTAAGAACATCATCTCTGCAGGTAAAATTCACCATATCATTCTGGAAAGTCGTAGGATCGATTTCTGCGGAATTACCGGACAACATTTCTATAATGGCAGTTTTGAGTCCGTCAAAATCCATATTGATCAGAGGTACAATTGCTTCGTAGGTTCCGGTATCTGACCAGTAGCTTTGGAATTTATTCCATATCATTAATTCTACTACTGCTTTAGGATTGTATACCTGATATTGCTCCAGCAGATAACCGTCATACCAGTGTTTGGTTTTGGAGAAATCCCGGTGGTATTTTTCACAGAGCATTCGTACTTCTTCTTCCGTAAAGCCAATATATTTGGAAAAGATCTTGGCGTCAGTCATTGTAAACTCCGTAAAATTATTCAGAGCTGACTGTGTTTTGATTTTTTTGATTGGAAGAATCCCGGTGAGGTAAGCCAGTTGAATATATTTGGTAGGTTCAGAACCTTTGAACATACCGCGGAGAAAGTTGATGTATTCCTCCTGGACTGTCAGGTCAGTAGAAGCATCTCGGATCAAAACATCCCATTCATCAATAATTACTACGAACTTTTGACCAGTGGCAGTGTTAATGCAGGACAGAGCTTCAGGCAGAGAGTTTGTGGAAGCAGGCAGAATTTCAGGGTAATAATTTCTTAATTCCAGAATCGTCTTTTCGGTAATGTAGGAAACTACATTCTCCGGACCGCCGGCTGGTTCCATACACCATTGAATATCCAGATGGATCACATCATATTGATTCAGATATTTTGTGAAATCAGGTGCCTGACCGATTTCCAGAGATGAGAACATTTCTTCGGAACTACAGCCTTTACAGTAATATGCAGTGAGCATATCTGCAGTGATGGATTTCCCGAACCTGCGGGGGCGACTGTTGCATATGAATTTCGCGGTGGTATCCATAACTTTATTTGTATATGCCAGCAAACCGGTTTTATCTACATAGATTTCTGAATTCAGCGCAACCTGAAAAGCACTGTTTCCGGAATTTACAAATCGTCCCATGGAAATGACTCCTTTCTGTTCAGTGTTTTTTTATCATGTATACTCCTTGGTTTCCTTATTTTATTGTAAAATGCTATATTCAGAATGTCAATGAAGTATGGGAAAGAAATCCGACATCTGACACGGGAGTGCAAGCTCCTTCTGATAAACTGCGGAGCAGTTATTCGGTGTAGAGCTGTGTAGCGAAGCGGATTGCGAATATCTGCTTGACATACTCTAAATATGTAGCGAAATATGGTTATTTATGTAAATGGGAAAAATATATGACAAAAATATGTTACAATTTATATTGCGGAGTTATATGGTAAGAAAGAAGGTCAGGATATAGATCCAGATATAATTATAAATTCTCTAGGAGTATATTGGTATATAGAAAAATAAACCACAAGATGAATATATGGAGGAAACTATGGCAAAAAGTAAATGTAACTTTCAACTATCACTAATACTTATAATGTTAATACTGGGTCTGGGTCTGATAAAAACTCATCCTGTCAGTGCAGCGAGCTCCATACCGGTAGATTTGGAAACAGGTTATACATATACCTATTACGATGTTACCGGTGATGGAAGAAAAGATAATTTTACAGTAAAGGCAGTCAGTCTGGATATTTATTATACTGGTGATGGATATTATAATGCAGTTTATCTTTGCGTAAATGGAAAAGGGCAGTACATAAAGCTCAAAAATATGCAAATGCCATTTTACAGCCTGAAAGCCAGATTATATATCTTTGATAATGCCAGACCATTATTATATCTTAGTGCCAAGAGTGATAATGATCATAAATTTATAAATGGTATTTTGAGATATGAAAATGGTAGATGGAAATATCTGTTGGATATGACGAAGGCTTTTGGAGATTATAAACAGTATGCCCGCGGTGAAGTAATCGACAACAGCGGAAATAATCTGAAAGTACGTTATGAAGTTATGTGTTGGACGATAGGCTTCTGCAGGCTGGACTATACATATATCTATAAAAATGGTGTGTTAAAACCTGCGAGCAGTTATGGAAAAATAATTGATTATCGTACCATGTATAATGGTGATCGTACACTTGTAGCCAATAAATCAATCCGGGCATATAAAAAGTGCGGAGGCGGCGGAACATCTTTTGTTCTTCGAAAAGGAAACAAAGCAGTTGTGCAAAAATGGAGATACACTGGGGGCAGACTTTATATCCGCTTAAAATGTGGATCAAAGACCGGCTGGATCAACGGGCAGAAACAGAAAAATTTTGTATCATCAGAACAGCAGTGGTTTTCCAATCTTCCATATGTATAAGCAGAATGTGATTTATAGGCAGGTACAGGGATTTATTCAGATGGAAGGAGACAGTAAAAATGAATATGAAAAGAATATTTCAAAAAATAATTGTGGTATTATTGGCAGCAGTGTTGTGGATATTACCGATACAATCTGTACAGGCGGCTGGTATGTCATATAGTAAGGCGTCGCAGTTATATACTGAGGCACAGTGCCGATGGATTGCTCATCCTCGAAAAGTTAAAATAACTGATGATCTGCGGGCCCGTTCAGGATGGTTTGGAAATGACACAGGAAAAAAAGTAGACTTACACAGGCCATTTTGTTCGGATATGTCCTATTGGATACAGACGGATTTGAGCGGAGATGGAGTACCGGAATATCTTGCAGTGATACCGGGTGGTCAATTGATAATCCTGACAATCTATAAAAATAAAGTAAAGGTTCTGGCTGTTTTGCAGACTACAAGTATCATGCCGGACGTTTATTATAACCGTCAGAATAATACATTTACGATTGCTGCTTCAATAACAGCACGGCTTACATCCAGAAATGTATATAAAATACAGAAAGGAAAACTGTACCGTCTGGCAACATTATCAGATGCTATAGGGCAGATGAATGGATATGGTTATGTACCCGTTAACAGATATTTAAATGGAAAGCTGGTTTCTAAGAGCAAATATAACAGATATTACAAAAAATACTGTAAAAATATGCAGATTATTAACTGGAAGGGAGCGCAGGAATAAATTTGGTCAATAGAATAATCCCCTGGAAGTACTGATTAACTTCCGGGGGATTATCTTGTGATACAAATATGTACTGTTATATAGTGCGCATATAACGCTTTAATTCCTCATAAAAATTATCTTTGAGTTTTTTCAGAAATTTTGCTGCAGGTGGAAGGATCTGTACCTGTGTCATTTTTCATCCTCCGTTTCGAAAACATCCTCTAAGGAGTATCCTCCTGATTTAGATTCTGCGACCCGGTCTGCTTCAGCAAATTCACCACTGGTATTTTCTTGAACAGAAAAATTTTTCTATTTGGCAGAAAATATGATTAGTGCTATCATAAAATATATCTGTAAAATTGTGCAAATGTATCCTGCTTCTGCGTTGCAGTAATTCCATGAAACGATGCAATGGATTCTCTTATCAAGTGTGTTAAACAGAATCGGCGAAAGACATTGTACAGAAACAGCAGGAATTAAGGATGGAAGATATAATGGAAGACAATTTTGAAAAATTAAATCTGCTTCTGGAGCAGGAACTGTGTGAGTTTGTGGATATTCCAGATGGTTTTACCGGACAGACAGAGAGTGGAGAGCTACGTCTGATCTACCTGATGAATGATGCGGTGGAGAGCTTTCTGGTTCTGAAAAATGCCAGGATGACAGGAAATTATGTCAGGGATTATGAAGGGAAATTTGAAGGCTCTTTAGAGAAGACAGACAGGGATTCATGTGAGGCAGAGTATATTCTGGTGGTTCATCAGGGGCGGAATGTGTTTACTGTATTTTTTGAAGATATTTTGCTGGAAACACATTTGTACAACTATGGAGAGTTGGGACATTTCTGGGTGAAGGGCTATGAAAATCTCAGGGTAATGGAGTACCAGATTGCTATATTGCGGGATAAATATGAGTATCTGGGAAAAGAATATTGTACTGAACAGGAACGAAAGCTGGCGATGCTGCGGGATTTCACGCCGTTAAATTATCTTTTTTATCCGGCAGTACCGGAGAAGTATATTGTTCCGGTGGACAATCCATGGGAGGTAACGGCGGAAGCACTGGCAGTTATGCAGGAACTGGCAACGGAAGCGGGAGATGAAAAACTGGGAAAAATGCTCAGGCGTTATGAAAAAAAACCAGATATATCAAATGCCAGAAAAATTGCAGGAATGCTTTGTAAGAGAAGCCATTTACCGGTGGTTACTCTTCTGGGAGAAAAAATCAGGGAAGCAGCTTCGGTCTACCCGGACAGAGATTTTGGAAGGAAACAGAATGAATATCTGCATGAACTGATGGAAAAAGCGGAACGAAGAAAAGAAGAATTGGAAGCAGAGAATGTTCAGACTCTGATCTACAGAGAAGAACCTTTCATTTATGACTGTGATTCCATATCGTTTCAGGTATATCTTATGATTGTGAGAAAAGGTGTATGGAAGCAGAAAATAATGGTTGAGAAAATGTAATTCTTTGGATAAAGTCCTTATAATTTATGTAAAGTATATATTAGTTGTTTTTGTGTAAAGTAGTCTAAACAGGAATAAAGAAGGGATTATAATAATGGATAAATTATTAGACTTAACAAGAGATTTCAATACGGCAAAAGCTGCTTTTGAAGCATATCTGGATGAATATGACAGAGCGGATGATAAGATTCATCTGAAAATCGTACATACTTATGGAGTGGTTGATGCTGCAGAAGACATTGCCCGCCGTATGGGATTAACAGAGGAAGATGTACAACTGGCAAAGGTAATCGGATTGCTCCATGATATTGGCAGATTTGAACAGATCAGGAGATTTGACAGCTTTGAACCGGGAACTATGGAGCATGCAGCATATGGAGCACAGCTTCTGTTCGGACCGGAGAAAATGATCCGCAGATTTGTGAAGGATGACAGGTTTGACAGTCTGATCTGCACTGCGATTGAGAAGCACAGTGACTTCAAACTGGAAGGAATTACGGATGAGAGAACTCTGCTTCATGCAAAGTTGATCCGGGATGCAGACAAGCTGGATAATTGCAGGGTAAAGCTGGAAGAGTCCATGGAAACACTTCTGGGAGTGGATGAGAAGGGTGTTGGTGAAGGAGTGATCGCACCAAAGGTGTGGGAATCCTGTATGGCAAAGGAATCTGTATTATCTTCAGACAGGGTTTCGAAAGTAGACTATTGGATTTCCTATATTGCACAGTATTATGACATCAATTTCCCGGAAACCTATGAGATTATGCGTGAACATAATTATGTGAAACGGATTAAGGACAGAGTTCCCTATGCATTACCGGAAACACAGGAAAAGATGGACATTCTGGCAGCAGAGATGGAGAAATATATGGATGAGAGAATTCGAAACAAAAAATAAATCAAGTAAGTCCCTGCTTCAATTGCGAAAAGCAATAAACAGTGGATGGGGACATATGAAAAGACAAGAATGATCAAAATGGATATGGATAAAACAGAGAAAAATCAGGAGAAATTCACCTGCGGAGAATTTGAATATCAGGTTATAAGAAGTGCCCGAAAAACCATGACTCTGGAGGTGCGCAGGGATGGAAATGTGATTGTCCGTGCACCGCTCCGTACAGGTCTGCCGCGGATCAAAAGATTTGTAAACCAGAAGCAGGAGTGGGTTCTGGGATGTCTGGAACGGACAAAAGAATACAGGGAAGAGAAGCCATTGAGTGCAGATCTGAGCGAGGCAAAACGGAATGTCTATATACGAAAAGCAAAAGAAACGATTACCAAAAGAGCTTCTTATTTTGCCAGACTCATGGGCGTTTCTTACCGCAATATCACCATCAGAGAGCAAAAAACGAGATGGGGAAGCTGCAGCAGTGAGAAGAATCTGAATTTTAACTGGAAACTGATACTTGCACCGCCGGAAGTGCTGGATTATGTAGTGATACATGAACTCTGCCATCTGAAAGAGATGAATCATTCGAAGGCATTCTGGGACGAGGTCGAAAAAGTAATGCCGGAGTATGAAACGTACAAGTTATGGCTGAAAGAGAATGGATGGAGGTTATAATGAATAATGAAAACAATAGCTGATCTGCACATTCATTCCAGATTTTCCATGGCGACAAGTAAAGAAGGTACGCCTGAGAATCTGGATTTCTGGGCGAGAAAGAAAGGGATTTCTCTGATCGGAACAGGTGATTTCACGCATCCGGTATGGAGAGAAGAACTGAAGGAGAGACTTGTTTCAGAGGGAAACGGCCTGTATCGTCTCAGAGATGAATATGTAAAAGAAGATAGCCGGAAATTTCCGGGAGAAGGAACACGTTTTGTTGTTTCCGGGGAAATCAGTTCTATTTATAAGAAAAACGGAAAGACCAGAAAAGTACACAATGTGATTTTGCTTCCAAGTCTGGAGGCAGCAGATGCCATGGCTCAGCGTCTGGAGAAAATTGGAAATATTCACTCTGACGGCCGCCCGATTCTTGGTCTGGACAGTCATGATCTTCTGGAAATGATGATGGATGTATGTCCGGAAGGAATTCTGATCCCGGCTCATATCTGGACACCCCATTTCTCTGTATTAGGTGCGAAATCAGGATTTGATTCTGTAGAGGAATGTTTCGAGGAACTGACACCGTATGTGCATGCACTGGAAACCGGACTTTCCTCTGATCCGGCTATGAACTGGAGAATTTCCAAACTGGACCGCTATCAACTTGTATCCAATTCAGATGCACATTCTCCGTCTAAGCTGGGACGTGAGGCGAATCTGTTGGATATTGACTGTTCCTATGAGGGACTTTATCAGGCAATTCAGACTGGCCAGGGACTGGAAGGAACAGTAGAATTTTTTCCTGAAGAGGGGAAATATCATTTCGATGGACACAGAAAGTGTGGTGTATCATTAAGTCCTGTAGAAGCAGAACGTATGGGTGGAATTTGTCCCGTTTGCGGAAAGAAGCTGACCATGGGCGTAGATCACAGAGTAGAACAGCTTGCAGACAGAGCGGAAGGTTTTGTGAAAGAAGACGGCAAGAAATATGAAAGTCTTGTACCTCTGCCGGAAGTAATTTCTGCATGTATGGGATATTCCACTGCAAGCAAGAAAGTACAGGGATGTTTTGAACAGATGATTCAGACACTGGGAACAGAATTCGACATTCTGCGAAACGTACCGTCAGAAGATATTAAATCCTGTGCAGGAGAACGGATTGCAGAAGGAATTGAGAATGTAAGAACCGGAAAAGTGAAGAGAATTCCGGGGTATGATGGTGAATATGGAAAAATACAACTGTTTGATGAAAATTAAACATGGAATGATGAAATTAGAAAACTGCCTATAAGAGAATAATCGGTGAGGAAATAATATATGAAGAAAATAGGAATTATCTCAGACACTCATGGCCTGCTCAGATCGGAAATACTGGAAATTTTAAAAGACTGTGACTGCATTATCCACGCAGGTGACGTAAACAAACCGGAAATCCTGGATACGCTTCGTATGATGGGCTCCATCTATGTAGTCCGCGGAAATAACGACAAGGACTGGGCAGAAGGAATGGCGAAAACCTTACACTTCACCATAGAAGGGGTAAAATTTTTCATGACCCACAATAAAAAAGATGTAGACTGGGACTTAAAAGACACACAGGTAGTCATCTTCGGACACACCCATAAATACTTCGAAAAAATGATAGACAACCGTCTATGGCTAAACCCGGGAAGCTGCGGCCCCAGACGCTTCGACCAGGAGATCACCATGGCAGTAATGACAGTCGATAATGGAACCTATCAGTGGAAAAAGGTTGCCATGATCCCGCAGAAGTAAGTTAATTATTGAATGATACAGATCCGGAGAAAGAGGAGGAATATTCTCTGGAGGAATGTAAAAAAGAATGTGAAATTGATTGTAACTGTAATTAATGCAGGAAATAGGGGACAGATATATAAAAGATTATAAATGCTATACAGAGAAACTTCTTTTTAAAATCTATTATGATTTTTGAAAAGAAGTTTTTTCTTTATTTAGTACCATAAAAGTGTAGTTGTTAGAGAGTAATTAACTCTGACAG
>ERZ791899.235-NODE-235-length-77341-cov-17.695792_pt1 | contig 77341 bp, 61 predicted proteins | sample MGYA00510151_ERZ791899 | MGnify/ENA primary metagenome ERZ791899 (study PRJEB30046, sample SAMN00792118) | human gut metagenome | study: EMG produced TPA metagenomics assembly of the A metagenome-wide association study of gut microbiota in type 2...
AAACAATGATTCAGTTGAGATGTGCCAGTCCTTTTCAGACTGGAACGTCTCGCACCCCCCTTCGGATCAGTGATAATATTGGAAGAATGGCTCAGTTCCAATAAATTCGGCTTGACCATGAACAAGGTCTTTCCGGCTCCGCTTCCTCCGATGACCAGAAAATTCAGATTGAGCCTTGTTTTTCTGGTATTCATGGAAAGACGCACGTTCTGAGACAGAATCCTGTTATTATTCGCATCTTTATCCTCAAATTTTTTACATATCCGTTTGGGATTTGCAAAAACGGCAGTACCATACTCCTGTCCCGGCATATAGTTTCTTCTGCTTGTCACATACATAAGCAGAACAATGATATAAACAAAAACACCTGCTATGACTGCCTTTGGCGAGGTATCATTCCAGTAATTGGCAAATGGTGCATCCATAACGATGTTCAGACGCTCCATGACTTCATTGATATCCCTGCCCGGCTGGTAACAGGCATTTAAAAGATAACCTGCATATGCAGCAAATATCCCGCCAATCAGATACATCAAGACTGGCTGTTTTTTCTTACTTCCCGAAACTCCTGTTATCTGCCTCCTTTCCCTCTCAGTGCTTTCCGGCTGTTTTCCAGAGTTCTCTGTGTATTCGCATACTCCTTCTCCCTGCGTTTCCGGATTTTTTCCTGCTCCTGTCTTGCCTGGTTTCTTCTTACCACATCATAACTCTGTTCATAAAGCTTCTGCCCGGAAACGGTACGCACCGGCTTATTTTCACTGTCAAGCACCGTATATGTTTTCTCTTTTTCCAGTCCGGCAAAAATGGTCTTATTGCCATTGATCCACGTGATTTCTGACTTGTTTATCCAGATATACTCATCTTTTTTATAAGGTATCCTTGTCTTTAAGTGTCTTTCTGTTTCCTCCATAACCAGTTTCCGGTCTATGGTAATTGCATTGATATTGGGATCACTTTTGGATTCTTTATGTAGCCGCCTGATTTCCCCCAGTTTCTTATCCTCTGTTTCTTCCCCATTACTCCGTCTGTCTGCCTCGTTCTTTCCAAACCACTGCTTCCACTGTGCAGAATCCAGGAATTCCTGAAATTCTTCCACTCCCATTTTCATGGTAACGGTTCCGTCTTTTTCAGATTTCAGAAGCTGGTTCTGCTCCATGTGTTTTACAATCGGCCAGATTTCCATCCAGGTCATATTCAGCCGTGAGCGGATATCACTCACTTTACATGCCGGGTTTTTGGCAAATTCCTGTGCCACGAGCCGGTATTCCCGCTCATCCGGTATTTCTGGCTTTTTTTCTGCCTCTCCCACAAGTTTTTCGATTTCTTCCGGTTCCGCATTTCCTAAATAGTCATCCATAGTCACGATTTCTGCATTCTGGAGTTTTTCCATAATAGCCTGGATTCGCGGGGCTGCCTGGCTATGGAAAAGAATTTCACTTTTTCCGTCTGACTTATTCAGATCCGGCAGTACGGAATACAGTATCCCATACTTATCCGCCAGCTTTCTCACTTCCGCCATCTGCTCTGTCCTAAACTTGAACACCTGCAGATCTCCGCCCATCTTTAAAAGCTGTTTCACAGAGGTTTTTCCTGCTAACTTTTCCTGTTCAAAGACTTTCCGAAATACTGCACAGACTTCCTTGACAAAATCCCATCCGGTTCCTCCCATTTTCAGGATGATTTCTGCTCCTTCAAAAGTCACACGGATAATCTGCGCTGCATCCTGTATTTCACTCATTTTCTCACTCCCTACATATGTTTTTCACTTTTTAACTGTGCCGCCGGATTTCTAAGCGGTTTTTCCCTGGCTTTCGCAAGCATGGCATCCAGATCATAGGCGATATTTCTCTGCTTCAAAATATCTTCCAGCATTTCATTCGCCTTATTTTTCTCATAGGTCATATGCTGCACCTGAAAAATGTAATCTTCTATCTGTTCCGCATTCGATGATACTTTAGGAATCGCTTCAAGATGATGCTCCAGCAGACGTTTTCGTTCCTCCATGCCAAGATTTGGTGCAGATGCCTGCAGGATAATCTTTTCCACTTCATCAAAGGATTCTTTATGGAATGCGATCCTATACAGCTGCTGTTTCTGTGTCTGGTTAAAACAGGGCTTTTCTTTTTCCAGTTTTTCCAAAAGGGAAAAACTTTTCACAACATGTTCCACTGCAAACATTTATACACCAGCCTTTCCTTTACGCTGCCGGATCAAGAGCAGGATTTCCCGCATTTTCTTCATCCGCTCCGGAGTTGGATTGTTTTCCAGCACGCGCATAATTTCTACATCATCCAGCCCGCTTTCCACACATTTCCGTACCTCTTCCAACTGCTCTGCGGACAGATTGGAGTCCATGATTTTCGTAACCATATCCTGCGGAAGGTTTCCGCCTCTTAACATCCATGCAAACATCCGCTTTCTGAATTTCGGCGGCTGGCCGGCTGCATCTGTCTCCGGTATGATCGGTGCTGTTTTTTCTGTCTTTTGAACCGGTATACTCAGCGGATTTCCTTTCTTTACCTCGGCTTCCAGCTTTTCAATCTGCTTTTCTTTTTCTGCCAGTTTTCCCTGCAGTTCTTTGATATTTTTATCTTTATATCTGAGATTTTCGTACAAGTCTTTGATTTCCCGGTCTTTTTCATCCACTACATGTTCCTTTACCATTGCGGACAGGACATCAAAACGCTCGTTGCTTTCTTTGAACTGCTGTAAGGAGCTTTCCATAATTCCCATAAGCCCTTTCATGTATTCCTGGAAACCCTCTTCCTCTTTCCCTCTGTCATTCTTTTTCAGCGACTCCGAAAGCTGGCATCGGGTTTTCTTCATGCGGTTTGCGGGAATTTCAACCGCCGCATAGGATTTCACCTGTTCAAAACTAAGCCCGTCACAAAAGCCTTTTACAATTTCCCGGATCTGATACTGGTTGAAATCCTCCGCACAAAGGAAATCCAATGCTGCCGTCTCGATTTCTTCCATGAAAGCATGGAAGATTTCCCTCATGCACAATGCGTTTTTGTTGCTTTTTACAACTTTTCGTATATCTTCCATGGCTAAACCATAATCCATAGCCATAGATACCGTCTCTAACTGGTCTTTATCCAAAACTTTCCGGCATTCTTCAAAATACCTCTGTTCTTCTACTGTCACTTACCCTCCTTCCTGCTGGCTTTTTACGGTCAGCCGGTTCACATTCACTTGCTTCTTTCCAGGGGATTTCTCCCTTTTCTCCCATTCCTGCCTTCTTCCTCTATCTGTTTTGTTAATTTTTCTTCTTTCAGAAGATATACTTTTTCTATGAGGCGGTCCGCAGTCTGCTTTTCTTTTCTCAATCTTCTTTGCCTGTTAATAAGCGCTTCTTCTTTTGCCTGAAAAAATGTTTCTATCTTCCTTGCATCCGACAGCGTGTACCTAAGACCTTCCAGATCTTTTTCCAGTTTTTTATAATGCTGATACTCTTCCAGAAATTCACCATATCCTTCCAGGTAAAGTCCTGCCTCCATTTGTGCTTCTTCCAATTCATTTAAAAGGTTCAGCACAGCCAGATAAGGCAGTTTTTCTTTTTTTATCTCCTGCTTTTCTTCTTTCAGATTTAAAAGCTGTTTTGCAAAGGAAATGGAAAGTTCTTCTAGCTGTGATTTAGAAGTAATCCCATGCCTGTCCCAGAAGTCATATTCTTCCTGCAGTTTCTTTAATGCCTGCAGGCTTGCTTTATATTTCCAGGTATTTGTATCAGCATGGGGTTTTCCTGCCCGGTACCTTCTTACAAAGCTCTGTTTCTGGTATCTGGTTAAATGGCGTTTTCGGTAGGGTATGAAAACAGAAAGAATTTCTCCCTCCCATACAGTTTCTTTTATCCCCGGTACAGGCGGTCTCTCAATCCGGCAGCGAAGCATTTCTTCTGAGTAATCTTCTCCAAAACGGTCAATCCTTCTTGCCCGTTCTGCGCCAATCTCCCGTACTGCCAGATGCTTCTTTCCATGAATTTCATATCCCATGTCCTGCAGGATTTCCAGAAATTCTTCATAGGTATCCGCATCCTCTATAGCGGTATCTACATCTTTCTTTATCCGCTCATCTCTTTTGGAATGTGTTTTTCCCCGCTTATTACCGGATTCCTCCACAAACATTCCTTCTCTTTTTTGCTTCCTTTTCTCCTGTACTTCCTCCAGATTGAGAATGGACAGCCCATGTTTTTCACAAAGCCGATTTACAAGCGGTTGGATAACCCGGTCCCAGTCACCGTTTCTGTAATCATATTTGTAGCCGTTGCTGCATCGCACAGAGTTAAAGATGATATGCCCATGAATATGGTCTGTGTCATTATGTATGGCATAAACGGCTTCAAAATCAGGTCCCAGGTATTCTTTCACAAATTCCCCCACAACAGTAAAGGCAGTTTCTTCCGAAATATCTTCCTCTTCAAAGGAAATGATAAAATGGTATCCCTGCCGTTTATCCATCTTCCCAAAATGCCGTTTTGTATCAAGCATCTGCTGAAGGGCATTCTCTGCAATGCAGTTGTTCCCGTTTACATAGCGCCCGTTTTCCGTTTTGTCCGGGTCCATGATATATTTCAGCCCATTGGCAAGGTGCTTCGCAGGATATCCTGTTTTTGCCTGCTTCATATGCAGAAGTTTTGTAACTGCCATCGAATCCCCCTACAGTTTTTCATCCACTTCCTTCATTAAATCTTTCAATCGTTTCATAAATACATACAGCCGGTGCTTATCTTCCTGGGAATAAAGCTGGCTGTTATGGTTATGGACAATCTGATTGATATTGACACCAATATGGTTGATCTCGTTATTCAGCCGTTTCAGTTCCTGACGGATTGCCGGGTAATCTCTGGGGCGGTTGGTAATCAGCATCCGAAGATACTGGGAATCTTTTACACCCATTTCCTCTGCCTGCTTTTTTAGTTCTCTTAGTTCCGCCTCTGACAGCCGGATTTCTTTCCTGCACTTCATCGTTTCTTTCCCGATATTCTCACCTCTCTTTCCAAAAATAGCAGCACATCAGCGGATAACCGCATCCTTTGGTGTTTTTTGTTCTCCACTTCCCAGGATTGCCTGCTGTATTTGTTTCTGATACTTGGTCTGTTTGAAAATCTCATCCAGGATTCCCTCATCTTTTGCAAGAGAAGAAAGATAGGCTTCCATTTCTGTCGTATCCTCATGGATTTCCGCCTGTCCCAGCTTCATGGCTGTCTGCTCAAAAAGCTCATAATTCATCTCGCATACCTTATCTACAACCGCATCTATATCGGTTCTGTCCTTTGTATCATTCACATCATCACACAAAAACAAAGTCCCTGCTTCTGCTTCCAGACTCCATCCGCTTCCTTCCAGGTATCCCAGAATCAAATCTGCTTCCTTTTTCGATAGCCGGAATAAAATATCTTCTTCCTCAAGCCATTCAATTAACGTCTCTGCTTCTTTAATCTGCCCATTCATTTGTCACCTCCAAAAAAGAAGGACAAAAATCCAGCTTACTGCCAAATCTCTGTCCTTCTTTATCTTTTATATCAAACTCTGTTATCTGGATTTTCCCTTTACCGGCTGGTCTTTTAACTGTTCCAGAGACTCCAGGAGTGCTTCCGCTTTTTCTCTGTTTTTTGCGTGCGGCATCTTGTCTTCCAGATAATTGATAAGTTCCTGCCTCTTTTTAGGAATCATCAAATCTGTATAAATGCGCCGTACCGGATCAACCGTATTGTCACCGGATTTCATATATTCTGCATATTTGAAATAATCCAGCTCCTGCAGAAATTCAGCCGTATCCCAGGCGGCTTTTTTAGGTCCTTGTTTCTCTTTTTCTTCTGAAACAGCTTCTACCGCTTCCAGTTCCTTAATCAAGCCTTCTCCCCATAATTTCTGTCCATTCGTTTCCATATTAGAAGTTTTATAGCATAGAAAACATATGAGTTCGTACCGCAGACTGCTATTATCCACAACCTCCTCGACAGACGGAATCCATCTGCCGATTTGGTAATTGTTGGAAAAGCGCTCTATGTATTCTTTTGCCATTTGATTTACCCTTAAAAACGCCCGGACTTCCTCTGCAAGTTTCATAAGTTCGCTCTGTTCATAAACCGTATCTTTTTCCCCCTGATTTCTTATTTTTTCAGTATTACCGTTATCTTCTTTTTGGTGCTGCTTCCACAGCACACTTACCACATGTCTGCCCTCCATACCGGATTTGTTCCTTTTCCTCAATGTCGGCCTCAAAAAGCCGTCCATCCTGGTATTTATAAATCTCATCTGAAATCCAGTTTTCAAGAGGACTTCTCTCATTCTCCAGTTCCTCCCATAATCCTCTTTCAGCCTGCCGTCCAATACAAAAGACTTCCCGGCTGTTTTTGAGAAGCAGGAAAAAATCGCCGCCCAGTTCCTTTCTCAAATTGTCCATCTTCTTCTTTTTAAAAAGGACGAATGCTGCAGTATTGGCTCCGCCTTCTGTAAAAAGCAGAATCCCCTGTTTCTGTGGCAAAGCTGTATCATTAAGAACGATTTCTTCCGCATGAAAAATTTTATCCTGCCACATGTTATCGGCCAGAGAAAGAAGTTCTTCCTTTGAAATTCCCCATTCCTGCATTAATCCTTCCGTCACCGGTACAGATCCGCTGGAATCGTCTTTCGGCTGCCATCCAAAAGCCAGATGCAGACTGCTGATATCCGGCAATGGATAGTGGGGAAGTTTTTCTAAAATCTGCCCATGAAATCTTTCCTGCAAAAGGATCGGAAAAATAGTACCTTTCTGCAGATCCAGCAGCCGTTCCCTGTTTTCCTTCCAATAACCATATCTCTGGCAATTATGTGACAGTTCACTTGCAATGACTTTTTCAAGAGAGCATTTTAAGTAATCCACCGTTTTTTCCAGATCTGCTATATATACCGGCAGGAAGTGGATTGATTTATCTCCTGTTTCTGTCCATATGACCGGTTCCCTCTGTCCTCCCTGCTCAAATTCCTGCAGATAGAATTCTCCTGGAAATTGAAACTGCTCCTTATATTTTCTGCCCAGTTCTTTTATCTGTTTTTCCAGTTCTTTATTTATCATAACCCCCTATACCTCCTGTAACAGAAACGGATTTTTTCTTTATCCGCTTCTCTCCTATTGCTTCTACCATCTTCTTTTTGCTTATCTTTCTGCACCCTTTTTGTTCTACAGACGGTTTTTATTATCCGTCTGCATATTTTTAAAACCGCGGGGCTGTCCGGACTGGCTCTGCCAGTCCTCTGCAAGATACGGATTTTGCCGTACAAAATCCATCTTGTTAGGGGAAGCCCCCTAAAACCCCTGATAGGTATAGATAGCAGAACTGCTCTACAGATAGCAGTTTTTCCATATAATAAGAAAAATAGACAGCAGCTTTACATTTCTGCTATCTATTTTCCATACCCAATACCTCTATTTTGCTATCTATTCCCCAAATCTGATAGCAGAATTTTATTTTCCCCGCCTCATCCTGCTGGCAAAAATGTCTTCCTGCTATCACTCTTTTCTTACGTTTTCTGATTTCTGCTGTCTATTTCAGCTTTCTGCTATCATTCCTAGTTCTCTTTCCCGAATATCTCTTCAAAACTATTCCAATCTTGATCATGTCCCTGCAGATATTCCTGCAGCCATTTACGAATCTGAAACGGCGCATTTTTAATGAAGTCTTTCACCCAGTCTGCTTCCTCTTTTATCATATCTTCAAAATCTTCATAAGAATCCTTGCTGAATCTCTTTTCTTCCTGAATCTGCTCATAAGCATTAATATTTTCTACAAATTGTTCCACATGCTTTTTCCATACACAGTTTGCATATTCATCAAACCCGATGTAGTTTATCAAATAAGTAAGCCTCCTGAAATCACAATATTTCATTGGAACTTTTCCCAAAAGGATTTTTCGGTCCTTTGGGCTGCTCAAATACAGGTATGCAAGTTTTTGTAAATCTTTTGTTTTCATATTGTTTTCCACCTTTCAAGTATAAATTATTCGCTATCACGAAACATTATAATTATTGAAACCATTACAATCAATAATCAGTATAGAAATTCGCAATAAAGAAATATTTTACAAAAGAGGCAGGTATTTAAAATGCAAAAGATAAGACCAGACATGGATATCGGCAGTAACATACAAGCTGCCCGCTATTCATGCGAATTAACACAACAGCAGGTGGTTGCAAAACTGCACCTCATGGATATTCCCATGAGTATGAGCACTTATGCAAAAATTGAAACCAACCGTATGAACATTAAAGTCAGTGAACTTCTTGCGCTTTCCCTTATTTTTGAAAAGGATATAAGCACTTTCTTTGAGGGACTTTTAGACAACTCTTAAAAATCTTTTCGCAGGCAGGATTTTTATATATCTTCTGCCTGCGTCTTTCTTCTGTTTATAAAAAATAGCAGCTTGTGGGCTGCTGATCAGTTTTTCGTTTCCAACATATTTTTAGGGAGTCTTTTTCATACCACATGGAATTTCATCCCTGATTCCTGTTTATCTTATTTATCTAATTATTACTCATTCGTTTATATGTTCTTCCAGACGTTTCAAGGCAGCTTCAAAAGCACCAATCCCACTGAAGAACGAGGAAAGCCTCACATCATCAAAAAGTGACGGCATGGCACAGTAAAGTTCCAGAAAAATGTAATAGAGCACATCTACCACAATCGAATTTCCTGCCTGCTTATAAAGCTGGCTGTTGCTCAATCCTGCATTTTTTGCTTTCCAGAAATCTTCATCCGTAAATCCCATCAAGCGAAAGCACTCCAAAGGGGTTAGACGGCGAATCCGCATTAAAGATTCCAGCCTGCGCACCCCGGAAGAAGTAGTCAATGTAGGACAGATCTCTCCATGCGCCTGCACCCTGCCGTTTTTTTGGGTGGACGGATAGCCTAAGTTTGCCACGCCATCTTCCCGGCATTCCTCATAACCTTTTGCTGTATTCTGGCGCACCAGTACGATGTTGTCTTTCTGCACCGTAGTCAGAGTATGACAAGTACCCGCCTCTCCCAGCTCCAGCGTCTGCACAATCTTTCCGTTTTCATCATACCGGCCACGGATTGCCCCGGCACGTTTCTCAACAATTTTAATCTGCTCATGCCCTGCCAGATTTGTTCCTCCGATTCCTAATGGGGAATGGATCACGCCGGAAGAACCATAACCATAGGATATCCTGCCGACCTGCACAATCTTTGGCTGATTATTCCCGCCGCTGTTCGTTGTAATGGTTGGGCAGCATCCTTCTGGAAAATACACCCTTCCGGATTGTTCGTATTTTCCTTCTTCATTAATCTGGCCCGCCTTTTTCAAATTGTTCGTCCGCCATCTTTTAAGCGTGTCTTCGTCCGGCTCAAATAAAAGTGCTTTCCGCCCTTCCATATCTTCAATCAGCCGCTTTACTTTATCCTGTGGCAGATAATATTTTTCATCCACAGTATCCTCCAGGATATCCTTCAGACAACGGAAAGATTCCAATGGCTTCGGGAAGCAAAACTGCCCGTTATCCACTTCTTTCCGAATCAAAATGAGATAAACCCTCTCTCTGTTTTGCGGTATTCCGTAATTTTTTGCATTCAACACGCTCCAATAGGTATTGTATCCATATTCCTGAAGTTCCTCTTCAAAAAGCCGGAATGTCGTGTCACGGAACTTCTTTCCTACAATATTTTTTACATTTTCATAAATTCCCCATACAGGCTTTTGGCCACGCACTATCCGCAGCCACTCGACCAGCAGGGAGGAACGTGTCTTATCCAGTTCTTTAGAACCGCATTTTGGACACCGGTCTCTTTTGCTGTAATGTACTTCCAGCGGATTATAGGTTTCCCCGCAGTGTTTACATTTCCAGACGGAACCGCCCTGTTTACCAGCCAGTGAAAAATCCTGGCAAGGCGAACCGCCGCAGATCACGTTGAATGCATCAATTTCCGTTTCATCAACTTTCGTAATATCTCCCAGATTCAATGTTTCATCTGTTCCATGAATTGCACAATAACTTTTTACTGCAAATTTATCAAATTCGCAAAAATTTACTAAACTATATTTCATTCCTCATTTTTTCAACGAGGTGTAGCTACACATTTTACCTAGGATTACTCACTTACTTCCTCCTGTCTTATATAGATTCGTTATATTTTCATTGTTCCAATCTAAGGAATCCATAGCTACAAATGAAATATCCATTCCAGTCCATATTATCTCAGCATACGATCATCTCCCTTCCACATGAAATATCTGTAATCCAATATCTTTGCGTTTTTAAATATGCTGGCTGACACCACCTCCTTTCCCAAATTTTATAATTCTGACACTCTTCCTGGTTTTCGTATTCCGCTTAAATCATACCCAATACCGGACGGGGCACGAATGCGTCCCTCGCCTTTTCTCTTGTATCTTCTGCCACTTTTAACTCCATTGTGTAACTGTCAAACATATAAACTTCGTCTGACAATATATCCGGAAGTTCAACCTGCGTATGATTAATATCCCGGACCATCTCCCTTAATTCGTCTATTTCATAATCACTTTTGGGCACCGCAATACATTCATGGATACTGGAGGGCAGGATATACAAGTCATCCCCAAGTCTCTCGGAAACCGCCGCCAAAGTTTCTTTATCTAATATGGCAGCCGCACCCCAGAATCTGCCTGCATTTGTAATAACCATCATTTTAGAATCCAGGCTTTGAATTCCCTCCATCTCTAGTTCGCTTTCCCCCAGCATTTCGCTAAGCATCTCACCCATAGAAGCGATTTGAATTGCATCCTTATAGACGGAGTTGTTTTTCGCTGTTTCAAGGAGTTCTTCTGGTGTCAGCCCCAGGGATTCCATGATCGGATATGTCACATTTGCTACACCATTTAATTCTGGTATAGGGACTTTAAAAATAATTTCTAAATTTTCAAATGGTACATGAGGCATTTTAGAAAGAAGTTCTTCATTCCCTCTTCTTCCAATCAAAGCCGGAACAATATTCTCTTTTTGCACAGACTTCTTTGCAACGCTCTGTACAAAATCCACATCCATTTCCTGTCTCTTCACATCCTCTATAAACTGTTGTGCGATTTCATCTATAGAGGCTCCTTCCAGGTATTCTCTGTGCAGATTCTCAACATAAAAGGTCATTCCTACCTTGGAATTTTCTGGAACATAGCTGATCCCATTAAGTATCTGGTTATTTTTCTGTACCATTTCAAACCGGAACTCTCCACTTAGTTCACCTGACTGTTCCACTATTTTCTTCTGCAATTCATCTCGAAAAGTTAAAAAATCCATTTGTTTCCTCCTCTCTAAACAGCTCCCTGCTGTTTCCTTAACTCCTTCTATCGTTTCCGGGCTCGTCTGCTTCTTTTTTTAGAGCAAAATTCTCCCGAATCTTTTTTCTATTTCGCCTTTCCCAATGTTTGAGAAATAAATTTCTGTTTTGGGATTTCTTCCTGCACACGCTTCTCAAAACCTGCATATGCCAGCTCTACATAAGCTTTTCTTGCTTTTCCACGAAGTTTCAGCCTTCGGATGAACATTACAATCTCTTCCTGCATTTCTTCATAAGCATCTATCTGTTTTTTTTCTGTTACATATCCTTCATTCTGTACGAAACAATTCTGCATCCCATGCCCCTCCGCTTTCTATCTTGTCATTGCCATTTGTAGTGTTTTCTTTTCTGTTTGGTATGCACTCTCCCGCTGTGTTTTCCCTTTTAATCCTTCCGGGTAAAAAAATCTGCATCCTGCAGGTACATCTTCCAGCTTTCTTCTCTCCAACTTCTTTTCTTTTGCCCGTCTGATCTGCGTATAAAGTTCTCTGTTTTCCCTCTCACATTGAAGGAAAGCATTATAATCCTTTCCAAATGGAGGCAGCCTGATATAAACTTCATATCCTTCCAGTACATATTTCCTGCCTATTTTCTTTGCTGCTTTCCTTCCCGGCTCATCGTTATCCAGGCACAAATTGAGCGTATGGATATGTCCATAATGTTCAAGCAGTTTATTTAGCGGTCCATCCGATACCATCCCAAGTGCAAGTATATTCACCGCATAATCTTTACGAAAATCCATATCTGACATGGCATCAATCGCTGCCTCATATACATTCAGTACCCCGCTGTTTTCACTTATCAGATTGACACCATAGGTCTTATCATTTCCCTCTACATCGCTTTTGAAGGCTTTTCCATATGTATCAACCGTTCCCCTTTGACTTGCAAACCGCGCCTCCCCTTGCGGGTCTTTCCCAAGAAAAACCAGGTTATGGAAATTCTCACTTTCATATAAGAGGTCATTTTTCATCCAGAACTGGATCACCTGTTTTGACAGTTTCCTTTTTTTCATCAAGTACGCGTACAATCTCCGGCAGTCCTGGGATTTTTCCGGCAGTACAAAAGGCTTTTTCTTTGCCTCTATGCTTTTGGCCCTGGAAATAAATTCTTTCTGTTTTTCCCATTGCTTTGGCATGTCCATTTTGTGGTATCCTGCATAGTCCAAAAGATAATTGACTGCTTCCTTATATTCCATATTTTTGAAATACATCAGAAAATCTATGGTACTCCCCCCTACACTCTCACTGTAGCGATACCAGGAAGTACGGTTGAAAATCATTGCAGAACTCATATCTTTAAGCTGGTAATAACTGCCCTTCTTTTTCACGGGAAGATTCACGGATTCCGCAAGTTCTACAAGGTCAACGGATTTTGCAATCCGTATTTCATCCTCTGTATACCTTCCCATACAGCACCTCCTCAAATGTCATATCAAGATAGGGGGAAAGTTCCGGGTGCAGGTACTCAAATTCCGTAAGATACTGATAGCTTGAACTCTGTTCTCCCTGTCCTTTGCAGAACTGCCGCAGGCTCTTTTTAGAATATTGTGCCGGCTGATTGCACCATCTGCTGATATTGATGTACATTCCCCGATATCCTTTGGGTGCATCTTTCCAGTTTTTATAACGCATGACATAAGCAAGACAGCCATAATGCATCAGAATCCGGATTCTTTCCAGCGTATCCCGGATATCCTTTCCCCAAAAATCATAATTCCAGGCACCTTTTCTGTCATATCCGCAGAGAACATAGAATTTTAATTCTTTTTTATAAGCAGGCACCGTCTCATACAACAGTTCCAGTTTTCTTACAATCACTTCTTTGTCCAGAATATTATCAAAGGCAAAAATTACGTTGCCGTCCAGTTTTCCCTGAAAAAGTTTCTGCATCTGCTTTTTCTGCATGATCCGGATATCCAGTCCCTGCCTGAACTGAAATCTTTTCCCTGTTTCAAGGACTTCTTCCAGAAGCGGTTCCCACTTTGCACAGGCAAGAAAGTTATCATCCAAAAAGCATAACTTTTTCCTACCCGGATCATAAAATTCTTTCAGCGGGCTTGCCGGTACTGCCTGTGTACTGGAATGATTTACACAGAAACCGCACTGTCTGAAGCAGCCCCTTGTGAGAAATCCCATAGAATAGTCCGTATAAAACTGATATGCCGAGTGTTTTTCTCCCGCCTTTTTCTTTTCCTCCACCACTCTGTCATACAGACCATAATCCGGCATATGATGTTCTATTTCATAAGAAAGCGGTTCTGCATTGTCATAAAAAAATCCTGTCCCGCCATAAGATACATTTTTAAGCTGCAAGATATCTTCCGGCACAAGGGTATCTGTGAATACCTTCGATATATATACCTGTTCGTATTCTCTGACTTTTCTGTAATCGGAAAGAAGTTCTGTCTGTGCTCCTTTTTCTTTGTAAAAACCCGACAGCTTCATGCAGGCCAGATTGGGAAATCTATGTCTGGTATTGGCCAAAAGGTCTGCATCAATAATCCCTATTTTCAACGTTTCCCCCTTCCCGGAACATCCTTTGGGATTCTTCTTTAGAATCAAAGGATGTAAAATCCATATTTATTGCGTTTGTTTTCACGCCGTCACCTCCAAAAACCTGTTTATCTTCCCCTTCCGTTCATCTTCTGAACACTTCTGCCTGTATCTGTGTGGTCTTTTACCAGGTGATTGACTGGCTGATAAGCTGCTCCTATCGCTTCCATACGTTCTGCAAATTCACAAATGTGATAGACATAACTGCCGACTTTTGTATGGTATTCGTCCAGAAACGTACATTCTCTTTCTTCTTTTCTGCCATCCGGATAGGAAATTTCAATGGATGCTCCATCCGGAATCCTGAACAGTTCATGATATCTGCTGTCTATGAACCGTATTTCCTGTTCCCCTTTCGTTGTTCTCACCTCACGTTTCCACGTTTTAAAAAAAGAGGCAGCACAAGCCGCCTCTTTCAAATATTTTTTAACCTATTTCACCGTTCTATCATTCCGGCATATTACTTTCTGTTCTTTTTCTTACGTGTCATAACAAAGATCACGCATCCTGCACTGATTCCGAGTGAAAGAAATGCAAGGAGCAGATTCGTATCATCCCCTGTTTTTGGCATATCTGTCACTTTTTTGGATTCCTCCGGTGTTTTCTTATTCTGGATTTCTTTCAGGACCTCAATGACTGGTGTTTTATCATCTTTATAATCAAATGTAATTTCCCATTCCTCTTCTGATTTTTCGTATCCATCCAATGCCTTCGTTTCTTTCAGGACATACACCGTTTTTTCTTTAAAGGAACCGTTTTCATAAGTACCGATTGGAAGAAGTTCAGATTCAGCCCTGCCGTCTTTGTCTGTCACAAGTTTTGCAGCCTCTTTTCCAGTATCTTTTTCCGTCAGTGTAAATTCCACGCCTGCCAGAGCTTCTTTACTGTCTGCATCCTTTTTGTCAATGATCAGACGTCCCATAGCACGCTCATCTTTCATTTCCACTTTCTGGATTTTTCCTGTTTCAAGAACTTCAAACTCCACATCGTTTGCAATCACATAGCCGTCTACGGCTGCTTTTTCATGCAGGATGTATTTTCCTGCCGGGATATACTCAATCAGATGTTCTTCTCCGGTAGTCCACTCATCGAAGATTTTTCCGTCCTTATCAATAATCTGAAGCTTTGCTCCCTGAATTTCTTTTCCATCGGTGATATCAGTTTTAGAAATGGATACTTTTGTATGGTCATCTTTCATTTCTACTCTCTGAACTTCTCCGGTTTCTTCCACGGTAAATTTCACATCTTCTGCCCGGACATAGCCCTGATCAGTAGGTGCCTGTTCTTCATGAAGGGTGTATTCTCCCGGTTCTAAAGCATAAATTGTATGCGGTTCTTTTTTGGAAATCCATTCTTCCACAACTTCACCATCTTTGATAATTTGAAGTTTTGCTCCTTCGATTTCCTGTCCGCCTGTCAAATCTGTTTTTGTGAACTCTGTAATCGTTGGCTGATTTTCCACTTCACAGGAAAGGAAGATTGTTTCTAATGTCTGGTCTGTATAGGATGCATCAAAAGAATACACCTTATCATTTTCCAAATATCCTGGTTTTTTCTCAACCTCACGTACATAGTATTTTCCATGAGGCAGGTCAGCAGAAAATGTCAGCTTGCCGTCTTTGTCTGTAGTACCAAGCTCAATCAGAGAATCTTTTGCTACAACAACTTCACCGGCGGCATTTTTTACATCTTCCTGTGCATACAGCCCGAATACCACACCTTCAATCGCTTCCTTGCTTACAGCATCTTTTTTCAGGATTTCAATAGAGATATGCTGTCTCTCATTTTTCAGATCCATTGTTACATAATCAACTGCAATTTCCTGGCCTTTATATAAAATTTCAAATTCTTTCTGTTCTGGGTCAAGAATACAGTTCTGTCCTGCTTTTTCTTCTTTCAGGTAATATTTTCCCACCGGAAGGTTATTCAGTTTTGCCACGCCCTCTGCATCTGTGATGATTTTTCCTACAAGTGCATCCTTTTCATATCTTACGATACGGTTTCCTGCATCATCCATCTGTCCGTCCGGTGTATAAATTGTTTCTTTTGCATAGACAGCAAATTCAGCACCTTCCATGCCGGCCTCTTCATAACTGAACTCATATCCCTGTGACTTCTCCATAGCCTCTTTACCAGTGAAAAATCTTGAAACTTTATTTACAAGAGATGCCATGCCATTTTTCAGTTTGGCGGTGTTCTTCTCCTCAATCTTGGAAGCACCTGTGAGTTTTTCACCTGTTTTATGAATGGTAAGGCTTCCCACTGCTTCATCATTGTACTGTTCAATGACTACGATATATTTTCCGGTTTCTTCTTCTACCTGATGAACGGTATTGGAATCTACTGTAATGGTAATCGGCGCTTTTCCAGCACTCTGATACTCGCCGCCTACAACTGTTTCATTGAGCGGAATCTGTTTTCCATAGAGTTCCAGAACATTTTCAAATCCCGGCTTCACATAATTTTCCGGTGCTGACACTTCCTCAATCCGGTATGTACCGCATTTTAACTGTTCCGGTGTAAGCAGATATCCTTCTTCGTTGGTATGGAACACGGAAACTTTTTCTTCCTTCGGATAACGTACAATCATTTCCACATATTTTTCAGCATCCACATCGTAGATTTTATAAGATGCACTGTTATTTAATACTGGTTTCTGGGTCTGTGCGTCCTTTTTCACAATTTTGAAATAGAACTGCAGCGGACGGTCATCGAATACACGCCATACCTGTGGTTCCCTGCTGTCTTCTGAAATATGGACAATAAAAGGATTGACTGTTTTTAAGTTTTTCGGAGTTGTACTTTCAAAGACAACATAATCGCCATATGGCAGTTCTGGAGAACAAAGGTATCCTTTTTCATCTGTGAACAATTCAGGGACGATTACTTTCTGTCCATTTTCGTAATAGGAAGCTGTTTCGTCATTGGAATAATCATAAGTGATAAAATCTTTTGAATTAAAGGTACTTCCGTCTGCTGGTTTCAGGCTGCCATCTTTCACACCGTTCAGGCTGCTGATTAAAAATACTTTGAACCCTGCACCGGCAACCAAATCTGTTTCCGTCTGGTCTCCGTCTTCTGAAATCTTGATAAGCTGGAACGCCTGTTTCTTTACAGTTTCTTTCACGGTCATGTAGCGGTGCACAATCTTTACTTCCTGTCCTTCATAAGATACATCTACCGGATACTGTGTTTCATCCAGAAGATAGCCTTCTGCCGGCTCAATCTCTTTTACGAAATATTTTGCAAGATAAAGATTTGTGAAATCTACTGTTCCTTCACTGGAAATAGTACCCTGGGCTACCAGTTCGCCATTTTTATGGACAATACCGCTTTTTTTATTCGGATATTCAATATCCTCTGCCGCATAGATTCCATATCTGGCACCTTCCAGTTTCGCATCTCCCTGTGGAAGGAATTCCTGTGTATCTTTATCAATCTTACTTACATGGACTTCTCCACGAACCTCTTCGTTTTTAAATTCATTTTCAAACGTGTAGGTATAAGTGCTGTCGTCCTTGTATTCATAATAAAATTCATAAACAGCTTCAGACATGAAATATTTATCCGGTGCCTGGATTTCTTTCACGCTGTAATGGAAATTCAGCGGTAAATCTGCATGAAATACTGCATTTCCGTCCGCATCAGATACCACCTGCTCAATCAATGTTCCTCTGCTTACGACAATTTCTCCATTAGCTGCTGTAATATCCTCCTCTGCATACAGGCCAAAAACAGCACCTTCCAGAGTTACATCATCATTCTGGGATTTTTTTACTACCTTCACAGAAATCTCAGGACGTGCATTTACGAATGTAACTTCTCCTGTTGTCAATTCCACAGTCTGTCCTGCATAGGAAAGTGTTACATACTGTGTGCGTTCTTCTTCTGTTTTTCCAATTACAAGGTTATCCGGTGCTTTCTGCTCTACCACTTTATATTTTCCGAGATACAATTCGCCGGAAACAGCACTTCCATCATTTCCAGTTGTCAGGCTGCCCACCAGATCTCCTGCTTTATGGATTTTAGTAACTTTATCCTGACTATAAATGTCTTCTGCCGCATAAATGTTATATTCTGCTCCTGCAAAAGAGGAATTTCCATAAACAAAGCTGATATTTCCAGCTTCTCCGTTACTTCCTGTCAGGACTTCTCCTGTCTTATGAACAACAATTTTCCCTTTCTGTTCTTCGTTGGTAACTGCCACAGAAGTGGTTTTTCCAGCTTCCAGTTTTACATCAAAAGCTTTTGTATTCAGTTTATAGCCTACCGGTACAGAGATTTCTTTCAGATAAACCATATCCTGTGTTTTAGGGATTTCTACTTCAGAAGCGCCCTTTTCATCTGTTGCCGGCATTTCTTTAATAAGTCTTGTGCCGCCTTTATCTGAATAGATACCAAATACAGCACCAGCAAGATTCACGCCTGTCTTATAGTCTTTTTTCACAATTTTGATTTTAGCAAGATCAAGCCAGGTAACCTTGAAACTTACAGAGCTGCTTCCTTCTTCAAAGAAAGAACCATATCCGATATCCTGAGTACCGGAACCAGTAGAAAGTACCAATGTTTTCCACTGTGCTCCCATCTGTCCTGCAAGTTTCCCTGAATTCCAGGTGCCCGTAACTGTTTTAGGCGCACTAAAATAGAAACTTGTACCGCCGGAGATTTTAACGCTTCCGGTCTTTTTAGTTCCTCCGCTGTGATAAGTAACTCCTTCCGGCAGATTCAGCGTAATATAATTTCTATGGTCTCCATCCAGTTTAAAAACTTCTGTACGCTGGATATCCCCGTTTTCATATGCTTTTACCGCTTCCGGAGATAAGGAAATCGCTGCAGTAGGCGGTGCTTCCAGGCTGTAAATATGCTGAATATAATCCCACACGCCGCTTGCCTTGATATTATCAAAGGTACAGCCATAAAAACCATCCATTCCGCAATAAGAATAAGATGCTGCTAAATGAGTAAACACATATTTTGTTTTCCAGTCAAAGGAAGGCATGTAGCTGTCTGTGATATCCCCAGGTCCGCCATAACCATAATAAAGCACCTTCTGTAATTCCGGGTTACTTTCAAATACATCTGCTACATAATCTGATGACGGCGGTGATGCTTTCATGGATTCCAGGCAGTATGCCACTTTACCATTTACTGTGAAATATGTGGTTGCATAATTTCCGATATTTGACGGATAAGGAATCAACTCACCTGTCTCCAGGCTCACATTTGTACCTTTCGCATTTTCCATAGCTGCAGGCACAACCGAAAAGAACATTCCTGTCTCGTCTGCAGTCACATCCATTAAATCTGTTGTATTCTCCGGAATCTCCGGTTCCTGTGTCAGCACTTCTTTGATTTCCCCCTCCGAATCAGGGTCAGCCTCACCGTCCTCGGCGGAGCTGTCATCTTCGCTATGGTTATTCTGGTTCTGCTGCTCCTGACTGCTTCCTTCTTTTTCTGTCACAATGATTCTTCTGACAATCTGATAAGAGGGATGTCCGCTTACAGGATCAACACGGTAAAATGCCTGATAGGAACCCGGTACATTGAAGTCAAACTTCTGTCCGGCTTCATCTTCTGCTTTTACAAAAGATACTTTTACTTTTTCATTGTCGATTTTCAGGCCGGTATAATCACTTTTGGCATCGAAGTTTTCACCTGCCACGATTGTGATGTCTTCTGCAGTCACAATTTCTGATTCTTCCAACTGTTCTTTTACTTCTTCCAGTTTCGGAAGTTCCCTTAATGCCGCATCTGTATTTTCAACCTCTTCTGATTCACTTTTTACTTCCTGGACTGTCGCTGTCTGTACGGATGTTTCTGCCGCAAAAGCAGTCAGACCGGAATTCATCAAAGTGGAACAGCTAAGAAGAAATGCCATCGCACCTGCTAAAATCTGTTTTCTTTTTACTTTAACCATGTTTTGCTCCTTTTCAATTTTTTTCAATAAAAAAAGCAGACCACACAAGCCTGCTTCCAATTTGTTCCATAGACGAAGCCATACATAACCCCGTCTATGGAATCCATATTCAGTTTTATGTACAGCATATTCCTACGGTCTATCCCGTATCCAATGCAATTTTACTTTTCCTTTCTTACTTAGTGGCTGCTTCCTGCATGGAAAATTACCAGAACCATCTGTAAAACCAGCAGAAATAAGCTTAAAATCAGTTTCAGTGCCAAATACAGCAGTTTCCCTACCGCTTTTAAAATTCCAATCATTATCTGTAATAGTTTCTGTAAAACTGCCATATTTTTTCCTCCTTAATCCTCAACATCATCATAGAATTGGGCAAATTTTAAATCTTTCTCAAGAGAGTCTTCCATCTCTTCTTCATATCTTTCAGATACTGCCTGACTATTCAAGAAAGGAGTCCCGCAATGGCCTTCCATTGCCTCTGCTACTGCCTCTTTTATAAAGTCTGCCATAGAATCCGTGTTTATCTGCCGGACAGCTTCCTTGATCATTTCTATGAATTGCCCTTTTTGACCTTCCATATAGGTATTTAAGAGTTCCATCTGTTGTACTTCTTTTTTCTGTTTCAAATATCTGTCAAAATATATAATTGCTTCTGCGATAAAGTCATCTTTTGTCTTGAAAATGTCCTTATTGTATCCCTTCAGACATTGATATGCCTGATCATGGATTGGGCGTTTCTTATACAGCCGAAGCGAAGTTGTGTATTTTATTTCATTATCCATTCTGCTTCACATCCAATCACGCACTTTTTGATTTGCGTACCTGCTTTGCCCGCAGGATGCTTCGTATCGCAGCCTCACAGCCTTTTGCATTGGCGCATACATCTGTCACAAACTCTGCATTTCTTCCTTCACTATTTCCATAGTTTTGCATAATGGAAGCACCGCCTCCCATGAACACCATTTTTGTTAAATCCAGGTTATAATTGTTCCCGCGAATGATTTCATAGATTCCATTGCTATAGGATTTCAGACACTCATTAATGACCTGCTGGTATTTTTGAGGACAATCATATGCACCATTTTTCATAAACTCTTCCACAATATAAGCAGGAACCCCTTCTCCCAATTTTGCCACCACTTCTTCTTTTACCATATTGATACAATACAAAGCTGCTTTATCTGAGATTGCGTAGTTTCCATCCGGTATCCCATCAATAAAACCGACCATATCAACGGTTCCGCCTCCAATATCAATCAGCAGACAGAAACCTTTTACTGAATTCAGAAGCGTATGGATTACTACATGCCCCTGCATGAACACGTAGACATTATCGAGGCTTACATGATAATGGATACCCTCATACCGGAAATGTAATTCTTTTGTTTTCATCAGATACTTTTTGAAGTTGTCTTTCTGTTCCTGAAAACGCCGAGGGGGAAGCGCTGTCCCAAGTCTTACAAAGGCATCCGTTAAATTACGGTTCCGCATTTCTTTTGCCAAAGCAGCTAAAGTGAGAAGATAATAGTCTTCATTCACAGTCTTATCTACCATTTCTTTTTCCGGAACTTTTCCCCCTACATAATAGAATTTATTCTGATATTCCAGAATGTTTTCCAAACTGTCCGGTTTCGTTTGTATCGGCTGAATGACCGCTGAAAACACACTACTTGCGGTTTTCATGTTTCTGTTTCCGTGATCAATTCCAACAATAATTTTATTATCCATTACGATATCCTCCTGATTTTCCTTGTATTTTCGTACTTTGTTTACCGTTTCCGGTTATCTTCCGTCTTTGGCTCCTTCGTTTCCTTTATCCCTATCATCTGAACATTCTCAAACAGTCTTCCCATAAGCTGTTTCATTTCTTCAAAGTCAAACTGCTCCGGCATACACATGGAAACAATCACTGCATCTGTAATTTTCTGTTTTCCGCTGCCCCTGTAAAATTCCAACATCTGTCCCCAGTAACCATCACTGCCTGTATGAAGCTGTTCTTTCCGTTGATCTACTTCCATGAAATATCTTGCTGTATCAACAGGAATTTCTTTTTTCGCTTCTTCCTGAGATTCATATCTCATGCTGTCCATGTAAACACTGATTTCTTCCTGTGGAGCAAAATACATGGTCATGATACATTCTTTCATACCGTATCTCTCAATCTCGGAAAGAGATACTGCCGCTGCAAATTCTGTCGGCGGTTTATAGTCTACCGTCAGCTCTGCCAATCTTTTCCCTTTCACGGTTTCAAAGTACCAGGGATCGCCAATCACAATATGCTCTGGTCTCTTGATGCTATATTTTTCTTCTTTCACCTGACATTCTCCTCTATGATTTCACTAATGTCCTTTTTAAATAATCTTTGCAATCGGACAACCACATGGACATTTGGTTTCTGTTCTCCATACTCAATTCTCTGATAAGTACGGAGGCTGATCCCCAGTATATGGGAAAGTTCTAACTGCGTATATCCATGGGAAATCCGTAAATTCCTTAATCTTGTTACTCTATCACCCTCCTTATGTACGGGGGATAGCTTCGTGGTAAGCAAATAAGTTGGCTATATAACTGTTTGCTGTCATTGTCGCATTATAGAGAGCTGTCATAATTACTGCCCTGATATTGTTAGCCTTACTGCCGCATTGTCGTATAGAATCTATCACATATTCAACGGAAAACTTATCCAGTTTTTTATAGATTCCCTGTACTACAGGTGTAGGCTTTTCTTCACGGTTGATCCGCAGCGTCTTCAAAGTTGAAGTAAGAACATCAACAGCAATGGATACAATCTCATTCAAAAGATTTCTGTCACCAGGACGGTCAAACCATATCGCATCATAATCAATCTGTTCTTTGAAGACCTCTTCTGCTGTCTGATAGGATAAGATAGGATTACATGCGCCCAATGCGTTAATCTCTGTAGAAATCTCCTGGGTATTCTCTGTTGTAGTCTTTGGGTTAATCTCTGTATTTGTCTCTATTTCAGAAATGTATGCTGTATCTTTCAAAAGACTGGCTTCTCTTTCTGGGACTGTTACAGGTATCTCTTTCAAAAGGGATACCCTCTCACCTTTCAAAGAGACAGCCCCCTCTTCTAAAGACGTAAACTGTTCCGCTGCATCCGTTTTTATACACTCCTGTGTCTGTACCGGCTCACCCCTCTCTCTTTTCAAAGGGAAAGGGACTTCTTGTACTTCCCCCGGATAAGTGAGCTCTTTCAGCTTCGCCACATCCAGTTCCAGATATAATACATTATTAACTACAATCCCATTGATTGTGATAGTGCGGAAAACCCGCTTTACCACTCCCAGTTTTTCAAGAAAGACCACTGCATTTGTTGCTTCCTTTTTGGAGATTCCAAACTGTTCACTAATCTGCTGGTAGCTTCTTTGAAGCAGATCCGCTTTGAATTTTTTCTTAACAGCTATAACCTGTCCTGTGGCTTCATCTCTTATTTCTGTTGGCTTATACCAGTAGACAATATCTGCCAAAATAATAATTGCCGTCAGATTCGGTTTCCCACTTTCCCTTATGATGGTGCGATACCACATCTGAGGTATTACATTACCCGAAATGCTGAGTCTCGCATTTTCATCGACAATTCTATTCCCTGTGCTGTATATACTGCCTTCCATACTTATTCCCCACCCTTCCGAATGTCTTGTTCTCTTTTCAAAAAAAGACTCTGTAAATCTTCATCTTCTCTTTTTCCAACAATCAGACAGGCATACAGGGAAAATATCAGGATTGCTATTACAACTATTGCTATCACTTTTATCATCGCTTTATCCTCCAAACAAAAAGAGGACCAAGCCAGCTAACAGAATTTCTTAACTCACTTAGTCCTCAAAATATTTAATTAACAGTATACTGCAGGTCAAGTGACCCATGCAGACATAGAAAAGTCCACAAGAAAAGATAAAGTAGTAGTAGGACTAAGCAGCTAGATCTTCCTCTCATCAAATGTCTGCGCCAGTCTTATTTCCGCTTTTATCCATTCCCAGGCTATGAATTTTGCACCATTTCTGGTATAATAAAATAAGACCAAATCAGCGCAAACCCTTTATTTATAAGGTCTCTGCTAACTTAGTCTTATTTTAACACAACCCCCGGTACCGGGTATCCCTGCAGATGGAAACGGTGATCGACCGTCCGGTATTCCCGGCTGTCATCCATGCAGACGAGGTCATTTCTGTTGATCTCGGGCTCAAGGTGTTCGGGATGTTCGGAAATGCAAAAGAGACGTTTACTGTTCCCAACCCAAGATGGATCAAGGTCCATGCAAAACGCCTGCGCCGGTTCCAGCAGAGTTTATCCAGAAAACAGTATGACCACAATACCCACAAGGGCTCAAAGAACTGGGAGAAGGCCCGTGCGAAGGTGGCTAAGGAACAGCGTAAGACCGCTGACCAGAGAAGGGATTTCCACCACAAGCTGGCAAAGGCCATTGCAGATAATTACACTGCTTTCATCTGCGAAGACCTGGCGGTGAAGAATATGATGAAGAACCGGCATCTTTCCAAGGCCATCGCTTCGGTGGGCTGGTCACAGTTCCTGACCATTGTAAAGTGTAAGATGGAGAAGGCAGGGAAATACTTCCGCAAGATGAGCCGGTGGTTCCCTTCCTCCCAGACATGCAGGTGCTGTCAGCGCTAAAAAACGTTATTTACCGACAGCCCCCTCCTCCAACAGAATTCCTGTATAGTTCACAAGTCCTGCTTTTGAACCAACGGCATTGGTTGTATTCATGAAAAAAGCCGGCTTTCACCGACTTATTTTAAACCCCTGGTCGACAGCATCGTACCATTCATCCATTTCATCAAATGAGGGATATGGATATGCTGTAACGATACGAAAAGAAGTATAGTTATCCTTGCATATTACAAGTCTTACAGAGGAGTCCGGATGCATTTGGTTCCAATCCGTTCCCATTGCGATTCCTTCGGCAATAGGCGCTGAAAAAGTGTAATCCAGCTCTAATTCCTGAGCAATCCTTTTATTTTGGATATATTTCTCTACATCCTCCCGATCCTCCCAGAGTATCTCTTTAACACAGGAAATCAATGTTTCTGCTGAGAAAAACATACAGGCATATACAAAAGGTTCCTCTTGCATAGACTTAACATTCTTCTTTAACTTGGCGATCATATGTGCTTTTCCAGTCCAAACATGCTCTTTTACTGCGTGTTTGCAGCCATAAATACCCATGTTCTCTACACAGAGATTTTTAATATTATTTTCTAATTTCGTCATCTTATTTCTCCTTAAGCAGGACAAAAAAAGACCGACCAGGTTCTGGTCAGTCATGCTACAACAAGCTACTTATAAACTATGGTGCTGCTAACACCTAGTTCCCTTTTAAGTGCGGCGCATCTTATTGGATTACTACTCTCCTCCTCTGTCACGAATGTAACACCCTCTTCCTTTGAGCGTTTTTCGCAGGCAGCACGTTTGATCAACTTATGAAAAGAATTACTCGACATGTAGATATTACAATAATCCTTTCCATCAGCACATTGAAAGCTGTAATCTAAGGATCTGCGATCCATAATGCGGCGCAGATACGGTTTCAGTTCTGGACTGACCAGATATCGTTTCATTTTGCATTCTCCTTTCGTCATTTGATTACTGACAATATGTCGAAGAAATAAGATGGATGAAAAAGTCCCTGGCAGCCATCAAAAATAGTAGCTGTCAGGGAACTAACACCTCGAAGTGAGGAAAGAATATACCACTCGAAGTGAGCTTTTTTCGATATATCCTTTTTGTGTTATGAGTATTATATACCGCAAATTGGAGCTGGTCAATTCTGATACGAAAATAAGATCCTTTTTTTGAACAGCTCTTCAGATATTTTCAACCCATGCAAAATTTTCAGCCGGCCATCCCAAAATACTTCCTCTATGGGTATCAGAACATACTTTTTCTAATGCAATCATCAATTTACTATAGAGATTTTTCTTTTTAAAATTATCGCTTTGCATCAGCCTAATACTATTTTGACTCAGAATCTTGTCTTTTAAAGATGTCGTGAGCATAAATTCAGGATCTGTAAGAACAATAGCCATTTCAGTTTTTGTACATCCTCTGGTTTTAACATACCAGTCCCGCATATGTTGGCTTAAGTCAGAATCTTTCCTTTTGATGTTCTTTGCAACTTCTATCAAATCTTCCTCTCCGCTACAGAAAAACCAGTCAGCTATTACTTTGGAGACATACTTTTCTGGAATGCTGCTAATTCTTTCTTCGATTGTTTTTAATATTTCTTTTTTCCTTTCTTCTGTCATATCAATTAACCCCCAGTATTATTTTTGAGTATGCCGTATAGTAGAATTTAAAAGCTTCCTACACGAAGGCTTAAAATTATCTTTTATTTCCTGGAGATAATATGAAAAATAGCATTTTTCAGACAAAAAGAAAGACCAGCCTTTTCAGGCTGATCCTCCTCCAGCAGAATTACTGCTTATTTCTTTTTCCGTCTCATGACGAAAACTGCGATTGCGGCTACTGCCACGATTCCAAGACCGATTCCCGCATACATGCCTGCATGGTTCACAAGTCCTGTCTTTGGTCCAACTGTGTTGGTTGTATTATCACTGCTGTCAGCTCCCGGTGCCGGAGTTGTGCTTGGAGCAGGTGTCTCACTCGGAGACGGATTCTCGGCGATAGATACGCCAGCGTTTGCTGCTACCTCATCTGCATTGTCGGCAGAAGCAATAGCTGTATTTCCAACCATCTTTCCAGCAAGACTGGAGTCAGATACGACTGCCTGGTAAGTGATCTTTAAGGTAGAACCATATGCAAGATCTGTATTTGTATTTACTACAAAACCGTTATCCGCTTTGGTTACATCTGCCTTGATAGACTTACCGTCTAATGTTGCCTGGATTCCTCCAACTTTCATACCTGTGGTATCAAAATTGTCGCGAACGACAACATTCTTCGCTGTCTGATCTTTCTCTGTCTCTTTTACAGTCAATGTATAGCTGAGTGTATCTCCTACGGAAGCACTGGAGAGGTTAACGCTCTTATCAATAGATAATGCCGGTTTCTCCTCTTCTTTCGGATTTACAGTAACACCATGGTCAGCATCAACCGGATCCATGTTATCAGAAGAGATCACTGCGGTATTCTTAACTGTCTTTCCTGCAAGACTTTCGTCTGCAAATCTGACACTGTAAGTTACCTTCAGGATCTGTTTTGCTGCAAGATCCTTGCCTGTTTCCATTGTGAAGCCGTCATCTGTTACACTTAATTTCTTAGGTGTAAAGAGCTGGTCATCCAGATATGCCTTAATGCTGCTCTCATCGATCACACCCTTATTATCTAAGGCATCTTTGATCACTACATTTACAGCTGTATCTGCAGAAGTTGTCTTGCCGATCAGAGTATATTTTACAGTATCACCAACATTGATCTGGCTGTGATCACCGATCTTTGTAAGGTTCAGTCCGCCTGTTACAGGTTTATCTGAAGGAACTTCAACGATCTCTGTGTCATTGCCCGGATTCATATTGTCACTGCTTACTACCGCTGCGTTCTTGATGGACTTGCCTTTCAGCTTGTCGGAAACAACCTTCATGTCATAAGTGACTTTCATTACCTGACCAGGCTTTAAGTCTTTTCCGGATGTTACGGTAAATCCGTTTTCAGTTACATCCAGACTCTTCGGAGCGAACTCAGAATTGTCAATGTAGCAGTGTACGGAGCTTCTGTCGATAGATACATATTTTGCATATGCAGAATCAACAGTATCCTTGATCACTACGTTCTTGGCTGTATCTGTTCCGGAGTTGACCTTAGCTTCCAGAGTGTAAGATACGGTATCACCAACGGATACTTTGGACTGGTTTGCCTTCTTGCTGATGGTCATTCCGCCTTCAACAGGATCATCTGTTTTAACCTTTACGGATTCTTTGTCCTTAGCAGTGTCCATGTTGTCACTGGATACGGCAGCGATGTTCTTGAAGGTCCTGCCTTTCAGGGTATCATCTTTTACCTTAACATCATATGTGACTTTCATGACCTGTCCAGGCTTCATATCCTTGCCGGATTTCAGTGTGAATCCTGTAGAGCTGATGCTTAAGTCTGCACCATGGAACTCAGAGTCATCCAGATAGCTTCTGAAGGAATCTTTCACGATCTCAAGATGCTCGAACAGGTCTGCATCCAGGGTATCAGTGATGACTACGTTCTTAGCTGTTTCCTTACCGGAATTAACAGTTGCTGACAGTGTATAGGATACAACGTCTCCAACAGAGACTTCGTTCTTGTTAGCTGTCTTTGTGATAGTCATTCCGCCAACGCCAGGTTTATCCGGAGTATCCGGTTTATCCGGTTTATCCGGTGTATCCGGTGTATCACCATCTCCTACATGAACGGTATGCTCATCATCAGATGGGTTCGTATTATCACCCCATGTGGTAGCGATGTTTGTTACATCTCTTCCGTCTAAGGATGCCTCCTCGAATACAACATCATATGTTACATAGATCGCATGTGTTCCGGAAAGATCATGTTTTGTCTCAACAACAAATCCGTTATCCTTTTCCTGAACATCAACTTTCAGCTCTTCGTTATCGTAGTAGGTGCGAACAGTTCCTGTTACCAGGTGTGCGCCCTTCTGTTTCATAACATCTTTGACAACTACATTCTTGATAGTTCTTGACTGGTCAGCAGCAGTAACTTTCAGAGTGTATTTACCAACATCCCCAACTTTGTATTTTGTCTTGTCACTGGACTTCGCAATGATCAGTCCTGCATCACCGACAGTTACTCTGTTTGTATCAGTTGGCTCATCACCCGGTACAGTAGAATCATCTTTTGTCAGGGCGACATTCTTGATCTGCTGTCCCTCAAGTTCTGCATCCTTGAAGAGAACATCGTATTTCACAAGGATCTCTTCACCGTATTTCAGGTTTGTATTTGTATACAGGGTATACTCGAAGTCTTTCGCTACGAGCTGTACATCCTCGATCTCTTCCGGTTCTTCTGCACCCTCTCTGAGGATGTATGCCTTGATGGAATCTTTCTGGATGTAAGCACCCTTCTTCTGCAGTTTATCAGCTACAACAACATTTCTTGCAACTGCACCTTCCACTTTCTGTTTAACGGAAACTGTGTAATGTCCAGTCTCACCTACAGAATAGTTCATCTTGTCAGATGATTTTTCAATGGAAAGCTTTCCACCGTCGATATATACAACATTCTGGTCTTTGACCCATCTGGTATCAGTATAGTGTACTGTTTCATTTGTATTTCTGAATGCTTCATGTGTCCATGTATTGTCTGTCTGGTCATCCAGTGCAAACTTGGTTACACGAACCTGGGCTACATTGAGGATCATTGCTTCCTGTGGTGCATCTGTTACAGTTACAGCAAAGGAAACGGTTTTCTCCTCTCCAGCCGGAAGGGATTCGATTACAAATGTAGCATAAAGCTTGTCATTAAGAGTTCTGGTGCCTGTGATCACACCGTCCTGCTCTTCACTGGAAGCATATTCCGTATATTCAGGGATCATATCCTTTACAAGGACATTCTTCATGTCATCGTTGGATGTGTTCTTGACATTGATGGAATAATTGATGGTATCTCCGTTCTTAACCACGGAACCTGTTGCAGGATCTGCGGACTTGTAAACTTCAAGACCATTAGCCAGTTTGATCGGACTTGGTGTTTTGGTTTCCACTCTTAAGTTGTCACATGTAGCTCTGGCAACATTAAGGATGTCTTTACCAGCAAGAGTCTCAGCCTCAAACAGAACATCATAATTTACAGTAAACTGTTCTTTATATTCCAGGTCATGACCTGTTGCGATCGCATAATCCGTATCGGAATGCTCGATCTCTGCATCATCCATGAGTTTGCCTGCATCATTGTAGATCTTGATAGATCCGTCAACGATCTTGGCTCCCTCTACCTGAAGTGCGTCCTTGATAATCACGTTACGTGCAGTTGTGCCCTTTTCTGTATTGGAAACAACTACGGTATAATGACCGGTTTCTCCTACTTTGTAGGATGTCTTATCGGATGTCTTTTTGATTTCAAGTCCAGGAGTCTCATCTACAATGTGGACACAGTTGTCCTGTCTCTCTTCCTCAGTATTCTCACCTTTTGCAGTTGCAACGTTTACGATATCCTGATCATGAAGGGATGGATCTGTGAAGACTACTGTATAGAATACTTCCAGCTTATCTTCGATTGTCAGGTCTGCTCCTGTATTGATCACGAATGCATTGTCTGCTGTCTGCTCGATCTCAGCACCGTCAAGTTTCTCTCCGTTCAGGCGGACATTGATCTTGGAAATCTTCATGCCTTCCTTTTCGAATGTATCGGTAACAACTACCTGTTTTGCAGTGATGTTGTCGCGAAGTTCACGGATTGTCAGTTTGTACTGAGCCTTTTCACCGACCTGATATTCTACTTTATCGGATTCCTTAACAATGTCAAGGGCTGGTCCGTAAACAAGAACCTCATGCTCATCCTCTACAGGGATATTTTCCTTGGAATTGGCAGTTACGGTGTTATGGATACTCTGTCCTGCAAGATCCTCATCTGTGATCTCTACGGCATATTCAAGTGTCAGTTTGGATTCTTTGTCGATTCCTAACGGGTTATATTCACCGTTCTGGAAGTATCCGGAGTCACCCTTCTCATCATCAGCCTTGGACATATCAACTGTGGTATATCCGGATTTATTGTTGATCAGGTTGCGTCCTGTGTTTACAGTAAATGTGTTGCCATTTACTTCAACACTTTCCGGCTCGATCTTGTTACCGTCTTCGTCGATCAGGACGATGGAATTTTTCTGAAGTTTTACTCCTTCAGTGTCGATAACATCAGTGATCGTGATGTCTCTTGCAAGGCATCCTGCCTGTTCCTGAGTTACGTCTACCTGATATGTGACAGTGTCACCAACCATGTATTCATAACGGTCGGAATCTTTGATCACCTTGAGTTCTGGACTGTTGATCCAGATTCTCTCAGAATCTTTTACTTCACTTGCATTATCAGCAGCAGCTTTTCCTGTATTGATAATTTCATATCCGTTTAAGATAGAACCTGGTGTGCAGTGATATGTGATAACAACCGGTGTTGTTACGTTGTTAAGAGTATCGCCTGTTGTACAAGGAAGGTTATCAATAGTAACCTGGAAGCCACCGTTTACACGCTCAACATTGTAGTTGACTGGTTCTACGGATGTCTCATTGTAATGGTCAGGATCTAACTGGTTTGCAGGATCGTCTGTTCCGGCTACCGGGTTCACATATGTTTCCGGAACACCTTCAACAGTAATACTGCTCTCATCCAGTTCCATACCTACAGGAATGGTTGTATCGGAAATTACTACGTTTCTGGCAATGGAACCTTTCTGGTTATTGTTAACTACCAGTTTGTATTCAACATCATCACCAACGCGGAACTCATATCCTTCACGTCCGTCCTGAGCATCCTCTTCTCCGCCTGCAGCATACTTATTTACCATCTGTTTATCAATAGATAAAGCAGCAGTGTTAATATATGCCTCAGCATCATCTGATTTCTCAATACCGTTTGTTGCGGATACAGTACCAACGTTTACACCTTCTGCTCCGTTTCCGGCTTCCAGTGCTTCGCAGGTAAATCTGATATTTACATCATTTCCTGCCGGAAGGTTGCTGATCTTTAATTCCCAGCCATTTCCAACCTGTGTCAGTTCTTTTGTGATAGGAGTTGTGACGGTTTCATTCCATAAGGATTCATCCACGTCATTTGTCTTATCTGCTGTTCCGGCTACATGGTCGTCAAAGCTGTCCGGGATTCCTGTAACAGTCATTTCCTCAGCAGGAGTCGGTTCATGTTCTTCTGGATTAGTTGCATCCGGAAGATCTGTATCACCAGTTCCATCCTGATCTCCATTCAGTTCTGGAAGATCAAGGTCTGTATCACCATCAGAATCTGTTCCGTCCTCATCCAGGTCAATGCCTGCATTTGCAAGGATCTCATCTTCTGTCATGGACTGTTCCGTATCATTATCAAGAGCTGCTAACTGTTCATCGATCTCATCCTCTACGGATTTGGATGTATCACCTGTCTGTACATCTACAGAATCAAAATCAAGTTTGAATCCTGCAGGGATGTCTTTATCAGTGATGATCACGTTACGTGCCACTGTTTTGCCTGCGGCACCGATCTTCTCTTTCTCACCTTCATCAATGTCTGCATATTTTTCGTCATCGGCAAGATCCTGTGTACCCTCGTCATTCACGTTCTTGACTGTGATATTGAACGGTACATGATCACCTACCTGCCATTCGTATGCATCGGATGTTTTCTCGATGTCAAAGTAAGCGGTGTTTACATAAACTTCTGCATCATCCTGTGCGGTCTGCGGTTCCTGATTTTCATCAAGGCTTAAGAAATTGTCTGCTGTTGCAGATACAACGTTCTGGCTTTCCACACCGTTTGCTGCTTTTGTTGCAATACAGCTGAATGTAATATTCAGAGGCTGTTTGGATGTAAGGTATTTCGCATTGATTGTCCAGCTGTTTCCATCACTTGTGACTTCCACATTGTTGTCTCTCTCTTCTGTTGCAATGGTTGTTGTTCCATCTACAACCGGCCATCCGATAGATGTATCTTCGCCACCCATCTCGATCGTCGGGTCACCCTGAAGCTCCAGTCCCTCTGGAATATCAATATCGGAAACTTCCACATTCTGTGCGATCGTATAGTCTGCAGTATTCTTTACGCTTACTGTATAATTCACAGTATCGCCTACTTCATACTCATAACGGTCAGCTACCTTATCAACAGTAAGAACCGGGCTGTTTACCCATACTTCTGCGCTGTCGGAAGCAGTAATGCTGCTGCCGTCATCATCCGTAAAGTTATCTGCCTCAGCTGTTACAGTATTGATCCAGTCCTGTCCATTAGAATCCGCTGTTGCGATGCACTTGAATGTGATCTTGATTGACTCATTGTACTGCAGTAACGGACATGTCAGGATCCATCCATTTCCCTCTTCAGTAGAAGACATTGAAGGAATGGTTCCGCTGTTCGGTCCGGATACTTCCCATCCATTGTTCACCAGTTTCAGGCTTGAAGGGATATCAGTATCTTTTACGACAACATTTGTTGCATATCCATCCTGTTTTGTCTGAGTCACCTCAACAGAGTAAGATACTTCATCTCCGACTTTCCAGTCGTCATATTTTGCATCTTTTTCCACTGTCAATTTAGACTTGATCTCATCAGTTACCCAGCACTCCTCAGAATCCAGCTGTGTTGTTTCCTTAGCATCTTTGACATGATACCGTACAGTAGACGCATTCGGAACATAGAAGGTATATCCTGTGTTCTCCGGATCATTTGCGATCCATGGTGCCATAAAGGTATAAACATCTTTTGTCTTGATTCTGTGTACAGTAAGGCGAACCATAAACTCCTGATCAGCTTTCTTGAAGTCACTGGACTTCATATAGTCAGCTTTTGCAGAAGCGGTAATAGTCTGACCTTTAATCGAGAGATTAAAGTCATTGGACACGTTCGTGCCATCCTTATCAGTAATAGTGATATGATGAGTATCATCAATTGTCAAACAGTCTTCCAGAGTATCCACGATCTCGTAGGAATCTGTTTCAGCTCCCGGACCTGCTGTCTTGATCAGATAATCGTAATCATCATAATCGTTGATCTCAAAGGCATCTTCCGGGGATGCAGCTTTGTATGCATCATCGTAAGAACCGCCCTTCTGGACTACTACTTTCTCGATTGAAGGATCGTTTGGTTCTGGATCCCCACCTGGAGTAGGAGTTGGTGTAACAGGAATAGTATTAATTAAAGACTCTGCTGTATACTCGAAATAATGACCAGAGATCATACCCGCTTTATTTTTATTCCAGCTATAACACGTATTCGCGGGCATACCCCACTGTTTGTTATACTCCGTATCATGTACAACTTTATTGGGCTGACCGGCACGGAACCACATAATAAAAGTTGGGCTTCCTGTTAATAATGCCTGAACCCATGATTTTTTTTCACTAGGGGAAGTTGTTTCATCACTTTTTGAAACATACCAACCATCCTGTTCAGTGATAAACTTTGAACCTTTGAGTTTATATACGTCTAAGTCACCCTTCTGATTTCCTGCAATCTTTATTGCCTGTCCACCATCAATATCCCTGATAGTAATATAAGAAGTGAGTTTCTCTACCTGTCCAGCTGGGATATCTTCTGAACCATTGTCCTCTGTCCATTTAGACCAGGTAAAACTACACTGTACATTTTTTAATCCGGAAATACCAACAGACGACTTCTTTGTGTCAATATAAATATACGGACACTCTGGCTTTGTGGTAATCTTAGAATACTGTTTGTCCCTTGTACTACTATCAGCCATATACCAGATATAACCATCAGACTCGTATTTTTCAACACGCATGGTCAGGTTGTAATACTGCTTGTTTTTCTTGTCATATCCGGCCTTGTAATAAGTAATAGTTGGATGAAATTGGTCTTTACGAACAGTCCACTGCTTGCCGTCAAAAGTTGCAAAACCAGATTTTGTTCTGATACGCAGAAATCTTCCGGATTTGTCTTTCCATAAAGAACCATTCTTATTTTTATCAAAATCATCATTTGTCGAATAACCGGATATTTTTTCCGGAGTAGGATTAATTAAAATATCTCTTTCTGGATTATACGTTCTCAGAGCTGAGAGCTTTGTTCCGGAAGAGATCTCCTGTAATGGATAACTGTCTGCAGCGGAAACACTTACTGCAGAAGTTGGGATATACCCAATAATGGTACTAAGTACCATAAGAAGAGATGTAAACAAGGAAATCACCTTATTACACAGCGCGCTTTTCTTCTTTCTTTCCATAAAGAGCTCCTTTCAAAAAAATAAGTTTCACTTTTCCGCCAATAAATCGTACCGGCGGCGACTTATTTCCCCAAAGGGCTCCCATGGCAAACGCAGTTTTGTCATGTGGCGGTGAGCCAGTTTTATGTCTCATCCGCCGGAACCTCCTTTCCTATTTTCTCATCCTCAATCGGGACATACATAATATGAAAAAAAAATAAAAAAATGTTCATAGCCGAAATCTTCATATCAGCATTTGCTTTTCTAATTAATAGAAACCTGATAAAAGAACTTTCATATCGGCCATGCCATTTATTCCGCAAGTTTCTATCTGTCCTTAATCGGATATTTTTAATATGAAGAAAATGAAAAATAAGTTCATAACCTCTGATACTCTACACTACATGTTGTTTCATTCGAAAAAGTGAATTCGAATTCACTTTTTTACTTAATGATTCTTCAGAAGCATTACATCTTCTCAATTTTCTACATCGAAAGTATAAGATAATTTATAATAATGATATTTTTGTACGAAAAAATGCGTCGTTGAATTCTGAAAGCAATAATGCTATCATTTTAATATATATAGAAGATTTGTTTTTTGCCTGATTATAAGCAAGAACAATATAAAACATTACATTTACAGAAGAGGAAAAAGAATTGTATACTTGGGATAAGATTATAACAAATGAGCTAATCGATAAAACAAATGATTTTTTTAAGAAATATGACATATCCAAAAATTGTGATAATATTAACGAGGGGATACAAATTATTACAGACTCGCTATGTAATACTCAATATCCAGATTTACAAAACAAAGCAGGCAAATTCGACATTGAAACAAAGAAGATTGTATTAAGAGATTCCAAAGTCACACAGCGATTATTCCTGCACGAATATGTTCACAAAAAATCTGTAAAGCATAGATTATTCAGGGAAGATTATTTAGGAATTGAATCTAACTCAAGTTTTCGCAATCTAAATGAAGCAATTACAGAAAAAATAACATGTGAAATATTAGATCTTCCAGAAACAGAACAAGCTCTTCATCCGTATTTTTCGATGTTTATCGCAATAGACGAATTGACCAAGCTAATCCCCTGGCATAAAATTGTCCAGTCATATTTTTCAAATGATATCAGAATATACAAAAAAACACTTGGTAAAGACTTGATTCCATTTTTAAATGATGTTGATACATTATTAAAGAATTATCCAGCACTGTATCCAAACGATAAGAATAAATTACAAACTTATCAGAAAGCTCGCAATGATATTATTAGAATCATAGAGACTGTGAGAAAAAGTCTGTAAATAAGATTCTTCTATGATATGCAAGGGTGGCAAGCCTGAAAATCAGGCTTCTCACCCTTGTTTTATATATAACAGTTGTTGAATGGCATGTCAAGAGCAGGCGGTTTTCCGCCCGTCTTATTCGCCCGTTTATTCGTTACTCTGGGAGGCGTCCTTCGTACATAATACTCAGTTCACCATACACCTGTGCCCAGTTGCGGATCGTACTGGTCCATTTCTTTGTAGCTTCAAATGTGGCAAGATACAGTGCCTTTAATAGAGCTGTATCGCTTGGAAATACGCTTCTCTGGCGATTCAGTTTCCGGTAGGTAGAATTCAGGGATTCAATAGCATTTGTAGTATAAATCACCGTTCTGACCGTCGTTGAAAATTTAAAGATCGGCGAGATTGCGTCCCAGTTATCCTTCCAGCGCTTCATGGAATTCGGATATTTCGGTGTCCATTTTTCTGTTACACGCTCTAAGGCTGCCAGAGCTTTCTTTTCATCTGTGGCCTGATAAATGGTTTTCAGATCCGCAGCGAAGGCTTTTCTGTCTTTATCCGGGACATATTTCAACGTGTTTCTTACCTGGTGTACAATACAGCGCTGGTATTCCGTCTTTGGAAAAGCTGCTGCGATCGCTTCTTTGATTCCGGTTAAACCATCGGCACAGATGATTAATACATCTTTGACACCACGATTTTTCAGTTCATTCATAACGGAAAGCCAGTATTTTGCGCTTTCGTTATCGCCAACACTGATGGTTAAAACTTCTTTTTTCCCTTCCGTGTTGATTCCCAGAATCACGTAAGCAGCAAGCTTTCGGATCACGCCATTATCCCTTACAGAATAATGGATTGCATCAATGTAGAGAATGGGATAGACCTCGTCCAGTGGCCGGTTCTGCCAGTCTTCGATCTGTGGCAGGATCTTATCAGTCACATCAGAAATAAAGCTTTCAGAAGTTTCAAAGCCATAAATATCTTCGATGGTTTCGGAAATCTGCCGGGTAGTCATTCCTTTGGCATACATGGAAATGATCTTCTGATCAATATCGGAAATATCTTTCTGACGTTTTTTCACAACCTGTGGTTCAAACGTTGATTTGCGATCCTGTGGCACTTCGATTTCCATCGAGCCATACCGGCTGTTGACCTGTTTCCGCTTATAACCATTGCGATAATCATCATTATCTGAGCGTTCGGATTTTTCGTAGCCAAGATGATCATCCATTTCAGCTTCCATCATTTCCTTAATGGTGCCGTCTAAAAGATCCTTGAGCGCATCCTGAACGTCTTCTGCAGACTGGATATCGTACTTTTCCAGGAGCTGATGGATGATGTTTCGTTTTCCTTCTGTCATTTGTACACGATGTACAGGTTTCTTTTGTCTTGCCATAATAAAAGGCCCTCCTAATGATATTTATTTTATCATAGAAGAACCTTATAAACATTATTTTACAGAAAAAGTTTCATACTCTCGAATCATATCAGATCATACGTTATAATAGTGCCATGCTTTTTCAAGTCCCTCAAAAGTATCAGGCATCTGACCGTGGATAATAGCTATAGTCCAATGCTTCACACAATGCTTTGCTGCATTTAATATAGGCGCATGAACCTTGTAATAATCTGTGCAGTGGTGGATTGTCCATATCCTATTGCCGAAATTAAATGATCTTAAATATCTTCGATCATAAACAGCCATACAAAGTGCTATAAAGATTTCTCGGGATCTATATCTATTTTTTATGCGAGTTTTTATAATTTCACAAATTTTAAATCTATTTTTCATATAGAGGTCTCCTTCCTACCTCTCTAATATGCAAAAATCAAAGAAAAAAAGAGCATCGAATATGATGATCTTCATCCCAAAAAGTGAATTCGAATTCACTTTTTGGATATGTTCCCCCCTGTGGAGGGGGTTTTTCAAACACATGAATTAAAAAATTATACCATACATCTTTGGGGTTTGAAACTGATTTATATTTCTTTCCATGGGTAGATATTAACACATCTCATATAGGAAAATTTCTGGTACGACAAAAAGTTTTTTAGATAATCGCTGCAAAATGAAAAAAGACAGAGTCCTGGAATACTCCATGAGCCTGCCTTTTTACCTTTTTTCTTATATTTAGTCACCTGATTGCCAGTACCTGTTCACATAGTCCACAGCTTCATCTTCTGGCATTGAAAACTCTTCCATTAATTTCTTGACTGCACTATCCTTAGTTACATTAAAATCCTTATAGGTTCGAATAAGAATGCGTATGCCTTTTTGAACGCCTTCCTGAACACCTTCCTGTTTTAATTCCTCTAATGCGTTGCACATATCAACCCTACCTCCTTTTCGTTCCAGTTCCAAAGCATGGTCAATCAGCTGCTGCGATTCTGTGATCGCCCCTATTACAAGACCAAGATCTGTTGAGATTGCCTGGTCTTTGTATTTTCGATTTATTTTTTGATAATCTCTGGCATATATAGCCCTGCTGACATCAAATACGGTATCTACATCCGGGTTACAAAACTTAAGTGATTCACTGGTTCTCACCTGGATCAGGTTCATTTTATAATCAGATATCATAGCCTCCAGTTCTTCCGGGATCTTCAACATATCCTTCAGCGAAAGCGGTCCATCCCACTCACGTTCTCCATAGTATACACAAAGACTGATCACCGGATGCAGACGATCAGTTTTTCTGAAATTTGACAGGAACTCATCGGATGAATCAAAGTCCTTATCTTTCCTGTTCTGGGCTGCGATCTCATCATATTCCTTCATATAAGAAAACGCATCTCCAATCATGTGTCTAAGCGGCATTGCGTAATGAATCTTTGCCTGATTTTCCAGTCCCCAGATCACAAAATCTACACCGTATGCCGTTTTCTTTACGACATCCAGAATCTTCTGCATTGTCTCCGCATGTCCATTAAATTTCAGTACGGAGGAGATATCCGTGTCAGCTTCCGTAAGGTCGCCTGCCTTTAATACCTGCCTGCCATCAAACAATGCTGCATTGAACAGATCTGCAAAATGTTCACTGTCTCTCCAAAAGGTTTTTAGAATAGTATCCGGTTTTATCTTATTCCTTTCCACCTCTGCTGCCACCTCCTGTTCTTATCTTAACTATATCACAATCAATCCTGTATTTCCATCTAAACAAAATTAATTTCAGGGAAGGCAGGCTCATCCTGAGTCATACCTTCCCTGTCCTGAAACTGCCTGTCATCTGCAGGTCTTGCCTTTTACATTAGACCATCTGCTGTATACTTTCTTTCCGTCTGCGCCGATCGTATAAGAACGAATCCTGTAATAATAAGCGGTTCCCTTTTTCAGCTTCGTATTTGTATACTTCACGGTAGAATTTTTGGTGACCGTCTTAATCTTCTTATATTTCCCGGTCTTACCGATCTTGCGGTAGATCTCATAGCCCTTTGCCTCGGATACTTTCTTCCAGCTCAGAGTCAGTTTTCCACGGTTCTTGTTGGAAATGGATTTGACTGCCGTTTTGGACGGAACCATCTTTACAGTCACAGCTTTGCTGTACCCACTCCATTTCTCTGTACTTCCCTGTACCGATGCCGCACGGATCTTAAAGCGGAGCGTCTGTCCCCATGTAAATTTACCTGAAGCTGTCGTCTCATCTCCCACTGTCTTGAGTGATTTATAAGTCTTTCCGTCCGCGGAGACATAGATTCTATATTTCTCAGCATTCTCCGGCTGATCCCAGCTGAATATGACCGTCGTTCCCTTGCGTTTTGCAGTCAGTACCGGGGCAGCAGGTGCTGCAAAATCTTTTGACGTTTTTACAGTGACTTCATTGCTGTTGCTGCTATAAAGAATTCCACTTGTGCCAGTCTTGTATGCTCGCACAATCAGGGTAAGATCCTTATCATATCCTAAGCGGTAACGGCAGGATGTTTCATTTCCGTAAACAGTCTGCATCCGGGCATATCCGTTGTTGTATTTTTTATAGATCAGATAACCATCCACATTCGGCACCTGATTCCAGGAAATGTTGACATATTCCCCATCCGGATTTGCCTGCACCTGAATATCCGCGGTAAAATCCTGCTTCCCATCCGGATCAGACGGAACCAAAGTCACTGTCGGAATCGGGGTAGGTGTTGCTGTCGGCTTCGGAGCTTCTGTCGGAGTCGGTGTTGGACTCTCAGACGGGGTTGGGGTAGCTGATGGTTTCGGTGTTTCCGTTGGAGTTACCGATGGTTTCGGAGCTTCCGTCGGTGTCGCAGTTGGTATTGGTGTACTGGTCGGTATCGGAGTCGGTGTCGCTGTCTCCGTATTTCCAGTTACCTTTACTGTCTTTTCATAGTATCTGTCGCTTCCATTTACATAGAATTTCAGGCTGGCAGTTCCGGCTTTTAATGCTGTTACATTTCCATTGCTGTCCACTGATGCAACGGATGGATTCGAAGATTCCCAGATTCCGTCACGGCTTGAAATATTGTAAGTACCGATATCGTATGGAGGGCAATAAACATAATTTTTTAATTTGGGAATCAAGGTATTAAAAGAACCAACCTCACAGCTCAACGGACTATCTGTTTTAAAATCCAGATATCTGTTCGCAATTTCCATTTCAAAATCTTTACTATAATCCGAATAGGAACCTGTAAACGGGGTATAAGAATATGTCTTATTACTATAGAAAAAAGTAGCTGCTCCACCATACCAGTTTGATCCTTCAGGTTTAAATACAGCAAATCCTAAAAGATCCTGATTTCCAGTCAACAAAGCATCCTTATGCGCCGGAGAATTCATCCAGCTGTTAAAAAACGTCTCCGCGGAATATTTGGTCTTTAATGAAATATTTTCTGTCATTATATTGGGATATTTTGAACGTACCTGCTTGTCATTTGGTAAAATATGATTATAAACAATCGAAGCCTGTGCCGCCCTGTCAATCGCACATCGCATCATTTCATTGTCAAGCTTCATTGGTTCCACACCTTTTTTCGCTCTTTCCGCATTGACCAGCTCCAAAAACTTTTCTGCTTCTGAAAGATAAACCGTTCCAGATACATGCACATTATAAGTGCTCTGAGAAGTTGCTGCTGCCACATTCTCCCCATCCTCCACGGCAAAATCATCAGAAAAACCAATCTCCGCGGACTGTCCCATCTCCAGTTCTAAGCCATCATCACCAGAATCAACAGATGTCAGATCATCAGAGAATAATTCCGGCTCGTCATCCGTTGAGTTATCCACATCCTCTCCTGCCCCGGAAATCTCCGCGGAGGTACCATCTGAAAACTCATACATAGCCGAAACAGAGGAAACAGATGCAAAGACCATAGAGGTTGCAAGTAAAATAGCCAGATATCTTTTTTTCATAGTAAACTCTCCTTTTTCTATTGTATTTTAGTATTTTTTTAAGAAGCCAATATACGGGAAATCGGGAATCTCCGCGGAAAAGTGAATTCGAATTCACTTTTTTCAACCATTTCTATGTTTTATTGTAACATACAAAAATGTGGTTGAAAATGACTTTCTTTCTATGTTTAGATATTACCATCCGGGGAGATACAAAATTTCTGGTACGAAAAAAAAGGGGCTCATAAAAACATCCTACCCGTTCATTATAATAGGAAGAAAAAGTCTTCTTTATTGGCAAATAATTTTTATTCGAAGACGGGTTTCTCCGCGGCAGTCTCCTAATCCAAAAGGTTTTAACAAAAAAAGAAAGCGAAAATGTTATGTGGGATATTATACTATAACATTTCACTTTCTCATTATACTTTCGCTTACATATCGATCCTCTTACAGGCAGTGTCGAAATTCTTCTCATCTATTTCTATACCGATGAACTTTCTGCCAGTATTCTTACACGCAACGCCCGTTGTACCCGAACCCATCGTAAAATCCAATACCACCTGCTCCGGCATCGTAAATAACTGAATCAAATATTCGATTAATGCAACAGGTTTCTCTGTTTCATGGTACTTATTCTGTTTGTTTACATCAAATTTTAAGATATTGGAAGGTATACGATCATTCTGACAATAAAAACCTCCTACTCCATTATCCAGGACACAATCTGTAATTGTTCCCTTGTAGGGTTTCATTGCAAATACGATTGGCTCGTAATATGGGGCAAGATTTCCTATCCTGTAATTATCGTACTTACCCTCAATTATCCTACGCCTAAATAACACATTATTAATTCTTTGGGCTTTTGGGTTACACCTGTTCTTTTCCCATACCAGAATATCCCTGATCACAAAACCCGCATCCTCTAAAGTAGCACTCACTCGATGCTGTAATCTCCTGCTGCTAAAAATCAATACAGGACTGGCAGGCTTTGTAACCCGAATCAATTCATCCGCCCAGGACTTGCACCATTTTTCGCATTCATATGGAATTCTTTTATCTGCTTCTGACCATCCATTCAAAATCAGTATTTTTAGAAATAATTTCACATACCTAAAGCTTTGCATAAACCTCATCACAGAATGGACGAATCTAATATGATGAAAATAAAAAAAAGAGTATCATCTCTGATACTCTTTTCCCGAAAAAGTGAATTCGAATTCACTTTTTTCTTTATTTACAAGTACGGCTTATAACGTTAGACCAATTCGTGTAGAGTTTTTTTCCTTCCGGGGTTACGTGGAAAGCCTTAACCTTATAGCAGTATTTCTTACCATAGGTTAATTTTGAATTTGTGTATTTTAAGGTATTTCCGGAATTAATGGTCTTAATCTTTTTATATTTTCCAGTTTTTCCAATTCTACGGTAGACCACATATCCATCAGCATTCTCTGCCTTCGACCATTTCAAATACGCCTTATTGTTTTTCATGGAAACAGATTCCATTCTGACATATCCAGGCGTAGTAGAAACTGTCAGCTCATTTGAATAATCTCCATAAGATATGGTTCCGTCGTCCATTTTTTCATAGAGACGAACCTTCACTTTTTTCGTATCACCAAATCCTATCGTGGCAGATGCAAAATAATCTTTTTCGAAATCCGACTCATCTAATCTTACATCATTATCCAAAGTATACTCTCCGGTTTTCGGATTGCCTACCATGATCTGATATCCCATGCTGTTTGCATTGTCCAGGACATCTTTAGTGAGATTCCATTTCAAATAGACAAAAGGAAGGTTTTTCTTTACATGAGCCTGAATCACAGGAGCCTTTGAGACGGAGGCATTTGAAGCTGTTATCGGAAGCGTACCGGTAACTCCATTTGGAGCAGATACACTTAAGGTAGTTGTTCCAGCAGATCTTCCCGTTACCGTAACATCCACCCATCCCTTTCCTCTTGCCGTTATTTTTGCAGACGCAATCTGTTCGTTGTCCACCCTGCAGGTTAATGACTCTGCAGCTTCCTGACTTTCCGCAGCTCCCGGATTTGAAATGTAGAATCTAGTTGTACGACTGCTTCCGCTTAAGATAGGATCCTTGACAAGATTTCCATCTCCAATGATATTTTCTATTTCTGTTGGCAAAGAAACAACAGAAGATCCATAGAGTCGACCCGGAAGCTCTGATGTTGACTTCCAGCCTGTACCATCATTTACATAGTAGCCCGCATTTGTACTAACATACAAACTATTACCATTTGCTCCAATATATTCTATTTCAGAAGCAGGAATGCCTTTGCATGAATATGTATTTGCACAACGTGTGTGGTCATTTGATTCCCAAATATCTTTAAACCAATAACCATTATAATCTTCCAAGAAACTATATGGAATATAACGAACCGTCGCATCAAGAATATAGTATTTATTATTTAATTTAACTTCTACCCAACCATGACCATTTCTTTCGGTATCATGGCCTATCCTAACGTAATTTGTGATTCCCATTTTCGTCAGTACTGTTGAAAGACCTGTTGCAAATCCCCCACATACAGCCCTTCTTAAAACTAAAGAACCATACGGATCCTGATTTCCCGTTTCCTCTTCATTGCTATAAGAAGTGTTCTTTTTAAACCACGCCATAATCATAGAAATTTTTTCTAAATCTGTATTCTGGCTTGTTATCCCAGCTTCTGAAATAATCTGTGAAACAGCTCGGTCTACTGCATTTATTTTATAAGATGCCAAATCAGATTTATAATCATAAACTCCGTTTGGAGCCACGTTTACTTCCGCGGCATCCACCCCACTACCTAATCCGTCATCCACATCCGGAACCTCCTGGTCAGAGAAAGCATTCTCTGCGGCATCCTCTCCAGCGTCCACACTGTCATTTACAACACCCGCACCATCAACAGCATCAGAAGAAAATAAAGAAGTATCCGGAATCTCCGCGGAATCTGCAGAATCAGCATCCGTTCCATTTACAGCATCATTCACAACAACACTGTTTCCATCTGAGAATTCCGCAGCATAAATCGGGGAAGTAGAAATCATAGAAACAGCCAGTAACATAGAAATCACTTTTTTCTTCATAAAACAACATCCTTTCTTATAATTAGAAAATGCGATTCGGGGCTTATACTGAATATAAAAATATTCTCCGCGGCATCCAGCCGACTGACGATCCAAGCCCGAATCCAGGTTAATAGTATTATACCACATAGGCTTATAAAATCAATTGCTTATGTTGTATTTGATGGTTATACTTTAGCATAGACAGGGGCTGTAAAAAACTGGTACGGAAAAAAGGGACTAGAAAAAAGAAATGGGAGAAAAAGAAAAAGGCTTAGCTGTATCAATGCTGATAGATAAATTACGGTTTCAGATGAAAGACATATCAGCTTACGGTTCTTAATACCAAAAGAAGCCGGGCGGCAATGGTATTCTCTGCGGAATTATCTGTTTTACTTCCTATAAGAATATACTGCGGATATACCCTGCTGGCAGATTTATTATCCGCGGATTGCAGACCTCCGGTATGTTTCATAATATCCAGACTGTAGAAAAAAATGATCAGCTGAATCCTCCGCGGCAGTATCGGTTTTTGATCCTTTCAGACAGCAGGAGGATTACTATGGGAAATCTCCGCGGACAAACAAAAGCTTTCAGAATGCCGACGGGATGGTGACAGAAATCTCCGCGGATGTTCTATAAAAAATCAGCACAAACAAAAAAAGAAATAAGAAAAGACCTTGACTATGGAACTTTTTCAGAAGAACCGGAAGATTACGCAACGAAAAAAAGAGTACCAATTCTGATACTCTTCTTCTCAAAAAGTGAATTCGAATTCACTTTTTTAGTCTTATCCTGATACCGTCAGATATCCAAGTGCGTTCCTGACTTAATAAGTCGGGATTAAAAGAGGGGAGCGAAAACCAGCTTCTTCTTTTTCATATCACCATATTTTTGAAAAGACCCATTAACTCAGATTCCTCTTCATCATTTAAGTTACCAGTTTCTTCCAGCTCATCTTTTGAAGATTCCTGTAAGGAAGCATCTTCCTGGATTTCCGGCTCCAGACTCTCATTTGGAGATTCCTTTAAAGGATCTGTTTCCCTGGAATTCCCAAAAGAGTCTTTTGTTTCAGGGACATTTGAATCCTCCGGTTTCTCAGGAGGCAGGTCTTTTATGATAACTCCTCCAACTTCTATCGGCGATTCCGCCACACGTTTCTGCTCGGAAGTCTTTTCTCTTACATATCTGCTGACCGGAGCCGGGACAACTTCGCGTTCCCCAAAGATCCCCTTTTCCCGTTCTGAAAAATATCTCAGGTTTTCCTGTGCTGTATAACATCCCGGAAGAACGAAACACAGATATACCCTGAGCAACTGCTTGATAAAATTGTTCCGGTATCCCTTGTCTATCTTATTTAATAGATCAATGGCATCTTTATCCTTTTTCTCATCCAGGATGATATTGAACATATATACCGGTTTGGCAATCTTTTCACATTTCTTATCGACCGTCTCCAGTCTGACATAACGTTTACGGGCAAATGCATTCAATGTGAACTTTACTGCTTTTGGGATGGATATCCTGCCTTCCCTGTAAAGAGACACCAAATCGAGGTCGTGGTAGTGATACAATCGAATTCGTATCTTCAAATCAACCACCTGCCTTAGAATTCATGTGGCAGAACATGAAATACCCGCGGACATTTGCATATAGTAACGGCAGCTTGTCATTCCGGTTACCCGGGATAACCGTCAGGGATTTCATTCCTTTGAAATGTTCCTTAAACTTATCCATCCATAAAGAACAGGTGCCTCCTGTAGGGATCAGGATATCATAGTCCCTCATATAGTTAGTCATGTTCTTCAGGGAAGCCACTGCCTCCTGGAATACCATCTCGCTCGCCCTTTCAACCAAAGGAGCGATCGGTACGGACTCCGACTGCATGGTCTCTTCATCCAGAACGTCAACATATCCTTTCTCAAGGAACTTCTGCATTGCAGGAACCCGGATATCCTCTCCGTATAAATCCCTTAATAAAGCAGATGTCTCTGACAGGATACGCCGCATGCCAATATTGGACAGGGATTCCTTCAGCACCAATTTACGGTTGATCAGTCCATACGGATCAAAGGTGCCAAAACCCACGTCTGCAATCAGGATATTTTTCAAAAAGAATTCTTTTGTATCTGGAAGAAAATGCCCGGTCTCATCGATCACTACGGAATAAAGGCTGCCAGCAGGCTGAGGCATAACAGCTACATTTTCAGGTTTCACCTGGATATCGTACTTTTTCCAGTTTCCTGTCCCAATCTTTAATTCAAATACATAATGTTCAGAAAATGCTTTTATGATCGACTTTTTGTCTTTTGTGATATAAGCGGTCGGAAGCCCCGTCTGAACGACGATCTCCTGCTCATCACTTTTTTTTCCATAAAGATTCTCACTAATTCCAAGTGCCATGCCGGTAGCAATCACAATCTTGAATTTCTTATTTGCATAACGGTTTCTTGCATAGAGTTCCGTTTCCGTTTCATTTGTATCATCCGAACCGATCTGGTTCTGCGCAGATGCCCCTACAAGATATGTCCCGCTCTCGTCGCGGTACAGAATATCCTTTTCATTTACAACCTGAAGTTCAGAATCAAGCTTGTGGGCAAAAGACGGAAAACAGAAATACTTGTTCGGAGCAAATCCCTTCAAACTGGAAAACCCTGCATCAATACCAAGGATCCATTTTTTAGAAAGTGCCATGTTCCGTTTGGCAATGATCTCCTGCTGTGTCCTTATTGTCTTTGTATCAATCAAAATCAAACTCTCCTCTCTTTAAATTTTCCCAAATAATATGAGAAAAACCGGCTTTCAAAAAATGAAAAACCGGTTTTCTGATTACTTGGAGCCACCCTCGTTTCTTAAGTAGGCATCATCGGAAAGAAGATTTTTCTCTTCGCCCTTTTTCGGAACTTCTGTATATCCAAGGTAAAACTTATCACTGGACTTTCTGTAACAGACTGGTAACGTCGAGCCATCAGAAAGACGGAAATACAAACAGGTATCATCCTCATTTAATTCTACCGTCTGATCTTTAAGGTATGTAGCAGAATCAATCCCCTGTACCCCTGACTTTTTTATCAGTGTAAGGATTTCATCCTGCAGCTTCTCTTCTTCTGGTGAAGACATTACTTCATCCATACCTTCATCCTCAAAAACAATCTCTTTCACGTCTTCTTCCTGCTCTGGTTCTTCCGTTTCAGAGGGAACCGGAGTTGCTGTTACTTCGATTGTTTCTTTTTCCGGTAACGGATCTGTTTTTTTCTGACTGAAATGATGAACTGTCAGAAAGACTACCCCACATCCAATTAGAATCATCCAAAATATCCTTTTTTTAAACATTTAAACCCCCTTTCTCTGTCTTATCCCGACAGGAAATCAATCCGCAGCACTATTTGGTCGAAGGCCCAGTGCTTTCAAAAATAAAATAAGCATCACTTGTTATATCGACTTCTGAGGCCATGTCAAAAGACCGGTTGATATAATTCTTTGCCTCACTGTCATTCGGATCATTTACAAGGACTTTATTTCCGTTTTCAACACCCCTGAGCACAATAAAATGTCCACCTCTTGTAAAGAGCCCGGCACTCTGCGAACTGATAACAGGATGTCCCTCTGATAAAGCTTTCAATACCTCATTAGCATCATACGACTCCCTGACAGCCCCACAGCCAAAGTGTTTCGCAGCTGCTTCGAAATAAGACCAGCTAGTTCCCGCACCCCAGACATAATAGGAGTTTCCACACCAGGCAACCGCATCTGCAGGAGTGATCGTCGTTCCTGTCAGGTAACTGGCAACCATTGCAAAACTTGTAGGGCCACAGCCACATGCGGCTATATTGCTGCTGCCATATGGCACATTTGCATAATCTGTCTGCAAATAATGCGGAATCTTCATTCCGTTCGCAGGATACGTTCCGATTCCTCCAGAAGACCCAAGGACATGGTAAAACTGTAAAACTTTCGGTGGATATTTCTGGTCTTTAAAATCCCATTTACCTTTCTGCTGTATCTCATTCGCATCTGTCCTCTCTTTGTTCCCAGACTTAGTTTTTGCATACTCTAAAGCCTTATCCTCTGAATACTCCCCTTTACAGTAATCAACAAAGCCATCCGATTCAAACTCAAAAGCCTGTAGGATAACCCTCAGCCCGTCTACATCAGAGGGAGCCGGAGGGATTGCGGATTTATCAATTTTTGTCGTTGCCGTGATGCAGGCAGAAAACAATTCCGCCGCCAGCTCAATGGAATCAGCCCTGCTCAGGGTTTTATCCGGGTTCGGATTCAGGGATGTCCCTGACATATCAAAGATATCATCCTTTTTCCCATCGTAATGCCTCTGTTCTGCAAGAGCCTTGAACAGTTCAACATAGGCTTCAAATCCATATTCTTTGGCTGCTGCCTCCAGTTCCTCTTCATACTTTTTGATCTCATCGGACAGTTTTGCCTCGATCTTTGTATCTGCCCTTAAGCTTACATCCAGCCCGGAAAATTTCGTCCAGTCTGATACCTTGTATTCAAGAAGAGCCATCTCCTTGTTATTACGGCACCACCAGACCTTATTGCCATCTGTGGCATACGGGTCAGAATTCCCCGATCCGCCCAGCGCAACCTGCTTTCCGATAAAAGACAGTATATTCTTGGATACGGCATTTGTATAATGGGTTCCGTCAACTGTCTGATAACCGGATTTATTAAGCTCTCCATACAGGTCGATATACCCGACATCCGAGCTGAGTCCGTTCTTTAACGCACGGTTAAAAGATTCGATCTCGCTATTCGAAGTGTAGGGGTCATTCTGTACCGGACCTACAGATGCAAAATAGACAACTGCACCTTTTTTCTTCCATTCCGTAGCTTTCTGATTGATCGCTGAAATATAGCTGTTCTGGTGGTACAGGTCGTTCACACCCATTAAGATTACAAATGCGGTACCGGAGGAGGCATAAGACTCTGCCTGTGGGAAAGCGGTACTCATCATCCAGTCATATCCCATACTTGACAGACAGATAAAAGTATTCTTCGAATCGGAATTGACGTCCCTGAGTCCTTCCGTACGGGAATCCCCGATATAGACCACCCGGTTTATGGACGCCTTTTTCTCATCATCCTTATCCTTATCCCCGTCGTCCGTATCACTGTCATCCTCAATAAGGTCGTCATCCGTCTGGGATAAAACTTTCGTGAGCAGGGAATATTCTTCATCCCCGACTCTGGAAAGCAGGTTGTTCATAAGGTCTGTAAGTGAATCCGTCATGTTCGTAGACAGGGAATCCTTTTCTCCCAGAACATTGGAGTCATCCTTCTCATTCTTATCAGATTTCCCCGGTTCCGGGGTAGGGGTAAGCTTATCAAGGATGCTTTCATTTTTGTTTCCTCCAAGGATGCTGCTTGCCGCTACCTTTGAAACAGGAACCAGTTTCATTACTGAGGTGACAGATAAAGCCAGAACAGTAAATAAGATCAAAACATGTTTTTTCTTCATTCCGCACCTCCTATTTAACTAAAAATACTTCGGCATAGTTTACGCCTAATCTATCGCATTCCGCATGGGAATTTGCATCATTTCCCATATAGATATCAATATGGTTTCCTTTGATCGCACCCCCACAGTCTTCTGCTGTGTATACGATACCGTTTATCAGCACCTTGCTGCCATACGGGATCACAGACGGATCAACTGCTATTGAGTGGTTTTTTTGTAACGGATTACCCAGTGAACCAACCGGTCTTCCCTGTGCATCGTTGTAACCCTCATTACACTCATAACATCCGCAGTAATATGTAAGCATAAAGTTTCCAAGGGATACCGTTTTCTGTCCGGGCTGAAGTGTTTCCCCGGTGCCTCCGCCTGCACTCTGTGACCTGCCATGATAGCTTGCATAAACATTCTGGGCATACTGGACTCTTTCTGCCATATGAGCCAAAGGTTCTTTTGCACAGCGTTCAAAATTTGCACAGAAAACATAAGTAGCATATTCCACATCTGTCATCTTTTTAAATTCTTCCAGCGACTTCCTGGTATTTTTCGAATAGCCATAATCATGTCCGACATACATCCAGTCTCCGCCCTGAAGTTCCTGCAGCATGAAGTTGAACTGCACTGTAATATCATTGTTCGGCCATCCAACCCCCTGCTGGTTGCAGAATTGAAGGAATGCAGTTTTTCGGCCAAATGACCACTGACACATACCAACACCTTCTCCATTATCCTCCACTGCATTAAGGGCAATATCGTTAGGACCGCCTCCGGATTCCCACATAAGATTTCCGATGGCACCGGCAGCCGCCTCTTCTGAGTACCCGGCATTGATAAGTCCAAACCATACTTTTTCAATGTTATTGCTTCCTACAAGGGTACTGGATAACGGATCTAACGCACAGGTCTGTTTTAATGCACAGCTGAAGAGTTTGTCGAAATAATACGTGGTGACCGTAACATCCAGATGACGGTGTCCCGGACAGTAATACTCATCCTCTCCGTCAGCATTTTTACGGCTGGTGCATCCTCCGCAGTATGTAACAGTAACATTTTTCTCCACATCATGGGAACCATTAAAAATTCCCACAAGATAGGATCTGATCAGGTTCTGATATGTGCCGTCATATTCCGATTTGTCGATATCGTAAAGATCCATGAACTCATAAAGCTTCTCACGGTCTGCATACCGGATCTCATCAGTCAGTGGACTGGGGACATATTCTTCCAGATTAAAGTCAAATAACACTGACATCAGGCAGAGACACTCTTTGATATTATTATCCCCGTTTACCATACCAGCTTCATTTTCCCAGTCTTTATAGACCGTTTCGTTTTTTTCATCCCTGTAATTGATCGTAACAGTCTCATAGGAAGAATCAGAGCTGAGTTTTTCAAGATAATTCTTGAACTGATTATGACAGGTATCTAAAGCATCCACATACTGCTGTCCTACTAACATCACAGTGTCCGAATCATCGCTTTCCTCCATCTCCCCGCCATTAAACGAGAATATAGCAAGGATGAAACCAATAATCACTGCCGCCACCACGAGTATGATGAGCAGAGGGAATCCTATAGACAGTAATGTGGAAACAATGGAAATAAGAAAGTTGACCACATACATCGCCGCTTTAGTGACGACCACCATTACCTTTGCAACTACCTTTGAAGATACCTTTACTAGATTCGCAGCTGCCTTTGAGGACATCTTTGCAGCCCTGGCAGAGCCCTTAGCAACGATCTTGGCCCCGGCTCTGTCCACGGAACCGATAACTTTTCTGGTAAGTCTCGTACCTCCCCTTATCGCACTCTTCATCTGGTGCTTGTAAGTCTGTTTGATCACCGGGGTAACCACTTTACCGGATGCCCTTGCCATCATGGTTCCGGTTTTAGTCATCTGATGAGCCTGTCTGAGAGAACGCCCCACAACCTTCCCTGCAGCCTTTACGGGCTTGATCGCAGTCCGGGCTACTTTCAGGCTCCTTCTTGCCATAGTATAGGTAAACATCATTCCCTCGATGGTACTGTTTTCCGTTTGGCGCATCATCTGCTTCAATTTCCGCCGAAAGTCTCGCACCAGCCGTGCCCCGCCTCTTTTCAGGGAATGCGCAGCACCTTTCATTGAAACCCGGTTATACTCGGAAAGCTTATGGATATTGTTGATCCCGAGATAAGCCTGTGCTAACAGCCTGTCTTCTCCGGACAACTTTCCTTTCTTTAATGACTTTTTCAGCTTTCTCGCATTGGGTTCAATCCCTCTTTCCCGAAGGGACTGCTTTACAACGCCGTAATAATTATTGATGCCTTTTGCATTGGTCGGGTTTACGATCTTATCCAGCTTCCTCATGTTCCCGCTCATCCGGATATAGGACTGGACTAACGCTTTATCTTTTTCTGCAATGGAACCGCTTTTTAACATTTTCCTAAGATCTTTTATGTCCGTACCATAGCCTTTTGCCGTAAGCCTGGAGCCTGTATTTTTAAACTGCTCAACGGTGACATAATTACGCCCCATCCTCTGCCTCAGAGCCTTTGCTGTTGCATTCCGGAAATCCGGATGTGCGTAGAGGGACTCAAAGAAACCGTCTTTACGGATGTTATGCAGCATTACCCTGCTGACTATAGTCGTCGACACTCCGCTCACCCTGTTGTAGGCAGTCTTTACTCCCGGTATCAGGATATATCTTCCAACAGTATTATATGTGACAGACGTTCCGTACCCGGTATGAGTCTGCTTCATCTGGCTGGTAGGGAGCGCCGAAGTGAAAACTCTTTTTCCACCACGCGTCACCGTTCCTATGGCCATATGTCCTATATTATTTCTTCCCGGAGGAGCATTGAAAATGATCGTAGCCCCGGTTGCCGATGCAGCTGCACTTCTTCCACCGATACTGCCTCCTGATCCGGCAGAAGCAACGACCTTGGAACCTGCATCCGTAGTGGAACTTGCACGTGATGCGTCGGTCGTACTCCTGATATTTCCGGTATATGACCCTTCCTCTTCCTGTCTTCCACTGTCCCTGAAAGGATTGAACTCATTTGCCGGATCACTGAAAGCATCCGGGGCAGAATCCCTGTTATCCGTCCGCCCGGCCTGTTTTTCCTCCCATGCCTTCTGTGCATCACTTTCTATCTGGTTGGACTCGCTCTGGTAACGGGAATCTGTAACCGGGGAATCCGTATTTCTGAGTCCGTTTACGGGAGGGGAAGCAGCATTCCTTGAGTCCTCTGCATGTGATGCTTCCGTATTCCGGGATATATCTGCCGGATAATCCGTAGCGTTCCTTGTCAAATTGGAAGACGACGGCTCCACTTTCAAACCGGAAGACGGAGGAGTACTTTTTTCGGTTCCCGGAATCTGATCCGGGGTGGACGTTAGCCCCGTATAGGAAAAATCTTCTGAAGGATCCTTATCCGGCTTCCTTGAGAACCCTTCATTCCAGCCCTGGCTGAAACCGTCCTGTCCAGATGACCCTTTTCGGATAAACGATCCGTTCTGGTCAACCTGTTTTTTCCCTGAAGGAGCTTTAGAACCTTTAGACATCCATATATCTCTCCTTTCTATGTAAAATTGATCCCTGGACCTGACAGCAAAAGCCAGAAAAGGTCGCAACAGGATCAGCAATAATATGATGAACACGGGAAAATATAAAAAAACAAGGCACCGTAAGTGCCTTGCCAGAAATCATTTTTTTGCAAAATTCAAAAGCTTTTCATGGGCGATATTGATGCCCTTCATGATACATTCATCTTCTTTCGTATTGTCGCTGTGGAACCTCTTTGCCAGGTAATGATATCGGAGTTTCAAATCCTCCGCAGTCACTTCTCCTATCTTCTTAAACCCGAACACGTATAAGGCATTCTTAAGGGAGATATGATCTGCCATCAGCATACCCCGGATCTCCTCCTCATCCGTATGGTACTCATTTTTCTGTTCTATCCCAAGTTCTTCCTCCGGTTCATTCCACGGCTCCCATTCCTCCTCAGGATCTTCACCCGTCGCATCCCTGTAAAGCCTCCGGTTCATCTTCTTTATATTTCTGGGACATATGGTATAATAAAACGGAAACAGTAAAAACTTGAGCCCCCTGAAGATATAACGGAACCCCTTTCGTATAAGATCGTATAAAAAGAATACCAGGATCTCTGCCACGACCACGACCGGAACGATCCAGTTCCTGTCACTGTTTTCATGTACAGCCCATATGCCTAAAGAGAGGAATACCAGTTCATGAAATACAATATACCTCTTTCTCCTCTTAAACAGGTTCTTGTCTATAGAATCAAGGCATACATACACGATCCACAACGGGATTGATATGATGTAAAAAAGTCCAAATAATCTTTCCAAAATTCTCCCTCCTGACCTGCTATTTAAACCGCCCCCGGATACTGTTAATCGAATACAGAAGTAGCAGCAGGACGGACAGTGATAAAACAAAGTAAAGGATCGTACCGAAACTCAGTATTTCACATAAAACAAAACTTCCAACAAACACAGCAGCCGTAAAAATAAGTCTCCATATCCTTTTCCTTATGTGGAACACACGAAATGCCACGCCTGCCAGAAACACACTGATAAGAAGCGCAGCTATCGCAAACCCCTGTTCATATCCTGTCCTGCCGACATGAAACCCGAATATCCTGACCGTCCTGTCTAACGACCTGTGTATCCCTTCCATATACCAGTTCATATAACCCGTCCCGGTCTCAACTTTTTTCCACTCAGAACCGTTCATGTAATATATGATGCTTTTTACCTTTGACGCATTTTCCGACGTAAGTCCCAACGCCGCAAGAAAAGGGCTGAGATTGTCCTTATAACTCATGATATAATTCACGTTATCCAAGATCTCCCTTAATCTCAGAACATAAGAAGGAAGGTTTCTCATGATGGGTTCAAGGCAGGCAGATACTCCTGTTGCCACAAGGAGAAAAACTGTCTTATACAGCCTTCTCCTAAATATCTTTCCCAGCAGAAAACCAAGCAGTAAACATACAGCCGCCGTAAACACAGACAGAAAGAGCAGGTCTATACCGACGCTGCGGATATCAAGAAAACTGTTATCCATCGCCTGTGTATACAGATCAAATAATCTACCTATCATCTTCATAATCCAAATCTCCAAAAGAGGGAGGGAAATCTCCCTCCCTGATACTCATACCAGACCGGACATCATATCCACGATCTCTTTAACAGTGTCTCTCATTTTGCCATCTACATAGCCCTGTTTGACAAAATGAGGAAAATAGAATTTTGCAAGCATCTTTACAATCGTATCTACATATGCCATTTCCTGTTCACTGGCACCATTTCTGTCCACCATTTCGGAAAACCATGCCAAGGCGGTCAGCGCAGAATCAGTTGTATCTACATGATAATTAACCGGGGCACAAACAGACCTCTCCTCTTCTACATCATCCTCGTAGTCCGGTTCCTCAGGATCATCATAGCCTGCGTAATCGGCGTTGTCATATCCATCATAAGGATCTTCAATATCATTCTCTCCGAAGAAATTAGAATCGTCATAAAGAGAAACCATATCCTTGATTTCCTGCTTACGTGCAGCAGCCTGGGCTTTCTCTTCCTCATGGCTCTTTTCTAAAACAGTCTGGGGTTTCTCTTCTCCCGGACACTGTTCCGTAGATGACTGATCTTCCTTAGGATACTGTTCTGTCTGTAACGCAGGCCGGGCTACAGGCTCTTCCGTCTGCTGTCCTGCCAGATCAACAGGGACAGATGGTTTTGGCGGTTCCGGCACATGGAATCCTGGAGCAGCAACTGGCTGTTTGGACACTCCTTCCAAAACAGTCATCTGCTGGCTGGATGCTTCCGGGACCGATCCTGAAACCTCCTGGGTATGCATCACAGGTTCAGAAACAGGGATATGCGTCTCAGGCTCAGAAACCGCCGGATGTCCAGGTTCTTCCTCTTTTGACGCCGCCTGAATTTCCTTTGGCTCCTCCATTACTTCCTGTGGTCCACTTTCTGATATATTCTCCTGGCTCGATCCATCATCTGAAGACTCCTGTTTTTTCTGGAATCCCTTACGGTACATATTCAGGATCTCCTTCGGTATCATCTGATGCTCATTGAAGATCTTATGCAGGGCTTTCTGTTTATCATCATCCAGATGAGAGATCATAGCCGCTACATCGATTGGGAGCAACCTGTCCTCAACTGCATTTGTGATCCATGGAGCCGCGGATGTAGCAATGAAAGCTGTCTTATACGCCTGTCTGGTTCCGACATTAAGTTTCTCCGCCAGCCTCCGGATCAAGGCAGAACCTTTAAACTCTTCATCATTACGACTCTTCTCCTGATATAGCATATAAAGGGTTTTCACTCCTTCAAGATAATTGCCGTCCTGATAGTTGCGGCTGCTCAGGTTCTCCTCATACATGACGATCTGTTCATCGATCGTGTTTTCAATCTGGTGTGGCTGGATAACACATGGGACCCCTTTTGAAAACCATCCATATCCTTCCTCTATCCCCTGCTTTATGGCAGCAAACCTTCTGTGACCGCCTATGATCCTGTATGTAGTCCCATTTTTTTCCGGAAGGACATCGATTGGCTGCCTTAATCCGTTTTGGCGAATACTCTCCTTTAAATAATCTATGTTGTTGATGACGGCATTGTTTAACTTGTTTTCAACAATGTTCTCCGGAAGGATGAACGTAAAACGCATCACCGCAAATTCCTTCTCTCCTTTTGACTTTTTTCTGCTCATAATGATCCTCCTTAGATTATTGATATGTGCGTCCAAGACACATGGACTTGATGTCCTGCTGTCCTTTGATATAGTTAATTCTAACACTCCCCTCCTTTCCGTCTTTCTGATACGAAAAAACAGAAACATTTTTTCAGTGTAATATGATAAAAAATATTTTTTTTAATTATCCTGCTGAAAAAAAATAGACAGCCACGTATCCCTGTTATGTGACATGACATTTGAGACGCATATGGAAAGGGAATTTCTGACCGTAAATAACATCACTTTCTTCCTTGCCCTTGATACTGCCGTATTCAGAATATTTCTGGTAAGCAGCACCCTCGGCTTTTCCGGAAGCATGACATAAACATCTTCATATTCCCCACCCTGCGACTTATGTACTGTAATGACATCTGCAGGAAGGATCTCATCCAGATCGTATTCTCCCAGGGAAACCGTTTCATCCCCAAGACTTACCGTCATGCCGTTGTGGATCTCTGTGATCACCCCTACATCTCCGTTGCAGTATCCGGCCTTATAGTTATTGCTCACAAATACAACCTTGTCCCCGGCACGGTATACATAATCATGATAGATCAGACTGTCTGCATCTGCGGGGTCTTCTAACGTCCTGTTAAGCACCTCTGTCCCTACTTTCCCCTGCTTGGTCGTACTTAGAATCTGATGTTTCATACAGTCTTCATCTTTGGGATAGTAATACAACAGGGCTCTCTTTGCAGCCTCATCAGACTCATACCGTCCGATAAAAAACTGTTCATCGGCGATCAGGTCAGGATCCCCTTCCAGGATCTTCTTACAATTCTGTACGATGGAAGACTGGGCATCCTGTCTCATAAACTGGTTCAGCGTCACCGTACAGAAGGTATTGCTGTTTAAAAGGTCTCTGAATACAGAGCCGCAGCCAACGCTTTCGATCTGATCCGGATCTCCGCAGAGAATGATCTGGCATCCGTTTGGGATAGCGCGGAGAAGCAGATAGAAGATCTCCGTGTCCACCATAGACATTTCATCCACGATCAGAAGGTCGCATTCCAACTGGTCATTCTCGTTTTTTCCCAGATAGTCATTCCCATAAGGGATCAGCTTTAAAAGTGAATGGATCGTTGATGCCGGATAACCGGAAGATTCCTTCATGACCTGGGAAGCCCTTGCAGTCGGTGCACACATGCACACCTTGGCTTTCGGATTCTTCTCCTTATACAGACGAATCGCACCGCTGATGGTCGTTGTCTTTCCTGTCCCCGGCTTTCCCGGCATAAGGATCACATTGTTTTTATTCATGGACGAAAACAGGCGTCTCTGCGTGTCAAGGTAACGGAATCCCTTTTCCTTCTCCATCATCATGACATCGTTCAGAGTGATGCCAAGGTCTTTGGGGATATCCTTGATACGGTTCAGATGCTTGTAAATGTCGTATTCCTGCAGATACCTCCTTTTAAAGAACAGATAGCCCTCCCTGACCATGATCTCCGGGATCGTGTTGATGACTGCAAACAGATAGACAGACGAAACGGACTTTATCCACGCAGAGTGCCTGATCAGTTCATTAAACGTGCGGATATATCCTTCAATCGTGATCCTGGTATTTCCCTTTGATTCGTTGATACGCAGTACTTCTATTGCAGCTGATTTCATCCTTGTCACAGACAGCCTGGAAAGTCCGTAATGCCTTGCCAGGAAATCCTTCTTGATGAAATCCATGTCTACCTTCTCCCCTGCCGAATACGGATCTTTTTTCAGGGCACCTATGGCATTTCCCTCATAAATTGTCTGAAGCCTGGATATCTGGCTGTATTCCAGTCCGCATGACAGCAGCTCTTCATAAGTTGACTGCGTCAGGTTGATACCCCTGAGCTTTTCCATAAGGCTGTCCCTGTATACCTTGGACCTCTTGATCCCTTTAAAGAAAGCCTCTGTGTCCATGTCAAGCAGCTTCATGATATTCCCATCCAGCCTGTCCAGGAGCATGTTTGCGGTCTTTGGGGAGATCCCTTTAATGTCCTGAAGGAAAAACAGACTGCTCTCCCTGGTGTTGGAATAGACCTTTGCTGTCTGGATGTCGTAAATATATCCGTTTACCTGTATGACTTCCATTTCAAGCGGGATACCGGGAATCGCCATAGGGATGACCCCCCGGCAGAGCACCTGATGTTTATCATTACACTCTATGTCTTCCGTAACGAGGAACCAGAACATGGCATATCCGTTCCCCTCGTCCTGCGGTCTGGTCAGTCGTACCAGTTTTCCATGTATAAGCATTTAAGCCACCTCCTGGAAATTGATTTCACATATACTCTATATGACAAAACAGGTTTTGTTTTATCAGACGAAAAAACAATGCTTTGAACAGACTGAACGATGGAGCAATTCATCCGCAGACACTTTCCATGGAATACATAGAAGACCCCTCTCAGTCCAGCCAGACGCTCATATCCTGCATCCTGAACGAAACCAGTAACGGATGGGTACTCAATCTGTTCGGGATCAATAAAGCAGATACATCACCTCTTCAGACCAAAACATCCGCGAACCTCCCAGCAGTAGGATTTAACTTTTCTGATGGATACCGGCCACAAAGCAATCCTCCAAATTCTGTCCGCAGCAGAAAGACATTCAGGATTTTCCGGCTCCACATCCAGTTGTATGTTTGGACTCGTTCCCACTGTTCAACTAAAGGTCATCTCTCTGCTCAGGAAAACCAGACATGCCTGTGGGATACTGTATCGCCATTGCTTACCTTCATAAAACAACCCGCTCCTATATGCTGACAAACGCAAGAGAGGTCTCATTTCTGCCACACTACAAACGACCTCTATCCATTTTTCAAGGACATCACCCGCAGCGGACTGGATATCCACTCCCATGAGAGAACCGGTTTCCTCTACAGCCATAAACAGAGACATTCCTGACCTTACAAGCAGAAGGAATATCTGGTATGATAAATTCCTTTGTGCATGGAAAAAAGTGAATTCGAATTCACTATTTTGTATTTCAAAGTATATTATTGTGGATCAGAATCACATAAGCAACCCATCCCATATCACACTCAGATCCATTGTCTGTATAGAGATAATATCCACTCATTCATCAGTAGGACTCCATAGCTCTGTGCATAGCTGGAAGGATAGAACCAGAATAACCCCCCTGACAACCCATCTGCTGCCGGATTCAGAATCACGACTTGCCATTACCATTGAGCCGGCACTCATTATTATGGGTTCTATATTTAAGGACTATCAAGACAGTGAGAGAAACTGTGAACCACAACTGCTGCCATGTCTGTCGCAGGGTGAAAAAAAGTGAATTCGAATTCACTTTTTTGTATTTCAAAGTATATTATCAAAAGTCAACTCCTCTGGCTATCCTGCTGACCATCGAATTCCTTATCAATATCCGCAGCCAAAACCTTACATACAGCCTATACCTCTCGTTGATGACTTTAAGGACCTCACTGACTTCCGCAGCCAGTAACGTTAAACCTTGTCATATACTGCCCGCTCTGGAGCATCATCTGTCGGAATCTCAAAACGGGATATCACTCCTGACTTTGAGAACGGTACCAAAGCTTTTGCTGACAGGAATGCTGAACCCTGTCTGCAGCCAAAATCTCACGTATGGCCTATACCTCTCGTTGATGACTTTAAGGACCTCACTGACTTCCGTAGCCAGTAACGTAAAACTTTGCCAAGAACTCCCACTTTGGAGCATACTCCTCTGGGATCTCGAAGAGGTGTAACACTCTGACATTGAGGAAAGTATCCAACCCTGTCCGCCGCTGTTCCTGATGGATAGTAGGAACATAGTAACCCCTCTGTCTGGACCTTGTGAGGAATCTGCTTTGTTAAGCTGATTGACACATCCAGAGATTTATCAATGCCAGAGTTTACATACATGAAGTTAATATGACAGGATTCCATGGTACAATCCCATGCCTGTCATTTGTCCAGTTCGATAATGTAGAGCCTCTGTTGTAATGAACCGGGAGATAATTGGTTCCGACTGTCCTGTGGTATATGTAATTGTAGTACAGTATATTGCATGATGCTCTGCGCATCTATGCTCCTTAGACTCTTCTGTTGTTCCCGCGGATGATTCATCTGTGGGACTTTGCTTCGGATAATCAGGATTACCAGAACGAAAACCACTGTTGCTCAAGAAGCCTGCCCCCGATGCTTATCGTTTAACCTGGGACTTGCCATATCCGGATGGATCCTGATTTACGGTTTATAGCCAGTTGACTCTATCCACTGTCTTATATTCATCTTGTAATGACGGAACCTCTCCTGTTGTCTGTCTCTATATTTTAATAGATGTAGTACATTGACATCTCCGGAGTTCTTTTAAAAACTCAAGATACTAAAAATAACAACCATATTCTGCAGTTGCGTTCGTCTGGCAATTCTGACTTTTCACGCTGATTTCTGACAGTTCGGCATTACTGCCAGCCCACCTGATTCTCCTGTCTTAGGCTTTCATACTGACAGCAGCTTCTTTGATATCCCGAGTCCATATAAACTATGTACCGTAATACCATAACGTCCCGTCAGGCTTTTAAAGCTTAAGAAACTAAAAATAACAAACATGTTCTGACTTTGCTTTCTTTTGACAACTATTACTGTTTCTCTATTATTTTCAGACTTCTTTTTTAATTATGATATGAGAATAAAGGGGATTTATTGGCCGGACAGACCATTTGATATCATTAAAAACGTATTACTGCCGAAAGAAAGGCAGGTTGAAACAAATAAATTCATAATAACATACAAATCCTGTTGCAAATTACTGCTTTTGGACACGCAAATAAGACCTTTGTGTTTAAGGTCTTCTAAAATAGTATTCAATTACATTTCTTCGTATCAGGCAGTCCAGCAGAGTGACTTCTCAAAGAATTTTCCTCTGAACGGAATCCATCCGAACTTCTTTGCATCGTTTTTCCTGCAGATTACCGTACGCTTGGATATATGCAGCTCTTCTGCAATCTGCGCAACAGTCAATCCTTTATAAAACAGGCTTGTAACTGCCTTTGTCATTGCAGTCTTCTTGTCATCCATTTGTTTTACGTATTCTTCTTTCGGCATTTTTTTCTTTGGCACATGGAAATATTTGTCGCTTTGAAGACCAAAGACATCATTCAGTGTTTCATTTTTGATCTTATAAGTGGAATCCGCCTTAGTTTCTTTTATATACGCCTGAGGCATGATGATCCCCTGTCTGCGGAATGTCTGGTCGATCAGAAATACGATCTCGTCATCTTCATACCCTACGTCCATGGCAAAACACCAGAACCAGTAGAGGATCTTTTTCATCTGCTTCCATTCAAGATCCTTGAGATCCTTCTTCTCCCGGATCATCCTGCGGAGGGAATTTAGTCTGCGGATCGCTATGAACTGTTTTGTGGTGGAAAGGCCTTCCCGATACAGCATGTCATTGTTGATATATACTTTCAGGGCACGTCCTCTTACAGGGAACCTTTTACCAACTTCCTCCCATATCTCTGACAGGGAGTATTTTGTTTCCATATTGTAAAGCAGCTCTGTTTTTTCTTTTAATGTGCGTACGTCCTTAATACCAGGCACCATGATCCCTTTTGTCTTATAGATCGGCTTTGCACCCGGGCACAGATATGCGATTGCTTTCTCCAGCAGATGACAGCTGGACTCCATTTTATGGCACACAGGAAACTTTAATACCCAGACATACTGGTACACTTTCCCTTTTCCGGACTCTTTGTAAAGCATGAATGTCGGCATCATGCATGGGAAGGCAAGGACAGGATCTGTCGTTTCGATCCCTACAGCCTGAATGACCACCCTGCCATCATCATCCCTTGCTTTTTCCGATATATAGGATGCTGCGTTGTCTCTTTTGATCCAGTCCTCAAAGATCTTGAACATATAGACTGCCTTGCCGACCATGACCTTCATATCATACTTGAACATCCTGGATACGGATATCAACGCATCCATGTCCTTTCGGACTCTCTTATTTGCTTTCTGTATTTCCATGAATTTTTCCAGGCTGGAATCCTCATTGTCCTTCCAGCCTTTCTTTCGCATGGAAACTTCCGCTTTCTTTTTTTCCTTATTATAAAGCTCCATCTGTTTCCTCCGTAATTTCCACACTTGTATAAAGGATCTTCCTGATGCGTTTCAGCATTTTTTTCTCTTCCTCATCGATCGGCTCCGGATGATGCATGTCCAGCCACATAAAAAACGATACAAACCTGTCCGACAGTTTCCCGTCTTCCATGACACAGACCAGATCTTCTGATGAAGGGATATAATCAGTTGCATAGGACAGTTCCTTTAATCGTCCTTCAAACTCGTCATAATCCTTTTCCGGTATCTCCATAAAAAAAGCCTCCTTTTACGACGTTTATCTGAAGGATAAAATGAAGAATAGTTATTTTTTTGTGGTACGAAAAAACCGCCTGCCGGTACAACCGACAGACGGTATTTTTAAACAGATTTCTCTCTTTAAATTCCAAGTTCATTAAGAAAATCTTCAAGCTCCGCAGCTGCCCCTGCGCCATTGTCTTTCATCCGCAGGCTTTGGAGGATGGATTCGTAAGACTCAAGTCCGACATCCTTGATACAGTAGATACTGAACTCCTCATCTTCACTGTAAAGATATACTTCTTTTCCTTTTACTGAAGAGGAAAGGACGTTTTTCAGGATGCCGTTTTTATCGATATAATATCCGATCAGGCTCGTATACAGGGACACTGTCAGATCATTTGTGAAGATCAGAACAGGTGCGTTATACTTTTTAAATGCCATCCTGGTAAACATGGGGATATCATTAAAATCCACCTGTGGGACATAGATACAGATCGAAGGTTCCTTTTTTCCGCTTTTTTTCTGAGTAGCAACTTCTATGTTAAGTTTCTTAGTGACCTCATTAAACTGGGCGATCTTATACTGTCTTCCTTCCTGTCTGGAATCCAGATCCATGATGTGTGCCAGTTTTACTTTCGGATCGTCCGGTTCCTCTTTATTTCCCAGTTCCGTATCTCCGATGTTCTTTGGCATGGAAATAGCCTTAAGGGTTTCCTCACCCTCATCCGGAGGGGCAACGGACATATCCGCATAAGTATCTGAAACAGAATTTAAGAAGATGATCTTACCGTTCTCATCTTTCTCTTTTGTGATATCGAACATATTCCTGTTGTCCACATCGCCGGTATATTTATAACGGGGATGCTTCTCCAGCGGATACTTCTTATCATAAAAAGGATTTACGTTTTTAACAAATACCAGACAGCAATCCGGGGGCATGGTACGGATCTCATCCATGGTCATAAGTTCCCTCTTCTGCGGACCAAAATTCATGCCACCACTGCCCTTTTTCCCCGTGCTGACACTCTCCCCTCTTTTACGGATTGTGGCACATCCAAGCTGTTTGGAATAATACTCCGCAGTTGTCTGCTCCTGAGTTCCCAGAAGGATGTTCGTATCACAGTTACCTATGATGGTTTCATAATCATCCTTGTACATAGCCTTGATCTGGGCAAGGGATTGAAGCACAACTGTACAGGAAATGTTATATTTACGCATGGTAGATATTTTAGTAGGAAACTCCGGTATTTTTCCGAATAGTGATAGGTAAGCCTCTGGTGTTACCACCTCGGGCTTTTCCCCCACTCCACACCGTGCGTGATAGTTTCCCATCACACGGCGTTCCACCGACTAAGATTACATTTTAGTGCCTATATAGTCCTCGAATTGTATTTCTTCCAACTCCCTGTATTTTCGGAGTTTGTTTATTTTTCCTTGCATTTCCACGGTCAATGTTAAATTCTGCAACAGTTTCTTTATTACTTTATTTTCTGTTGCATCAACCAATTTTGACACATCTTTGGATAAAATTATCAAATTCCTATATGTGTCATTTCGCTCACCTTTGCACGGTTTTATGTGTATACATACCATGTCTGTTATTGACAGGGCATTGTGTGTTACTGCACATTTTCCTTTTTGTGCTATATACCTTGAAAGGGCATTATCTGCCATCTCCAAGGTCGGATAAAGATGTGCATTTCCCATCATATATTTCATAACATCATAACTGATACAGTTTTCGATGTCTGAATACTTCCTCACATATTTATTGACTTCCCGCCTTTTGTATTTTGGATATTCATACGCCACATACCCTACTGGAATAATCATTCTTCCTTTTATCCATCGGAACTGCTTTGACTTTCCATACTTTTGTTGGATAAATTTACTGGTTATCTCACCCGTTTTTGTTATCGGAAAACATCGGTTATTGTGGTTCATACCGTTACTTTTCCCATTCACTTTATAGGCGATTTCTGCAAAATCTGCTGATACCATTGTTGCCATACAATAATAATTGTGCATACCCATAACCATTGAATTGTAAAGACTTATATTTTTATCAATTTCGCTTTGCTTGCTTGGATTTTTGATATCTTTCCAGACAGTCCTCAGCTTATTGATAACCTTATCTTTACTTTTGTCGGCTATATGTGAACGGATTATCCATTTATCACCTTTTGGAACAACTTTAAATTTGATTCCAAGAAAAGTTGTATAGTTCTTACGCAGGTTTGTGATTCCAGATTTCTCATCACTTGTTTGCAGATGTAAATGTTCTGCAAGCCATAGTTTTGTTGCATACATGGCTTTCTTAGCTGTTACATAGTCCCGACAGAATATCTTAAAATCGTCTGCATACCTTACGGTGTACATTTCTTTAAGTTCTGTCTTTTCCCTCAGCTTTTTCCACTTTGGTGACCTGTCTATTGTGAGGATATTTCCCTCCTTATCAGTCCTGTAAAATTCCAGTCCGGATTTTCCATCTTTGACTTTAAACATCTCCCATTGATTAGCAATCCACCAGTCCAGCTCATTCAATACTACATTTGCAAGAAGTGGGGATAAAATCCCCCCTGTGGTGTACCTGTTTCCGGGGTAATTACAATGTCATTAAACAGGATTTCTGCTTTTAGCATCTGTTTGATTATCATAATCAGTTTCCTGTCCTGTATTCCAAGTCCCCACAACTGCCGAATCAGCTTATTATGGTCAATATTGTCAAAGAATCCAACAATGTCCACATCTACTACAAAATGCAGATTTTGCAACTGTGCCATTTTATAGCATTGAGCAATCGCATTTTGCGTTGACCTGTATGGTCTGAACCCATTATTTCGTTCATGAAATTTTGCTTCACAAATCGGTTCCAGTATTTGCAGAATACATTGCTGTATCAGTCTATCCCATATACTTGGGATTCCTAATGGTCTGGTTTTTCCATTGTCTTTTGGTATTTCTACACGCCGGACCTTTTTAGGCTGATAAAAGTTCAATTTATTTCTGACGGTTTTAATGACCGTTTCGATTGGGAGTGACTGAATTTCTGTTATTGTCTTCCCATCTGTTCCAGGAGTTTTGCTCCCGTTATTTTTGCAGATATTCCGATATGCAAGTATGATATTCTGCTCTGATACTATCAGGGGCATAAGCCTGTCAAATTTATTACCTTTCAGACTGTCTTCATATAACTGATATCCAGTTTCTTTTGCGTCATATCTTTCTGCATTTCTTTCTGCTTTATTTACAATTCGTTTTGCCATAGTAACCAACTCCTTATTGGAGAATGATTTTTTCTTCGTCTCACCTCGACAGCTATGAAAATCTCCATTTGGTGATTACTATATAGACATAAAGGAAATCTTAGTATCGGCTTGTGGCTATCCCTCCACCGCTTATTATCACGGTTTCATCGGTACTGTGCCACTACTCTCACAACCATAAATGTGCTTATTGTAGAAAGGATTCCTTTATACCTTTCCTTTTCGACACAACTACGGTACTTTGTCACTGATACAGTCAGTTCCCGTATTGGTTGCTTTCCACGTTCCACATAACTTAGGATTGTTGTCACTTAGGTCATTCCTTTAGCCCTGCAAGTATTATCTTTATAGATACCTGTGTCCTGTAAACACAGAGGGTATTTCATACTAACAACTTTTACTTTACCCCACTTGCGTACCTACTGGTACACTGGCATTTCTGCCAGCCATTCGTTTAGAGCCGTACATTCGGAATTTTGTCAGACCGCCTTACTGGTCATTCTAACCATATGGCAACCCCACCCGCACTGTCACACACAGCTTGTACCTCTACAAACCTTTCCTCACCTTGCAGTGTTAGGGTGTGCTTCGCACGACTTCCCCGAGCTTATAACCTTAATCGTCTGTATCCGACTAACGCTATTCGGAGTATTAGTGAATTCCCTTCAGGGCGTTACCCCTTCATTTGAAATTTCAGTTATGCAGTTCTCTAAAACCACATTTATTAAATTATTTGTGACTTTAGGCTACGCTTTTGTCGGTTATTCCCACCGTTTTCGGCGTAGAACGTGTCACACTGTTAGCAAACTCATCCATCATGAAACGTACGTGGTATTTCAGACGGAGGAATTCTACATCCGGCTCTTCCTCGGTAGGCTTCGTATGCTCTGCTTTATAATACAGGGTATCAAAAAGCTGGGAATACATCATGCTTACAATGAAGTTATAAGTAGAATACGCCTGCGGGATAATGACAAACAGGATCGTCTTTTTGTCCCCAATGGAGCCAAGGTCTATATTGTCCCTCCCGGTCAGGTTTGCGATTTCCGGGATATTGAACGGGTTAAGGCGTACTGCTGCGGAGATAAGAATGGACTTTAACGTCTTTACTCCGCCAAGGGAGAACGTCTCATAATTCTTCCATGCCTGTGATTTTTTTATCTCTTTTGCCCTGAGTTCAGACTCCTTCGTATTGGCATATTCCTTTAACTCCCCGTTTTTCAGATAAGCCTTTCCGGTAAACAGCTTGCCAAGGTTTGTATCATCCACACTGGACGGTCCCTTTGCACCCGGGTTTTCATCCATCTGTGCCATCTGGATCATCTTTAATACCATGGGGAAGTTTTGGTCACCCTTGTCGGCAAAATCTCTCAGATAAAAGATACAGGCGTTTAAAAGCGCTTTTTCGGAATTTTCCCAGAACGGCTCCCCTCCGCTCTTCTCCGGGGGCGTGGTATTCGTGATCAGCGTGTCAACAAGGATGCCGACACCTGCATCATCCCTGATATAACAGAACGGGTTATAACAGTTTGAGAATCCCATGTTTACAAGGTTGAATACCCGGACATCATATCCCTGGTTTTTCATCTCTTTTCCAAGGCTTCCAAGCAGTTCTCCTGAGGGATCTGTAAGTATGAAGCTCGCATTTTCTTGGAGCAAATTGGGCTTCATTATGAAACGTGACTTACCGGTACCGGCACCACCAACAATCAGCACATTATTATTGAGCCTTGTTTTCTTATCCTCCAGGGACAGACGCACATGCTCCGAATGGATCATGTTCATCGGCCCATCACAGGTCTTTTTCCCGATCGGATCCGCATGTTTCCGGTTGTAATCACTGTAGTTGGAAGTCCATTTTGCAGAACCGCCTTCGATACCTGCTGCATCATGCCGGAATTTCTGGTTATCCCCATATATGAGCAGGGCAGCGATCACATACAGGGAAGCGCCTGCCCCGTAATATTTCAGATAGACACTGTCAAACCCGATGTGGAATCTAAACCTCATCATGTCATCAAAAGCCCTCTGTATACCATCCAGACCATACATCTGGTAAAATGCCAGGTTTCCGGCAAGAAGGAGGACCAGGATAAACATCACTCCTCCCAGCACAAGGTAAACAGGCATCATGTCATCTTTTTTTGTCATTTAACTGCAGCCGGGGCTGCACCGGCTGACTCCCTCCTATTCAGGATATGCAGCCTAATCCCTTTCCGGTTCCAGATCCGGGCTCTTGTCTTTATCCAGATCCTGGAATTCATCCAGAATATTGTCTCCGTTCTGGTCAAGATAATCCGGGATGTCAAATGGTTCACGCCAGTCCATAGTGGCACGTATGTCGGAATTGAACTGTTCGGAAAACTGCACGACCTGGTCCCTTGTGATGCTTCCGTCCATATACTGGGAAGCAAATGACCTGAGTTCCTGTGAAGAACTCCTGACACAGTTCCCGACTGCCATCTCCACGCTCATCCTTGCTTCATGCTCTGCATCAAAGGCAACTTTCTCCGACTCTTTCGGCTGTGCCATGTTGACACCTTCCTGTTTGGTGTGCATGATGTCGATGGACCTCTGGATCTTATAAAAAGCCTCTGCTTTTTCCGGATCGTTTAGATCCTCTTTCTTGAACATTTTTGCAAGTTCTTCTTTCCGGAGTCCTTTCAGTTCCTTTACTTTTAAGAGCTCCTGGGCTTCCTGCATGGTCATCGGGTCCTTCTGTCCGCGGTTGATGCGGTCAATCAGTTCCTTTCCAAGGTTCTCCGCCTTCTGGTCACGGAACATCCGCGGACGGTTCATGCGGTCTACCTGTTCACAGACAAACCGTTCAAATCTCGGATCCCTGCGGTCGCAGAATTCCAAAGCCGGGTTTTTGCCAGCCATGCGTTCCATATAGGCACCGTTCTCATTGATCATCATCACATGGGAACCACTGGCATTCGAGATATAGAACTTTGAACCATTTGCAGCGTGGACAAGATTTACGATATCCTCCTTGTTTTTCCGCTGTATGTTCATGTAGTCATACACAGCTTTTCCCGTACCGTTCCTTTCCTGCATCACCCCGGCATGGAACGAATCAAAAATCCGCTTGTCTTCTGTCCTGAGGTAAATGGAATACCTTCCATCCTTTTCCCTTTCCGCGGCAAAGAGCATATAGTTTTTTGCTGCCCGGTCTTTCATGTAACTCATTTCGGCAAAATCAAGCCCGGAGATCTTTTCCGGTTCCTGCTGGGCATTAAATCTGCGGATCGTATCCTGGTCAACCTGGAACAGCTTGTGGTTGGCAACCAGGTAATCCGTCCTTAACTGTTTCATGGCATCTTCGTTTTTATCTGCAAAAATGACACCATAGGACTCCTTTCCATTCCGGTCAAAGACACACTCCTTGTATGCGATCCCCAGCTTGTCACATGATTTCATAAGGGAGCGGAGGGTTTCCTTTTCCTCACACTCCATCATCTTTAACTGGCCACCTTTTTTCATGTAGTTATACAGGGTTTTGGCATTGTTATCCTGCAGGGCCCTTGTCTCGATATAATATCCGATCGCAGAGGCAACCGCCCCTGCTGCCCTGGCAGATGCATCGATAACATTCATGGTGTTCATCATATCCCTCTTAGGATCCTGTACTTCTCTCATGGTGCTTCCTCCTTTCAATATTTTCAGCATTCTGCTGTTTTGATAAAATGGAAAAAATTCGACTGTTTGGGATTCTGCATATTATAGGAAATATCATCAGAAAGGAGATCAAAATGGATGTCATCAATGAATACGAACAGGTCCTGATCGGGAATCTCCCAAAGATACCGCCGCGCCTGTTCCAGAATGAACCGTCAGCCAACGAACATCTGGCTTTGTCCGTATTCAGGTATGCGATTGAAAAACTTCTCAGATGGACGCCCATGGAAGCTTACCGGCTTTTTTCCCCGGCTGTCATAGAGACCATGAAACTGACACAGCTCTTAAATTACATAAATTTTCCAACTGAGCTGACAAAAGACAACACAGAATATATCGTATACCTCATATATCCCAAAGAAGTACCTTATGACTTTGCAAAATATGTGATCAAGGTCTACAGGCAGGTACTAAACGGGGAGATCCGTTATCCAAGAGAATATATGTATGGAAACAAGGGCCTTGTAAGAGCAGGGATCTGCCTCCAGTATGCGATCAAGAATAACATGGTATTCCATTCCGTCGAGGAGATGTACCGGTTCTTCTGTTCCCCTGAGGGGCTTACATTTTTACGGGAGAAAAAGCTTTACCAGCTGTATAAGAGCTTTTACAAGACACCTGTGCAGTTCCTGCACTTCAGTCTTCCGGATTCCCTTAAAAGTGAGCTATATTATAATTACTATACGTTTTTGATCAATTACAAAAAAAAGTACGGGGAGCTTCCTCCCTGTACTTCCTGAAAATGCAGGAGAGGATATCCTCTCCTGTTCTTATTTCAAAATCCTGTCAACTGCCTCCATCGTATCATCATGGTTTACACCTGTGATCACAATGTGGTCATAACTGCCTTTCTTCTCTTCCACCAGCTTCAACAAAGCTTTCCAGACTTTGTTATCCAGCATTTCCACTTCATCAAAGAACAGGAGCCGGATACCGGTAAAACTGTTCAACAGATCTAGTAACAGGAAGATCGCTACCGCTTTTTCTCCCGCGGAGCAGGCATCCACATCTACCGGAGTCCTTCCGTTCCTGCCAATACGGACATGCAGTCCGTTCTCCATTTCCATGGAGATAACATAACCTAACTTTATTGCAGATTCGTTCATCTGCTGCTCAAAGAACCCCAGATAAACCTTTGTATTGTTCTCCATTACGGAACCTTTCTTGGAAAAAGCAGAGGTCAAGGCTTCCAGTACGTTTAACTGTTCTTCCTGTTCCGGAAGCGCATTTTTAACTGCAAGCAGGTTTTCCCTTGTGATCGCCCCGTTCAGTTCGCCGTCAAGGGCTGTCTTTTTCTCTTCCAGGTTGCCTTCCGGCATCCGCGGCTCCTCCGGAAGAGGCATAAGACTTTCTTTTAAAGCCCGGAATGCCTGGTACTTGGAGCATTTGTCGGAATATGCCCTGAAGTTAGCCTCATACGCTGCCTTTTCTTCCCGGACAGACAGGAGCTCTTTTTCCGCGGCATCACAGGAAGCCTGGAAACTTGCAATGTTTCCATTCATCTGAGATACATTCGACTCAAACTGGGTGATGACAGGAGTCCAGTCGTGGGTGCATTTAATCCCCTTGACCTGAGGGCATAAGCCTTCTTTTAATGCTGCGACCGTCCTGTTTAAGTTATTGCATGCAGACTGTAATTCCCAGATACTTTTCTTACATCTGTCAGCCTGCTGCATCAGTTCCGATTCCCGCTTATCCAGATACTCTTTTCTTGCAGGATCCGGTTTCACCGCATGAATCGCATTATACTGTTCCTGCAAAGATTTCAGTCTCGTCAGGATATTTTCCCTGTTTGTTTTCCTTGCCTGGAAATCCCTGACTGCCCGTATCTTTTCCTCATAGGCTCCCATCTCTTTTAAGACAGAAGCAAGTTCTTCCCGGATCTCACCGGAAGCCCTGACAGGAATGGAAAAATCATATCCGGAGATCTTTGCCCTGTTCAGTTTGACCTCCCTTGCAAGATCTTTTCTGCGCCCGTCAAAAATATTAAACGCATTCTGTATCTGTGCATGGCCGAACTCAGTACCTGCCGGAAACAGTGTCCGGATCTCACTTTCCATCCGGTCTGTAATGTCCGGGATATAGGAGATGATATCTTCCACTGTCATCCGGTTAGGGATATGCTTCATGATAAAATCAGCCAGTACATCCGGCTTCATCTCAAAAAGTTCTCTGGAAGACGCAATCACCTTGATGGATGACATCCCGGTATTGCACATCTTCGCAATCTCTGCATTGACCGCATCCTTGGTACTCTTCTTGGTCTTTTCGTATCCCATGCGGTGGACAATCGTCCTGTCCCCTCTTTTCCTTTTTCTCTCAACGGTAAGACCGTTCTCAAAGAGGATTGAAACAGACATCTCTTTCTCTCCCTGCATGATCTCGCCGTCATCGCAGCCTTCTCCGCAGAGTGCAAAATTCAGCGCTTTTAAGAACGCGGATTTACCCGCCCCGTTTTCTCGGAGAATGACCATAACGTCATTCATCTGGAATTCCTCGTTTTTGTAGGACTGGAAGTTAACAAGTTTGATTTTTAAAATTTTCATGGTTTTCTCCTTTCGTTTGTTTGCTGTAAAAAAATGATAAATGAAAAGATTTCTTAAAAAATCCCACTGCACCTTAACTACAGGGGGATCTCGTCAACTTTTTCTATAAAAAAAGTGAATTCGAATTCACTATTTTGAATTTCAAAATATATTACAAAAAAAGCAGTCCCTCTAATGAGGGACTGCTTTAATGATCAGTCTCGGATGTTTACAGGTAACTGTACGAATTTAGCTGTATCCCCTGTATACACCACGACATTCTTTTTACCATAGAAATGCATTTCGATCTCGTCCTCCGGATATGCCTTCAGGATCCCCTTCATGATCGCAGGACTGAGTCCGATTCTTAAAGGTTTACCCTCTACATCTGCGGCTAACTCTTCATCAACCGTCACTTTCCCATCCATGTGGACATTAATGGTACGATCAATATCAAAGATCGTCGGCTGCGGGACATTCCCGGACATGGCAGGCATCAGGGCATAAGCGCATCTTCCAATCGTATCCATAAGGATGGCCTTATCTACCCTTATCTTGACTACCGGGCTTTTATCCGGGAACAGTCTCTCATACTCGTAGAACCTACCGCCCGTTAATGCCCCGGATACCTTATCCGTTTCGGTTTCCAGAAGAAATCGGTTCTCTCCGATCACGAAAGTTACCTCTTTCTCTATGTCTGACGGAATCAAAGGAAGGATCGCTGACAAAATGGCTCCGCGGATCATGCAGTTTGCATGGATACCTGTCGGCTTAACCTCTTCTTTACGGATGGCGATCTGATGCCCGTCAAGAGCTGTCACCTGGACGGTGGAATCCGCTATCTCAAAATAAACAGAAGACATCTGCGGGTTCTCTTCCCCTCTGTAGCAGGCGAACAGGACATCTGTGATCATCTGCTTAAAGGTATAGGAATTCAGGGAAAGTCTTTTTTCCTCCCCTTCAAGGGCCTGGAACGGAAGGACTTTTTCAAGGTCCCCAACCTCTCCTTTCAGACGGCATCTTTCAGCTTCCATGAAAAGGGCGGAATCTTTCTGTCGGATCGTGATCTCCCCTTCCGGCATCAGGGATGCGATTTCAAGGGCTCTCCGGCAGTTGGTGCAGCATTCACCGGGCTCCTTGACTTCCAGCCGTTCGCTTACCTTGGTCTTGATACCAAGCAAACGGCCTGTGGTCATAAATTCCACACCTGTAGAATCTGCAGTGATCTTAAGATAATCAAGATCCTTTCCTCCAACTCCGATCCCTCCGATCACCTTTTTCAATGCCTTTACTAAATCTTCCTTTGCAATTCTAATCTTCATAATATTTTTTCTCCTTTCGTTTTTTAGAATCGCTGACAATATGAAGAAAAAAATTTTTGAATGAGAAATTAGTCATATTGTCGTCATAGGAGGTGATCAAATTGATCCGTAATCTATGGTCCATTACAAAGATCTGCTGCGGATGTCACGAGGAACCGATAGCCATGAGGCTCCAGAACGGTCCGAAGTCCGTCTTTTATGCCTGCCCGGAATATGATAAGAAATACCATGGGGAGAAAGGCTGTCCGAACAGGGTAAGTACGGAGATCGTGGAGCAGATACTTGACATTTTAGGAGAAAAGATAGAGGACGCAGAGCAGAAAGGGGAAGAGATCAACCTGACGAATTACAGGTTCACCCACAAAATGGTCGAGTGCGTGGTCTTAAGCCATTCCCCGTTTTCCCTGAAAATCTCCCTGAAGAACAAACGGGCTTTCCTGCATTAAAAAAAGCGGCTTACACAGCCGCTTTTTCCTTTCTTTTTTCTTTTAGGATAAGACTCAGGCCTTTTATGTCAGAAACCCTGTACTTTTTAAAACACTGACTGAGCAGATGCTCCATGTCAATGTCATCCACAGAACACATTGCATCTTTGTTTGTGCCCCAGAACCCGCCTATGAGGTCATAATAAACCTGCCCGGAAGATGTGACAGCTATCAGGCGTTTCATACTGCGGCGCTTCGGATTTTCCCAATAATAACAGTAAGATAACTGCACCCGCATTTTACTGTCCGCATCCTCTTGTTTCCTCAGGTACTCTGACAGGGCACATATAAAGACCCTGCGTGTCGCCGTTACATCATCAATGGAGGAATGGAAGCGGAGTCCACGGTCGCAGCTGTAATAATGTGCAGCTGTTAACAGTTTGTAATTTTCCACTCTGTCTCTTGGGATGCAGTCCTTCGCCATCTCATATACATCAATGTACCTTCCATAGCTGAACCGGTCATGGTTGCGTTCATACAGCCCCACGATCTTATCCAGGTCAAAGTCTAGCCGGTATCCTGCCAGGATCCCGCCCTTGGAAAGAAATTCCTTTATGACAGGAAAACAATGCCTTTCATCCGGGTAATCCGAAAGAAAGGCATTTGTGATCCCATTCACTTTCATTACACTTTCTGAAAGTTTCTCATCCGGACGGATATACAGGTCCAGCCTCTCCACTTCCCGCATGGAAAATGGATTTTTTTCATACTGGTACCGTATCGCCGAAAACTGTACGATCTGACATTTCTTTTTCAAACCGACAGTTTCCGTATCCAGGACAACGATCGTGTCATTATTCTTTAACAGATCTATGACCATCTGTTTATATCTGGATGTCCTCCATGTCATTGGCACCTCCTCGACCTGTAAAGAGCCAGGTACTGCTGGATGGCATATAGCCCTTCTCTTTTGACAGGATCCTTTTCCGTTGCAGGATCAATGTGTAAATACAGATCCATGGTTGCATGGGAGGCTTCGTTATACTTCGTTTCCTCAAAAGCCTGCTGTACCGTACGGTTCCTGAAGATTCCAAACCCCAGGACATAATTTGCCGGATCCGGGATACGGATGGCATTCTCTGTAAAATACGGTGGTTCAAAGGTTGAGTAGGTATTGCTTGGAAGACCCAGATATTTGATCGCAGCCCGGTCAAATGCGATGTACTGGGCTACCTGTACCGGATAACCCTTAAACTTATCCGGAAGGAGGGACACTGAAGTCTCCCCGATCTCCGTAACCGTTCTTACAGAGCCGTCAAATATCTTTGATCTCAGTCTGCAGACTACAACCGCATGGTTGACATCCGTCGAACGGACATCAAATTCCATGGACATCTGCGGAAACGTTCTGGACATATAAGCATAGATACTGGTATGGGTCAGCCGAATGTTTCCCTGCATGTCCGTATATCCTACAAGATCGATCACCCCGTTGAACAGGGTACTCTGGATTGCTATGTAGCTTTTCATCATAAGATCTCCTTTCGTATTCTTATATCGTTCAATGTGAAGAATTTGTCTTTGTCTGAAATCCATTTTACAAAAATCCCTGCACTGCCTGTTTTGGGGCGAAAAAAAGGGAAGTGCCGAAGCACTTCCTTTTAGTTGAACGGAAGTTCGTCATCAAGCCCTTCCGGAATGTTCATGAAACCATCGTCTCCCATTCCGAATGACCCTCCGCCATAGTTCTGCTGTGCATTCTGTGGGGCACTGTATCCGCCCTGCTGTCCGTAGCCCTGCGGCTGTGGCTGGAACTGCGGTGTGCCCTGTGGCTGCTGAGCATTATATCCGCCCTGCTGTCCGTAGCCCTGCGACTGCGGCTGGGACTGTGACGCGCCCTGCGGCTGTGGCTGGGACTGCGGTGTGCCCTGCGGCTGCTGAGCATTATATCCGCCCTGCTGTCCGTAGCCCTGCGACTGCGGCTGGGACTGTGACGCGCCCTGCGGCTGTGGCTGGGACTGCGGTGTGCCCTGCGGCTGCTGAGCATTATATCCGCCCTGCTGTCCGTAGCCCTGCGACTGCGGCTGGGACTGTGACGCGCCCTGCGGCTGTGGCTGGGACTGTCCTGCACCCTGCTGAGAGGAGTTCTTTCCTTCGGCAAATTCCTGTTCTTCCACAACTACATCTGTAGTGTAGACTTTCTGCCCAGAATTGTTAGTATAGCTTCCAGTCTGAATGCGTCCTGAAACAATGATCTTAAGTCCCTGACGGAAATACTTCTCAGCAAACTCGGCTGTACGTCCAAAAGATACGCAACTGATAAAGTCTGCTGTTGCTTCCCCGTCTCTTTTAAAGCGACGGTCTACTGCGAGAGTATACCTCGCAATCGCAGTACCACTCTCACCTGCAGAATATCTCACCTCTGGATCTCTTGTTAAACGTCCCATTAAAATAACCTTGTTCATAACATTTTTCTCCTTTCGTAATGAAATAATATTTTTACCACTTCAATATGAATAAAATTTCTTAAAATGGTAAAGTTTCAAAAGCCCGGCATTCATAGTAGGAAATGTCCCTGCTTTTAAATCCTTTCTCATCTGTTTTTTCCTTAATGTTCCTTATCCGCGGACCGCAGATACATACGGAACGGCTTTGTCCGGTCATGTAAAGGGAAGCGGCTTTTTTGATCTCCTCTCCTGAAAACCGGACGATCCTGGAATACAGGACTTCATGTGCCCTGTCCTTATCCAGAAATTCTGCAATAAGAGCCCCATCATCTGCTGTCCGCAGAAACGGCGTGTTTCCGATGATCACACTCATCTTCCCTTTGTACCCGGAAAAATTCCATAAACCGGAATATTTAAAATCCGCAGCGATACGCTCCTGGGCCTTAATTTTACATAACACGGATATATAGGAACCGATCTGGATCTTTGAGGCAACCACTCTGGTCTTTAACATTTTCCGGTATTCTCCATAGTCATCTACAAAAACAACCTTTGCAGTCCTGGTCTTTATCATTCCATTTTCAATGTTTGAACCCGAAATACAGACTAAAAGAGCTTCTCCATCCTGCTGGATTTTCGCAACGGTTCCCGCCAAAAGTTCCCACGGCGGACCGCCCCTTCCCTTGATGACATACCCCTCAAGCTGTGAACTTGAGAGGATCCTAAGCATTGACCACACCTCCGTTATGAAGTGACTTTTGTCAAGAGGTAATTTTTGAAAATCACAAAC
>ERZ791899.238-NODE-238-length-77212-cov-14.799111_pt1 | contig 77212 bp, 70 predicted proteins | sample MGYA00510151_ERZ791899 | MGnify/ENA primary metagenome ERZ791899 (study PRJEB30046, sample SAMN00792118) | human gut metagenome | study: EMG produced TPA metagenomics assembly of the A metagenome-wide association study of gut microbiota in type 2...
TGGGAAAAAGCGCATATCTGCGCAAACCTAAGTTACAGGCGTATCCGCCGATATTCAGTCTGACGCCTAAAGCGTCTGGAAGCACGTGACTTCAGTCATGTGAGGATATAATTCACAACCATATGACCGGAAGATCAGGATATATCCTTCTCACCGCAATCACACCTTCCATACCAGCTGCCTTCTCCATTATCACCCATACTGCAGCCGGACGTGTTTCCATCAGTGCCGGTACCAGTTCTTCCTGCTCTGAAAAACACTGTATTTTATATTCTTTCAGATATTGTTCAGAGACTTCACATTCTCCGGGATATCCATATAACATGATTGTTTTCATCCATCATTCTCCCACATATTCACAAAAAGAGGCATTAAATTGACTTTATTTATGGTTCAATGATGTTGAAATACAAGCTCAGAGGTGTCATACTTTCACAGAATGCCTTGTAAAGTTCCTGATCTCCTTCTACAGATTCAATCAGTTTGCTGATTCCATCTTCATTGCAGGCTGCGATTGCAAGAATACCGGCTTTCTTTGTAGTAATTGTAATGTCTGCGTTTTCATCCTGTTCATCCGGGTAATACAGGAGTACACCATGATGTACTTTCAGGAGATAATTCTGATCATTGGTAACCTGAAGATTTATAGTAAAGGATTTATCCGCAAGTTTTGTACTGTCAAGCATGATTCCCATATAATCAAGAGTTGTCTGCATATCCATCTGCTGAGCGGTACTTCCTGATCCTGTTACAGCACTTGGCGGATACATATCTGTACCGTTTCTAAGTTCAGATGCTGCTACCAGATATGCATTTCTCCATGCACCGGATTCTGCCTGATAGCCAAGCTGTTCTAGTGCATCTGCACAGAGATATTTTGCCTGCTCATTTTCCGGATCTGCATACACAAGAGTATTTGTGATCTGTGCGACCCATTGATACTCACCTTTTTCGTAATCTGATTTTGCCATTTCCAGAACTTTGTCGGCATCACCAAGATATTCTACAAGTTTCTTCGCATATTCGGTTGGCTCAAGTTCGTCTAAGTGTACCGGATTCGCATCATACCAGCCCATATATTTCTGATAGATAGCTTTTACATTATGTTTCAGAGTACCATAGTACTGACGGGTATACCATACTTTATTTAATGCTTCCGGAAGTTCGATCATGTTTGCGATTTCTGTTGAAGTATATCCCTGATTGATATAAAGTAAGGTCTGATCATGCATGAATTTATATACAGCAGCTGTATTTGTCATATATTCCTGAATTACATTGTTGCCCCAGTGTGGCCAGTTATGAGACTGAAAAACAACTTCTGCATCTTTTCCGAACAGACTCTGTGCTTCTGTAATATAACGTGCCCAGCTATTGGCGTCACGTACCTCTGCACCACGTAATGTATAGATATTATGCATACTTGCGGTACAGTTTTCTGCCAGCCAGAGAGCTTTTTTATCAGGAAAATAGGTGTTCATTTCTGCCGGTGACTCAGTGTCAGGGGTAAGCTGGAAGATAACTTTTACACCATCAATCGTAGTCTCAAAGACTTCTTCTGTGACATTGAATGTCGGAGAAAGATATCCCACCTCGCCCTGTGAGACGGCAAGGCCGATGCCTACAGAAAGGCGTCCCTGCTCACCTGGCTGAATTACAGAACCGTATTGATATAAAGAGCGGCGCTTCATTGCTGTTCCTACAAATACATTTTCTGACATAACTGCATTTTCGAATCCGTCAGGAACGATGATTGCTGTTTTTCCAGATGCAATCTGCTCATCCAGAGAAAGAGAAGGATCTGCCAGTTCGTCCTGTGTGAGGACTCCCTGAATACCGCCATAATGATCAATATGCGCATGACTGATGATCACTGCTACGATATGGATGTCTCCCATTTCAGACTTAAATAATTCTAATGCAGCTTTTGCTGTATCAGATGACGCAAGACAGTCCATGATGATCCAGCCATTATCTGTACGGACAAATGTCATGTTGGAAAGATCATATCCACGCACCTGATAAATATCATCAGATACCTGAAAAAGTCCATAGTTGGCATTTGACTTAGTGTTTCTCCAGAGACTTGGATTTGCGGAGTCTGGTGAATCAGCATCTCTTACAAAATCATAATTGTCCATGTTCCAGACAACATTTCCATCATCATCTGTAATCTGCAGAGAATCCGGCGCGGTTATAAAACCTTTTTTTGCAAATTCCTCTTCCTGTGTATCATCAAAATCCAGAACCTGATAGACATCTTCGTTTATCTGTTTTGTAATGGTTGTGGCAGGCTTTTTGTCTGGTGTTAAAGTATCAGTATTTTCTGTACTTTCAGTACTTTCTTCCTGGGCATATGCAACTGTCGGGACAGATGCCATTACCAGTAATGCACCCAATAGTGCAAGCGCAATTCTCTTCTTCATATTGGACCTCCTTAGTATTATCTTTTGATTTGATATTACTGTTAATTATGCGTTCTATAATAATTTAACTGTTTTCAGCCTATCATAAGAATGCCCAATATTATAATGCAGGGAATGAATTGCAAGTATCTGGAATGAAATGTATTAACTGATAATTCGTAACTATTCAGCAATCTGCTATCTCACAAGGTGTTTTGACATGAATATGCTAAAATCCTTAAGAATACAAAGTGAAATGGATACCAGGATTTGTAGTGGATTTCTGTTTGTTATTTCTGGACTTCACTTTCCGGGTTCCAGGAATTCTCATCCAGTTTTTTAATCATTTCTTCAAGATCAACGGTATATGCCACTGTTACATCACTATCTTTTTTGATGATAAATTCAGATAAACCATATTCTTGTCCATTATCAGCCCAGTCATATGTATATCCCAGTCGTGTCCATGGATATTTGCCATCAAAATAGCTGGAAATAATGTTTGCGTCAAACCATGCCTTATATTCTTCATTGACATCATCGGAAAATGAATCTGTCATTTCTACCGTTCCGATTTCTGATACATATGCCGGCCGGAATACATCTTCCGGTTTTACCCACATAGCAGTAAAGTGATCTGATTCATTATCAGGGCGCAGACCGATAAGCTCTTTTATTCTTGTCTGCCAGTCAGTGACACCATCTTTATTTTTCTGATACCAGTCTTCAAGTTCTCCACCTGTAAATGTCCATACATTTCCCCATTCCAGTTTTACATCAGCGCCATCCGGGTAGCTATCCGGATATTTGTGAAAAGTATAGAGAAGTATCCTGCCATTTTCATCATAAACGGCATAAGGTTCTCCTTTATCCAGGCTTACCACAGGGAGAATTTCATCCTTATCGATGATCATGGCATCTTCTACTGATTCATCAAAAAGTGTCTGTAGTTCTTCTTTATTTTCGGAAGAATCTGTGCTTTCTGCGGCACATACGTTCTCTGTAATTCCATTTGCCGGAAATGATACCGCCATTGCAGAAACTAATAATCCGGTTACTATCAGTTGTTTTTGAAGTTTGTTTTTCATACAATATAAACCTCCTTTTTATGGCAATTCATAGGCACATTATGTGGAGTAATCTCCTATGATGCTAAAACAAATACAGGGAGAATCATACGAAACGATTCTCCTTGTATTTGATAAAAACATTATTTATTTGTTCAGATTATTCAACAACTGCAATAGCTTCTACTTCGCACAGAACATTCTTTGGAAGCTGTTTAACAGCAACGCAGGAACGCGCTGGTTTGCTTGTGAAGTATTTCTCATAGACTGCGTTAAATGCAGCAAAATCTGCCATTTCAGCAAGGAAGCAGGTTGTTTTAACGACATTGTCAAAGCCAAGTCCGGCTGCTTCAAGAATTGCACCTACATTTTTGCAGGACTGCTCTGCCTGAGTTTCAATTGTATCTCCTGCAACTTCACCTGTTGTTGGGTCTACCGGAATCTGACCGGAAGCAAATACAAAGTTTCCTGTCATTTTTGCCTGAGAATATGGTCCGATTGCTGCTGGTGCATTTTTAGTTTCAAGTGTTTTCATGAATGATTCCTCCCGTACGATTTTGTGTTATTGATTTATCAATAATTATAGTCCTATATTAGCATCAAAAAAATATTTAGTCAATGGCAAAAAAATTAATTTCACTGCATTTCCCAGAAGATTAATCAGGATTTTTTTGATATGAAGCTTATCCCGGTAAACGTACGTATTCTGAACCTGCCAGATATCAATGGCAATAAAAGCAGCGTGTTACTGAATCAGGCAGTAACACGCTTAACAGCTGTACTCTTAGTCAAGCTGCAGAACAGCTATCTGGTGCAACATTGCGAGGTAAAGCGAATGATTTTATCCATATCTCACTGGCTTAATCGTGGCAGTTACATTCGAAATCAGTCGGACTGTCAATCAAAGATGCCACCTGAAACTGATGTCGGTGTCCGTCAAGCATATCAGTAAATGTTTTTGCAAAATGAACATGCTTTCCATTGCCGACATCAATCGCAGGGGATGATGTTCCGCAAAATTCATGGAAGTGTCCATCAGAAAAATCAGTACAGAATTTTACTTCATGTACATGAGAGTTTCCCATTCGAATAGCTTCGCCGGAAACTGTACAAAAACGGTGGTTGTGGCATTCACGGCATCCGTTTACGGTAGCTGTGCTTCCCGTAATTTCGTGAACATGCTGCTGCGGATTATGATAATTAGGATTACTATTTGCTGAATTACACATAAGAACCTCTTAGATGCTTGTTCACTTTATAGAATATGAGAAAAGTAAAATCATGTGCATAATAAGAAAATTTCCGAACAATATAATATGCCCCTGCCAGATATCGACAAGGGCGCATTACATTTAAGAAACTGTAAATGCCAGAACCATATAAACCAGAATGGATACAACGCAATACATGGAGTTGGTTGTAGAAACGTAAGCACTGCTCTCCTCTTTCTTGAGGAAAGTCTGCATACTGAATGTAGCAGGTGCAGACATATAACTGATGACTGCAAGATCCAGCAGCTTATTGTTTTCGACAAAACTATGTACGGTGAAAAGAACACCTGCGATCATTACTGCCTGTAAGGCTGTACGTAATAAAATTGTTCTGATACACGGACTTAATAATTCAGGAGTCAGTTCAAAGCTGTATCCTACCACAATCAGGATGATGGCAGTAACGGAAGTCGTCAGGATATTCTCCACACTCAGATATACATTTCCCCAGGAACTCTCCAGCAGACACCGGATAATACCGGTAAGTCCGGCAATGATTCCCAGCACACTTGCAATAAATGCAGGAGTTTTAACGGCACTCAACGCAAGGCTCTTTGCATTTATTTTCTCACCATTTTCTGTCTGTCCCAACATTCCCATGTAGATGCTGAATCCAAACAAAAGTCCTGCGATATCCAGTACTGCGATCTGAGAAAGATTCTCCTGTCCGCATAAGCTTGTATATAAAGGATATGCCATCAGTCCGCCTTCATATACGCTGACCATAAATGGCAGATATTTCTGATAAACACCTGTCATTAACGGTTTCAGGAGAAATCCGATGCCAAAAGAAATCAGGAGCATCAGAAACATGATCAGAACCAGCTTCCCTGTTTCAAGATTATAATCAGCAGTTGCCAGTGCATGAAAAATCGCAACCGGAAGCATGATATTTGTTACCAGAAACTTCATGTCATTAATTCCTGTTTTGGAGAGGAATTTCCATTTTCTACATGAGATGCCAAGCCCGATCATCACCAGTACTGGTAAAATAATTTTAAGAACGTTCATTTTCGTTTATCCTTTCAGGTAGATTTTATACGCTCTTTATTGTAGCACTTGCAAAATTTAAAGTCCACAAATCCTTAAATAAAAATATCGGACAGATAAGAGTGTAATAAAGAACTTATCCTGCCCGATATTTTTATAATTTCTGGTTAGTTATTATCTGATTTTATATTATTTAACTTTAACGCTCTTTACTTTAGAATAACTGTTGTATACTCTCTTACCATTTTCAGTACGATATGCCCGCACTTTGTAATAGTATGTTTTATTAGAAGTAAGCTTTTTATTTACATAGGAAAACTCTGTATCTTTACTTTTCTTTTCATTGCGTAGTTCCTTTGTTTAGTAAGTTGACTGGTTAAATCTTAACGAAAACTCTTAAACCAGTTTACCAGAGAGTCATGCCAGATATTATCATATACGGTTTTCTTCATCTGGTCGGTAACAGGACCGTTCGTTGCCATTTTAGCAAGGATGCAAAGCTGCAGTTCCGCTACTGTCATATCTTCCGGTGCTTTGCTCAAATCGGCTACTGTTTTGGCTGCTGTATCCGAAGTTTCATCTGTTTTGTCAGCATCTTTTGCACATGTTTCATTTGCGCAGGCAGATTCCTCTTTCGCTGCGGCAGTTTCCTGTGCTGCAAGATCCTGTGCTGTTTCTTTAGTTACTGCTTCTTTAATTTCAGCTTTTTTAGTTTCGGATGTCTCAGCGGAAGCAGATGTCTCAGTATCGGATGTTGCCTGAACCTCTGCTGCATTTTCAACTTTTATCTGTGTATCTTCTGTCATTGTATCTGCCGGTACCCAGATTTCACCGCTGTTTGCGGCTACCGTCACATTGATGCGTCCACCCTCAACAGATACTTTCTGTCCGGTAAGAGTTCCGACATATTCTGCACAATTTCCAGCCGGAAGGCTCATTCCTGCTGCATTGTCATCATTGTTTACAGTAACGATCACTCGGACTCCGTCAAGATCACGGGCAAATGCAAACTGGCGGTTTGTCAGATGGAGTTCTGTATAGCTTCCATAACTTAATGCAGGTGTATGCTGTCTCACCTTTCCAAGTGCCGCGATCAGAGCTGTGTTTGGATTTGTTGTTATGGCATCTGCATAGTCCTTCAGATTCAGTGCAGGTCTGAGGCTGTCATCGGAGAATTTCTCTTTCTTTCCCTCGATGCCAAATTCAGATCCATAATAAATACTTGGAACTCCAGGAAGTGTATAAAGTAATACATGAACCGGGGCAAAATGGGCTTTATTTGACAGTTTGGTATAGATACGTTCTACATCATGGTTGTCCACAAAGTTGTAGAGATCCAGATTTCCCATGTTCTGAAGATATTTCACTGTATGAGCAATTTCAAAATAGTTATGGTCATTGTGACCACTATAGAGTGCCTTGTGAAGTGCATAGTTGGTTACGCTATGAAGGGTTTCTCCGTTTACCCAGCGGCTGTAATCACCATGGATAACCTCACCCATAAGCCAGAAGTCTTCTTTTACTTCTGCTGCTGTACGGCGAAGGGCACGCATGAAATCAAAATCAAGGACATCTGCTGCATCCAGACGGATTCCGTCTACATCAAATTCGGATACCCAGAAACGAATTACGTCACAGATATAATTCTGGACTTCCGGATTTCTCTGGTTTAATTTTACCAGGAGGTTGTATCCGCCCCAGTTTTCATATGAAAATCCGTCATTATATTCATTATTTCCACCGAAGTTTATATTGCAGTACCAGTTAAGGTATCTGGAATGTTCACGATTCTGCTGAATGTCTTTGAATGCAAAGAAGTCACGACCTGTATGATTAAATACACCGTCAAAGATAACCTTAATTCCTTTTTCGTGACAGACTGCTACGAAATTTTTGAGATCTTCGTTAGTACCCAGACGGGAATCAAGCTTCTTATAATCAGTGGTTTCATATCCATGACCGACGCTCTCAAATAAAGGTCCGATGTATAATGCAGTACATCCGATTTCTTTGATATGATCGATCCATGGGAGTAATGTGTTCAGACGGGAGACTGGCGCACTGTAATTATTAGTTTTTGGTGCTCCGGTTAAGCCCAGTGGATAAATGTGATAGAATATTGCCTCGTTATACCAGCTCATAAATGCCACCTCTGTTTTGTTTATAGTTTGAAAATATATATATCTTTTATATAATAGCAGATTTCGAGGATAGAATCCAGCTTTTTTCAATATTCAGTTTTTTTCAATATGATTGTATGTTACTGTTCACACACCACTATCCCGCGAGGTGTTTTGGCATAAATATGCCAAAATCCCGAGACATACAAGCCAAAATTCCATTGCCGCAGGCAATCTGGAATGAATTTTGGCTACGTTACTGAGAACGGAGTGAACAGTAACGTTTATTTTTGTAATTATTCGATTGGTTAAAATTTACTCTACAAAAAAATATATTTAAGGTATATAATCAGATTAGAAATCATGTTATGTTATTAAGTTTTTTACAAGGAGATATATTTTTATGAGACATATAGATGAAATTCAGATTGCCGGAACTGCCGTTCTGCTTTGTGGTGCGATGTTTGCAATTTCTGCTGTCGCTCCTACCGGAAATACCGTATCAAAAGCGGTTACAAACTTTATAGAAGCACCGGAAACAGCAGCAGAGGCTCAGGCGCAGGCAGAAGAACAGGCTGAGGAGAATGGATTTCCCATTTATACGCAGGAAAGCAATTATGATGATAATTCAGATGATGGCAGCAGCTATGATGATTCTTATTATGATGATTCTTCCTATAATGATAATACTTATGATGATCAACAGGATAATTCTGATCAGGAATATGATAATACTGATAATGAGGACGGATCTTCTGATACTGGGAATGATGATCAGACATCTGGTGATGACTCAGGAGATGACTCTTCAGACCAGATTGATTATCCGGTTGACGATACAACGGCTGATAATACTGACGGTAGTCTGGATGGTACAGAGGAAGATAATTATGACAATGCTGAGCAGATAACTTACTGATCTGATATAAATAAAGGCTCCGGTTACTGATGTTTTATGAACTGATTAGTAACCGGAGCCTTATTTATATATCAGTAAATTACAGAGATTAATTTTAGAATGTTTTTTGCAACAATTGTTCAAATGATTCCTGATTCATAGGCTTATAGTAGTAATACCCCTGAAGCTCATCACATCCCTCTTCTACAAGGAAATCTACCATTTCTTTTGTTTCCACACCTTCACAAACAATAAATTTCTTGGTCCGTTTTAACAGATGAAAAATTTCCTGAAGGACGATCTTTCCATTTTCGGACAGATCATCTGAAAGAAAACGCTTGTCTATTTTAACTTCGTCAAACAGGATATCTTTTAAAGTATTCAGTGAGGAATAGCCTGAACCGAAATCATCCATGGATATCCGTATATTTTTGTCGTGAAAGAAACGGATCATGGCATTTACGGCTTCAATGTTATGAATAAAAGTAGTTTCTGTGATCTCGAATATCAGATTATGAGGTTCTATCTCATACTTCTCTATCAGATTCATTACTTTTTTAGTGAAACTTTGGATATCCCGGAAATGAACCGGTGATACATTTAAAGAGACAGGAACGATTCTCTTTCCCTCTTTCTGGCGTTGGTTCATCCAGATAAAAGTTTCTTCGTACACATAGTAATCCAACGCCTGGATTTCTCCTGTTTCCTCCAGAATTGGAAGAAACACATCCGGATACCAGATCGTCCTGGCATCCCGCTGCCATCTTACCAGGGCTTCTGCACCTGCAAGTGTCTGATCTTTACCATGTATTTTAGGCTGAAAATAAACTTTAAATTCTTTCTGGCTTAATGCGCGTTTGAACGAGTGAATCGTATCTGCTTTATGCTGTTCTCTCATGGCAATATCCTGAGTATATTCACATACACCTGATAATTTTGTCTTTGCGATACAGCGCACGATGTTTGCATGGGAAATGATTTCTTCTGCCGGAATATTGATATCTTTCAGATAGTAAATGCCAGTATTCAGATGGAAATAATTGATTGGATACGACTGCAAAATTTCCTTTGTAATCTGAGTATTATGTCGTTCAATGCGTTCTTTTATCTCACTTGTGTCATATCCGGTTGTATCGATCACTGCTACAAAAATATCGGAGTGATATCTGTTTACAAATAAGGATTCCTGAAAAAGTTCCATTCTTTTGAGCACAAAATTCAGGATTTTGGTTCCTGTTTCATATCCCCAGTAGTCATTGATCAGATGGAAGTTGCTGATATCTGTCATGAGAAAGGCATATTGTTTTGTACCATTAGCGTTTGTGAGAATCGTAAATATTTTCTCTTTCAGAGAATCAGATGAAATGCTTTGTGCAAGCCCATTTTGGATAATATATTGTTGTTTACTTGCCAGCTGTTGTTTTTTATATTTTTTATCCTGGTACATTTTCTGATCAGCAGTTTTAAGCAGATCCATAATCAGATAATAGTGATTTTTGCAGCTGAGATCATATCCTACTGCATAGCTTAATGGGTGGTCTGCTGTCTGATTGTATTCATCAATCATTGTCTGGAGACGGATATTCATCTGCTCAAGCTGTGACCAGGTTGTGTTTTTCTGGATAATCATAAATTCATCTCCGCCGAATCTGGCGAGATAGCTGTCTTTTGTAAGAATTCTGGTGAGAAAAGACGCGAATGTCTGGATAAACACATCTCCTTCTTCATGCCCGTATGTATCATTAATCATTTTTAAATTATTCAGGTCAAACATCATAATGCCTGTGTTTAAGGTATCATCTGCTTCCTGAAGCTGCTGCAGCCTTTTTTCCAGAGCTTTTTTATTATGTACTCCGGCAACATCAAAACCGGAGCTTTGAATTATGCTTTTCAGATAGTCTTTCAGCGCAAGGGAGACTCCGCATCCAGCTAGCATCGCTATGATCATAAGCGTAAAAAAAGACTTTCCAAATCCTTTTCTGAAATGGAAAATCATAGTTGCAAGAACACCTGTAAATATTATAAATTCTGTATAACAAAGACGTAATATAATCTTGTTCTTTTCCATATTGTAGTTAAAAACCTGCCTTTATCCTTCTTTTAATATTTTTGTATATTGCTGATACCAGCATTTTTTTTAGCTTCTTCTGGTTTAAGCGGCGTGCAGGATGATTCGCTTTGCCATACTCTTTTCAATCCCGATTTTGCTTCCCTTAACCATGACAATGTAATAGCCATGAATTTCAGACAGAAGCTCGACTTCACTTCCACATATAAATCCCAGAGATTCCAGATAATGGCGCTGCTTTTCCTGCCCGCAGACTTTGCTTATCCGGTATTTCTTATTAAAATCTGCTAAGTTTAATGGCATAATTGTTCCTTCCATTTCTTATCTATATGTTAGTTGATTCTAACACGATATAGAGTATACCATATTTTTATTGTATTTAAAGGATTTTTTGGCTTTTGAGAAATTTTATCTCAAAGTATATGGCAGGTTAAATAAGCAAATATATATTAGCAAGCCAATCCATTTCTGTACAATTCCATTGGAGACATTAAGCCATTACTATAGCATCCACATTACCAAAGCCTCCCAGATTAACTCCAGGAGGCTTTCATACTGTCTCATATTAAGTTGTGATTATTCTACATTCTCAAACATCTCTGCTAATGTCATAGAGATTTTCGGAAAATCTTTCAGTATTACCACTGTATCTGCATTATAATGTTCTTCTTCTGGATCATCCTGCAAGATATAGCTATACTTCAAATCATATTTACCATCCTCAAGATAATAAATCTGTACTGCTCTTTCTTTCGATGAGATGATCCAATACTCTTCTACCCCTGCTGCCTGGTAAATTTCTTTCTTCACAGTCATATCTCTCAATGCTGTTGCAGGACTAAGAGTTTCCACAATAAATCTTGGTGTACCAGTATAAGAACCACCTTTCAAATGTTTACGGTCACATATAATCATCACATCTGGTATCACATAATCATTACTTTCCTGTGCATGATATTTATAATCCAGATTCTCCATAAATGCCAAACACAGTGTTCCCTGTAAACCAGTTGATATGATTCGATAAATATTACCATCTACAATCCCATGCTGATAGTTTGGTGATGGTGACATATCATAGATTACACCATTAATCTTCTCTTCTTTTCTATATTCCTCTTTCAGCAATGGCATGTTATCACCTCCTACAATTCCATACTATATCTTAATAGTCAATCTCATCAAACAGATCTTCAAAGGTTATCTTAATATTGGGAAAATGAACCAATCTTAATTCATCCTTGTTTTCTTCGCTAATAGTTTTCCAGAGATAATATTGGGGAATATCATTCTCATCATAGTCCAGTTCATAAATCTCTATTGTTTTTGTACGCCAATCAACAATCCAATACTCCTCTATCTCCTGTTGAGCATATAATTCCATCTTTTCTGTACGATCATATTTTTCAGTTGACGGAGATAACACTTCCATAACAAAGCGTGGGTCATCTGTAAATGTATTCCCTCTCCTGGATTTAGTGCGACAGTTTATAGAAGCATCAGGAATGACAATCTTATTATTTCCGTCAGCATCTTTAAAACGGTACTGTACATTATCGGAATAAACATAACAAGTGCTGTTTTTTAACTGGTATCTGACCGCAGCCACAAAATTGACAATAACTGATGAATGTTCTGGTGTAGCACCTGCCATATCTGTAATCTTTAAATTCCAATCCATTCTATATGCTCCCTTCGTATGAAATAAAATCATCCTGATGGATAGTACACCAGACCAATATAAGTATAAGCTGTTCATTTTTGTAAATTTCAGTTTCTTATGCTTGTATTATAATATAGATTATGTCTATTCAGCAACCTGTTTTTTGATTCTGACAAAACGAACATAGATATCAGTATCAGCAGACTTTGAATCTACCTCTATATTGTTTCAGAAAACTTTTTTTTACAAAAATGTAACTCATTTCGTCTTTTACATTTGGTCAAAAAATGGTATAGTTAATACATTGGTGACAGTGACTACTTAACCGAATTAAGTAAGCCTCCTGCTTCAATTGCAAAGAGCAATAAACAGTGGATGGAGATGTGTTTTCACATATAATATTGAGCTGTCACCCGAAATGAAATATATTGAGGTGTGTTTAATTTATGTCTGAATTTTCCGATTTGCTTAGTTCCTATATTGATGAAAAGGAAATCAAAGTTTACTCTCTTCTGGAATATTGTAACATTGACCGTTCTACCATGTATAAGATTATAAATGGAAAACGAAATCCGACTTCCATGGAAGTATTCCAGAAAATTGCAGAATTTCTTCATCTTACTCCCGTAGAATATCGTAAATTTAAGGAGGCTTATCTGATCTCCAAACTGGGAAAAGATCTTTATTATAAGCGAAAATACACAGAAAAATATCTCATGAACTTCCCCAGAAATTTCTCCGGAGAACCGGTTCTGTTTCTGGACGATCTGAAGAAGATGAAGGATGAGAATGATTATAAAACAGATACAGATATCCAGACTCCGGTAAATACGTCTGATTGCACAGTAGTCTCTACTCATCTGGAGTTAAACCATCTGCTGCACTATATGATTTCTTCGGAAACACAGAAGCCTTCCGGCAAAATTGCGCTTTTATTGCAGCCGGATTATGGTTTTCTGTTAAATATGCTTTCCAGTTTGAAACCTGCCGGACATCTGAAAATTGAACATACATTTTGTATGAGTAAAACAAACCAGATGACAGAGAATCATGAGATTTATAATCTGATGTATTTAAATAAAATACTTCCGTTATATTTTTCAAGTATGGACTATCATCCGTATTATTTCTATGAGGATATTTTTGCACATTATTACAGCATGAATGGTCTCTCCTGTATGATTTTGTCATCAGAATATGTAATTACCTGTAATTCTGATTATACAAGAGGGATTTTTTACAGAGATCCTGCGGTGGTTTCCATGCTCTGGAGTCTGTATGATTCTTATCAGGATAAATGCCAGCCGCTATTTCTGGCTACGGAATATCTGTCAATGGATAAAAATGATTTCAACAGTCCTGTGTATACAGAGACACCAAACTACGTATTACAGCCGGAAGCCTGTATGGTTCCATTTATTGACAGACAGCTTCTTAGCCAGGCAATCATACCGGAATTTCCCGACAGGGATAATGCTATTAAAAAGATGACGGCATTACTCCAGGTGAATCAGTCAAAAATGGAAAATGGTCTGGCGAATGTCTATTTTACGAAAAGAGGTCTTGCTGACTTTGCTGAAAAAGGCCGGATAAAAGAAATACCGGATAATTTTTACAGGCCGCTTACTGTATCGGAAAGAATCCGCTTATTATGCCGTATTCTTCCATGCTGCAAAAATGGCAATTACCGTCTGCTTAAGAAGCCGTTAAATCAGCTTTCTGATAATCTGCATTTGTGCGTAAACAGTACCTTTGGATATATGTTATTTAACAATATTCATAACCGGACGACCTGTCTGATCATCAATGAGTCCAGTATTCTGACTACTTTTCTGGATTATCTCTCCAGCCTGGATGACAGTGGGCTCTACAGTGGGGAAGAGACAGCGGAATTTGTACAAACACTGATTGATGAATTGAAGAACCAGAAGAAAGAACGATAGGAACAGAAAAATTTAACCGAATTAAGCAATCTGCTTCCGCTACTTGCTCATAACCGAATAACTGCTTCGCAGTTTATCAGGAGGGGCTTGTACCCCTCCTGATACAAGGATGCTGGTTTCGATGTAATTCAGCAGGAAAATCTATGTATTTTCCTGAGTTTTTCCGTACATTTTTCTGTTAGTCTTTTTGAATGAGTGACTTTATAAATAACTGTTCAGTAAATGTTATCCTGTAAGTAATGTACAGACTGTAATTTCTGTGAGATAAGCTGCTGAACTGTTATACTTCCTGGTATTATTGTAGCGAATAGCATAAATTCTGTGCATCGCGAAGCGTGTTACTGAGAACGCAGTGAACAGTAACATAAAAGAATGTCGTTATAGCCTTTTTTATCTGTGGAATATGATTTGCATAAAATAAGTGGTATAATCATATTGCTATAAATACTTAGGAGGACTTTCTTATGAAGAGAAAAAACAAATTGATATCCTTGTTTTTGTCGCTGTTTCTTTTGCTGTTTACTTTAGCACCTCAGGCAGCGCTGACAGTAACTGCGGAAACAAACGGAGAAATGGCAGTTCATTTTCTGGATGTCGGACAGGGAAATGCTATTCTGGTGCAGTCCGGAGGACAAAACCTGTTATACGACGGTGGTGATCAGAACCACGCAGATGAAGTTGTATCATACTTACAACAGCAAAATGTACAGACGATTGATTATATGATTTCTTCTCATTATGATGAGGATCATCTCGGAGGTCTTATTCCATGTTTAAATACTTTCGAAGTAAGTAACGTCTTAGGATCGGATTACGTACATACTTCTAATTTATTTAACACCTTTATGAATACGGCTACTGCAAATGCGATTATTGTACAGTATCCATCTGTCGGTGATACATTTGATTTTGGTACCGGAAGTTTTACTGTCCTGGCTCCAAGTGGTATCAGCCAGAATAGTAATGATAACTCTCTTGTGATCAAACTGGAAAATGGTTCAAACAGCTTTATTTTTACCGGTGATGCGGAAGAAACTAGTGAGCAAGATATGATCAGTACAGGAATGAACCTTGACTGTGATGTACTCTCTATTGGACATCATGGTTCTGCAAGTTCAACCACATGGGATTTCCTCGAGGCAACCTCTCCGTCTTATGCGGTGATAAGCTGCGGTGTGAATAACCAGTATAATCATCCATCAGCAGAGACAATGGGACGGTTATCGGATATGGAAATTCCTGTATTTCGTACAGATAAACAGGGAACTATTATCGCGGTATCTGACGGAACAACGATTAACTGGTCTCAGAATCCTTGTAATGATTATTCTTCCGGAGATTCATCCGCAAATTCATCTGGTGACTTATCATCTGACGGAACATCGTACCATGAAGAAACAACAGTTTCTGAGCAGAATTCTGTGCAGGAAGATTCTTCTGCGGCAACAGGCGCAATGGTATGGATACCTGCAACCGGAGAAAAATATCATAGTATCCCGAATTGTGGAAGAATGAATCCTGATACAGCCAGACAGGTTACTCAGTCAGAGGCAGAAGCCATGGGGTATGGTCCATGTAGCAAATGCTACTAAAAAACTTTAATTTATAAATAAAAGAGAACCCGTCACAATCTTTTGATCGTGTAAGGTTCTCTTTTTTTATTGAAGCTTTGATTAATGCCCTTCAACTTCCTTTGCGTCCCGTTCTATATAGGTGATAAAATCTTCCAGGTTTCTGGAAATCCGTTTGTTTTTGGAATAAATAAATCAGGTATTTCTGGTTACAGAAGAACCGCCCCGGGCTACATCTATATATCCTACTACCATACCTGCCGGAAATTCTGTTCCATACCAGTTTTTTTACCAATTTAATAATCCATAATCTATTTTGGCAACCTGGTTGATCTGGGTCAATCAGATATTCGCAATCCGCTGCCGCTACTTGCTTGATTCGGTTAAAATCCCTCATGTCTGCGGACTTTCCAGAGTTTGGCACGTTTCTGTGCTGCTTCATTCTCAATCTGCTGGGTAACTCCTTCAATGATAAGTCCTGGAACTTCTACCGGATGCTGCTGTTCATCTGTTCCGACCATTGTGAAGTAAGCGCGGTTAATCATGGTTCTTGTTCCGTCAAGAGCTTCACAGTAGGTATCGATACGTACCTCCATAGAAGATCGCCCGACATGAGTAAGCCGTCCAATCAGTACAATGGTATCATTTACTTTTGCTCCAGCTTTGAAATACATATTATCTACTGCTACAGTTACAACGTTCATCTCTGCATGGCGCTTGGCAACAATTCCTGCAGTTTCGTCAATCCATGCAAGCAGCTGACCACCGAATAAATATCCGGCTGCGTTAAGACATTTAGGCATTAATAAGTGAGATTGTTCTGTTAGTGAGTCTTCTACTCGTTTCATTTTTCTTTCTGACATTTCTTATATACTCCTTTTTATATGTATTTCTTTATTTGCTTCTTCAGTTACTTCTTCGTTTACTTCTTGTCTGTAAATCCTGTTAATCTATATCTATATATATATCTGTTTTCGGACTGGAAATATTATATGTTATGTGCATATAGAGTAAATTTCCTGCTTAACGGAAACATAAATATACAAATACGGGTTATAAACATGGTTATTATAGCACATTTGGCTTATTTATGTTACCATTCTATTTTATTTATGTAATACATATTTCTTTTCTGAAAATACTTGTTGGTTCTGTAGAATTTTAAAGCGTTAGCACTTTAATATGATTGTATATAAAAAAATACAATCTTTAGCTTGCCTTTCCCACTACTTTCCTGTACAATCATTAAATAGGTATAAATACAAATGTTCGTCATACTAAAACACTGATCGCAAGGATGCATCCGCTCTTCACTGTATCAGTGTTTTTTAGCAGAAATACCTGCATAATAACTGGGGAAATGAGGAAAGATATTATGGAAAAACATGAAATGATGAGTCTGGAAGACTCCAAACAGCTTCGTGAAAGAATGAGATTCTTTGAACAGGAACTGCTCAAGAATCATCATATTGATCCCAATCTGTATGTAGAATATGATGTAAAAAGAGGTCTGCGTGACTCCGCAGGTAAGGGTGTCCTTACAGGTCTTACAGAAATTTCTGATGTCAACGGCTACAATCTGATCAACGGAAGACAGATCCCGGCTGATGGTCGTTTATACTATCAGGGAATTAACGTACAGGATATCATCAGCGGCCTGAAGGGCAGACGTTTTGGCTTTGAAGAAACTATCTATCTTTTGATTTTTGGGAAGCTTCCGGATAAGGATGAACTTTCCAGATTCCTGGATGTAATGTTTGATATGGAAGATCTGGGTGGTCGTTTTGTCCGTGATGTAGTTATGAAGGGAACCAATGCCAATATCATGAATGCTATGCAGCGTTGTGTTCTTGCGCTCTATACATATGATGACAACCCGGAAGATATTTCTCCTGAGAATGTACTCCGCCAGTCCCTGGAACTGATTGCGAAACTTCCTGAGATTGCGGTATATTCTTATCATGCATATCGCCATTTCCGTAAGGATGATACTTTATTTATCCGTAATCCACAGAGAGGGCTTTCCCTTGCAGAGAATATCCTTCTTATGCTTCGTCCGGATGGAAAATATACAGAGCTGGAGGCAAAGGTTCTGGATATTGCACTGATCCTGCATGCTGAGCATGGTGGTGGTAACAACTCCACATTTACAACTCATGTGGTAACTTCTTCAGGTACAGATACTTACTCTTCTACTGCTGCATCTATCGGATCGCTGAAAGGTCCTCGTCACGGTGGTGCAAACCTGAAAGTTCAGAATATGTTCTCAGATCTGAAGGCACATGTAGAGCACTGGGATAATGAAGATGAGATTGTTGATTATCTTCAGAAAGTTCTGAATAAAGAGGCATTTGACCATGCAGGACTGATCTATGGTATGGGACATGCGGTCTATACGCTTTCTGATCCTCGTGAAGTGATTCTGAAACGTTTTGCTCAGGCACTGGCTGAGGAGAAAGGAATGACGGAGGAATTTGATCTCTACGACAAAGTTGAAGGAATTGCCGGAAAACTGATTATGGAGCATAGAAAACTGTTCAAAAATGTCTGCTCTAACGTAGACTTCTACAGTGGATTTGTATATAGCATGCTTGGCATTCCGGAAGAGTTGTTTACTCCGATTTTCGCCATCGCACGTATGCCTGGCTGGAGTGCTCACCGTCTGGAAGAGCTGATTAATGCAAATAAGATCATTCGTCCGGCTTATAAGTATGTGGGACATCATACAGATTTTGTTGCTTTTGATGAAAGATAATTTTATATAAGAAATATTACAGGCTGCGGTTGAATCTGCAGCCTGTTTTTTATCGCTTGCGGGATTTTGTTAAAGAATAAGTATTCTTAGAGAAAAATGAACAAAATGCATTTCCGGGGAAGTGATTCTCTCAGAAATGCATTTTGTTTATTTTGACTTATTATTATGGAAGTAAATTATTTAGTCCTGCTTTACATTAAATGCTTTCATTCCAGGATATACTGCGCTTGCGCCGAGTTCTTCTTCGATACGGAGAAGCTGATTGTATTTTGCAACACGCTCAGATCTGCTTGGCGCGCCGGTCTTGATCTGGCAGGTATTCAGTGCTACTGCGAGGTCTGCAATTGTTGTGTCTGCTGTCTCACCGGAACGATGAGAGGAAATTGCAGTGTAGCCAGCCTTATGAGCCATTTTAATTGCTTCTAATGTTTCTGATACAGAACCAATCTGATTTAATTTAATCAGAATCGCATTGCCTGCACCGAGGCTGATACCTTTTGCAAGTCTCTCTGTATTTGTAACAAACAGGTCATCACCGACAAGCTGTACTTTATCGCCAAGTCTTGCGGTAAGTTTCTGCCATCCTTCCCAGTCTTCCTCATCCAGTCCGTCTTCGATGGAAATGATCGGATATTTCTCGCATAATTTAGCCCAGTGCTCGATAAGTTCTTCTGCTGTGTATTCTGTTCCGGCTTTCGGAAGTTTGTAGTAGCCTTTGCCTTTCTCACTCTTCCACTCAGAAGAAGCTGCATCCATGGCAATCTTGAAATCCTTACCTGGCTCATAGCCAGCTTTCTTAACTGCTTCAAGGATTGTCTCAATTGCTTCTTCATCAGATTTCAGCGCAGGAGCGAAACCACCTTCATCACCCACAGAAGTAGCAAGTCCACGTTCTTTCAGGATAGAAGCAAGTGCGTGGAATACTTCTGCACACCATCTTAAGCATTCTTTGAAGGATGGTGCTCCAACTGGCATGATCATAAATTCCTGTACATCCAGACCGGAGGATAATGCATGGCATCCACCGTTTACGATATTCATCATCGGAACCGGAAGACGGTTTCCGGATACACCGCCAAGGAATCGGTACAGCGGAATTTCAAGGGAAGCTGCGGCTGCTCTGCAGCAGGCGATAGATACTGCAAGGATTGCATTTGCTCCCAGTTTGGATTTATCTTTTGTTCCATCCGCTGCAATCATAGCTGCGTCTACAGCGTAGATATCGCTAGCATCGAGGCCTTCGATTGCTTCATTGATCGTTGTGTTGATGTTTTCTACTGCTTTCTGTACACCTTTTCCAAGGTAGCGAGCTTTATCTCCATCTCTTAATTCCAGAGCTTCAAATTCACCTGTGGAAGCACCGCTTGGAGCTGTTCCTCTTGCAACAGTGCCGTCCATCAGATATACTTCTGCCTCGACTGTCGGATTTCCTCTGGAATCCAGAATTTCTCTTCCTACTACTTTCTCAATTTCTAAGTACATGATAAATCCCCTTTCTGATATTACATTAAACTGCTGGTACATCACTTCTAAAAAGCTGTATTCATGCAATGCGCGAGAAACAAGAATATAGCTGTTAAAAGGATGTACCAAAGTGTAACAGACCATTGGCTATATGGCTGTGTACACATGAATCATATCTGGCATACGGCTTCAGCATGACCGTGGTTAGACAAATATGATTCACGGATTCCGAAAACTTCAGCTAGGTTTCGGATGGAGTTTAAATGATTGATTTACACGAGAGTTTAATTTGTCTAACTCTATAAGTTAGTATATTCTAACCTACAATATAATGCAAGAGCTAAATTTAAAAAAAGTTGAGAAAGTATTTCAAAATATTTTATATTGATGCTATTTAATCATTTGCTTATAAATAAAATAAACTTCAGTTATTAGTTATAATATCACGTACAACTAATAACTGAAGTCCAGAAATTTACAATTATTACAATTTTAATGTGGGCATACGGCATATGTGATAGTATTTTTATATACTGCATTTGCTAAATAGCCACATTTTTCACATCTTTGACAGGTATACACCTTTACAGTGCAACCACCTTTACCATTACTTGTATGATTTTTTAAATATCCATTAACCATACTGTGTGTACATAATGCATGAGGAACTGTCATATCATAAATAGGAATTTGTTCTCCATCCAGTGTTACAAATATATTATCACTTTCAGAAAAATCTTCAGTTGATACAAATTCGCCTGAAAATTCAAAACTGGTGATTTCAGGAGTGTCAAATGTGATACTTTCTTCAACGCTAATATCTGATGACTGCATCGGCTCATACGCCAACACCGTTCCAGCTCCAGTAACTATTGTCAGTGCAGACACAGTGACCATAATCCCTCTCTGTAACAATCCTTTTTTCTTTTCCTTCATCATGTAGTTGATCCTCCTTTTTAAGATTTTCATGTTCTTTCCGCTTTTCTTTTTATTGCTGAAAAGATTATTTTTCCACATAACCGGATTTTTGTCCGGAGTTGAGGCTTCGTTTACCAGCAGTGTGGCATAGTCTTTGCGGCGTTCCTTTAAGCAGCCCTCTACGGCGGCGCTGTCACTGACTATTTCTGCTGTATCTATGTAAAGGAAAAGTAAAAGGTATGCCACCGGATTCATCCAGTGCAGGCACAAAACCAGAAGGCATAATACTTTTACCAGATTGTCGTGATTTTTCAGATGAGAATGTTCATGCTTATATACCATGTCATATTCTGAATGTAACATAGGGAAACTCTCTGGAAATACAATTTTCTGACGGAAAAATCCGATTGTACATGGTCCGCAGATTCCATCAGGAATCAGATAATATACTTGGTTATTGTCTGATTCTTCTACTTTATCAAATATATAATTCTGAATGGAATGAGCTCCTCTCCAGAAGCTGATGATTTGATAAATGGCGAAAATAATGATTGCTACTAGCCATATTTTAGATATGATATCAAACCATTGCGGCATCCATATATATTCACCCTGTCTTTCTGGAGTGAAGGATAAAGAACCTGATAAATATAGCTGAGATTCATCTGTGATCAGCATAGATGTTGGATATACATCTTTTGGAATCAGATATTTTATCAATTGCACAGGCATCAGATAAAAGAGGATACCCGTTATCAGTAATCTTCTGCCTAAAGTGTAATTGTAATCAGCGCGTTGAATCAGGTACATAAGTAAACAGATCACAACGGGGATTGATCCTGCGATGGACATACAGGTCAGTAGTTTCATTAGATATCACGTCATTTCTTCTTAATGTATTCAAGCAAGTAATTTTTCTCTTCTTCTGTAAGTTCCTGCTCAGAAGTGAGAGCGCTGACGAGGATATTTATGTCAGGTACCGGGTATCCGGATACAGGTGTGGAAACAGATGATCTGGATGTCCTTGCCTTTAAGGTTTCCTCTTTTTCTTCAGCGATTTCATTTAATTTATCATATAAATATCGATTTCTTAGTCCAAGGATGAACATGGACACCGGATACAGTAAAGATACTACTGTGGCACCAATCATATATAAAGTAAAAGTATGGGTATCGTCTACAGGAGGTTTGCTCATGAAGTTGACAAAAAAGCAAACACCAGAACATATGGTAAATAAAATCCAGTAGACAATTTCTATTTTTCTTTTCATTATTTCGTCTCCAGATTGTAATCTTCTATCAATTTCTTAACTGCATTTAGTGTATCATAACTGCACAAAAGTCACAACCGATTTTTATGAAATTATCAGACTTTTTGACGCCATTCTTCGAGATTTATCGACAAAAAGCTATAAAAAAGTTACAAAAAACCAGACAAAGAATCTTGAGGTTATCAAAATTCATGTCCGGTTTTGTATAGGAGTTACTGCCTGATGAACCTGGCAATTACCGATTTATTTATGAAGGAATGAAAACAGTCCTTTTTTCTTTTCGTAAGGCTCTGAGGTAATTCCCTTTACTTCATATCCTGTGGCATTAATCGTCGCTTTTAATCTGGCTTCATCTACAGGTGCATCGGTGATAAGAGTGGTTTCGCCTTTGCTGTGGGAAGATGAAACTTTATCTACCTGGAAAGCTTTTCTTACTGCGTCATTGACATGAGATTCGCACATTCCGCACATCATTCCGTCTACTTTTACAGTTGTTTTAATCATAATAGAATCCTCCATTTTAATGATTCAGAAAAGTTGGTATTCACTAACAGTGATTATATCACATAAATTCCATTTTTACAATCTCTATGCAAGAGCCTGCGCAAGAGCTTTTTGAACAGCTCCAAGGATTCCTTCAGATGAGAATGTTGCACCACTTGCCGTATCAATTCCATCAGCGGACTGATTTCCCATGATCTGAGGATAAAGTGTTCCCCATGCATAGTCGAAATATTCCGGAGAATCACTGTTGCTCTGTTCAATAGAGGAAATCTGGCCGTTCTGGATAGTTACCGTTACTTCTACTCTTCCACTATAGCCATAACTTGAAGCGGAGTATGTTCCGTCTTTATACGGTCCTTGCGGTTCAGGTGTCGGCTCCGGTGTTTCGTCTGGGGTTGGTGTCGGTTCAGGCGTTTCTGTCGGAGCGGGTGTGTTTTCAGGAGTTGGTGTTACCTCTGGCGTCGGTGTTGCTTCCGGTGTCGGAGTAACGTTCGGAGTTTCCGTTGGAACTGGTGTCGGAGTTACTTTTGCGTTCGTTTTGGCAGCCTGTTTCTGGATATCTTTCATCGCATTTAAGATTCCTTTGGATGAATAGGTCGCACCACTGACAGTGTCGATTCCATCAGCGGACTGATTCTGAATGATTGAATTTTCAAGAACCTCCCATGCCTTCTGGAAAAACTGTGGTGTATCGGTATGCTTTACATCGAGAGATTTGATAATTCCTTTTTTTATCTTCGCAGTCAGGGTTACCGTTCCGCTGTAACCCTGTGCAGTTCCCGTATAAGTACCATCTTTGTATGGAGATTCTTTATCCGGATTTGGTGTTGGAACTGGTTTCTTTGTAGGTTTTGGTGACGGCGTTGGTGTTGGTGTGGCTGTTGTCTGGTTTCCTGATGGAATCGCCTGAGACAATGCGTTCTGGACTGCTGTGATAATTCCATTTGAGGAATAGGTAGCCCCACTCACCGCATCTACGTTTGGTGACTGGCTGGAAATAATTCTGCTGACTACACCCTGTGCATTGGCAAAATAGGAAGCTGTTTCGCTGGAGGCATCCAAAATATTGATTGATGCAATTTTATGATTGCTGACAGTTACCTGCACAGTGATCGTTCCACCGAATCCGGTTCCGGAGCCTGTATAAGTTCCATCCACATATCCGTCAGCCGGAACTTGTGTAGTTGGTGTGACAGTACTTCCTGCACCACCTCCGCCGGCAGCGCTGCCATTTGCAGCGGCTCCGGTAGAAGCATTTTTCTTTGTGCCGGTTTTTATCTTACTGGCTTTTTTGGATTTCTTTGATGTTTTTGCTGATGCTTTGCTGCTTTTTGCAGAAGATTCCTGTAAAACTTCGTCGTGGGTATTTCCTGTTGCAATCAGTTCTTTGATATCATCAGTAGACATAATACTATTATTAGAAACTACAGCGGTTTCTACGGGGCTTTTTTCAGTCTGATAACAGGTCACACAGACTGCTGCAAAAACTGCAGCCGCCGGAAGAAGCTTTAACCAGGGCTTTAAATTATCCTGTTTCTGATTTGTTTCAGGATTCGTATTTTTTTTCTGCTCATTATTCTTGTCCATAAATCCTCTCCTCTTCTTTTATAACATTTCCGGAAAATATAGATAGCAAATTTCCTACTAACAGCATTATGTTAAATTTCAAGACTTATCCCCTCTGTATTTTCCGGAAACGTTATATAATTAAACAGACAAAACTATCCGCTTTCACTACGTGACTTCACACTGAATATCTGTCATTTTATGTTTTACAAGGAAAAGAAACCCTGCCCTTTTGACCGGAATACAGGATTTCTTTTCTATGTCTGTGAATCAGTTAATTTTCACACTGAATTAATCCGATTATTTTACAGTTACTTTAAATGTCTTGGATACACCATTGCATGTTACTGTAATCTTAGCAGTACCTTTCTTGATACCTTTTACTGTACCATTGGAAGATACGGTAGCAATTTTCTTATTGCTGGATTTGTATGTGATCTTTCCGGATGGAGTTGCTTTTGCTGCAATCTTAGTTGTCTTTCCAACTTTTACAGATGCTGATGTTTTTGTAAGCTTCAGAGTTGGATTCTTAACTGTTACTGTGCAGGTTGCTTTTACGTTGCCGCATTTAGCTGTGATCACAGCTTTTCCGGCTGCTTTTGCTGTAACTTTACCGGTTGTTTTGTTTACTGTTGCAACTTTTGGGTTGCTGGAAGTAAATGTAACTTTTGATGCATCTGCTCCTGTTACAGTTGCTTTCAGTGTAGTTGTTTTTCCTTTGTAAACAGTAGCTGTTTTCTTGTTGAGAGTGACTGTTACCTTCGTATCAGCTTTAACAAGAGCCTCTACGGCTGTGTTCAGATGAGTTGTAGCTTCATCAACCTCTGCCTGAGTTGGTTTTTCTTTTGCAAGAAGATCTTTTGCTTCCTGAAGCTCTAACTGCATTGCCTTCCAGGAATCTGCTGTGTAATCTGTCTCTTTTAATGCTTCTGCTTTTTCTACTGCTGCTTTTAATGCTGTTGTATCCGCTTCTCCTGCTTCCGGTTTTACAATGTTTGCATCTGTTGCATTAACTTCAAATACAGTATCTGCATATCCCATTGCATATACAGTAACTTTCCATTTTCCAGTTCCGTCTGTTCCTTTTGGAAGCTGGCAGCGGTAAGAATCTGTCAGACCAAGCTGGATTCCCATAGCTTTATGCATCCAGTTATCTGCTGCGAATTTTGTTCCGTAAGATGCCAGAACTTTGTCACCATTTCCGTAGTAATCCCATCTTACAGCATACATTTTAGCTCCAAGAGCTCCATATCCGTCACCGGTAATATCTACTCTTAAGAATTCACCGTAGCTTCCGCTTGCTTCTTTTACTGTCGCGGTAACATTGGATGCTGTCTGGAGTGCCTGATCTTTAAGTCCGGAACCAGTACCATTTGTTCTTGCTTTGAATGTGAATGTTCCATCAGAACCTTTTACAGCTTCTTTTAAGCCGTTTGTTTCAGCGGTAACATCAGCAACTGCACTATAAGACTGCAAATTGTTTTCTCCAAATCCTCCGGCAACTGTACTTCCATCTTCCACAACCTTGAACTGTGATTTGAAAGCTTCATAGTCTTCTGCTTTTACTGCGACAGGCACATATTTCAGACCTACTACGTTGTAATGGTCGAATTCTACAACACTTCCGTCAGCTTTTGTGATCTGCCCTCTCTCCGGCTGGTTCAGCTTTACTGTGGTTCCGTCAGTGAGTACCGCATCGTTTGCTGAGGTCCAGTAGGAAATCTCATAAGAACCGCCGTTTTTGTCATACATGATTGCCTCACACTGGTAGCTTCCTCTGTGCAGGCCATGGTTTACAGTAGCTCTGGTTACTGTATCGAAACCGCCTTTGTCAAGTTCATCATGGCTGTCTTTTGTTGCATTGGAAGCTGTATTTGCAGCATTGTAGACTCCCTCAGACGCCCAGTACTGTGCCCATGTCAGACCTGCATAGACATATTTATAGCCTGTTTCTGCTGTTGCAGCGAATTCATCTTCTGCTGCTGTCTGGTCGTCAACAAAAGGTGTTTCCTCATCGCCTGCAAAAGCATCAGCAGTGTCATCTGCTGCATCAAACTCATTTGCCTGTGCTTCAGTCTCCACAGCAACATCAGATGTAAAATCCGCAGCCATAACCGGTAATCCTGAAACCATCATTGCTGCACTTAAAATTGCAGGAGCTGCCATTTTGATTAAATTTCCCTTGCGCATACCTTTAAATCCTCCTGAATATGATTTGATAAATAGTTACTGTTCACAGTAACGATAAATATATTTCCAAACTGTCCGGAAAACTGAAAGTTTTGACAGTTCAGAGATCTTTATATAAGATAAGCCTATTCACTGATGGAATAAGTATCTTTCAGTAATTGAAATCTTTCTTTCATGCCTTCCGTCATCCAGACATGATCAGAATCATCTACGAACAGTCCGTCTGCATTGTATTTCTTTAAAAGTTCCTCTGCTTTCTCTTTTCCCAGTACAAAGCAGGCAGTGGAAAGTCCGTCCGCATTCAGACCATCATCACACACAACCGTCACAGATGTAAGACCACTTCTTGCAGGATATCCTGTAGCAGAATCCAGTATATGATGATATCGGACACCATCTTCTATAAAATATTTTTCGTAATCTCCGGAAGTAGATAAAAATTCAGTACCATTCAGAGTAACTACTCCAAGGTAATCACCTTCTGTATCCCGCGGATCAGTGACAGCTACCTGCCAGGCTGAGCCGTCGGGTTTGCTTCCATAGCTCATAACACTGCTACCGCCAAGATTCAGAATCATGCCTGATACATTCTTATCTGCATCAAGAATCTTCTTTGCTGCATCGCAGCCGATTCCCTTACCTGCCGCACCCAGATCCAAGGTTACTCCTTCCGGCATGGTAACTTTATTTCCATCCAGAGTCACCTTGTCATATCCTACATTTTCAAGCAGGGAATTTAATTTATCATCTGAAGGAATGTGCGGATTCTCTCCGTCAATATCCCACAGGCGGATCACTCTTCCCATAGTAGGATCCATGGCTCCATCAGAATCCTTCGACAAATCCAGTACCTGTTTTAAACAGGTGGCAGTTTCATCAGATACCGTTGTTGTATTTCCGGCATTTTGATTGATCTGATATATCTGAGAACTTTCTTTTGTCCAAGAGATCCAGTTCTCTTCCACATCTTTTAATGCAGAGATTACGTCTGCTGTGATATCCTCACCTGTTGTGTAAAGAGTCTCTGATACTACAGTGTCCATAGCAAAGTCTGTTTTGGTGTAAGTGTTTATTTCAGAGTTTCCCCATGCAGTCCGGGATGTGCATAAAAGAGATGCCGTAATGAAAAGTCCCAGCACAAAAGAGCGTCTGTTTGTCATATATTTCTGATTCCTTATCCTCTTATTGTTGTTGTTAACTAACTCTATAGACTATATCATTGTACGGATAGTATGTCTACCAATATAGTTAGTTCTTACTAATCAAATTTTCTCAATAAGTTAGTAATTGCTAATTTTTATCAATAACAGTGCCTGTGTGAATATTTTTTCTTGGGCAGACTGCAGTGCAGGCGTGACAGCAGATGCATTCCCCTGAATGTGCAGTATCGCCGTCAATATCCAGATGTGCCGGACATCTCTTCTTACAGAGAGTGCACTTCTGCGCGCAGTTTGGACGATTACGTTTGAAAAGTGCTCCCGGGATGATCGGCATGATTGCAAATACCGCTCCCATGGGACAAAGAAACTGGCAGAAGAAACGCTCCTGTGTACACATTCCGACCATGATCAGGATCAGCAGAACTGTTCCTGCAATATATGTAGATTTTGGCAGTCTGCCTGTTGTAAGCATGGAGAATACATCCCATGGACTCATTCCCTGTAATTTAGAATAGAATCCTGTTATGCAGGAGAGAAGCAGGAATGTAAGAAGCACATATTTTACTTTCTGTAATCTGTGCACCCATTCCTCCGGATATCCATGTTTTTTCTTTTTTCCAAAGCATTTCGCACGAATAAATGCGGTAAGCTCATACAGAGCATCTCCCAGCGAGCCAAACGCACAGGCATAACCGCAAAAATGACGTCCGAACAGAATGGTAATGATCAACAGCAATGCCGTGATATCCAGAAAGGAGTTCCAGGTTACGCTCTGCTGTCCTCCGATTGCAAGAAAGATAGATTTTACTCCTGCAAATGCAGTAGAAAAAAGAGATGGCGCTGCTATAAAAAATATAAGCTGTATGGCGGCACGGATCAGCCGTACCTTTCGTTGTTTCTTTTTCATGCGTTTTCCGCCTTTGATAATGCGTCATTTACTGCTTCTAAGATACCGGTAGAACTGAAAGTTGCTCCGGAAATGGTGTCAACATCTGTGCTCTGCTCGCTGATGATGCTGTTTATGACATTCTCACCCTGTGACAGATAAGCACTGTCTTCACCCGGTGCACTGACTACACTGACTGCTGTAATGGTATCGTCTTCCAGAGTTACCTGAACAGTGATCGTTCCACCGTATCCTGTTCCTGAACCTTCGAAGGTGCCATTCTTATATACATTGTCAGAGTCATCGGCTTCTTCAGAATCTGCCTGGTCTGTATTTTCCTTATTATCTGTAGAATCCTTTTCGGATTTATTATCAGCTTCTGAAGAGGCATCAGAAGAAGTTTTACTTTCTGCTGCTGTTTTCTGTTCTTCATAAGTTTCCTGTAATGCTGTAAGAATCTGGTCCTGCTGATTCTCCAGACTCTCTACTTTTGCAGTCAGGTCTGCAATATCCTGAGTCTGTTCTTTATCCTTTACTGTTCCATTATAGAAAAATACCGCCATGATGATCAGCAAAAGAGCAATCAGACGCAGATAAAAATTTTGATTATTCACGTTGTTTCCTCTCTTTCATTTTATTTTTGCCGGATATGATATTTGTTTTTGAGCGAAGCAAAACTTAATCACAACTAACTTTGGAAGTATATCATTTTCGTATCCAAAAATCTATATATAATGGCTTTTGCTAATGTTGTTTTTTTCTCATTAAGATGACCCCGGAGTAAAATCCGAGGTCATTTATTGTGTGAATCATTGATCTGTTATCATTTATTTTACTTTTACTGTAAATACTTTTTTAACTCCGTTGCAGGTTACTGTAATTTTAGCAGTACCCTTTTTCTTTCCTTTTACAACGCCTTTGGAGCTTACTGTTGCAATCTTGGTGTTGCTGGATTTGTAAGTAATCTTTCCGGATGGGGTTGCCTTTGCGGAAATTTTTGTTGTTTTTCCTGCTTTTACAGTCGCTGAAGTTTTTGTAAGTTTCAGTGATGGATTCTTAACTGTTATCTTGCAGGTTACTTTGTATTCTCCGCAGGATGCTGTGATCACTGCTGTTCCTTTTGCTTTAGCAGTTACAACACCGTTGCTGTTTACTGTAGCCACTTTTGTGTTACTAGATTCCCATGTAATTTTATCGGTAAGGTTTGTTGTAACTTTGAGAGTGGTTTTTGTGCTGCCTTTTGTATATAGAGTCTTGGAAGAAGTATTTAATTCAAATGTATTTTCTACTTCTTTGTAAGTAAAAGTAAGATTATTCTTATATCCCACAGCAGTTATTTCAAATACAGTTGTGTCTGTTACCTGAAGATCTGTGAGGTCTAAAGTTCCATCTTCTTTTACAATGATTTTGCTTCCTTTTCCTGTTGCGGCATATTCTGTATCATCAACTTTTACTTTGCTGATGCTCTTAATGTATGCAGAGAATTCTTCTGCAGTAATGCCTTCTGCTGCAACCAGCTTTGTCTCGTTACTGTCATAGGAAGCCGGCATTTTGTCTGTATTTACTGTAAATTCAGTGACAATAGCTGCGTAGTTTCCGCTGGCATCTGCAATTTCAACCTTGTGTGTTCCCAGTGCAAGAGTTCCAACAGCAAGTTTTCCGTCTGTGCAGGAAACCGCAGTTCCGTCTACGGCATACTGTGCCTTGAAATCAGCAGGCAGTGTCTGGTCAAAGGTAACTGCTGCAGATGTGTCTGTATTCATAATATCTGCTACTGTTGCCTTGATTCCTGTAGTTGTCTGTACCTTTACATCCGGAACATCAAAGGTGATCATTCCCTTATCTGTGTAATAAGTAACGCTGTCAATGGTTTTTCCCATGATTGATTTATAATGTGCAGAAGAAACAGGGCATCCGTGAACTTCTGTTGTATATCCGGTTCCCCAGGCAAGCTTGCTTCCGTGCCAGATATTCTCCAGATGACGCAGGCCATAGTTAGTTCCGTCTGTAGTATTTACAGTTACGCCATAAATCTTATCTGTGGTTGTATCGAACAGTGATGAAAAAGTTTCCTTGTCCAGATCCAGTTCATAATCACCGTATTTTGTTTCTGTTTTTAATGTAGCATCAATTGCAACTGTCTTTGTCTGAGCGCCTTTCATTGCTGAGAATGAATAGCTGCCATCTGCATTTACAGTAAGTTCTTTGTAATAAGACGGTGTTTCGCTTAAAATGTAATAAGAATAAGAGGCATTTTCAATCAGGGAATCTTTTCCTGTATAGGTATTGCTGCTTGTCTGTCCTCTGTTTGTCACAGTAATTGTAACAGAGTCAGAATCTGTTACCTGTTTCTGGTCTTTCAGGAGGGAAAGATCACTGACTTTTACAGGGAATGTAACACCTGTTACATCGGTTCCGTTGGGGTCTACATGATAAGCGGAATTTCCGTTCATCATTCCGGAAGTTCTTGATTTATTAAGGGTTGCAGATGTAAAGGCATCCACTTTTACATCATTGTTTTTCAGTTCTGCCTTATAGAAATCATCATATGGGATGTTCATAAGAACATAGGCTTCGCCCTGCTGTGCTTCTGCAGCAAAAGCATCCTGGACATCTTCGGTGGTAAATTCTTCCTGCGCATCCTCGGCGGCAAACTCTTCGGAAACAGAGAAATCTGTGCTGTCTGCAAGTACCTCACTGTCTGTAAAATCAGATGCCAGAACTGCATATGGCATGCTGGTCATTGCTACTGCTGCACTCATTACAACAGGTGCTATCTTTTTCATAAGATTTTTGTTTGTCATGGTTTTCTCCTCTTCTAAAATTTTTCTTTTTGCGGAATCACTCTTACCAGAGGGTTAATCAACTTATTAACCAAAGGGATTTTACTTTTACCAAAAGGGAGTGACTTCTGTCAAAGATATTCATATAGAATTGCTATAGGTATGCTGTCAGCAGTAATTATATAGATTAGTCACCACTAACTTATGATATAGTAACATGTCTGTCTTAAAAAATCCACACTTTTTCACCAGGGATATTCGTCATTTTTTCTCAATAAATGTTTTCAGTAACAATCGGTATTAGTTATATCTAACTTGTGGTTGCGGGAATATTTTTTCTATGTTAAAATGTCTGAAGAATTCTGAGAATTCCATTTTGGATTTTTTTGAGAGGAGAAAATAGATTTATGAAGCAAAAAACAGCCTGCCTTGGGCTTTTTTCAGCTGTGGCGATCATTCTGGGATATGTGGAATCACTGATTCCGGTTTTTGCGGGGATTCCGGGGATTAAACTTGGACTTGCCAATCTGGGAGTACTTTTTATTTTGAAGAAATATTCATTTAGGGAGGCTGCTCTGGTTTCTGTTGTCCGCATTCTGGTGATCGGATTTATGTTCGGAAATCTGTTCAGTATCCTGTACAGTCTGGCAGGCGCTGCGCTTAGTATGACAGTTATGACACTTATGCTGAAAAACACCTCCTTCAGTCTGATCGGTGTCAGCGTTGGAGGAGGTGTTTCTCATAATATCGGTCAGCTGATCATTGCCATGCTGATCGTAAATAATGCAAGTGTATTCGTATATACACCGGCACTGTTAGTGGCAGGTGTGGCTGCCGGTGTAGTGATTGGTGGACTTACAAATGAAATTGTAAAAAGAGTTCATATATAGTTGTATATTTTAACCAAATCAAACAAGTTTCTCCTGATTTGTTATCTGCCAGTCTTAGGTTTTGAACAGGCCCATAAAGCAGGATCAGCGGGGTCTTCGAGAAGAGTTACATCCTTGCCAAGCTTCATCTCATCTTCCATTGCTTCTGCCGTATTCTGAATCGCTTTGCCATGCCCGGTGAGTGCTGCAAAGGGTGCAAACTGGGCTGCCCGGTCATGCAGGGGCATTCTCACATGAGAGGATGATTCAGGATGAGGAAGATTGATAATGTCATCATATTTACGAGAGGAATGATTTGTCATATGGCTGTCAGGGACATATTTATTTTTAAAATCATGGTATTGCTTCTGGGAATCATTTATTGGTTTACTCAAGCTTTGTGACCTCCGATCCTTTGATTTCTGTCGACAGATGTTGCACCCTCTTCAAAATTTGTACCCTTTAATATGGCATTTTTTCCATACTTTTTCTTAATTTCCAGCATTGCATGCTGAAGTTTCTTTTCTTTCTGAAGCTTTGCTTCTTTTTCCTGCTTTTCTTTTTCAATAGCTGCATAATCAGTAAACAAATTTAGCTGCTCGTATGTTTCTTTAGGAACAACATCCTGCTCTTTTTTTACATGATTGGCAGTCAGTGTGATACGGCGGATTAACAACTCCGGATTCATAATGCAGTCATAAAGATTCAATGTACTGTCAATGATTTCGTAAGTTGAGGCGGTAAAACCAGATAGATTCTGAGTTCCGTGAGCATGTTTTGGAATACTTCTTCCGTAGCGGTCAATCGTAATCTCACCTTTGTAGTTCCTGCTGATTGCCGGGTTGGAAAGATTTTCTATATCATATCCTACGGTCAGAACTAACTGATCTGTCACCAGTCCTTTATCTACCAGATCAAGTGCCATCATCTCAGCCATTTCCCGGATGACAATTCTTGCTTTCTCGAATTTATAAGGACATTGAAGTACCTGCCCGGAACAGATACTGTTGTTTTCTGGCTTATAGGATTTGATTTCTGCAATAGTGCAGGGTTCCCAGCCCCAGGCATGGTCAATTAATAATTCTGCATTAATGCCAAAAAGCTTATAGAGTAATTCTTCATTATGATAATCATTTGGCTGCCCAATGGAACATCTGGCCACATCACCCATTGTCTTCATTCCGTTTTCTGCGAGTTTTCTGGCGTATCCACGTCCAACTCTCCAGAAATCAGTAATAGGCTCGTGATCCCATAATAATTGGCGATACTCCATTTCATCCAGCTGTGCAATACGGACTCCGTTCTCATCGGGTTCTACGTGTTTTGCCACAATATCCATGGCTATTTTACAGAGATATAAATTCGTACCGATTCCCGCGGCAGCAGTAAGTCCATGAGTATTCTGGATATCCTGAATGATCTTCTGGGTAAGCTTGCGTGCAGACATCTGATATATTTTCATATAATGTGTGATGTCTATAAAAATCTCATCAATAGAATATACGTGCATATCTTCCGGTGCAAAATATTTCAGATATGTCTGATATATTTTTGTACTGATTTCGATATATCTGGCCATTCTTGGCGGCGCTATATGATATGCCGCTTTCAGAGATGGATTACTTTTTAACTCAGTATCGTCGCATGATTCACCTGTAAATCTGTGCCCGGGTGCTGATCTCAGACGTTCCTGATTTACTTTTCGGACTTTCTGTATAACTTCAAAAAGCCTTGCTCTTCCCGGAATCCCATAAGCTTTCAGGGACGGGGAAACTGCAAGGCATATTGTTTTTTCTGTACGGCTGGCATCTGCAACGACCAGATTCGTGGTCATAGGATCCAGCCCCATATCTTTGCATTCTACTGACGCATAAAAGGATTTCAGATCTATCGCGACATAAATATGAGATTCCATTTATTTATCCTCATTATAGATTAAAACATATTCTGAAAATATCTGCTTATTCTTTAACAACTATATTATCACAAGTATAAAAATATTTATATATCTAAAAATATCCAATATCTGTTTTAATCTTCGTTACTGTTCACTCCGTGCCCAGTAACACGCTTCGCGATGCACAGAATTTATGCTATTCGCATAAATTCGCGCGGTATGTCTCGGGATTTTGGCATTCTCATGCCAAAACACCTCGCGGGATAGTGGCGTGTGAACAGTAACTAATCTTCTTCTATATGATCGCGTCCCTGATTAATAATTGTTCGTACGTGGTCATCTGCCAGGGAATAAAAAATAGATTTGCCTTCTCTGCGGTTTTTTACCAGTTTGTTCTGTTTCAGAATACGAAGCTGATGAGAAATTGCGGACTGAGTCATATTCAGTACTTTAGCAAGATCGCATACACATACTTCAGCTTCAAATAATACAAACAGAATACGGATTCTGGTGGAATCTCCAAAAACTTTGAATAATTCAGCCAGATCGTAAAGTTCGGTTTCTTCCGGTAATGTTTCGTTTACAATTTTTAACAGGTCTTCATGAACCTCACATCCTTCGCAAATTTCATCTTTACGTTCTTCCATTCTTTCACCTGTTCCTTCCTTTATATTATTACAAATGGTTACCGCCCACATTTCAGACAGTAACCATATAGTTGCTTATAAATTTTTGTAACTGTTCAGTATTTTTATGGTTAGCCAGCTGAATAGTTATAATTTTTTCACAAACAATGATCGGATTGCATTTAATACAGCAATGATCATAACACCTACATCTGCAAAGATTGCCATCCACATATTTGCGATACCTAATGCGCCAAGAATCAGGCAGAGAACCTTGATTCCGATGGCAAAATAGATATTCTCGTATACGATACGGATACATTTTCTTGCAATTTTGATAGCCTTTGAAATCTTAAGCGGATCGTCATCCATCAGAACGATGTCGGCAGCTTCAATTGCTGCATCAGATCCAAGCGCCCCCATGGCAATACCGATATCTGCTCTGGATAATACAGGAGCATCATTGATACCGTCACCTACAAATGCGAGTTTCTCTTTCTCTGTTTTCTTTGAGAGAAGTTCTTCTACTTTAGATACCTTGTCCGCCGGGAGAAGTTCGCTGTATACTTCCTGTATTCCAAGATCAGCGGCAACCTGATCTGCAACACGTTTGGAGTCACCTGTAAGCATAACTGTTTTTGTAATACCGGCTTTCTTAAGTTCTGCGATAGCTTCTTTTGCATGAGGTTTTACGATATCGGAAATCAGGATATGTCCTGCATATTTTCCATCAACAGCCATGTGTACAACCGTTCCCACATGGTGGCATTCCTGATAGGAAATACCAAGTCTCTTCATTAATTTTGCATTTCCGGCAGCAATGGAAACACCGTCAACCTTTGCAATCACACCGTTACCACTGATTTCTTCAATATCTGTAACACGATTTCTATCAATTGGTTTTCCATAAGCTTTCTGAAGACTCTTACTGATCGGATGGGAAGAAGAGCATTCTGCAAGTGCTGCATATTCTATCAGTTTTTCATCTGCCATCTCATTATGATGGATGCCGCTTACTTCAAACACACCCTGTGTCATGGTTCCTGTTTTATCAAATACAACATATTTTGTCTGAGCCAGTGTCTCTAAATAATTGGAACCTTTAACCAGAACACCCTGATTGCTGGCACCACCGATTCCTGCGAAGAAGCTTAACGGGATACTGATAACAAGTGCACATGGACAGCTGATTACAAGGAAAGTAAGTGCTCTGTAGATCCAGTCCCCCCACATTGCAGGTTTTCCCATAATCAGCAATACAATTGGAGGAATAATCGCAAGTGCAAGTGCTCCGTAACATACAGCCGGTGTATAGTACTTGGCAAATTTAGAAATAAAATTCTCGGATTTTGATTTTCTGGAGCTTGAATTCTCTACGAGTTCCAGGATCTTGGATACAGTAGATTCACCAAATTCCTTTGTTGTGCGGATTTTTAAAAGACCAGTCATATTGATACATCCACTGATTACTTCATCTCCCACTTTTGCGTTGCGCGGGAGGCTCTCGCCTGTCAGTGCGCTGGTATTTAATGTAGAAGTGCCTTCTGTGATCACACCATCAATCGGTACTTTCTCACCTGGCTGTACAACGATGATCGTTCCAATCTCAACTTCATCCGGATCAACCTGTTCTAACTTACCATCCTGTTCTACGTTCGCATAATCAGGGCGGATATCCATCAGCTCACTGATATTTCTGCGGCTCTTTCCTACCGCATAGCCCTGGAAAAGCTCTCCAATCTGATAGAAAAGCATAACCGCGGTACCCTCTGTATAGTCACCCAGAAGAATAGCGCCTATGGTAGCTACAGCCATCAGAAAGTTCTCATCAAATACCTGTTTATTTCTGATACCTTTTAATGCTTTCTTCAGAATATCATGACCAATGATCAGATATGGAATCATGAAAAGCCCAAATCTCAGGTAAGTTCCAAATTTCTGATGTTCATCTATCGGAAGTTCTGAAAAAACGACCACTAGAATCAGTGATATGATGATTCTGACAAGCATTTTCTTTTGCTTCTTGTTCATATTCTATGTCCTCCCCGTTTTTGTGTTGTATCCATTATTTGTATCTATAGCAGTTCTGTAAAAGTTACGGTATTAATCCCGCGAAGCCGTCTTAAAAATTATGGTATAAATTCCTGGATATATGATAAAAGCGGGACTGTTGCATTAAACATTTCCGGCAAGCCATATGCCGTAAAAGTGATTCTTTATGCAACAGTCCCTGGAATCATTTGAAATTAAAGGAAAATCTCGCAGTCGTCTTCTACTTTCTTACAGTTCTTTAATACGTCCTTCATAACTACTTTCGGATCCTGTCCGTCTTCGAATTCAACGATCATCTTCAGCATCATGAAGTTAACAGTTGCATCCTTAACACCTGCTGTATTCTTAGCAGCTTCCTCCATTTTGTTTGCGCAGTTTGCACAGTCTACATCAATCTTATAAGTCTTTTTCATAATATACTTTCCTTTCTGGCTCATATTTTTTATATTAACATATGAGCACTTGTTCATTTGTTTGATTTTATTATAGCATGCTTTCCTGTTCTGTCAATAGTTTTCCACAGATTTCTTTACGGAAATACAAATTTATGTTATAATTCATCACAATAAAGCAAAAGGAGGATCCTGGTATGGCGATACATGAATCTGGAGAAGACTATCTTGAAGCGATCCTTATGATAAAGGAGAGAAACGGAAACGTCCGTTCTATTGATGTGGCACATGAACTTTCTTTTTCCAAACCAAGTGTCAGTGTTGCAATGAAGAATTTAAAAGCAAATAATTATATCACGGTTGATGAGAATGGATATATCAATCTCACTGAAACCGGACAGGAAATTGCAGACAAGATTTATGAAAGACACACATTTCTGACTAACTGGCTCACTTCAATCGGAGTCGATCCGGAAGTTGCTGCTGAGGACGCATGTAAGATGGAACATGCAATCAGCTCAGAGAGTTTTACAGCTATTAAGAAATTTATTGCAGATGTACAGTAATCAATGAATTTATATGAGTAACTGCTCCGTAGTTTATCAGGACTTGCTTGTACCCCTCCTGATACAAGCAAGTCCTACTTACTGCTTATTGCTCTTCGCAGCCTCCGCAGGGGACTTACTTGATTCGGTTAAAATGAAAAAGAACCATATTCCCGGTCTATCGTATAGATAGTTTCAATCTCACGATGATGCCGGTTAAATATGGTTCTTTTTATTTAAATTTCCTCTTCCTTTGGAAGAAGATTTCTCATACTTCTTAAACTGATTGTCAGTGTTGAAAGGTTATGAAGCAGTGCTGAGGTAGTCGGCATGATTACACCGGTCACTCCAAGTGCGATCAGACCACCATTGACACCAATGATCGTTCTGTAATTATTATGGATGCGTTTCATCAAAGCGGTGCTCAGTCTTTTTAATGTAACAATCTCATGAAGGTTATCCGCTGAAATTGTTACATCAGCAATCTCACGCGCGATAGCTGCACCATCACTGATAGCAATGCCTACGCTTGCAGAAGATAATGCCAAGGAATCATTAATTCCATCACCGATCATAATAACTTTATGGCCAAGTTTCTTCTCCTTTTCTACGAAGGAAGCCTTGTCTTCAGGGAGAACTTCAGAATAATATTCGTCTACTCCGACACGTTTTGCAATAGCTGCCGCTGTACGTTCACTGTCACCGGTCATCATAACAACTTTTGTGATTCCGGCTTCCTTTAACTCACGTACTGCATCTGCTGCCTCCTCACGAAGAGGATCTTCCACACAGATAACTGCCGCAAGCCTGCCTTCGATTGCAAGGTATAAATGAGAACATTCTAACGGAAGACGTTCAAATCTATCCTTCATTCCTTCCGGAATCACACACTTCTCATCTTCCATTACAAAATGCCAGCTTCCGATTACGGCTTTCTTGCCTTCAATAGTAGTAGAAATACCATGAGCTACAATATATTCTACTTTGGAGTGCATTTCCTCATGGACAAGATTTCTTTCTTTTGCGGCAGTTACTACGGCCCTTGCCATAGAGTGAGGGAAATGTTCTTCCATACATGCTGCAATACGCAGAAGTTCATCTGCACTCAGTTCATCATTGAAAGATACAACATCAGAAACTATCGGTTTTGCCTTGGTAAGCGTACCTGTCTTGTCAAATACGATTGTTGTGGCATCTGCCATTGCTTCCATGTATTTTCCACCTTTTACAGTGATACTGTGAGTACTTGCTTCTCTGATTGCTGACAATACTGAAATAGGCATGGCAAGTTTCAGTGCACAGGAAAAATCTACCATGAGCACTGCCAGAGTTTTGGTCATATTTCTGGTAATCAGATAAGTTGCAGCTGTGCCTGCGAGAGTGTATGGAACAAGTCTGTCTGCCAGATGTTCGGCATTACTCTCTACAGAAGATTTCAGTTTCTCAGAATCCTCGATCATACCGACGATTTTTTCATAACGGCTGGATCCTGCGGCTTCTTTTACCTGGACAGTAATCTCACCCTCTTCGAGAACAGTTCCGGCATAAGCAAAGCTTCCCTCTGCTTTACGGACTGGCTGTGATTCACCGGTAAGAGAAGTCTGGTTGACCATTGCCTCTCCGGCAACAACATTTCCGTCAAATGGAATCACATTTCCCATATGTACACGAACATGATCCCCCGCTTTAATGCTGGAAACAGGTACAAGAACTTCCTGACCTTCCGGATTTACAAGCCATACCTTTTCTGCATGAATAGACATACTTCTCGCAAGATCGTTTACAGATTTCTTATGTGTCCACTCTTCGAGAATCTCACCAATTCCAAGCAGGAACATCGTAGAACTTGCGGTATTGATATCACCACGAAGCATAGACACACCGATTGCAGTCGCATCCAGAACAGGAACTTCCAGTTTGCCTTTCATCAGAGTGCGTACTCCATGATAAATATATTTACAGGATTTAGCTGTAGTGATCACCATACGTACCGGGTATGGCAGAAACATTTTGTTTAATGCACGTAATACTACAGAATTAATCAGTTTTTCTTTGTATGTCTCATTTAATTCACGTCCGGAATTCTCCAGAACAGAATCTGACACCTGGGCTGTCTCATAAGAAAATCTGCTCAACAGATGGATCAGCTCTTCTCTGCTTCCGGAGTAATAAACAGTCACATCCTGTGTTCTTACATAAACGGAAGCTTTGCTGATATTTTTCTGTTCCTCCAGATAGTACTGCAGGATATCTGCCTGTCTGTAAGTCATGTGCTTCTGAGCAAGATGAATACGGATTCTCCCTTTGATTTCATGCTTAATAGCAAATTTCATTATTCTTCGCTGCCTTCTTCTTTTGTTTCTTCTGTCTCTTCTTTAAAATCTGTTGTATCTTCTATTGTTTCTTCAGCTGCATCTTCCACTACTTCCTCAGCTGCTTCTCTTTCTTCGTTGATCTGCTGTGCTTCAGCGTAAATGTCTTCAGCATTTTCCTGAATTGTGGAAGCTGTTTTCATAATGCAGGATTTTGCACGTAAAACGGCTGCTGTGCAGTTTGTATATAATTTCTTGGCATCTTTACTTGTAAGAACTTTAATACCTGCTGTTCCAAAAGCTACTCCTGCTGCGAAGATTCCTGTTTTTTTTGCGTCAAATTTAATCATTATTTTGTCCTCCTTTTCGACATCAGGTTATTTTATTTTATGTATTATACAACCAATGTTTTCATATTTCTACTATTTTTTTCTTGTTGAGAAACATTTTCATCTTATCACATAAAAAGGCAAAATTGATATAACAGACGTTTTATATAAATTGTACCTATACCAAAATGTTTTCAGAATTTCTATGCTCACACTACAAAATATAGTGTAATAAGAAAAAAGCCGAAAACTTCCTGTTCAGTAGTTTCCGGCGGATATTTTTATCTATCTTAATATTACTTGTTTTCAATGTTTAAAGTCACAGGAATTTACAAACATTCTTTCAATTTCCTGATTATCAATGTATCCGCAGGCTTTGAGCCCTGCCAGAACTACATTATTAAAATTGTCTCTTGATAATTTCTGGACGGTATTATCATCCAGTTCGATCGTGCAGACACTCTCGTCTTTACAATCCGGATTTCTTACGATCTTATACATATTTCTTCTGCTGATCGCACCGATTTCTTCTAAAAGATTTACCATGCGGTACACCGTAGCTGATCCAATGCCCGGATCCAGGCGGGATGCATTGTAATAAATTTCTTTACAGCAGGAACACTCATTCTCAAGAATGACTTCCAACAACATTCTTCTTTGTTTGGTAATCCTGCATCCTCGCTTTTTTAACTCCTGGATTACAACATCTTTCTGCATATGGGTTCTCTGGTAATTGGGTTCTTCACAATTTCTTTGTCTTTGTAATGCTGCTGCTCCCAAAATTACATCATCCTTCCGCTTAATTTATTCCTGTTAATCGTCTGTTTGTAACTGTTTAGTATCCTTGTGAGATAGTAGACTTCTAAATAATTACGGATGCTCTTTGATCAATGGCATCCCCTGCAATGACTGCAGTCACCACCACATGATGATTTACCGCTTTTTTTATCCTTTACGATTCCTCTTACAATGAGTCCGACGATCAAAACTAAAATTGCTCCTACAACAAAAGTTCCCATAACCGACACCTCCTGCCGACTTTTTGTGTTACTCCATATAGTATAATCTATTCTACTCAGTACAATATCTACTTCACATGATACATAGATAGGTATACTATTGCAACTGATTATTTTATCAGAGCCCACATCACTGAAGGACGCAGGCTCTGGTTTGCTTACTATTTATCTGGCCTTTGCCATACCTTTTACATTTACATTAAGGCTGCTGCTTTCCTTATAAGGTCTGAACAGAAGATATAAAAATCCGATGATAATTGCGAATGCAACCACTGTCCAGATACCGAAACCACCGCCTGTGACCAGTGTACCGATCTGGTAGATACACAGGGACACAAGATATGCAAGTCCACACTGATATCCGATTGCGAAGAAAAACCATTTTGTATTGTTCATTTCTCTCTTGATCGCACCCATAGCTGCGAAGCAAGGAGCACAAAGAAGGTTGAATACCAGGAAGCCGTAAGCTGCGATCGGTGTCATGGCTGTTGCCAGGTTACCCCAGATCTCAGCACCGTCTTCTGCAACTTCTGCGAATCCATAAAGCATACCGAATGTAGCTACTACGTTCTCTTTTGCGATCAGACCTGTAACTGCTGCAACTGCCATCTTCCATCCTTCGCCGGCTTTTGTCCAGCCAAGAGGTGCAAAGATCCATGCGATTGCTGTACCGATCTTAGAAAGGATACTCTCGTTAAGTTCTTCAACCATACCGAAGCTTCCGCCTTCCCATCCGAAGCTCATTAAGAACCACAGAATGATTGTTGAAAGAAGGATGATTGTTCCGGCTTTCTTAATGAAGGACCAGCCTCTTTCCCACATACTTCTTAAGATGTTGCTGACTGTTGGCCAGTGGTATGCAGGAAGCTCCATAACGAACGGAGCCGGATCACCGGCAAACATTTTTGTTTTCTTTAAGATGATACCGGAGCAGATAATTGCTACGATACCAACAAAATAAGAACTTGTTGCAACCCATCCGCTGTTTCCGAAGAACGCACCTGCGATCATGGCAATGATTGGAAGTTTAGCTCCGCAAGGAACGAATGTGGTTGTCATAATTGTCATTTTTCTGTCACGGTCATTCTCGATTGTACGGGAAGCCATAACACCGGGAACACCGCATCCGCTGCCGATAAGCATTGGAATGAAGGATTTACCTGAAAGACCGAATTTACGGAAAATTCTGTCCATGATAAATGCTACACGAGCCATGTAACCACAGGACTCAAGGAATGCAAGGAATGCAAACAGTACAAGCATCTGAGGTACGAAACCGAGAACTGCTCCGACACCGGCTACGATACCGTCAAGGATCAGTCCCTGTAACCATGCTGCACAGCCAATCGCATTCAGTCCGGATTCAATTGCCGGAGGAATGATCTCACCAAACAGAACATCGTTTGTCCAGTCAGTTACGAAAGCACCAACAGTAGTTACAGATACATAATATACAATAAACATTACAACTGCAAAGATCGGCAGTGCCAGCCATCTGTTGGTAACGATACGGTCAATCTTATCAGATGTGGAAAGCTTATCTTTTCTTGCCTTAGTCACACACTGACCAATGATAGAAGAAATATAAACATATCTCTCATTTGTGATAATACTTTCTGTATCGTCGTCAAACTCATTTTCCATTTCTTTGATCTCGGCAGATACATTTACGGATGTATTCATCTGCTCAATGATCTTGTCATCTCTTTCAAGAAGCTTGATCGCGAAGAATCTCTTCTGTTCTTCCGGTACTACACCGGTCAGTTTATTCTCAACTGCTCCGATAATCTCTTCTGCTTTATCACAGAATTCATGGACAGGTGTTACTTTCTTATGGCTCTGGGCAATGGAAACTGCCTTGTTTGCGGCTTCTGTGATCCCTGTTCCCTTCAGAGCGGAAATAGTAACAACTTCACAGCCAAGTTTCTTTTTCAGCTTATCAATATGTATTGTATCACCGTTTTTCTCAACGATATCCATCATGTTGACTGCCATGATGACCGGAATCCCAAGTTCCAGAATCTGTGTTGTAAGATACAGGTTACGTTCAATATTGGTACCATCAACGATATTGATGATCGCATCCGGTTTTTCCTGAAGAATGTAATTTCTTGCAACTACTTCTTCAAGTGTATATGGTGATAAAGAATAAATACCAGGTAAGTCAGTGAGGACAACATCTTTGTGTCCCTTCAGTTTACCTTCTTTTTTCTCGACAGTTACACCTGGCCAGTTACCTACAAACTGATTTGAGCCGGTCAGTGCATTGAATAATGTCGTTTTACCGCAGTTCGGATTACCTGCGAGTGCAATTTTTACTGACATAATCTCTCTCCTCTGATTTCTTGATCTCTATTATTTTGACCGCTTTATCCAATCTTTCTACTGTTGATATCACTCTCAACAATTATTAGTCATCGCTAATACTTAGCTTTTGTTAACTATTAGATTACACTAATTGTTAGAAAGACCTAACATAATGCCAAAAAAAATTATTCCACGACAATCATTTCGGCATCTGCTTTACGTAAGGATAATTCATATCCTCTTACAGTTACTTCTACAGGATCTCCCAGAGGTGCAACCTTTCTTACATAAATTTCCACGCCTTTAGTGATTCCCATATCCATGATCCTTCTCTTGACCGGACCTTCGCCGGTAAGTTTCTGAACCCGGACGGTCTCTCCAACACGTACTTCCTTTAATGTCTTCAAGCTTATTTCCCTTCTTTCCCTAGAATTTTAATGCTTTTTTACAGGAAGAATTATGGATCAGACCATAATCTTGCTTGCCATATCTTTTCCAATGGCAACCCTGGATTCTTTAACATTGACGATCAGGCTTCCGTTAATCTCAGAAACAACTGTGACAACTCCTCCTACTACAAATCCGAGCTCTTCAAGATGTCTCTTAACTTCTTCTTTGCCACCGATCCTTTTGATTGTAAAAGGTTCACCGGCATTTACCATTGATAACGGCATTTCTTCATCCCTTCCTTTGCATTTAATAAATGATAAACATTTTCTTTACCATGTGGTTAGTGTATTCTAATTTTGGTTAGATGTCAATAACTTTGTTGATATTTTTATTGAAAAAGTTTTTCATCTGTAAACATTAATAAAATTTTTCATTTATTCGTTGTTATATTACTGCAATCTGCATAATAATTAAACTTCATTCATGCATTCGATATGTAGTATTGATATCGCAAAGTAGTCAATGTTTCAGGTTTCTTAATTAATTTTACAATTCGTCGCTTAGCAGCAACGTGTTTCAAGAATACCATTCAGTGCATTTCCGCTGCTGGTATGGCAGCGAACGATATCTGTAGAAGAACCAACTTCATCCAGAGCACACTTTACCATTTTATGAGATACAGTATTTGTAAAAAGTACGAGCAGATCCGGACATCCTATTTTTTTACTGAGGTCTGCCTCCATCTGTGTGAATACTTTGCATTTGCATTTATAAGATTTACATATTTTCTTATACTGTGACACCATACGGTCATGTCCACCTACGATTACGATACTCATATATTGTCCTCCTGATTTTAGTATATTTTATGAGTGCTATATTATAGTTATGCTTTCTTATAGTGTTAGTAGTTATTTATCTCTAACTATAAGTTAGTATAAACTAACATGACGTTTTTGTCAATACATTGCAATAAAATATATGTATTTAAAATAAAGTATATTGAAATACTATGAAATATGCAGTTAAGAAGATAAAACCATCCGTTTTGCTATATGTTTCTACAACAAATAACTAATTTATTGCTCTTGGTAATTGAAGCAAGGGACTTACCTGGCTTCTAGTCAATCGGATATTCGCAATTCGCTTTCGCTACTTGCTCATAACCAAATAACTGCTTCGCAGTTTATCAGAAGGGGCTTGTACCCCTTCTGATACAAGCAAGTCCCCACCCACTGCTTATTGCTCTTCGCAATTGAAACAGGGGACTTACTTGATTTGGTTAAATTAATTATTCGTGTTTATCTGATCGATAAAATAAACAAAAAGACCACCATACTTCCCTGTATAATGGTCTCTTCAGCAATTACAAATTATATTTTAGGTGCTCATCTTAGAGCGTGTTTGAAAAAGGCTTTCTGCAAAATATTCTGCAAATTATGGAAGTGCAACGTGCTCTAAAATTCCTGTAAGATGAGCAATCGTTATTCCATAATTCGTCATTGGGACATATTGATTTCTGGCTTTATCAATACGGTACATTACATATTTTCGATTAAACATACAGGCACCACATTGGATGATCAGATCATATTTAGTAAGGTCATCAGGAAAATCTGTTCCGCTTACCAGACTTACATCCAGTTTCTCTCCAAAACGTTTTTTGAGCATTCGCGGAATCTTCACTCTTCCGATATCTTCCTTCAGAGGTGCATGGGTACAGCATTCTGCAATGAGAACATGTGAATTTTCATTAAGAGTATCAATTGCCTTTGCGCCTTCTATATAATATGGTAAATCTCCCTTGTATGCTGCAAAAAGAACTGAAAAAGAAGTCAGCATACTCTCCTTTGGTTTATTTTCATATACATAGGAAAATACCTGCGAGTCTGTAATGATTAATTTCGGAGGTACTGCGAGATTTTCCAAGGCTGACAGATACTGATCTGTTGTCACACTCATTACCAGACATTTTTTGTCCAATAGTTCTCTTAAAGTTTGCACCTGTGGTAATATCAGTCTCCCCTTTGGTGCCTGAATGTCCTGTGGCATCACAAGCAGAACCAGGTCACCGGTATCAACCAGATCACCGGTAATCATCCTGTTTCCATATCCTTCCGGAATACTTCGGGCAAGCAGTTCCTTCAAATTACGGATTCCCTCTCCTGTTTTAGCACTGATCAGACAGACTTCTTCCTTTGTGTTCCTTTGAATCAGGTGAGCAAGTTTTTCTTTTTCTTCCTGCGTGTACAGATCTGTTTTATTGAGAACGGGAACCACAGGCGTATTTTTCTCTTTAAAGTAACGATACCATTTTAATTCCTGCGACATTTCTTCTTCACAGAAGAGAATAATTGCCAGGTCCGTCTTCTGCGCTGCAAGTTCTGTTTTTTCGATACGTAAAGCTCCAAGCTCACCTTTATCATCAAATCCCGCCGTGTCGATCAGGACGCAGGGACCGAGAGGGTAAATTTCCATAGCCTTGTATACAGGATCCGTAGTAGTTCCCGCAACATCTGCTACAATAGATACTTTCTGTCCGGAAAACGCATTGATAAATGAAGATTTTCCGCTGTTCGTTTTTCCAAAGATTCCAATATGCAGACGATTTGCAGAAGGTGTTTCATTTAATGTAACAGCCATATTTTTTCCTTTCACAATATAATAAGTCACACGAATAAAATCATTCGCGTTTGCGACGTGGCTCTACACTGGATAACTGTTTCGCAGATGATTTCTGTCAGAATCTGAAATCACGCTGCCCATTTACGATATCTGCCAGGTGTTCTTCTGTAAGCCTCTTTACTTTTTCACTTGGAATATTTTCGAGTTCCTTCTGAATCAGTTCCATACCGACTTTCTTAGTTTCAGGACTTGCATAATCCTGTAAATATTCCATTAAAGTCATCAAGGCATTTGGATGACAGCAGTTTGAAATCTGTTTACTTTTGCACAATGACATAAAACGGTCACCGGTTCTTCCGGCTCTGTAACAGGCGGTACAAAAGCTTGGGATGTCTCCCATATTCATCAGCCAGTTTACGATCTCATCAAGCGTGCGCTGATCGCTGACATCAAACTGAGCAGATGTAACCTCATCTTCCGTTTCAGGCTTATCATATCCACCGACACTGGTTCTTGAAGCTCCACTAATCTGAGAAACACCCAAAGGAAGAACTTTCTCACGAACAGCCTGACTCTCTCTTGTTGAAATAATCATACCTGTATATGGAACAGAGATTCGGATCAGTGCACAGATTTTTGCAAAAATCTCGTCGCTGATACTGTTGTCAAATGCAGACGGATCAATGTCATCCGCATGTTTGATACGTGGCACACTAATCGTATGCGGTCCTACACCATGAACTGCTTCCAGATGTTCTGCATGCATCAGAAGTCCTGCAAATTCATATCTGTAAAGTTCCAGTCCGAATAATACACCTAAGCCGACATCGTCAATGCCACCTTCCATCGCGCGGTCCATTGCCTCTGTGTGATATGCATAGTTATGTTTCGGTCCTGTTGGATGAAGTTTTTCATAGCTTTCTTTATGATATGTTTCCTGGAAAAGAATGTAAGTACCGATTCCGGCTTCTTTTAATTTACGGTAATTTTCTACTGTTGTAGCCGCGATATTTACATTTACACGACGGATCGCACCATTTTTATGTTTGATACTATAGATCGTTTTGATACATTCCAGAATATATTCAATCGGGTTATTGAGCGGATCTTCACCCGCTTCAATAGCGAGTCGCTTATGTCCCATATCCTGCAATGCGGTAACTTCTTTTATAATTTCTTCCTGTGTTAATTTCTTACGGGCAATGTGCTGGTTTTTCTTATGATACGGGCAGTATACACAGCCATTTACACAATAGTTAGACAGATACAGAGGCGCAAACAAAACAATTCTGTTTCCGTAGAATTCTTTCTTGATTTCCGCTGCCAGATCATACATCTCCTGAATTTTCTCAGGAATTGGACAGGCAAGAAGAACAGACGCTTCTCTGTGCGTAAGACCTTTACATTCTTTTGCTTTCGCAAGAATCTGATCGATCAGTTCCACATTCTCCTTGTTTGCGTCAGCGTAGGCAAGGGTTTCCCGGATTTCCTCGTCGGAAATGAATTCTTCTGCTTTTAATGATTTTGGATTATACATAGGCTTTTTTCCTTTCTTTTCGGTCAGGAGCTTTCTTATCAACTGCTTTCCGATTAGTTTTTATTTTTCTATATTCAGTTTTATATTCCGCATACTGCGGATGCTTAAGTTATTCAGAAGTGACTCTTTTTGTAAAGCATTCTGGAACTTCAGAAAAATCAGCTTTACATTCAGACCTTATAATCGCCTCTGTCCGTCACTACTTCATAACCAATGCTCTTCATTCTTGCTGCCATACAGGCCTTACATTCTGCTGCTTCGTCACCGGTGCAGATTTTGTTATCATAAAGTTTGTATTTATCTCTGACATTAACCGGAGAAAGGTTAGGCATTACGACGTTTCCGCCTGCCAGAATTCCCTTTTCTCTTCCTTTAGGATCAATTGTTCCAAGTGCAGTTGTCGCTGGCAGAAGAACATGTGGGTGAATCAGTCTGATAATTGACAATAATCTCAATGTCAGATCCAGTGTCCCTGCAGGCTGATCTGCAAACGGAGTATCCTTATGGGGAATAAAAGGTCCGATGCCAACCATTTCAGGTTTCAATTCTTTAACAAACAGAAGATCCTGATAAAGGGTGTCTACCGTTTGTCCCGGTGATCCTACCATAAATCCGCAACCGGTCTGATAGCCGATTTTTTTCAGAACTTTCAGGCAGTTTTTCCTGTTGTTTAAAGACATCTGTTGTGGATGGAGTTTTCTGTAATGTTCTTCATCTGCAGTTTCGTGTCTTAACAGATATCTGTCAGCTCCGGCATTAAAATATGCCTGATAACTTTCTTCGCTCTTCTCACCAATGGATAAGGTTACTGCACAGTTCGGATATTTTGATTTAATTTCCTGAACGATCTGGCAGATTTTCACATCTGTATAATAAGGATCCTCTCCTCCCTGTAATACAAATGTACGAAATCCCAGGTTCCATCCGGTTTTACAACAGGATAGAATCTGTTCTGTTGTAAGGCGATATCTGTCGGCTTTTGCATTCGCACAGCGGATGCCACAATAATAACAGTTATTTTTACAATAATTAGTAAACTCAATCAGACCGCGAATGTATATTTTATTTCCATAGATCTGTGTCGCTGTCTGCTGTGCCTTTTTATGAAGTTCCTGTATCAGAAAGGAATCTTGTGTCTGTAAAATCGCGCCCAATTCTTCCCTTGAAATACTTTGCGTATTTTGGATACTCTCTAACATTTTTAAATCTGCTGACACTATGTAATCCCCCTCTTGTTATATGTTTTCTGCCTTTTTGAGCAAACTGTTTTTGCAGAAATCCCTGCAAGCCGCCCGATTTTTCCTGTCATTGCATTAATCATATCCTGGGGGGCATCCATCGCCACGCTGATAATATTAACACCACGCTGTCTGTATGGGATTCCCATTCTTCCTATGATATATTCACCATATTCGTGAAGAATCTGATTCAGCTCTTTCACAGAATCAGGCTCTTCAACTATAATTCCAATCACCGCAATTCTGCTCGCCATAGAAACACCTCATTTCAGAAATTTTCTCAGATAATTTTCAAAATTAATATGTACAGAAATTTACAACTCTCTGAATCTGATGACTGATCGGATAATAGTCGTATCCATAAACTCCAGTCATCCATCCTGCATACTGAGCCTCCGGATCATAGTAAAGGCCATTTATTTCTACCCAGCAATGGCGTGTAAACCCATCTGCCGCTCCATCTCTGCTTCCGGGTACTCTGCCGCAAACCATATATGGAGTATATCCTACCTCACGTGCGAGGGCTGCAAAAATACAGGAAAATCCATAACAATTGCCATAACCTGTACTAAACATTCGCAGTGCTTCACTACGTGCCCATCCACGCTGGTAAAGATTAGGATCCGGACCACCATAATAAAAGCCGCCATAAACAACGTATTTCCAACATGCATAAAGTTTCTGACTCTGGCTCATACTTGAGTTTGTAATTGATGCAACTATTTTCATGACACGCATTTTTAATAGCGCATTATAGTCTTTTCTTGCAGCACCGGAACTGGTGAAATAAAGTTGACCGTTTTGTCTGGATTTGTTTTGATACAATCTTCCTTTAGGGTCTGCATAATATAAATTGTTTTTATATATGAAGTATCCAATTGTGGCGCGGCCATGTTTTGTACTTATATGGTAACGATTAGATCCGGATTTTACGATTCTGTTTTCTTTCTTTTCAAATAAGCGTCCTTTTTCATCAAAAACATAGACTACATTATTGATTCGCTGACCACCACGAACGGCATTCCCATTGGCTCCGAAATAATATTTGTAACCATTATATCGTTTCCATGTGTTTTTTACCATTTTTCCCTTATAGTAGTAATATATTTTATTACCTTTTGTAACCAGTTCTCTTATTGGAACAGCTGATGGTGTTGGCGAAGGCTGCTCGGTAACCGGAACATCATTTTCTGTAGCCTGTACCTGAAATACAGGCACAGTTAAAATGCCCATCATTAATAAAACAAAAAAGATTTTTTTCAGTGTCTTCATAAACTTTCTCTCCCTCATCTATAAGTTTGTAAGATAATCAGCAAAATGTGCTTCTTTTTACTGCTTATACATGAATTGTATCAAAAATGTCAATTGATTTCTATATTTTTATTGATTTTTTACAAAAAAAGTTACTGTTCACACGACACTATCCCGCGAGGTGTTTTGGCATGAGAATGCCAAAATCCCGAGACATACCGCGCGAATTTATGCGAATAGCATAAATTCTGTGCATCGCGAAGCGTGTTACTGAGAACGGAGTGAACAGTAACCAAAAAAATACTGCTATCCGAAGTTATTACATTCAGATAACAGTATTTACAAAATCATATATTTGTTTCCCGCCAGAATATACGGATAAATAATCAGGCTAATTTCTTACCAGTAAGCATTTCGTAACTCTGAAGATATTTTTCAATCGTCTTATCTACGATATCCTGCGGAAGAGTCCAGTTATTGTCCGGATTCGCTTTCAGCCAGTCACGGGCAAACTGTTTGTCAAAGGACGGCTGTCCATGTCCTGGTTCATAGCCTTCTGCCGGCCAGAAACGAGAGCTGTCAGGTGTAAGCATCTCATCACCGATTACCATATTTCCCTCTTCATCCAGTCCAAACTCAAATTTGGTATCTGCGATGATAATTCCTTTGCTTAATGCATATTCTGCACATTTCTTGTAAAGTGCAATGGTATTATCACGAAGTTTTGCAGCTAATTCTTCTCCTCTTCCCGGGAAATATTTCTCAAGGTGAGCAATACTCTGCTCATAGGAAATATTTTCATCATGATCACCAATCTCTGCCTTTGTAGACGGAGTATAGATAGGCTCAGGAAGTTTGTCTGATTCTTTCAGGCCTTCCGGTAACTCAATACCACAGACTTTACCGGTTTTCTTGTAGCTTTCCCAGCCGCTTCCGGTAATGTAACCACGTACGATACATTCGATTGGCAGCATCTCAAGCTTACGGCACATCATACTATTTCCATCAAATTTCTCCTGCTGGAAGAATTCAGGCATATCTTTTACATCTACAGAAATCATATGGTTCGGCAGAATATCTTCTGTCATATCAAACCAGAATTTGGACATCTGAGTCAGTACAGTTCCTTTCTTTGTTACCTGGTTATTCAGGATAACATCAAAGCAGCTGATGCGGTCTGTTGCAACCATGATCAGGCTGTCACCGTTGTCATAAATCTCACGTACTTTACCTTCTTTGATTGGTTTCATTTCCTGCATTTTTTCGCACCTCAATATTCTTATGTACTTTTGTTCGGTTCGCACCGGAATTACTGTATTACCGTACCACCATCTCTGTAAGGTTGTCAATACGCTGAATTTTATTTAGGTACACTGATAAAATGTTGGGACTTGATTTAACCAAATCAAGTAAGTCCCCTGCTTCAATTGCAAATCTCCGATGGACTTAATTATTCATCACGAGCCCATCCATAAGAATATTTTACCGCCTTATTCCATCCTTTTATTTTCTGCTGTCTGGTTTCATCTGTGATAGATGGATAAAATTTCTGATCAATGGACCAGTTTTTACGCACTTCTTCCTTACTGCTCCAATAACCTACTGCCAGTCCGGCCAGATAAGCTGCTCCCATTGCAGTTGTTTCCACACAGCATGGGCGGTTGACTGGTGCATTGATAATATCGGCCTGTGTCTGCATCAGGAAATTGTTGGCACTGGCTCCGCCATCTACTTTCAAAGAAGCCAGATTGATACCTGAATCTGCTTTCATGGCATTTAATACATCATTTACCTGGTAGGCAATAGATTCCAGAGTTGCACGAATGATGTGATATTTATTTACACCGCGGGTAATTCCTACGATAGTTCCCCTTGCATACTGATCCCAGTGAGGTGCTCCCAGTCCGGTAAATGCCGGTACTACATAACAGCCATGCGTATCTGATACTTTATTTGCCATATATTCTGAATCTTCGGAAGAATCGATTACTTTTAATTCGTCACGCAACCATTGAATTGCAGCACCTGCAACAAAAATAGAACCTTCCAGGGCATAAGTGACTTTTCCATTCAGTCCCCAGGCAATTGTAGTTACAAGGCCATTTTCTGAAAATACTGGTTTGTCTCCTGTATTCATCAAAAGAAAACAACCGGTGCCATAAGTATTTTTTGCTTCACCCGCGCTAAAGCATGTCTGTCCAAATAAAGCTGCCTGCTGGTCACCTGCAGCCCCTGCGATTGGGATTGCCCCTCCAAAAACTGACGGATCTGATTTTCCATAAATGCAGCTGGACGGCATTGGTTTCGGAAGCATGGATTTAGGAATACAAAGTTCATCAAGGATCTCCTGATCCCATTGCAAAGTATTAATGTTAAACAGCATTGTTCTTGAGGCATTGGAATAATCAGTAACATGTACTTTTCCCTTTGTCAGTTTCCAAATCAGCCAGGTTTCTACTGTGCCGAATAAAAGCTCTCCCTTCTCTGCCTTCTCCCTGGCTCCATCCACATGGTCAAGAATCCATTTTATTTTGGTTGCTGAGAAATAAGCATCTATTACCAGCCCGGTTTTTTTACGGAATTTCTCAGTTAATCCTTTAGCTTTTAGTGAGTCACAGTATTCTGACGTTCTGCGGCACTGCCATACAATAGCATGATAGACAGGTACTCCGGTATTCTTATCCCATACGATTGCCGTCTCACGTTGATTAGTAATTCCGATGGCTGCAATCTGTGAGGCATCTGCTCCGATCTTAGTCATTGCCTCTACAGCAACACCAAGCATACTGGCCCATATTTCATCTGCGTCATGTTCTACCCAGCCTGGTTTTGGAAAATACTGTGTGAATTCTCTCTGGGCTACACTGCAGCGTTCTCCTTTTTCATTGAATAAAATGCAGCGGTTGCTGGTTGTTCCGGCATCCAGCGCCATAATATATTTTCCCATAAAACCCTCTCCTTTTTTCTTATCAGTCTATAAATAACCATACCACAAACAGAAGTCAGTTGCTATTATTTTTTGTTCATGTTATGATGCAGTCATAAAAAATTGAGAAAGATGGTAAAAATCTTGAAGAAAAAAGAAATCATTTTTATAAGTGCTATTCTTATTCTGGCACTTGCGTTGTGGGGTGGTATGTCTTTTGTAAATAAAGGCAGGCATGGATCTATTAAAATCACAGTAGATGGGCAGGAATACGGTACTTATTCTTTGTCAAAAGATCAGATTATTAAAATCAATGATACTAACGTATGCGAAATTAAAGATGGAAAGGCATACATGCTCTCGGCTGACTGTCCGGATCATTTATGTATGAAGCAGAAATCAATCGACGAAAAAGGAGGCACTATCGTATGCCTCCCTAATAAGGTTGTTATTGAAGGTAATAAAAACTCGGATTCAGGAGATACGAATCAACCATCTATTGATGCAGTAACCTAACCTGCTTTTTCTTCAGGTTGTCATAATTCATATCTTCTGACAAGTTATAGGTCTATTGCTTTTATATAAGCTTTTTAACCAAATCAAGTAAGTCCCCTGCTTCAATTGCGAAGAGCAATAAGCAGTGGGTGGGGACTTGCTTGTATCAGAAGGGGTACAAGCCCCTTCTGATATACTGCGAAGCAGTTATTTGGTTATGAGCAAGTAGCGAAAGCGGATTGCGAATATCCGATTGAATATGCTATATTTATATAATAATGCAAACAAGTCCGCCCTTACTGTCATTGACAATTTTCTGCATGGTATCCTGAAGTTTTACCTGGCTTTCTTCACTGATTGCTGTTATTTTGCTTCGGATACCATCCTGCACCAGCTGTTCAATGGATTTACCGAAAATATTTGTTTCCCAGATACTCTCTCCTCTCTGGCTTCCCTCATCAATATATTTTATCAGATCTTTTGCCTGCTGCTCTGTTCCTACGATCGGAGCAATTTCTGTTTCTATGTTTGCCCTGATCATATGAATGGACGGGCTCTTGGATTTTATTTTCACTCCATATTTATTTCCCTGTCTGATCACTTCCGGCTGCGCGATTTCAATTTCATCCAGATTTGGAACAACTACTCCGTACCCGGTTCCCCGTACGGATTCCAGTGCTGCCTGTACTTTCACATACTCTTCTTTCATATGTACCAGTTCCCGCATAGTATGGATTAATTCATATTCGCTTTCCATTTCAATTCCACTCATCTGACTGAGCATCTGGTAATAATATTCATCCTTGATTCGTATTCTGACTTTTACTGTTCCATCAGATAATCCCACATCTTCCAGAAGTGAATCCTGCACATATGGTCCTGATAATTGTATAAATTCCTTTGTGATATCACGAATATGCTGCATTTGCTTCATTTTCTCCCTGATCTGGGTAAGAAGCTGTTGTTTTAACTCGTGATCCATCGGGAGCATTTCTACCCATCGCGGGATGAAAAACTGAATCTGGCTAACTGGAAATTCATATAAAACTTTTTCCAAAATACGGGTGATATCCTCTTTTCTTAACTGATCGCAGTTTACTGTTAAAGCGGTGACCTGATGTTTTTGCTGAATTTCTTCTGCTGTCTTTAAAGCCTCATCTTTATACGGCATCTGCGAATTGACCAGGACAATAAATGGTTTCTGCTGTTTTTTTAGTTCTTGTATCGTCTTCTCTTCTGCTTCCACAAAATTTTCTCTTGGCAGTTCACCGAAACTTCCATCGGATGTAATTACGATTCCTATCGTGGAATGTTCTTCAATTACTTTCTGAGTTCCGATACGGGCCGCTTCCCGAAATGGAATTGCCTGTTCAAACCAGGGAGTTTTTACCATTCGCTCTTTGCCCTCTTCGGTATGTCCGGAGGCGTCTTTTACCAGAAATCCCACGCTGTCGATCAGGCGTATCTTTACTTTCTGGTCTTCTCCAAGAGTGATGGGAATTGCTTCTTTGGGAATAAATTTTGTTTCTACGGTAGTAATGATCTTTCCTGATCCGCTCAATGGAAGCTGATCCCTGATTTCTGCCTGACGACTCTCTGACATCTGCGGTAATGCCACGACTTCCATAAATCTGCGTATAAAAGTAGATTTTCCTGTACGGACAGGTCCTACGACCCCTATGTATATATCGCCCCCGGTGCGGGCCTGAATATCACGGTACACCTGAAAATTTTCCATAAAAATAGCCCCCTTGCATATTTACACATAACGTTCATGTATTGCTATAAAATATGCAGAAGGACTTCCTGTTATTCCTATAAAAACAGGCCTTGCATTGCCTGCAAAACAATGCAGGACCTGCTCTCTTAAATTGTTACTGATCATTCTGTGCCCGGTAATCTTAAATTTTAGTATATTCATACATACAGCCTGCTATACTAGCATAATACACTATGGCATCAGATATTAAGTCAAAATTTTTTCTATCAATAAGAATCATTGTGCAGCAGATGATGTTCTTTACCTTTAAGCAATCCGTTGTAGAGTTCGAGAACTAACGGATTCTCATCGGATTTCTTGATAATAGTAGTATTATCTGCATTATACAGCCCCTTAGCTCTTAAGAACTTCGTTCTGTCACCGGCTCTTGTCGGCTGTCCGCCACCCATGATACATCCACGACGACATGCCATAACTTCGATCAGATGATATTCTTTCTCTCCATTCTTAACCTGATCCATAACTTTTCTTGCATTTGCAAGTCCGCTGGCAACGCAGATATTGAGGTTCATACCCTCATATGGAACTGTAAATTCCTTGATGCCATCATCTCCACGAACGCCACATTCGGCGATTTCATGCATGGATTCTTTGCTGTGATCTGGTGTGAGTCGACGAAGTACTGCCTCTGTAACACCACCGGTAACGCCAAAGATAACACCACCGCCGGATCCGAATCCGAATGGCATATCACATGCTTCCGGATCGAGAGCTGCAAAATCAATACCGAAGTTATCGATCATACGAAGTAATTCTGTAGTTGTGATAACGATATCTGTATCCTGCTCGCCATCGGTAAAGCTGTTCGGACGGATTGCCTCTGCTTTCTTTGCTGTACATGGCATAATAGAAATCATAACGTTTTTTTTGCCTGCTGCATGTTCCGGTTCACGGAAATATTCTTTGATTACTGCAGAAAGCATTCCCTGTGGTGAACGGCATGTAGAAAGATTTGGAATGTAATCTTTGTACTGGTCTGTAATAAATTTTACCCATGCAGGACAGCAGGATGTAAGAAGAGGAAGTTTCTCGCCTTTCTTAATCCGGTCGAGGAATTCGGCACTTTCTTCCATGATAGTAAGGTCAGCACTGAAAGAAGTATCATAAACTTCATCAAATCCCATTCTGTGAAGCGCATTAACAATCTTACCCATTACACTCTTACCTTTGGTAAGTCCATAGTGGTCGCCTACCGCTACACGTACCGCCGGAGCAACCTGTGCAACTACACGGATATTTGGATCAGCAAGTGCCTCCCAGGCCTCATCCATATGCGTTTTAATGGAAATTGCACCAGTCGGGCAGAATACACGACACTGTCCACAGTTTACGCACTCTGTTTCTGCAATTTTCTTATTAAATGCAGGCATTACCATAGCTTCTGTTCCACGGAATGCGAAACCTAAAGCACCGATTCCCTGAAGCTCCTCGCAGGCACGCACACAGTCACCACAGAGAATACATTTGTTCGGATCACGTACCAGAGACGGAGAACTTGTATCCAGTTCATGATGTTCTCTGGTATTCTCAAAACGAATATTCTGTACACCCAGACGATGTGCCAGTTCCTGTAAAATACATTCACCGCTCTTAACACAGGTTGTACAATCGCGGCAGTGGGCTGCCAGAAGCAGTTCAACAATCAGTTTTCTGTATTTTTTGATACGTCCGGAATTCGTATAGATTACCATTCCGTCTCGTGGTTCTTCTGAACAGGATGCAAAAGTTTTGCCTCTGTCGTCTTCTACTGTACATAAACGGCAGGCACCGAAAGTGGATACCTCTGAGTGGTAGCACAGTGTCGGAATATTGATTCCTGCCTTGCGGATGACAGACAGGACATTTTTTTCATCGGTAAATTCTACCTTTCTACCGTCAATTATCATATGGCCCATAGTGTATCCTCCCTTCTATGCTTCCACGTATACAGCATCAAAGTTACAGTTATCTTTACATGCACCGCACTTGATACAGATATCGTTATTAATGTGATGTGGATGTTTGATCTTACCTGAAATAGCTCCCGCCGGGCAGTTCTTCGCGCATTTACCACAGCCGATACAGAATTCAGGATTAATGTGGAACTGACGAAGTGCTGTACATACTTTTGCACGGCATTTCTTATCAAGGATATGTTCCTCATATTCATCACGGAAACGTTTGAGAGTACTAATAACAGGAAGAGGCGCACTCTTGCCAAGGCCACACAGAGCCATATTCTGAACCATATTTGCAAGTTCTTCCAGTTCATCCAGATCAGACATCTCTCCTTTACCGGCAACAATTCTCTCAAGGATCTCAAGCATACGCTTGGTGCCTTCACGACATGGAACACATTTACCGCAGCTCTCACGCTGAGTAAAGTTCATAAAGAATCTGGCAACCTCTACCATACAGGTATTCTCGTCCATAACTACCAGACCACCGGAGCCCATGATTGCATCTAATTTCTTTACAGAATCAAAATCAAGAGGTGCATCTAGCTGATCAAGGATCAGGCACCCGCCGGACGGACCACCGATCTGAACACCCTTAAATGCCGCACCACTCTTTAATCCGCCGCCGATATCATAGATAATATGGCGAAGCGTAGTTCCCATTGGAACTTCGATCAGGCCTGTATTCTCGATAGAACCGGTCAGTGAGAATGTCTTGGTTCCCGGGCTTCCTTCTGTACCGATCGTACGGAACCAGTCGGCTCCCTCAAGAATGATCTTTGGTACATTAGCATAAGTTTCTACGTTATTAAGAACAGTAGGCTTGCCCCATAAACCTTTCTCTACTGTACGAGGTGGTTTTACACGTGGCATGCCTCTGTTTCCTTCGATGGATGCAGTAAGGGCAGATCCTTCACCACATACGAAAGCTCCGGCACCTCTGTTGATATGTAAATGGAAATTTACACCGGAATCTAAAATGTTATCACCTAACAGACCATATTTTTCGGCCTGTTCAATTGCCATTCTCAGTCTCTTTACAGAAAGCGGATATTCCGCACGAACATAAATATATCCATTCTCTGCGCCTACTGCATAAGCTGCAATCGTCATACCTTCAATCATCTTATATGGATCGCCTTCCATTACGGAACCATCCATAAATGCACCAGGGTCACCTTCATCACCATTACATACCACATAACGGGTCTTTTCTGCCTGACGGGCAACCTGGGACCATTTCTTACCAGCCGGGAATCCGGCACCACCACGGCCACGAAGACCTGACCTGGTAACTTCATCAATAACTTCCTGAGGAGACATGCTTCCTATTACTTTTGCAAGTGCCTGATAGCCACCGACAGCAATATATTCCTCGATAGATTCTGCATCGATCTTACCGCAATTCTCAAGAACGATACGGGTCTGCTGATTCAGGAAAGGAATATCATCCGGATGTGGACAGACAGTATCATGATCACGATAAAACAGTCTCTCTACCGGTTTGCCTTCCAGTACAGTCCTCTCTACGATTTCCTTACAGTCTTCAGGCTGTACATGAACGTACTGATAATCATAAGGTTCAATTCTCATTAAAGGTCCAAGTTCGCATAAGCCCTGGCATCCTGTTTTTATTACGCCTACATGTGGCACATCTTTCTGCATTTCTACAGTAACACCATCAATGTCTTCACAAAGCCTTGCCATTTCGTCATAAATTTTCTGAGCTCCGGATGCGATACATCCTGTACCAGAACAGACAAGAACTCGACAGGTGTAAGATTTGATCTGCTCATTTACCTCTGCCTGTTTATTTAACAGGTCTTCCCTGCTCTTAATACTCATACGCACTCACCTCTCAATTCATTCAAAAGTTCAACAGCTTTCTCAGGAGTCATCTTCGGGTGTACTTCATCATTAACAGTCAGTGTCGGTGCAAGTCCGCAGGCACCAAGACAGGATACAGTTTCTACCGTAAAAAGCATATCGTCTGTTGTATGTTTCTTGTGGCTCAGTCCCAGTTCTTTCATCAGGGCCTCTTTAACAGGCATAGACTTTCTTACGTGACAGGCTGTTCCATCACATACTTTAATGATATATTTTCCTTTCGGCTCAAAGGAAAAATTCTCATAGAATGTAGCGACACTGTAGGCCTTAGCCTCTTTTACTCCGATTTCGGCAGCTACATAAGTCAGCAGTTCTCCCGGCAGGTAACGGTATTCTGCCTGAATATCCTGCATGATCGGAATCAGCGATGCCGCTGTACGTCCGTAGTGCTCGATAATCTCATCCGCTTTTCTGTAATAAGACTGGTCTAACATTCGGTTCCCTCCTTAAAAATATGTTTTTTGATTTCCACGCAGCTTTAGTTATTTTCAACATATGTGCTGTTGATATTATACAATATATGGTTAATTTACACAACATCATTTTTGCAATTTTCTGAAATTTATTTATTATTATCTTCTATAGATTTATATTGTTTGTTAATGTTTGGAATTGAAAAGCAATTTCTTTAACAGGTGTGTTAAATAAAAAACATGACATTTTTACCATTATTTGATATATTTTTAGTGTAGAAAAAGCGCGGAAATAAATATAATAGGAGATTAACAAAATATGAGAACTCTTGACACACCCGTAAAACAGATCCGGCGTAAGATTTTTGCAGAAGTTGCAAAGCTTGGCTTTCAGTCTACAGATGCATCTCTGATCCACGATATTGAGGCAATTCCCTATAATATCGTACAAGAGCGTGCACAGTATCGTGAAAGTATTTACCGTGAACGTGCCGTAGCCAGCGAGCGTGTGCGACTGGCAATGGGACTTTCTTTACGTCCTGAAAACAAAGCTGTTCATCTGACTGCCGGAGTTGAGGCTTCTAACATCGATGAGAAATATTATGAACCGCCGCTTATGCAGGTGATTCCTTCTGCATGCTCAGCCTGTCCTTCTAATATGTACGAAGTCAGCAATATGTGCAGAGGATGTGTTGCTCATCCATGTATGCAGGTCTGTCCTAAGGGTGCGATTTCCATGGTAAATGGTAAGTCACATATCGATCAGTCGAAGTGCATTAAATGCGGAAAATGCAAGTCTGTCTGTCCATATGATGCCATTGCCCATAAAGAACGTCCATGCGAACGCGCCTGTGGTGTAAAAGCTATTGAAAGCGATGAACAGGGACGTGCACAGATTAACCAGAGCAAATGTGTTTCCTGTGGTATGTGTATGGTAAGCTGTCCTTTCGGAGCTATTTCTGATAAATCTCAGATTTTCCAGCTTGCGCATGCGCTTCGTGAGGGAAATGAAATTATTGCTGAAGTTGCACCTGCTTATATCAGTCAGTTTGGTGATGACGTGACACCTGGAAAGTTCCATGCAGCTTTAGCGGCACTTGGTTTTACCGATGTATATGAAGTGGCACTTGGTGCAGATATCGGTGCAATCAGCGAGGCGCATCATTATGCGAATGAAGTGGCTACCGGACATCTTCCGTTTTTACTTACTTCCTGCTGTCCTTCCTGGTCTATGCTTGCCAAGAAGCAGTTCCCTGCAATGATCGACAATATTTCCAGAGAGCTGACTCCGATGGTTGCAACTGCAAGAAGTGTCAAAAAAGAGCATCCGAATGCAAAAGTCGTATTCATCGGACCTTGCGCAGCCAAAAAATTGGAAGCAATGCGCACTTCTGTTCGAAGTGATGTTGATTTTGTTATTACGTTTGAAGAATTGTGGGGACTTTTTGATGCAAAAGAAATTAATCCGGCTGAAATAGAGCCATCTGCAAGTCTTCATAATGCTACTGCAGCCGGACGTGGATACGCAGTTGCCGGAGGTGTTGCCGGTGCAATCGAAGCATGTCTCAAGGAATACTATCCGGATGTACCGGTTCATATTGAACATGCAGAGAGTCTTGCAGAATGTAAAAAGATGTTGACACTCGCAAAGGTTGGCAAGTTAAATGGATGTATGATCGAAGGCATGGCCTGTCCGGGAGGATGCATGGGTGGTGCCGGAACAAATGCACCGTTTGCAAAAGCTTCCAAAGCATTAAAGAGCTATCTTGCTTCTTCCACCGAGAAACTTCCTGCAAAGGAACTGGAAGACCTTGAATTGAACTAAATTTCTCAATCTTATTTTGTTATTTAAACTGCATCAATAACTACTTCGCAGATTTGGTTGAACTTTTAGAAAAAAGGCGAAAACGCTGTCTCGGAAGTTCTTTCCATGGGACAGCGTTTTCACTTTTATACTTTTTGTATACTTTTTGAATTGTCAGGCAGATAAAATCATCCGCTTTTGTTATTTGGTCTGATTTGGTTAAATACTCATATGTTCATGTTCCTCGTGAAAATGTTTATATTTTTCAACGAACATTAAGAGAAAACTTATCGTAAGGAACACACAGGATACCCAGATCATTCTTGTTCCGAAATGGATAGAGAGATTTCCACCGATACCGGCTCCCAGTGCAAACATAAAGATGATTCCAAAATAATACATCGCCTGCTCCATCTGTTTCGGCTTCTTTTCACGGAAGTATCCGGATAAAGCCGCTGTACCACTGCGAAGGTTTCCAATGCACATAGTGCTTGCATAGGAATATCCGTTTACTTTTCGGAAGGACTGTACCTGCATCGCACAGGCAAAAGATGCCATTGCGTTTGCCAACATATTATATTCGGTAGGTATAAAGCCAACAATAAATAAAATCAGGATTTCTGCTGCAAGGATTCCCTGTCTCCAGTGAAGTTTCCTGGCATATTTAAATTTTCCCTGTATTTTCTCGGCAACCCATACACCCAAAGCAAAGAAAATGATAGGAAAGAAGTAACTCAATCCTGCCATCCACTGCCCTGCCATAAAATGCTGGCTCATAAGTACTACGTTTCCTGTCTGGGCATTACAGAATACCTCATCTCTGGCATTATAGGTATAAGCATCCTGAAATCCTCCTGACAAAGCCAGAAAGGCACTGTTTAAAAAAGCCTCCGACATCTGTATGTCGTGATGATTATGATCTTTCATGATTTACCCCGTTCAAGTTTATTTGCCACTGTTTCACAGCGACCTTTATTCTTTTACCGTTTATTTATGTTATACGTTTGTAGGTTAAATGTAAAAGATATAATTCGTATTGTCGTATATATGAATATTATATATTAAGCTTTGCTATACTCTGCGGAAAATTCAGTAACTAAAAAACATGTCCTATAAGCATTGACTTAAAAACCCAATATAAAACAGTCATATTTTATGAGAATTGTGGGAGCTGCTTTGCAGCGGAGCAATTCGTAGATATCAAGTCAGGGGCAAAAGACCTTTTGTCCCTAGCATCTTTTATTGTATAAAGCAACTTCCATACACTGTATATTACAGCATATGGAAGTTATCTGTAACTGTAAAATCATTGAATGTTTACAGCCGTTTTTGTTTCATTATAGTATCCGTCCGATTATTTATCTCCATGCTCTTTAAGGTAATCGGCTTTTCCCATTTCATAAAGGTTATTACCTTCTGAGTCAATAATAACTACAAGAGGCATATCCTCTACATATAATTTACGAAGTGCTTCTGCACCAAGATCTTCATATGCAATAAGCTCTGCTTTCTTGATACATTTAGCGAGAAGTGCACCTGCGCCGCCGATAGCTCCGAAGTACACGCCATCATATTTCTTCATAGCATCTACTACTTCTGGAAGGCGGGCACCTTTACCAATCATTCCTCTTGCTCCGACAGACATCATAGTTGGTGCATATGCATCCATACGTCCGCTGGTTGTAGGGCCTGCGGAACCGATAACTGCACCTGGTTTTGCAGGAGTCGGTCCTACATAATAGATGGTCGCATCTGTAGGATCAAATGGGATTTTTTCGCCTTTGGCAAGAGCTTCACACATTCTCTTATGTCCTGCATCACGTGATGTATAAATTGTTCCGGTTAATAATACCTGATCACCTGCGTGGAGAGTTTTTGCCAGCTCTCTTGTAAGTGGAAGTGTAATTTTCTTTCTTTCCATCTTAGATCACCTCCGTTTTATGACGGGTTACATGGCAGTTAATATTTACTGCGCATGGCATACCGGCAATATGAGTCGGCATTGTCTCAATATTCAGACCGATTGCTGTTGTCTTTCCGCCAAATCCCTGCGGTCCGATTCCGAGTTTGTTTACTTTTTCAAGCATCTCTTTCTCAAGATCTGCATAGAATGGATCCGGATTCTGAGAATCTAATGGTCTCATAAGAGCTTTCTTTGCGAGAAGTGCACATTTATCAAAAGTTCCGCCAATACCAACGCCAACTACCATTGGAGGACATGGGTTAGGACCTGCTGTCTCTACCACTTCGAGAATAAAGTCTTTGATACCCTGTAAACCTGCAGATGGTTTGAACATACGGATCTGGCTCATGTTTTCGCTTCCGAAACCTTTCGGACCAACTGTAATCTTTACCTGATCTCCAGGAACGATTTCTGTGTAAATCATAGCCGGTGTATTGTCACCTGTATTTCCACGGCGTACCGGATCTTTTACTACGGATTTTCTTAAATATCCCTTGTCGTATCCACGACGTACACCTTCATTAATGGCGTCTTCAAGGTTTCCACCAACGAAATGTACATCCTGTCCGATTTCAAGGAAGACACATGCCATTCCTGTATCCTGGCAGATCGGTACGTTTTCGTTATCGGCAATTTCAAAATTCTCAATAATATTATCAAGTACACCTTTGGCAATCTCTCCGTCTTCACATGCACGACAGGTTTTGATCGCGCATTTTACATCTTCCGGAAGATGCTCGTTGGCTTCGATACAGAGCTTTTCAATGACATCTGTAAGTCTGCTTACTTCTATCTCACGCATATGTATGAGCTCCTTTCTGATATGGTTAGCCTTTTTCAACAGATTCCGGGAAACTTCCCCGGAACCTATGTATAATATTATATTTTCTTACTGTAGATATCAACATTATCTTTAAAATTTTATCATTCCAGATTAATACAGAAGTATGAATCTTATGTCTTTAATCTACACTGTTCTTTCTAATACAGATTATCTCTCGTGGCGGGCATATTTCGGAAGCAGTAATGGAGATACTTTATCCGTATGTACGTCTGCCTCTTTCAGTTCTTCTGCATATTTGTAGATATGGTCAAGGTTCATTTCTCCAAGCTCTACGTTTTTGCATTTAGTTGCGGCTTTCTTACCTGCATTTCTTCCAAATACGATTACATCCAGAAGAGAGTTACCCATCAGTCTGTTTCTTCCGTGGATTCCGCCGGCTGCTTCTCCGGCAACTAAAAGGTTCGGGATTTCTTTTGTAAATCCGTCTCCGTCGATCTCAAGACCACCGTTCTGGTAATGAAGTGTCGGATAAATAACAATCGGAACTTTTCTCATATCAATGCCATAGTTCATGTACATACGGAACATTGCCGGAATTCTCTTTTCGATAGTTCCTTCCCCGCCAAGAATCTCAATCATCGGAGTATCAAGCCATACGCCTTTAAGTCCTCCGGGAACTTCTACTCCACGTCCCTCTTCACACTCGCGGATAACGCCGGAAGCATTTACGTCACGAGTTTCAAGCGGATGAATGTAAGCTTCTCCGTTTGCATTTACAAGCTGTGCTCCAACGGAACGAACTTTCTCTGTTACCAGAGCACCCATAATCTGTGATGGATAAATTGCTCCTGTTGGATGATACTGGATAGAATCCTGATAAAGAAGGGAAGCACCTGCTCTATATCCAAGTACAAGTCCATCTGCGGTTGCACCGTAGTGGTTGGATGTCGGGAATCCCTGATAATGCATTCTACCTGCACCACCTGTTGCGATTACAACGGTCTTTGCTCTTGCAACAGAATAGTCACCTGTTTCCATATTAAGAAGAACTGCACCGGCAACTTGTCCTTTTTCATCTTTCAAAAGTTCAACAGCGGAAGTAAATTCAACTACCGGAATACCGAGATTAATAACTTCATCTCTGATCGTACGCATAATCTCTGAACCGGAATAATCCTTAGCAGCATGCATTCTTTTTCTGGAAGTTCCGCCGCCATGTGTAGTAACCATGTTTCCTTCCGGATCTTTATCAAATTCCACACCAAGATCATTAAGCCACTGGATCGCATCCGGAGCTTCCATTACCAGTCTCTTTACCAGTTCTGGTTTTGCAGCGAAATGTCCGCCGCCAAAACAGTCCAGATAATGCTGTACAGGAGAATCATTCTCTTTATCAGCTGCCTGGATTCCACCTTCAGCCATCATTGTATTCGCATCACCGATACGAAGTTTAGTAACGATCATAACATCTGCGCCTGCATTGTGTGCCTCGATCGCACAGGAAGAACCTGCACCACCGCCACCGATGACAAGTACATCTACGTCATAATCAATTTTTGTAAGATCAATTTTTTCGTTCATCAGACGGCTTGTTGAATGAAGCATTTCTGCCAGTTCCAGAGGAGCTTTCTGTCCTTTGTTTGGTCCTACTTTGATTTCTGCAAACGCGTCCGGGTTATAGTCTGGATGGAATTTCTTAAGAAGGGCATCTTTTTCATCAGCCGTCAGACGTCTTGGCTCAGTTGCCATACGCTGTGCTCTTGTAGCCTCTACCTTTTTGATGGATTCCATCATATTTTCTGGATATGGTGCATACATGTTTTTACGCCCTCCTTATTTCTCAATCTCTCTGTTGTTGTAAAGTTCCTGCATTTCTGTGATTGGTTTCTGCATGATCTGTTCGATCAGGTCGTCATATTTACCTTCGTGAATCTCTTCTACACGTTTTTCCAGATGTTCACTCTTAGGTGCAATATATTTACCGGTGAGACGTCTTGCCAGAAGTCCTACCATTGGATGGGAAATACCAGCCGGGCATCTTACAGAACAGCATCCGCAGCTTACACAGTCAAAAGATTCCTCTGCACATTTCTCGAGTTCGCCTCTCTGTGCATATGCAATATACTGCATTACATTTAAGTCCTGAGTACATGCTTTTGTACAGGCATTACATCCGATACAGCTATAAATTTCCGGATATAATTCCATCATTACCTGCTGGTTTGGCTGAAGATCCTCTATATTATAGGTTCTCTTGTCTGTAGGGAAGAATGGGATGCTTGCTACATACATTCCCTCTTCTACCTTTGTCTGACAGGCAAGACAGGTTTTCAGTTCGTTCTGACCTTTGATTCTGTAGATGGTTGCACAGGCTCCGCAGAATCCGTGTCTGCATCCGCAGCCTCTCTTCAATGTATAACCGGCATATTCCATGGCAGTCATAATTGTAAGTTCTGCAGGTACACTGTATTTCTTACCGAAAAAATATACGTTTACCATATTGTTTTCCATTTGAGATTACCAGTCCTTTCTATATATCTATCTGTTATCCGCAGTGCGTCAGGCTCGAATCCACTTCGTTTCTTCTCGCTTGAGGGCATTCGGGAATTCATCAATACTCATTCGGCAATTCATCGATCTCATCGCATCTGAATACCGGGCCGTCTTTGCAGACGTATTTGGAGCCGATATTGCAGCGGCCGCATTTACCTATGCCGCATTTCATACGAAGCTCCAGAGTTGTATAAACCTGTTCTCTGGAGAAGCCCAGTTCTTCCAGTCCTGCAAGAACGAACTTGATCATGATGGGCGGTCCGCAGACAAGTGCTGTTTTGTTTGTATCGAATCCGATCTCTTTTAAATAGGAAGGAACGAATCCAACATGTCCGTCCCAGCCTTCCTGTTCGCGGTCGATTGTCAGATAAACATTGACTCCCTCTGTTTTCATCCAAACTTCCTGGATTTCCTTTAACTGTACCAGGTCATCTGCAGAACGGGAACCATAGAGGATATCTACTGTTCCGTAATCTGCACGGTTATCCAGTACATAGTTGATCACAGAACGAAGTGGTGCAAGTCCGATACCACCTGCGATAAACAGAAGATTTTTGCCTTTTAATTTATCTTCTACAGGAAAATGGTTTCCGTATGGTCCGCGGACTGTGATCTCATCTCCAACCTGAAGGCTGTGAAGATAATCAGTCAGGGAACCACACTTTTTGATACTGAATTCCTGATATTCTTTATTTGTAGGTGAAGAAGTAATGGAAAACATACCTTCACTGACACCTGGTGCGCAGACCATTGCACACTGTCCTGGCATATGTTCAAAAAGCTTTCCGCCTTCAGGAGCATTTACACGGAAGGTCTTAACGTCCGGTGTTTCCTGACGGATATCTGTGATCACACCAACCTTTGGGATCAGTGTGTCCAATGTATAGTTTTTATGGCAGGTACATTCGCTCATTATTTTTCACCTCCCTGATTTTCAAAAGCTTTGATGACTTTTACGATATTTAAAGATGACGGGCATTTCTCAACACAACGGCCACATCCTACACAGGAGAACATTCCGTTATTGTTTACAGGATAGTAAACAAGCTTATGCATGAATCTCTGACGGAAACGCTGCATCTGGCTGTTACGGTTATTACCGTGTGCCATCATGGTAAAGTCAGAGTACATACAGGAATCCCAACAACGATAACGCTGTACGCCATGGCCTGTGTTGTAGTCTTTGATATCGTAGCACTGGCAGGTCGGACATACAAATGTGCAGGTACCACATGCCAGACATGGTTTGTAAAGTTCTTCCCATACAGGAGAATTAAAACGGTCCATGTAATCTTCCTGTCCCCATCCTTCAAGAGAAAGATTAGAATATGGAAGTTTCTCTACGATCGCACGAATTGCAGTTTTCTCTGCTTCTACTTTCGTCTCGTCTGTATCTGTAAGAAGCTCTGCAACTGCTTTTGTAAGAGCTTCACCCTTCTCTGTCAGAGGTTTCCAGTAAAGTTCTCCTTCAATCATCCATGTTGCAACATCTGCTGCCGGATCAGCACAGTCAATGCCAAACACTTTACAGAAACAGCTCTCTTCCGGTTCATGACATGCAAGTGCAACGATTGTTCCATGCTCTCTTCTTGCTGCATAGAAAGTATCGACCGGATCACTTAAAAATACGTTGTCCAGAACCTTTACTCCCTGTACATCGCAGGCTTTCATACCGAATACAACGAAATCCTTTTCCTGTAATGCCTGTGGCTCGATGGAAATATTTTTTTCCTCTTTTTTACAGGTGTAAAGATTTTCACTCTGCGGAAAGAATGCATCTTTTGGTGATTTTACGGTTTTTAAAGTATCAAGACAAACTTCCGCATCTTCACTCCATGCCTTAAAGTTTACCTGGTCACTGACTTTAACCGGTAAATATAAATCCTGATCTGCGGCAATCTTATGGAATAATGCCTGCAGATTTTCTGCTGCTATTTTATACATACATTATCCCCTTTCTGCCACGATTCCTGGCTCAACATCTTCAAATGTAAAGTTTGTAAGAGGTCCTTTGGAAGTAGTATCCTCTCCGGCCTGATATTCTCCGTAGAACTCATCGATATCTTTGATAAATTTACGGTTAAACAGGTGAAGCGGGATTCCCTGTGGACAAACTCTGCTGCATTCACCGCAGTCTGTACATCTTCCTGCTACATGGAATGCACGGATGATATGGAACATTTTTTCTTCGAAAGAATCGACATTTGCTTTCTGTGCACTGTCAAATTTATTGCTGTCAAATACACATTTACGGCAGCTGCATGCAGGACAGACATTACGGCAGGCATTGCAGCGGATACATTTACTTAATTCATTCTGGAAGAAAGCAAACTTCTCTTCCGGGCTCATTGCCTCAATTTTCTCTACTTCTGCAAAGCGGTCTGCATCTTTTGTCTCTTTGGACTCTCCGATCAGCTCATCGTAGATCTTATGTTCTTTTCCTTTACATACATGACATCTTTCAAGCATAGCATCCTTGTATGCACAGGTTTTCTCACCATAAATTGTCTGAATGGTCAGTGTTTCTGCTTCATCCGTGATCTCTGCGCCGGAAATGCTCTCAATACCTTTGATTCCCTGTTTGCGGATCTTTTCGATATCCAGTTTTCCTTTACATCCAACACCAATGATATAAGCTTTCTCACGGTCTACACGATGCTCTTTGATCAGCTGGTTAAAGCTGTAGGTATCACATGGTTTCAAACAAACCAGTGTCTTACCTTCCAGTTTGGAAGCTTCGATCATATATTTGCTTAAGTTTGCACCGCAGAATCCGTTATATACAAAATCTTTCAAAGATTCTTCTGTTTCAAAGTAAGCCGGTTCCGGATTATAAGGCAGATCTCCGGCTTTCCATCCCAGAACTCTTGCAACTGTACCATCAGCAAGAAGTTCTTTTGCACGATTTATCAGCTCCTGCATCTTAAATCCTCCAATCTTACGTTCTTACCAAGGGAATGGATCTTCTCTACAAACTCATTCATAGTCTGGGAGAATTTCACACCTTCAGCAGCGGAAACCCATTCTACTCTTGTTCTTCCGTTTTCCACACCGATATAGTCCAGCATGGAGAAAAGAAGAGTCATACGTCTTCTTGCATAGTAGTTACCTGTACTGTAATGACAGTCTCCAGGATGACAGCCACACATGATCACACCGTCAGCACCTTTTTCAAAAGCGCGGAGGATGAACATTGGATTGACACGGCAGGAACATGGAACACGAATGATCTTTACATCAGCCGGATAAGAAAGACGGCTGCTTCCTGCAAGGTCTGCACCTGCATAACTGCACCAGTTACAACAGAATGCCACAATCTTAGGTCTGAATTCTTCGTTTGTTTCTATCGACATATTGCATCTACCTCCGCGATAATCTGTCTGTTGGAAAAGCCCTGCAGATCCATAGCACCGGACGGGCAGGCTACTGTACATGCACCACAGCCCTGGCAAAGTGCTGTATTTACAACGGCTACTCTTCTTGTTTCACGGATACCGTGGTCATTTACTTCTTTATCCTCATAGGAGATTGCTCCATACGGGCAGACATTTGCACATGTAGAGCATCCGTTACATAACAGTTCGTCGGATTTTGCTGTACATGGGTTGGTTGTCAGTTTATCTTTTGCAAGGAGACCGATGGCCTTAACTGCTGCAGCACCGGCCTGTGCAACTGTCTCCGGAATATCTTTCGGTCCCTGGCATACACCGGAAAGGAAGATACCTGCTGTAGGAGACTCTACAGGACGAAGCTTTGCATGGGCTTCTGTGAGGAAGTTATTGGTATCGATACTTGCTGTAAGCATGGTAGCAATCTTACGTACATCCGGATTTGGTTCAATGGCTGTTGCAAGGACGACCATATCTGCTTTCTTAAGGATCTGCTTATTATCGATCAGGTCAGATCCCTGTACAAGAAGACTTCCGTCCGGCTGAGGAATGACTTTTCCTACCTGGCCTTTGATGTAGTTTACACCGTACTGCTCTACAGCTCTTCTGTAGAACTCATCAAAGTTCTTACCTGGGGTACGCACATCAATATAGAAGACGGTTACATTTGTATCCGGATATTTATCACGAATTAACATTGCATGTTTTGCAGTATACATACAGCAGATTTTGGAACAGTATGGTTTTCCTCTGTCATCAGAGCAACGGCTTCCGACACACTGGATAAATACAAGTTCCTTCGGAGCTTTTCCATCGGAAAGACGCTCTAAGTGTCCCTTTGTAGGACCTGCTGCATTCATGATACGTTCCAGTTCCAGAGATGTAATGACATCTTTGCTCTGGCTGTATGCATATTCATCGTATTTGTCAAGTTTGATCGTATCGAAACCGGTGGCAACTACGATTGCACCATATTTCTGTGTTACGATCTCATCCTGCTGATCGTAATCAATGGCACCTGCCTGACATACTTTGGAACATACACCACATTTTCCGGTTTTAAACTTGATACAGTTCTCACGATCGATAACCGGAACATTCGGGATGGCCTGTGCAAAAGGAGTGTAGATAGCTGTTCTGTTATTTAATCCTCTGTTAAATTCATTCGGGATCTTTTTAGACGGACATTTCTCCTGACAGACACCGCAGCCTGTACACTTGTCCATATTTACACTTCTTGCTTTCTTTCTTATATCAACAGTGAAATCACCTACGAATCCACTGACATGTTCTACTTCACTATATGTATAGATATTGATCTTCTCATGAGCCGCAGCCTCTACCATCTTAGGTGTAAGGATACATGCGGAACAGTCAAGTGTCGGGAATGTTTTGTCAAGCTGTGACATTCTTCCTCCAATACTTGGAGTCTTCTCTACAATATCTACTTCATAGCCTGCATCAGCGATATCCAGGGCTGTCTGGATTCCGGCAATACCGCCGCCGATGATCAGGGCTCTCTTTGTAACACGGCTCTCTCCTGGCTGAAGAGGGGTGTTTAAGTTAACTTTTGCGATTGCTGCTCTGGCAAGGATTACTGCTTTCTTTGTAGCTTCTTCCATATCCTTATGAATCCAGGAACAATGCTCACGAATGTTTGCAATCTCCACCATGTATGGATTCAGGCCGGCTCTCTCTGCAGCCTTTCTGAATGTTGCTTCATGCATACGTGGAGAACATGAACAGACAACCACACCTGTCAGGTTCTTTTCTTTGATAGCTTCCTGAATCTTAGCCTGACCTGCTTCTGAGCACATGTACTGGTAATCTTCTGCATGAACGACACCCGGCTCTTTGGCAGCTAATTCAACTACTTTTTTTACATCTACCGTAGCGGCGATATTACTTCCGCAATGACAGACAAATACACCAATTCTCTGCACGCTGGCTTACCTCCTGTATCTTCTGAATGCACTTACCAGAAGCTGCTGTGGCACTTCCGGATCAAGAAGCTGTGGAATCTCATCTGCTGTCAGGTAATCTCCGCCTTTCTGGCGGACAACCAGCTGTCTTGCAGCGTCAATGATCTTTCCAGGTTTTACATCTCTTGGACAACGCTCTACGCAGGCAAAGCAGGAAAGGCATTTCCAGAGTGATTTTGAATTGGCAAGTGCTTCGATATCTTCGTTTACAACATAGGATACAAACTGATGTGGCTTGATATCCATTTCATTGAAGGAAGGACAGGTAGCAGAACATTTTCCACATTTCATACATTTCAGCGGATTGGTTCCTGAGATTTCTTTGATCTTCTCTGCTGCTGAATGATTGTCTCTCATTTTGCCACCTCCTCTTTTACTCCGAGGGCTTCTGCAAGCAGCTCTGTGAAATAATATACAGGCAGGTCGCTGGAAGCATTTTTATTTAAATTATATTTACACAATGGACAGGCTGTGATCAGCATATCAGCTCCAAAGCCTTTCGCACTGTCTTCGATTTTCTGACACATGTTCTGGGACATTTCTTTTTCCTTAAGAGAAATGTAACCGCCGCAACATTCATTTCTGTATGGATAGATGACCGGTTCTGCGCCAAGTGCACGGATGAAGTCTTCCATAATTGTCGGATTCTCAGGATCATCAAATGCCATGATCTTGCCCGGGCGTAATAAGAGACATCCGTAATAAGCTCCGATTTTCTTTCCTGTAAGCGGATTTACCACTTTCTCTTTCAGCTTGTCAAAGCCAACCTTATCGCGAAGTACTTCCAGATAATGGAGTACAATGGTCTCCCCTTCGTAAGGCTCTTCAAGCTGCATATAATTGTTTGCTCTGGTGCGGATATCTTCCACATTTTTCATATCATCATTGACACGTTTGATCACGTGATGACAGGCAGAACAGATTGTCACCAGATCTTGGCCTTTTTCTTTGGCCTGATTAAGAGCACGTACGGAAGAAAGTTTTGTGGCAATTTCATCTGTTCCCAGAGGATATACACCTCCGCAGCATTGCCAGTCTTCAATCTCTTCCAGTTCAAACCCAAGTGCTCTGGCGCTGGCTCTGGCATATTCGTCCAGATCTTTCGCCTTGTTTCTCAGGGTACAACCCGGATAATAACTGTACTTCATACTTAACATTATCCTTTCTTAGTTGTTCAGGTAAATAGTAAATACTGTCTTATTACTTATCTGATTAAGTTATATAACTCATATAAAAATCAAGATAAGCTTTGTCTTTTTTTTAACAATAAATAGACAAAAATATAAACCAAGACTAATACGATTACTTTTTATATCTTTTTTGAGACATAGAAAAATAAAAGAGTTCGCACACCCTTCCTCCGCATTAAAGGAGTGTATCAGCTCGATTTCCGACGTATATCATATCATATTGATAACATTTTAACAAGTGGTTTTTGATAATTTTTTTAAATAAAATAATTTTGCTCTGATTTTTCATTTCGGATACCAGAGTCAAAAAGCATCACGTTCTCATGACTCTGGTATCTTATTTTATAGTTAATCAAGATTAATCTGAGCAATAATTTCTTTCAGTGCATCTGCACTCTTTTTCAGCTGTTCGATTTCAGTTTTTGTCATTCTCATTGGAACTTTGCCCTGTACACCGTTTGGTCCTACTAAGGTTAAGGTACTTAAACATACATCTTCGATGCCATACTCTCCGTGCATCATAGTAGATACTGTGGAAATGGATTCTGAGGAAGCTACCAGAAGGCTGCAAAGTTTGCATACAGAAGAAGATACCGCATAGAAAGTTGCACCTTTCTTGGAGATGATCTCGCCGCCTGATTTCTGTACATACTGAAGCATTGCTTCTTTGTCGATCGGCTCAATATCTTTTCCGAGTTTCTTCTCCAGATCATAGTATTCATCTACACTTACGCCGGAAATATAGGCTCCTGACCACGGAATAAAGGATGTATCGCCATGCTCGCCAAATACATAAGCATGAATGTTGCTCTGTGCAATCTGGAAATGCTCAGATAATCCGCAGCGCAGACGTGCCGAGTCAAGAATTGTACCAGAACCAAGGATCTGATTCTCCGGAAGTCCGGAAATCTTAGTAAATACATAAGTCATGATATCAACCGGATTACTTACGATCAGATAAAGAGCGTTTGGCGCTGCTTTTACGATCTCCGGTGTAATAGACTTGAGAATATTTACATTTGTCTGTGTAAGTTCAAGTCTTGTCTGACCTGGCTTACGGGCAATACCGGAAGTAATGATAACAATATCAGAGTCTTTGGCATCTTCATATTCACCGGCAATGATGGAAATAGGATCTCTGAAACAGGTTCCCTGAATGATATCGAGAACTTCGCCTTCTGCTTTCTGTTTGTTGATATCGATCAGAACGATCTCAGATGCGATATCCTGGCTTGATAAAGTGTACGCGATAGTAGAACCGACACTGCCTGCTCCAATGATAGTAATTTTACTGCTCATAATCTTAATACTCCTTTTCTCCTAACAAAATTGACTCCTAAATGATAACATATTGTCAACTATTTAACAAGTGGATTTTTATTATTTTGTATAAAAATCTGCACAATTTTGTGAGATGGAATATTTTTAATCTTCAAAAAAATTTTTAGCAGAGCTGAAAGTTTGATATTTTTTTAACGTAAATTTATCCATATCAAGTATATCTTTTACTTTTTTATACTTTGATCAAAATAAAAAAGCCTGAATCTATAGTAATCTCCTATAAATTCAAAGGCTTTTTTCGTCAGCTTTTTAAGTCTGCCAATATTTTCCGTAATTTACTTCCATAATCCTTCCCCGCTGCCCAGCCGCCACCGTAAGGATTCTCCTGAATTCCGAGCCACTCTACATAGGGAGCAGTCTCTCTTGTCACATAATCAAAGCGTTCATCTACGCATTCCTGATTCAGGTCATCTGTAGAGGCGTATGCTTTTAAGTGCTGAACCTGGGCGCGGATTCCGGTTCTTACATCAGGGAAAGCAATTCCTTTTACTCCATTCCCGGTCGTTCCAAGACCTGCAAAGTTAAACTGAGTGATATCGGCATCCCCGCCGTAAGTCAGCCATCCGGTTTCGAGCATTGACTGTGCAAAGACAACCTCGCCGCGCACGTTTTCCGCATTCGCTTCTTCAATTATGATATCACAAAAAGTCTCAATGTCAGGTGCACCGCCTTCACTTAATTCTTCAGACGGATAAGTACAACCCTGACTGTTATATAAGGAACACATTTCATCGGCTGATACAGTTGTACCGCCCATGATTGTATAATATCCGTAAGTATTATCAGTCGGATCTTCACCGGAAATTGCCTCCAGGCCTTCCAGACTTTTGGGCTTGGAAAGCTGTCCCTCCTGAGAATGGTCTACTTCATTCCCAGACTCCAGACTATTTTCCTGCACAGCGGCATCCTCACTGGCGCTTATATTGAAAGGCATCCCCATCAGAAGAATTCCCATCACGCCTGTTACAAGGCAACATTTTTCTAATTTTCTTAACATAATCATCCTCTATATATTTATAATCACAACTCATCTCTCATAGGCCCTGATTGTTCTGTTGATAACTGATTTGATTTTTGAGTTACAATTAATAAACCTTCTGTTCACATCTTTTTCATTATCACCTTGCAGCGTTTCCTGCAAAATGCAATGCCATAAGCCAGAATCTCATTTCTGCCATCATTTCGCAGAAATTCTTCATATCTTCGGTCTTTAATCTGCTCCATAGCTTTTTGGCAGGCTTTTTCCAAATCTTCTCGGCCGGGTAAAAAGGCTTACCTTTCCCCACCCATTAAGTAACTGCTCAATCAGCTTTGTCTTATCGATATAATAAAAACCCAACTGACGGATCTCCGCAAAATCTTCAATTCCCACTGGCAGTTTAAGCATTTTAGAATCACTTCCTTTCCTCTCAGAACTTTAATGCTATTTGCCATTATCATAACACATGGTTACTTTTCCCACAAGTCACTGTCATACAAAAAAGAACCCACCACACGAAATCTAAAAATCTCTGTGATGAGTTCCTCTTCCCTTTTATGATTTAATCATCTGTACTTTCAAAATGATATATAAATCAATTAGTCATTAACTTTACGCATTGCAGCTTCTACTACATGTCCAACCAGTACGGAAGTTGTAACGCTTCCAACACCGCCCGGTACAGGTGTAATAGCATCTACGATCGGCTCTACTGCAGCGTAGTCAACGTCTCCGCAAAGTTTGCCTTCTGCGTTTACATTAATACCTACATCGATTACTGTCTGTCCTTCTTTTACATACTCAGCTCCGACAACACCGGCGCGGCCTGCGGCCACGATGATGATATCTGCCTCACGTGCTACAGACGGCATATCTACAGTTCTTGTGTGGCAGATTGTAACAGTTG
>ERZ791899.241-NODE-241-length-76884-cov-13.547397_pt1 | contig 76884 bp, 59 predicted proteins | sample MGYA00510151_ERZ791899 | MGnify/ENA primary metagenome ERZ791899 (study PRJEB30046, sample SAMN00792118) | human gut metagenome | study: EMG produced TPA metagenomics assembly of the A metagenome-wide association study of gut microbiota in type 2...
GCTACGAGGGCGGGCTGAACGAGCGGGGACGGCCTGCCGATACCCGTACCGATTTTCAGAAACACTCCCTGAGAGCGCTCGTCCTGCTACTGTTGAAAGACTATCCCGGCAGCCGCCTTTGCGGGCACCGCGACCTCAGTCCCGACCTGAACGGCAACGGCGAGATAGAGCCCGAAGAATGGATAAAGGAGTGTCCCTGTTTCGAGGCCGCTTCACTGCTTGACGAACCGCCCGTAAATCCGGGATATTTGTAATTGATTTTCCTTGAAACGAGCGGTTGCTCAAAAGTTAAAAAAAATATGGAATAATTTCAAACTTGACATGAACAAATAGCGGGCACATATTGTTTCAACTATAAAGATAAATTTTACAAGTATCAATATATGGAGAATTTAAATAAAACTGACATTGGACTAATAGGGCTGGCCGTAATGGGTGAAAATCTGGCGTTGAATATGGCGGATAAAGGCTGGCAGGTATCGGTTTACAACCGTACGGTTCCGGGGATTGAAGAAGGTGTGGTAGACCGTTTTATCAACGGCCGCGCACGTGGTAAGAGCATTCGCGGCTATACGGATATAGCCCGTTTTGTGGAGTCGGTGGCCGCGCCGCGTAAAATAATGATGATGGTTCGTGCAGGCAGTGCCGTGGACGAACTGATGGAACAACTGTTTCCGTTGCTCTCGCCGGGCGATATACTGATAGACGGCGGCAACTCCAACTACGAAGATACCAACCGCCGCGTGGCGTTGGCCGAAGAGAAAGGATTCCGTTTTGTGGGCGCAGGCGTGTCCGGCGGTGAAGAGGGTGCGCTGAACGGCGCTTCCATCATGCCGGGCGGTTCGGTGACCGCTTGGGACGAGGTGAAACCGATTCTGCAAAGCATCGCCGCCAAAGCGTCCGACGGCACGCCGTGCTGCCAGTGGGTGGGCTCGGCGGGTTCGGGACACTTTGTCAAGATGATTCACAACGGCATCGAATACGGCGATATGCAGCTCATCTCGGAAGCCTACTGGGTGATGAAGAACCTGCTGCAACTGAATAACGAGGAAATGTCTTCCGTCTTTTCGACTTGGAACGAGGGCAAGTTGCGCAGCTATCTCATTGAGATTACGGCCAACATCCTGCGGCACAAGGATAAGTCGGGCGGCTATCTGATAGATAAAATTCTGGATACTGCCGGACAGAAAGGTACTGGCAAGTGGTCGGTAATCAACGCGATGGAGCTGGGCATGCCGCTGGGACTGATTGCCACGGCGGTATTTGAACGCAGCCTGTCGGCGCAGAAAAGCCTGAGGGAATCGGCCGCCAAGCATTTTGTGTGCCAGCGCACGGACGTGGTGTACAACAAGCCCGAAATGGTGAAAGACATCTATTCGGCGCTGTACGCATCCAAGCTGGTGTCCTATGCACAGGGCTTCGCCGTACTGCAACGCGCCTCGGACGCTTTCGGGTGGAACCTCGACCTGGCTTCCATAGCCCGTATGTGGCGTGGCGGCTGCATCATCCGCAGCATCTTCCTGAACGACATCGCCGCTGCTTTCGAGCAGGCCGGGAAACCGCAGCATCTTCTGCTCGCTCCCTATTTCAGCAACGAGATGAAGCAACTGCTTTCCGGCTGGAAACATCTGGTGGCGCAGGCCATGAAAGAGGAACTTCCGGTTCCCGCCTTCTCGTCGGCATTGAACTATTTCTACTCGCTCGTGTCGGCCAAGCTGCCGGCCAACATGATTCAGGCGCAGCGCGACTATTTCGGAGCGCACACCTTTGAGCGTGTGGACGAACTGCGAGGACAATTCTTCCACGAAAACTGGACGGGACACGGCGGAGATACGAAGTCGGGAACCTACAACGTGTAGCCCCCTCTCGGAGAAAGATTACTGAAATGCCCCCCAAAAAAACAAACATAAAGCTATGAGTAAATTTGTGATGATAATTTTCGGCGCTTCCGGCGACCTGACGAAGCGAAAGCTGATGCCGGCACTGTATGCGCTGTACAAGGATAACCGCTTACCGGAAGATTTCGCTGTTTTAGGTATCGGACGTACCGAATATCAGGATGATACCTACCGTACCTATATACGGACGGAGATGGAGCGTTTTGTAGCCCCGGAAGAGCATGCGGACAACCGCATGGCCGACTTCTGCGACCGTCTGCACTATCTCTCGCTCAATCCCGCCGAAGCCGCCGATTACGGCAAGCTGGCCGCCCGCCTGCAGGAGCTGACGGGCGAGCAGGAGCCGGACGGCATGTTGTACTACCTGGCCACTCCGCCGTCGCTGTACGGCGTGATTCCTCTGCACCTGAAGGCTGCGGGACTGAACCGTCCTCATACGCGCATCATCGTGGAGAAGCCTTTCGGCTATGATTTGGACTCGGCGCGCGAGCTGAACCGTATCTATGCCTCGGTGTTCGAGGAGCACCAGATTTACCGTATCGACCACTTTTTGGGCAAGGAAACCGCGCAGAACATTCTGGCGTTCCGCTTCGCCAACGGTATTTTCGAGCCGCTTTGGAACCGTAACTACATCGACTACGTAGAGATAACGGCTGTGGAGAATCTGGGCATCGAGCAGCGCGGCGGCTTCTACGAGGGAGCCGGAGCATTGCGCGATATGGTGCAGAACCACCTTATTCAACTGGTGGCGCTCACTGCCATGGAACCGCCCGCGGTGTTCAATGCCGATAACTTCCGCAACGAGGTGGTGAAAGTGTACGAATCGCTCTCTCCGCTCACCGAGGAAGACCTGAACGAGCATATCGTGCGCGGGCAATATACCGCATCCGCCACCAAGCCCGGCTATCGCGAGGAGAAGAATGTGGCTCCCGACTCACGTACGGAAACGTACATCGCCATGAAGATTGGTATCGACAACTGGCGTTGGAGCGGCGTGCCTTTCTATATCCGTACCGGGAAGCAGATGCCGACGAAAGTGACCGAAATCGTGGTGCACTTCCGTGAGACGCCCCACCAGATGTTCCGTTGCGAGGGCGGCCACTGCCCGCGTGCCAACAAACTGATTTTGCGCCTGCAACCCAACGAGGGCATCGTGCTGAAATTCGGCATGAAGGTTCCGGGACCGGGCTTCGACGTGAAGCAGGTGATGATGGACTTCAGCTATTCCGACCTGGGCGGACTGCCCACCGGCGACGCGTATGCTCGCTTGATAGAGGACTGCATACAGGGCGACCAGACACTCTTTACGCGCAGCGATGCCGTGGACGCGTCATGGCGTTTCTTCGATCCCGTACTGAAATTCTGGCAGGAGCATCCCGACGCGCCGCTGTACGGTTATCCCGTAGGAACCTGGGGTCCTCTGGAAAGTGAAGCGATGATGCGCGAGCACGGAGCCGAATGGACGAACCCGTGCAAGAATTTGATGAATACCGATGAATATTGCGAATTATGAAAAGTTATATATATCCTGCCGCGACTTCGACCTCACGGGCTCTTATCCGGTACATAATAGACATGATGAACCGGGAGCCGGAGCGAATCTTCCACATTGCTTTCAGTGGGGGGACGACGCCTTCCCTTATGTTTGACATTTGGGCGCATGAGTTCAAGAAAGAAACTCCGTGGATGCGGATGCGCATCTTCTGGGTGGACGAGCGTTGCGTACCCGTCAAAGACTCGGACAGCAACTACGGCACCATGCTGCGGCTGCTGCTGAGAGAGGTGGGTATGCCGGATGAGTTTGTGTTTCCCATCGACGGCGCTTGCCGCCATCCGGAGAAAGAGGCGAAGCGTTACTCAGACCTGGTGTTCGGCACGGTTCCTCTGCGGCGGGGCTTCCCGGCGTTCGACCTGGTACTGCTGGGAGCCGGAGATGACGGGCATACGTCGTCCATCTTCCCCGGACAGGAGTATCTGCTGTCTTCCTTCCATCCGTACGAGGCGAGCGTGAATCCGTATAACGGGCAGCCGCGCATCGCCATGACGGGGTGTCTGCTGTTCAACGCGAGGAAGATTGTATTCCTGATTACGGGCAAGAACAAGACGGACGTGGTGTACGACATCATGAAATCGGGCGATACGGGGCCGGCGGCCTACGTGGCGCATCATGCCGAGAGTGTGGACATCTTTACCGACGTAGAGATTGCGGGATAAGCGGCTACCCTTTTGAGGTACCGCTTTCCAGTATGCTGACTATGGAGAATAGCGTGAAACAAATGCCGCCCAAGCCTGCCAGTACGCGCGCGGGTACGAAGTAAGCCTCGTGCATGCCCGCCATCTCGAAGAGGAAAGCGGAGAGGAACAGGCAGGCCAAGGCGGTGAATACCGGTATCAGCGGGATGCGGTTGGCCAGCTTGAAGATGTTGCGCCAGATGGCCGCAAGCAGTATGACTTTGCTCGAGATGCTGTAACAAACCAGTCCTAAGCCTATCATGATATAACCGATGGATGATTTGGCGGGATTGTGTTCGGTCGTTACCAGCAAGCCCCAGAGGATGCCGAGAGTGCCCATCGCGAGTACCACGGCAGGCCACCATTTGCGTTCGGGGTGCGAGTAGCTGTTACGTATCTGGCGTACGATGGTCGCCACCAACGCCACGAGACTGGTGCAGATGCAGGAGATGCCTGCCATGACGTGTCCGGCAATGTAGTAGGCGTTGTGAACGTCGCTCTTGGCAAGCAGCCAGATAGTCCATATCCAGGCGGTGAGTGCCAGCAGCGCTGCAACGGCGATGAGAATGTTGCCCTGTATGGCGCTGAAGGCCTGCGGGGGTGTGTCGTGACCCGTAGCGTCGGAGTTGGCGGGGATAAGGGTGAAGCGGGTGGACGAAGTGGCGGTGGTGGCCACGCAAGCGGTGATGAAGGCTACGCCGCAGATGACGTGTCCGGCTACGAAATGTCCGGCGGTAGGGGCTTCGCTGAAGTATTCCCAGCCGTAGATGAACGTGAGCAGGGCAGCCAGATAGCCAAGAACGGGCAGGGCGTATTTGGCGACCGTGTTATACGTGTGGATTATTTGCCGGATAATGGTTGCCGCCGTCGCGAACAAGGCGATGCATATCATTCCCAATGACATCACTACCGGGCCGGCAACGTACCTGGCCGGGTCTGTTCCCATGCCGAGCACGAAAGCTCCGTAACCAAAACAAAACAAGGCCATCAACAGTGGGATGGCGCGAAAGAGAACACTGATTCCATAATTCATAACTATCTTCTTTTAAGTTTTTCCCTCTAACAGCAGCGTTATGAGTTTGTTTTTCATTTTAAGGTTTATTTGTAGGATATAAGAGCCGGATGCCCGGTCAGGGGGCAAGGCGGAGTATTGTCCATGCGGGAACGGGAGCCGCCTCGCGGAGCGTGTATCGGAAGCGGTCGTGCAGTCTGCTTTCACGTCCCTGCCAGAACTCGAAGCGGGTGGGGGTGACGGCAAAGCCGCCCCAGTTGTCGGGACGCTGCACGGTTTGTCCGGCCAGTTTGGCGGCTTCTTTTACAAAGGCGCGGATGATTTCCATCCGGCTGCCGATAACGCGGCTTTGCGGGGATATTCTTGCGCCGATCCGGCTTTTGTAGGGTCGGGTGGAGAAGTAGGCGTCCGATTCACGGGGAGCGCATCTCTCCGCTATACCCTCGATGTGTACCTGTCTCTCCAGCTTATGCCAGACGAAAGAGAGGGAGATGTGGGGATTGGCCGCGAGCTGCCTTCCCTTGCGGCTTTCGTAGTTGGTGAAGAAGATGAATCGGCCGTTTTCCACGCCTTTCAGCAGGACGGTGCGGGTAGAGGGGCGGCCGTCGGGCGAGACGGTGGCCGCAATCATGGCCGTAGGTTCGTCCTCGCCGCAATGCAGGGCATCGTCGAGCCAGCGGGCGAATTGCTCGAAAGGGTTCTCCGAGATGGTGTTACGGGTGAGCTTGCCTTTCTTATATTCTTTTCGTATGTCCGAGAGTTGGGAGTCCATATAATTACCGTTTATCAGTATAACAATGAAAAGACGAAAGGGTTGAAACGAATGGGGAGAACTTGCCTGATTCTTTATATTTCCTTTGAATTTGGAATTTTATATGTCTTTTATTGCGAAAAATTTGCAATTCTCGACGTTTATGAAAAACAGGGTATCAAGAACGGTCATCCTCAGAACAAGATGAAAGGTGAAGCGTTCAAAACTCCGCTCGCCACCGCGTATCCCGACTGCCGTTTGGTGGTGACCAAGGAAACCATGACTGTGGAAGGCATGATTAAAATCGTGTACGACCTGCTGAAAGAGAAACTGAACATTGCCAAGATTACCTTTACCAGCGGCGTGAATACAGGTTCGGCCGAGTTCGATACGAAGAATGATATCGAACGTTGTCCTTTGTGCGGCATTTCGCTGAATGAGGAAGGGGTATGTCCTAAATGCGGATATAAGAAGCAATAAGCGGCTTTAATACGCCGGTGTAACGGTGCATTAAAGCGTTTGTATGACGGAAGGGGGTATTCTGAAGGAGATATCCCCTTCTTGGGTAACGATATACCGGTATCGGTGATACGGCGGTTCCGAATGGTTTTTATATCTCAAAGTATACTTGAATTAGTATTGGATTATGAATACCGACAAGCACTTTTGAGAATTTCCGTACCACCCTGTGGACGGGTACAAACCGATTTATGCTTCCGTTGAGCACTCGCACGGCACAGTTCATAAGACCCAAACCGAGGCGATGGAAGCTGAACATGCGCATGAGGCCGCGAAGTAGGTTTGTATATATTTGGTTATTTCATGCGTTGTTGCTATTTTTGTAAACCATAAAGAAAATATCTATGAAAAAAGTAATCGTTCCGCTGTTTTTACTCCTCATTGCAGCGTGTTTTCTTGCTATTCCGTGTTCGGCCAAGAGTAAAGCCAAGCATGTAGTGTTAATCGGGTTGGATGGCTGGGGGGCTTACAGTGTTCCCAAAGCTGACATTCCCCATATCAAACAATTAATGGCAGAGGGTTCTTATACTTTGGAAAAACGCTCTGTGTTACCCTCTTCCAGTGCTGTAAACTGGGCATCTATGTTTATGGGTGCCGGACCTGAATTGCACGGATATACGGAATGGGGTTCCAAAACTCCCGAATTGCCTTCGCGCATATTAAATGGACACGGTATATTTCCCACTATCTTTCAACAGTTGAGAGATGCCCGGCCGGAAGCTGAAATAGGTTGTTTGTATGAGTGGAACGGCATTAAATATCTTGTGGATACTCTATCGTTGAGCCATTATGCGAAAGCGCCGGATTATAATCAATATCCCGAAGCGTTGTGCAGCATGGCCGAGAACTATATTAAGGAGAAACAACCGACGTTGCTTGCCGTTTGTTTCGATAATCCGGATCATGTGGGGCATAAGGCAGGTCATGATACGCCCGAATATTATGCCAAGTTGAAGGAGCTCGATAGTTATGTCGGACGCATCGTACAGGCGGTAAAGGATGCCGGCATGTTGAAGGAAACAATATTTATCGTTACCGCAGATCATGGGGGTATCAAGAAAGGACATGGCGGTAAGACAATGCAGGAGATGGAGACTCCTTTTATTATTTCCGGTAAAAACGTGAGGAAAAATGGGGTGTTCCACGAGAGCATGATGCAGTACGATGTGGCTTCCACCATAGCCTATATATTCGGATTGCGGCAGCCGCAAGTGTGGATAGGACGTCCGATGACTCAAGTCTTTAGATAGGCGGGCGGTTCGTGGGAATAGGTTAATGGTGGATAAATCAATATTTATGGCAACACAAAATTGGATAAAAACTTATGTAATACAAATACTTCCTGTTTTAGCTCTGATTGTATATATTATAGGATTTGCATACTATATGGTGTATTATTATCAATTTGGTATTAATATAACCTCGTACATCACTCTGGCGGAAGTATTGGTTTCTACTTTAACTCCTATTCTTATAGTAGTTATGCTTTCTTTGGCTTTCTTTGGCTTACAATTTCTATCCCGAGTTCCTCAAAAAAGATTTCTTTATGAATTCAAAAAACTAAAGAATATCAAAGTCCAAAATGCCTGTATAAATAAAGTATTATCTATTATACATCGTTGTAAACGTAAAAAGAGAGTTATAAATAAATACTATGACCAAAAAGATGCGAAAGAAAGTTTTCATAGAGATTTATTGTCTATACCTATAATATTTGTTATTTCATCTATTATTATTCCTTTTAATATTTATATTGGAGCAATAGAAACTAAATATAAATACTTTTGGATTGTTTTCTTATTGATGCTTTGTTTTCCTTGCGCCGGTTTATATTTACGCTCATATAGAAAAGTCAGATTCCGGATAGTGAAAGTCTACCATAACTTGGTTGCTGCAATTATTTTGTTCATATCAATTCTTACTTGTATGGTCCTTTTAGGCATATATAATGCGAATTTGGATAAGAAAAGCAATGAACAAAGATTCCATATCACAATGCAAAACAGTGTGGAATACACAGACCAGGATTATAATTATATAGGTGAATGCGGTTCTGCTATATTTTTATATAATAGGGAAAATGAAAGTACTGTTGTCTTGAATATGGCAAACTTAATGAGTATTGTTTATTATAATAAGAGGGATAATATTTATACCAGAACAGTAGAAGAGTTTATGAAAATGAGTCAGGAAAAAGGACATTGAGGAAATTAGTTGTATATATGTAGGGATAATCGGAAAATATTATGAAATTAGCCAACTAATTCATTACGAATTAGTTGGCCTTTAAAAGTGTTTTACTTGTGAAAAATTACTTCTGTTTTAATCAATTCTTAGTTTCGTTCGGATTACTATAATTTCACCTTGATTGTCTGTCCTTCTTTAATGTTTTTATCAATAATAGTTTCCTTGCCGTTCATAACTTTCACATTTAATTGATTTTTATCTATACGAGAAATCCTAATATCAAAATCTGATTGAAAAGCATGTATTTTATTTAAGTTCATATAATTCCAATATTTTGGAATACGGGGAGTCATCTCAAAGTTTCGAAAACCGGTTGGACGTATACCCAATAATCCTTCACTGTAGATACGGCAGTACATTCCACCTTCTGCTGAGAGATGGCGCTGGTCGCCTTCCGGCCATGCTTCGATTGGATAAGGGACATGTTCTCCCAGTAAACGGCGTTGTGAATACTCCTTAAGAAAACGCATTCCTTTCTCTAATTCACCTGCAGCCAGTGTACCTCGTAAAGCGTATAAGGTTGAACGATCCCAAAATGTTTTCTCTCCTTCTTGAGTCAGCAATCCGTCTTTCGTCCAAAGGCGGGAAAATAAGGCGTCTACCGTTCCTTGGGCACGTGTATAGATTCCCATGGATAACGGTGTACAGATCCAAGAACGAAGTACTGTATTTCCTTTATAGTAACGATAAGTGTGAAAGCCATGCATTTCATATCCGAAATAGGATTCGATTGCTTTTTCCATAGCTTCTGCACGTTTAGTATAATCCTGTATTTGTTTCTGAGGAATATTTAGTTCATGACCTAAATATACGGCTGAACGGAGTGCGTCATAATACAATGAAGATGTATTCAGGTTGGCTTCACCTGCAGGAAAACGATTTTCCAGTTCATCGGAGTCTGAAGCTACTACTCCATCAGGAGTCAGTTGGCGTCTGCAGTATTCCAGACACCATTCTATTAACGGCCAAAGTTCGCGCGCTACTTCTTTTTTTCCCAATGCAAGCGCATAGCGGGCTGCACCATAAGCAATCATTGCTCCATCACCGCGGTCTTTGGCACCGTGCCATATACCTACACCTTCAGAGATGATAGAACTTGGTATGGGTTTGTATTCCGGATTCATGAATCTGGCAAAATGGCGATAACAGTTTAAAGCAGATTCATTACCTACTTCATATCCTAAAAATGGAAAGAAAGGGTTGATGTATTCTGCTTGGTCGTTAGCCCAAACGGCGGCATAATAGCTGGCACCGCCGGGACCATGCATTAGGCCGCCTTTAGTACGATATATGCTCTCTACTCCACGTAATTTAGCGAAAGCAAACATACGATTCAATACTTTATCAGGAGTGTCTAAGATAAAATTACCCCACCATTCGTCAATGAGCGCTTTACGTTTGCCATATTCTGCTGCGACATCAATATCAGTAGGAGTAAGTGCGCCCTTTTTCTTAATATCAGACATCTTTTCAGCGGAAAAAAGAGCGTAAAAATCTAATGTATCGCCCGGATTCAATTCATAAGAACCGCTCTTCGAAAGAGTTGCTTCCATACGATAAGCGCCGTCAATGCCAATTTCTTCAGGGCTGGTATAGCTTAGACGCCAGTCTGGGATACGTAAAGTGATGGTATTGGGACTGTTATTCTTAAACTTATATTCTTCTATATAGTAAGGTTCTGTTGCGGAAGGATAAAAAATACTTGTAAGATGGATGGCGTCTTTGTAATCTTTACGACGTAGAGTATAAGTGTAGTCGCTTTCTATACGCATGATACCGTTAAAATTGATGCTCTTGGTGTTTCCGGAGTGGAGTATGATATTCTGTTCACCCATAGTTACCATTGATGGAATGTCAGTATATATATCATGTTTTAAGTGATTATGCGTTTTATTGGGTTGATGCCGTAACATTGGGAATATAAGGGTACGTTGTAAGTTGAATTGCTGTTGGGAATTCACTCCATAGTGTAGGACCACCGAAATCATCTGCCCGCTCATTTCAAGATGATCATTATGAGGAAGGTTCGTACAAGTTTTCCATTGAATAGAACCATCATCCTGCATTGTCCAGCGGTCTGAAGAGGCTTCTTGTGCGAAAACAGGAAAACTTGTAATAAAAAGTAACATGAATAGAATTTTGGTCTTCATAATATAAATATTTAATAGTTAAAATACGGATATACAAAAGAAGTGGTATTTACTGTATTCTCTTTGAAAAAATGTATCAAAGGTTATTAAAAATGTGTTCTGCCTTTTTTTTATTCATATTTAACGGCTTTTTTTATTTTGCCGGCAAAGCCTATAAATAAAAGCACTTCCAACGTTCGCTTACGAAGGAAGTGCTTACACAAAAACTAAACTAGACTTAACTAAACTATTCTATTGGGGGAGTTTCACAACTCCTATCTGTTCGCCGCAAAGGTAAAAAAACATCTTTTAATATGCAATAGGATATTATTAGAAATAGGCCGATTTCAATAAAATATAAACCTATGAGGGGCTTTTTAACTCCTTTTATTAAGAAAGTCCTGGAATATTTGTTTGTAACTGTCACTGATGGGGATATAGTTCTTGCCAAAAACGATACGTCCGCGGTCGATGATACGTATCTTATCTTTTTGAACGATATAAGAACGATGCACGCGTATGAAGCGGGAAGCGGGCAGGAGTTCTTCCATGGACTTCATGCTCATGAGTGAGAGAATGGGCTTGGGGGAGTTCTCCTCATAGATTTTGATATAGTCTTTCAGGCCTTCGATGTAGAGGATGTTCCTGAGTTCCACTTGTACCAGCTTGTAATCACTTTTCACGAAGATACTTTCAATTTCCTCTTTGGGCTGTTGCAGCAGCTCAAACCATTGCACGGCTTTGTTGGCGGCTTGCAGAAAGTCTACGTACGAGATAGGTTTCAGCAGATAATCGAGGGCGTTGACTTTATACCCGTCTATGGCATATTGGTCGAAAGCGGTGGTGAAAACTATGCGCGTATGCGTATCTACCATTCTGGAGAACTCCAGTCCGTTGAGTTCGGGCATTTGTATGTCGAGGAAGAGAAGGTCGATATGCTTGTCCGGCAAATCGTTCATCGCTTGCACCGCACTGGAGTATTTGCCGGCAAGTTCCAGAAACGGGGTTTTGTTGACGTAGCTCTCCAACAGGTTCAGAGCCAGCGGTTCATCGTCTACGATTGCGCACTTCAGATTCATATTGTCAGTGATTGATTACTAAAACCGATTTATATTCTTTTCCGTCCTCGCTTACGCCGTGCTGCCATGCGTACCGGCCGGGATAGGTCAGCTCCAGACGCTTGCGCACTTGCTCCAGTCCGATGCCGCTACCGCTCTTATCGGCTTCGTTCTTGGGGTGGTAACTGTTGGCGATTTCGCAACGCACCTCATGCGCGCTTTCACTGAAATAGATACGGATATAGCTGGGCTCGGTGGGAGAGATGCCATGCTTGAAAGCATTCTCTATGAGAGAGATGAATATCAGCGGGGCAATCTCCGTAGGGCTGTCGGGACGGATGTCGAAACGTGTTTCAACGGTGACATTGGCCGAGAGGCGGATGCGCATCAACGCGATGTAGTTCTTTATGAAATCCATTTCCTTGCCCAAAGTCACGAAATTCTGCTGATTGTCGTAAAGGACATGGCGCAGCAGGCGGCTCAGTTCCTGTACGGCCGTTTGAGCCTTATCCGTATCAAAGGCGATGAGCGCGTAGATATTGTTCAGCGTATTGAGCAGGAAATGAGGGTTGAGCTGATTGCGCAGATTCTTCAGTTCCGCTTCTGTACGGCTTTTCTCGGCTTCACGGCGGGCGGCTTCCACCTGTACCCAACGTCCGCTGAGACGGATGGCCGCACTCAGTCCTACGGTAAGTATCATGGAAAAGAAATCGCGCATGATGAATATCCATTTCGGCGGGCCCATGTGCCGTCTGCCCTCGTCTTCCACTTTGGCATAGGCGTGGAATGCGTACTCCTGCCAGAAGTGCACGCCGGCGGTAACGCAAACTATCAGCAACACATTCAGCAGCAGATACTGCCTGATGCGTCCCTCGAACAGATAGCGGGGGATGAGGAAGCAGTAATTACCGTAGAACACGATAAGAAACGACAGCGGAACAACACTGCCATGACGCAGGTATTCCACCCACGTAATGGTGAATCCGCTGCGTGTCATCATCACAAAAGGAAAGGCAAATACTATTCCCCAGCCGATGATATGAATCAAGGCTTCGATGATGCGCGACCGTGAGTAGAGAAATTGTTTCATACAAATGCAAAGATAGTTTTTTTTAGGGATTAGTGATAAGTGATTAGCGATAAGTGATAAGTGATTAGCGATAAGTGATAAGTGATAAGTGATTAGGGATTAGGGATTAGCTATCAATAAAAACTAACCGTTTATCCCCAATCGCTAACCGTTTATCCCCAATCGCTAATCGTTTATCCCCAATCGCTAATCGTTTATCACTTATCGCTAATCACTTATCACTAATCCCTCATCACTCATATCGTATCGCTTCTATCGGGTCTAAGTCTGCCGCTTTCTTGGCGGGATACCAGCCGAAGAACACTCCCGTTACCGTACAGACGGCAAAGCTGAGGAATACGCTCCAGGCTTGTATGTAAATAGGCCAATGGGCTGCGCTCTTTACTATCCAGCTTGCGCCGCAGCCGATGATAACGCCGATAAGTCCGCCGGTGATGCTGATGAGGATAGCCTCGATGAGGAATTGCGACAGAATATCCACTCCTCTGGCGCCCACACTCATGCGCAGACCGATTTCGCGGGTACGTTCCGTTACGGATACATACATGATGTTCATGATGCCGATACCGCCTACTACCAGCGATATGCCTGCGATACAGGCGAGGAGAGTGGTCATCAGGTCGGTGGTGGTGTTCAGCATCGAGCTGAGCTCCTGCTGGCTGCGTATGGTGAAATCGTCGTCGTCGCTGTCTTTCAGTTTATGGTTACGGCGCAGAATCCCGGTGATTTCCTCGGTGGCGTTGTCCGTCATGTCCTCGGTGAGGGCGGATGCGAAGATACCTTGCAGATAAGTCTGTGCAAGCAGACGCTTCATCACGGTGGTGTAGGGAGCGAGCACCACATCATCCTGGTCCATGCCCATGCTGTTGTAACCTTTGGCTTTCAGTACACCCGTCACACGGAAAGGCACCTGGTTGAAGCGGATAATACGTCCTACGGGGTCTTCTCCATCGGGGAAAAGATTGTCCTGTATCGTCTTGCCGATGACGCATACTTTGGCGGAAGTCTGTATGTCGGCTTCCGTAAACATCGTGCCGTTGTCCACCGTAAGCTGGCGGATTTCGAGGTAGTCCGTACCTACGCCGTTTACGGAAGAGGGGTAGTTGTTGTTGCCCGCGATGAGCTGTCCCGACGAGGATACGTTGGGGCTGACGGCAGACAGGAAGTTCGTTTCGTTGCGCAGGGCTTCGTAGTCGGTGAGCTTCAGCGTCTGCATGGCGCTGGGGTCTTGCCGTACGCCGCCGCGCATGTCCGCTCCCGGATGAATCATTATCATATTCGAGCCCATTTCGGAGATTTGCGCCTGGATGCTCTTCTTTGAACCCTGCCCGATGGCAAGCATCGTGATGACGGACGCCACGCCGATGATGATACCCAGCATCGTGAGGAAAGCCCGCAGCTTATTGTTGGCAAGCGCCCGGAGAGCTATTTTGAAAAGGTTGGTTCCGTTCATTGGTTTAGTGTTTTATGAATATTGTTTTCTGTATCAATCATCCTCTTGTTTGGGCAGCGCGGCCAATGTCTCGGCGGCGTTCAGGATGTCGGGGTTGACTGTGTCGTCTTTCACCCGCCCGTCGCGCAATACGATGTTGCGGCTGCTGTATTGGGCTATCTCCGGATTGTGCGTAACGAAGATGATGGTACGCCCTTCGGCATGCAGCTTCTGGAAAAGCACCAGAATTTCAAACGAGGTGCGTGTATCCAGATTACCGGTGGCCTCGTCCGCCAGAATCACGGCGGGATTGTTTACCAGTGCGCGGGCGATGGCTACGCGTTGCATCTGTCCGCCGGACATCTGATTGGACTTGTGTTCCAGACGGTCGCCCAGTCCTACGGCTTTCAACGCTTCGACGGCGCGTTTCCGGCGTTCGGCGGCCGATACGGACGAGTTGTACATCAGCGGCAGCTCCACGTTCTCCACGGCTGTGGTCTTGGCCAGCAGGTTGTAGTTTTGGAATACGAAGCCTATTTTACGGTTGCGGAGTACGGCACGCTGTGACTTGCTCATGGTGCGCACGGAGATGCCGTCCAGCAGGTACTCGCCTACGGTAGGCGTGTCCAGACAGCCGAGTATGTTCAACAGCGTTGATTTTCCCGAGCCGGACGTACCCATGATGGTCACGAACTCTCCCTCGCCGATGGAGAACGATACGCCGCGCAACGCATGCACCGTTTCGTCTCCCACCCGGAAGTTCCGCTTTATGTTTTGAAGTTCAATTACGGTTTTGCTCATGGTTAATGATGTATTATCATTTACTTTTTCTTCTTGTTGCTTCCCGGGGGGCCCGGCATGAACGGACTCTTCTCGCCGCTGGGTTCCTGCTGCGTATCCGCCGTCGCGCCTTCGCCCGGCATGCGGCCTATGGTGGCTTCGGTCACTACTACCGCACCTTCGCCGATGCCGCTTACGATTTCCGTATTCACACCGTTGGAGATACCCACCACTACGGGATGCGCGGTGAACGTATTGCCCTCGCGTGTCCAAAGCTTGTGTTCACCTTCGCAATCTTTTACGATGTCATTGTCGCCGATGAGCGGCTTTTCGGGAGTGAAACGGAGCGCGCGCGCCGGAACGGAAAGCACGCCTTTGCGGTCGAGCGTATAAATCGTGACGTTGGCCGTGAGACGGGGCTTCAGTTTCAAGTCGGGATTGGGGGCGGAGATAACCACCTCGTAGGTGACAACCGTACTGGACGTGGTGCTGCTGCCGGAACTTGAGGAGCTGTCCTCGCCCAAGCGAATCTGCGTTACCACGCCTTCAAAGGTATCGTTGGGATAAGCGTCTACGGTAAAGGTAACGCGCTGCCCGTCTTCCACACCGCCTATGTCGGCTTCATCCACGTCGGCCACCACCTGCATCTGCGTAAGGTCGGCGGCGATGGTGAACAGGGTAGGGGTTTCGAAGCCGGATGCCACCGTCTGTCCTTCCTCTACCGCACGGTTGATGACCACACCGTCGATGGGCGAGGTGATGGTGGCGTACGACAGGTTACGTTCGGCCTTGGCCAGCGATGCCTGACTGCTTTCGTAGTTGCTTTTCGCTTTCTCGTAGTTGTAGACGGACTGCTCGTAGTCGGTGTCGCTGATGAGCTGTTTTTCGTGCAGTCCGCGGTTGCGTTCGTAGTTCTTCCGCTGATACTCGTATTCGGCTTTCGCACCGTTGTAGGCGGCACGTTGGGAAGCTACTTCGCTTTGCAGCGTCACGCGATCCATTTCGGCTATGAGCTGGCCTTTGGTGACTACGGAATTGTAATCGGCGTATATCTTGTCGATGATGCCGCTGACCTGCGTACCGACTTCCACTTCCGTCACCGGTTCGATGGTGCCGGTGGCGGTTACCGATTCCGATATCTCGCCTTTGGTGACGGCGGCTGTCTCGTAGGTCACTTTATGTTTGGCCTTAGAGCCGCCGAAGAGCCGGAAGCCTGCGCCGACCACTGCTACGACGATTACGGCGATAAGGATGATTTTCTTCTTGTTCATACTCTGTATCTTTATTAAATGTTGAATTTTAGTTTATACCGATAGTATCGGTTGATTAGGCATCTTTACTTATTTTGAATTAGCCGGTTAAAGCGTAATCTTTTCTCCCTGATAGAATTTCAGCAGTTGCGTGTTCAGTATCGCCATGTATTTGGCTTGCAGAGTTTCCTGCTGCGCATTGAGCAGGTTGTTCTTCTCCGTCAGCAGTTCCACGGTGTTCTTCATGCCGAGGTTGAACTGCTCTTGGATGAGGTCGTAGCTGGTTTGTGTACTGCGCAGCTTCTCTGTGGCGGCAACGTAGCGTTGCTGTGCGCTGTTGGCGTCCAGCCATAGGCCTTCGATGGTTTTGTACAGGGCTTTCTGGCTGTCCAGCAAGTCCAGTTCGCTGCTCTGCTTCTGGATTTTGGCTTTCTGTACGGCGCTCTTGGTCTGGCGGTTGTTGAAGATGGGCACGCTTACGGTTACGCCCAAAGAGTTGTTCCAGTTCTGCTTGATTTGCTCGCCGAAGGTGAAGTCGTTGCCGTTGGTGTTCGTGCTCCCTATGCCTGCGCTGAGGCTGACGGTGGGGATGTAACCGGAACGGGCGATGTCGATGTCGAGCTCCGAGGCTTTGACATTCAGCCGGCCTGCCTCGATTTCCGGGCGCAGGGTGAGGGCGGAGCGGTAGACATCGGTCTTTGAGGGTAGCGGAGACAATACGTTCTCATCGCCGGGCGTGGGGATGTAGAGCGTCATTTCCTTTTCGCCGTCCAGCTCGAGGAGTTGTTTCAGTTGCAGTTTGTAATCTTGCAGGGTGGCTTGTGCGGTTACCAATTGATAGTTGTCGGTGCTGACTTGCGCTTCCAGTTGGGCAAGGTCGCTCTTGGCGATGCTTCCCGCCGCGAGCAGGGCGCGTGCCCGTTCGCATTCCGCCCGGCTGACGGCGAGGGTCGCTTCGTTTACTTTGACGGCTTCGGCGGCGTAGAGAATCTGTACGTAGATTTGCGTGATGCTCTCTTCGATGTTGTTCTCGCTCTCTGCCACGCTCAGTTCGGCGATGCGGTTGTTCATCCGTTGCTGTTTCAGGGTGTTCAGGCGTTTGCTGCCGTTGTAGAGCGTCCAGTTGGCATCGATGCCGTAGCTGCCGTTGTAGCTGGTCTTGCTCTGGCTGCTGGTGATGTTGTCGCCGTCGATAATCGTATTCGTCTCGCTGTTGGGGCGGTTTACGATACGCTGGCTTACGGATGCCGTGAGGCTGGGGAAGAGGGCTGCCTTGGCGGTCTTCACGTCCACTTCGGCGCTTTCGGCGTTGAGGCGGTTCTTGCGGATGGTGATATTCTGCCGCAAGGCGTAGTCGATGCACGTTTGCAAATCCCATTGTGCGGGAAGTGCCTGTACGCTGTCCCGTTGCTGTGCGCCGATGGCGGCGTCTTGCGCTTGCAGCGTTACGTTGCCGGCGCAGGCGCTTGCCACACAGAGCGATATCACTGTCAATCTTCTTACGTTTATCATATTTCCTGATTTCTATGTTTTACCTTCACAAAAGTAGGCGGCGCTTCCGGAAACGGCAAAAACAATAGACGTTTGCCGGGATTGTATCGGCGGACTACTTTTTTCTGCCGACAATTAACTTTTCAGCCTTTTATTTGTTATTTATATAAAAGTATTTTATATTTGTAATGATTATAAATTGAGCTTCTATGAGAAACCTCGTGACCGGTATTTGGCAATTCTATGTTGAGGGCTTCCGGAGTATGACATTAGGACGTACTTTGTGGCTGATAATTGCAATCAAACTGTTTATCATGTTTTTTATCCTTCGCCTTTTCTTCTTCCCGAACTATCTGAACAAAGCCGCCGTAGGCAGCGATAAGGAAGAGTATGTCAGCCGCGAACTGATTCTGAGGGCGCAGGAGAATGGTGATTAGGGATTAGTGATTAGCGATTAGTGATTAGGGGGCGGGATGGCTCTTTTCACTATTCTTTATACTTGATATTATACTTTATACTTAATACTTTATACTTAATATTTTACCTCTCATGCTTGAAAACATTGACACTTCCCTGATTGACTGGTCGAGAGCGCAATTCGCTTTGACCGCTATCTATCATTGGATTTTCGTGCCGCTTACTTTAGGACTGGCGGTGATTATGGGCATCATGGAAACGGTGTACTACCGTACGGGTGACGAGTTTTGGAAACATACAGCCAAGTTCTGGATGAAGCTCTTCGGCATCAACTTCGCCATAGGTGTGGCTACGGGATTGATTCTGGAGTTTGAATTCGGTACGAACTGGAGCAATTACAGTTGGTTTGTGGGCGACATCTTCGGTGCGCCGCTGGCTATCGAAGGCATCTTGGCATTCTTTATGGAAGCCACGTTCATTGCGGTGATGTTCTTCGGTTGGGACAAGGTGAGCAAACGCTTCCACCTGGCCTCTACCTGGCTTACGGGTCTTGGCGCTACTATCTCCGCCTGGTGGATTCTGGTGGCAAACGCCTGGATGCAGAACCCGGTGGGCATGGAATTCAATCCCGATACCGCCCGCAACGAAATGGTGGACTTCTGGGCTGTGGCTACTTCGCCGATGGCTGTCAACAAGTTTTTCCACAGCGTATTGTCCGGCTGGGTGCTGGCCGCGGTGTTTGTGGTAGGCGTGAGTTGCTGGTATCTGTGGAAGAACCGTGAGAAGAAGTTTGCCTTGTCAAGCATAAAGATAGCCGCCTGGGTGGGACTGTGCGCCGCTGTGCTTTCCGCATGGACGGGCGACGGTTCCGGTTATCAGGTGGCGCAGAAACAGCCTATGAAGCTGGCTGCCATGGAAGGTTATTATCAGGGACAGGAAGGAGCCGGGCTGGTGGCTTTCGGCATTCTCAATCCCGAAAAGGAAACGGCCGGTGACGGAAAGGATGCTTTCCTTTTCCGCATGGAGATTCCCAAGTTCCTGTCGCTGCTTGCCGAGCGTGACTCAAAGGCTTTCGTGCCGGGCATCAACGACCTGCTGAAAGGCGGTTATCCCCTGAAAGACGGTACGACCGCGCTCTCCGCCCAAGAAAAGATTGAGAAGGGAAAGACGGCTATCGGCGCTTTCTCCGCCTATCGCGCCGCCAAGGCTGCGGGCAATGATGCCGATGCGCAGGTGGCGGCCAAAGTGCTGAAAGAGAATGTGGCGTATTTCGGTTATGGTTATATCAAGGATGTAAACGAGCTGGTTCCCAATGTGCCGCTCACTTTCTATATGTTCCGAATCATGGTGATATTGGGCGGGTATTTCATCCTTTTCTTTATCGTGGTTCTTGTGCTTGCCTATAAGAAAGACTTGTCGCGGATGCGCTGGATGCATTGGGTGGCCATGCTGACCATTCCGTTGGGCTATCTTGCCGGACAGGCCGGTTGGGTGGTTGCCGAGTGCGGGCGTCAGCCGTGGGCCATTCAGGATATGTTGCCCACCAGTGCCGCTATCTCCAAACTGGATGTCGGCTCCGTGCAGACCACATTCTTCATTTTCCTCGTACTGTTCACCATTATGCTGATTGCCGAAGTGGGCATTATGCTGAAAGCGATACGGAAAGGTCCGGAAAACGAACTCCCCCATAACTCATAACTTATAACTCATAACTCATAACTCATAACTTTTCACATGAATACCTATCTATTTCTTCAACAATATTGGTGGTTTGTAGTGTCCCTGTTGGGGGCCTTACTTGTTTTCCTGCTGTTTGTGCAGGGGGGTAACTCGTTGATATTTTGTCTGGGCAAGACGGAAGAGCAGCGTAAGATGATAATCAACTCTACGGGGCGGAAGTGGGAGTTTACGTTTACTACGCTCGTGACGTTCGGCGGGGCGTTCTTTGCGTCGTTCCCGTTGTTTTACAGTACGAGTTTCGGCGGAGCCTACTGGCTGTGGATGATTATCCTGTTTACTTTCGTGTTGCAGGCCGTCAGCTATGAGTTCCAGTCGAAGGCGGGCAATCTGCTGGGTAAGACGACGTATCGCGCTTTTCTGGTGATAAACGGAGTGGTAGGGCCGGTGCTGTTGGGCGGTGCGGTGGCAACGTTCTTTACGGGGTCGGAGTTCTATATCGACAAAGGTAATATCGCCGATACGGTGATGCCGGTTATCAGCAGTTGGGCGAATGCGGGACATGGCCTGGATGCGTTGCTCAATCCCTGGAATGTAGTGCTGGGGCTGGCTGTGTTCTTCCTGGCGCGTATTCTCGGTTCGCTTTATTTCATTAATAATATCAGTGATGCCGATTTGGTGAAACGTTGCCGCCGCGCGTTGTGGGGAAATACGGGGTTGTTCCTGGTGTTCTTCCTGGCGTTCGTTATCCGTACGCTGCTCGCCGAGGGATATGCGGTGAATCCGGAAACCGGAGAGGTCTTTATGGAGCCCTATAAGTATCTGACGAACTTCATCGAAATGCCTGTGGTGCTGATTGTATTCCTTGTGGGCGTGCTTGCGGTGCTTTGGGGAATTATCCGTACGGTGTGGAAACCTGCTTTCGATAAAGGAATATGGTTTGCCGGTGCGGGTACGGTGCTTACGGTGCTGGCGCTGCTGCTTGTGGCGGGTTATAACAATACTGCTTATTATCCCTCTACCGCCGACCTGCAAAGCTCGCTGACGCTGGCAAACAGTTGCTCCAGCCAGTTCACGTTGCGGGTAATGGCTTATGTGTCTGTTCTGGTTCCTTTTGTGCTTGCATACATTTTCTACGCATGGCGTAGCATCGACAAGAAGAAAATAGATGCGAAAGAGATGCGGGAAGAGGGGGGACATGCTTATTGATTGTTCCGGACACCGGGAGTTTGTGTCCTGATTGCCGGGGATTTCCCTTTAAAACTGCCGGAGATAATATAAAAACGCCTCGCGTTTGGATTACCAACGCGAGGCGTTTTTATTATTAATGAAAGGGTTTCAAGCCTTTATTTATTGCTTTTCAAGTACAAGTACCATAGCCTCTTCTTCACCGTCTTCGTCTTTTTCATAGAAAGACATGGTAGCCTTTTTAGCGTTCATCTGCTCAATGGTACATTCCATGCTGTAATGATCATATTTCAAAGTGAGCTTCTGAGCATTAATTTTCCAAGTGAAGTTTTCGGTGTAACCTGCCTGTTTTTCCGAACCGGTACCATCTTTTTTGAAGCTGAAGATTTCATTGATGTAGTCGCCGTCTTCCTTGCCGTATTCCTCTTTTACCCATTTGCCGGTTTCTTCGTCTTGATATTTGTACCAACCGTATTCGTCAACCACTTTCCAGTCACCGATAATCAGTTCGTTGGCATCTCCCTCGATACCTTCATCATCATCACCGCAAGATGTAAAACCAAGGCATAAAGCCATCATCATACAAGACAACCAAAATTTAAGTTCAAAGTTTTTCATTTTGTTCTTTTTTTTAAATTAATATTAAAACGATGCAAAGATAATTTCTATCGAATCGAAAAACTTTGTCTGTATGTAGTTTTTATTTATACAGAAGTGTAGGATAATATTCTACATGAGGTGCGCTTTATTCCGCCTCGTTTTCTTTGTTGTCTACGGGTGGAAAAGGGTGTTCTTGAAGCTCGCCGGAGTAGTACCGGAAGAAATCGCAGTTCAGTATGTAACAGATGCGCATTAGTAAATCTGTGTCTATGCTGTGTCGTTTGAAGATGGAATACACATTGGTGCGGTCGCAGTATAATTTCTTTGCGAACCAGCTTGCAGAGCGCTCCTGGCGGTGTAATTCCATTTCTATCAGTTTGCCGATGTTTATCATGGTATAGTGCATAAGCAAGTAAAAACGTCCATTCCCCCTCTTGTTTCCACAGGCTTTGAAACTCTGTTTCCCGAATAAGGAACAGGGTGGCCGGAGCGATTTCAACCTGTGCGCGGGTAGCGACGCTTTCCTTTCGCGTTTTATAAACTAAATTTATTTTTCAGTTTATCCTTTTTCGTTTCTTTTTTATTGCTTATTGCAAATGTATGAAAATTCTTATTTCTTCACAAGAGAATGTTTTATTATTTCTTTTTTTTCTTAGAGCCCGTCGGCTCTTCCGGTGGAAATTTCGGTACGAGTTTCATCAATCGCAGTATCTGTCCCTGCCTTTTCAGGATATAGCTTGAGGGGTGTGCGGAATCAAAGCGGATAGGGTTGGGCAGGGTTGCAGCAATCAGTGCGCATTGTCCGGCGGTGAGCTTGGCGGCGGTGGTATGGAACTTGTATCGGGCGGCCGCTTGCGCTCCGTAGATGCCTTTGCCCATTTCGATGGAGTTGAGGTAGACCGTCATTATCCGCTTTTTAGACCAGAACATCTCTATCATCCACGTAAAGTAAACTTCAAAGCCCTTGCGAATCCATGAGGACTGCGGCCACAGAAATACGTTCTTTGCCGTCTGCTGGCTGATGGTGCTCGCGCCGCGTTTCCGCTTGCGCTTCTCGTTCTCTTTCATGGCTTTCTGTATTTCGATGAAGTCGAAGCCGTTGTGTGTGGCAAAACGGTTGTCTTCCGACGCTATGACGGCCATAGGCAGGTGAGGGGAGAGCTTATCGAACGGCACCCATTCGTGATGCCATGCGGGGCTTTCCCCTTTAAATACCTGTTGCACGCTTCGGATAATCATCAGCGGCGTGACATATACCGGCATAAAACTATAAACCACTACCGTTACGGTAGTGGATATAAAGAAGAAGAGCAACAGATTGCGGATGATACGTAAGGGTTTGGAAAGCTTCATGGGAGATGATGGCCGGGACTATCATTTTCCCGCTTCCGCGTTCTTAATCATCTGCTCGCTGGCATACATAAAGATTACCACACGGCGATTCTGGGCGGCCGACAGGCTTTCGTCGTATTCATTGTATCCCACACCTTCCACTTGCTTGAATTGCGAGGGAGATACGCCGCAATCCTGCAAGTAATTCTCTACGGCATAAGCGCGGTTCTTGGAAACCTTCATGTTGGCTTCGTACGTACCGACCTTGTCGGTATGCCCTATGATGGCGATGTCCGTGGTAGTATCTTCCTTCAGAATCTTGGCAAGGTCGCGCAAAGAAGCTTTCGCGTCGTTGCTCAGCGTAGAGGAGTTGAAGGCAAACAGAATACCGGAGTCGAACGTCACCTTAACGGCATCCAGGTTGTTGGCGTCTTTCACCACTTCCACCTGCGCGCCTTCAATCTTGGCGGCTTCGGCGGCCTTTTTATCCATCTTATGGCCGATGGCCACACCTGCGCCCGTACCTACCGCAGCGCCTACCGCCGCACCGATGGCCGCGCCTTTACCTTTGCCGAACAGTCCGCCGATAATGGCTCCTGCCGCCGCTCCCGAGCCGCCGCCGATGATACCGCCCTTGGTCGTATTATTCATGGTGCCGCAGCTACCCAGTAGTATGGCACCGCTCAGCAGGAATGCTGTAATTTTCATCTTTTTCATACCTTTTATTTTTTTAATTGGTTCAAGTTTTACTAATGCAAATTTATGTATATAATACATCCGTTGGCATCAAAAAGTTTACCATTGTAGTTTTTTTAGAGAATTTTCCTTTTAATAAAGATAAACCAGCCCGTCAGGATTATTCCCTTGGCGATGGTGGTGCCGCTTACCGCCCACCAGATGGCATCCACGCCCATACCCGTTTGCACCAGTAGCAAGGCTGCCGGAATGCGCATGTAGTTGCACCCTATGCTGACGATAGCCGGCGGTACGGTGCGCCCTATGCCGTAGAAGACGCCCTGCATGGTGATTTCCAGCATCATGAACAGTTGCGAGTAGCCGTCGATGCGCAGGAAGTTGCCGCCCGCGCGATAGGCCGCTTCCTCGGGCACGAAGACGGAGAACAGCTCGTTGCCGTAAAAGATGAACAGCAGCGAGCAAAGCGTGCCGAACACGGCCGTCATCCGGAGCGTCGTTTTCCATGCCTGCCATACGCGCGCTTTCTGTCCGGCGGCATAGTTCTGGGCGATGAAAGTACTCAATCCGGTGGAGAAGCCCTGTGACGTATTCCAGGTGATGGCCTCTATTTGTCCGCCGGTGGTAAAGGCCATGAGCCCGATGTGGCCGCCCTGTTCCGCTGCCGTGCGCGACAGGAACATGTTGACGAAAGCGTACAGCGTATTCAGCGTGGCGACGGGCAGCCCCAGTTTGAAGATACGCCGGCTGTACTTCTTTTTCAGTCGGACGAAAAACGGGAATCCGCCGAGCAAGTCGTCTTTTCGCCGGAGCTTGTAGACGAAGATGAAGCACACGGAAGCCTCGGCCAACCATGTGGCGAGCGCTGCGCCTACCGTTCCCCAGCCGAAGCCGAAGATAAAGAGAGGGTCGAGCAGGATATTCATCACAAGTCCCGTTCCGCTGATGTAGAACGGTGTCTTGCTGCGCCCAGAGGCGTTGTAGATACCCGTGAAGGCGGCGGAGAGGAAGACGAAAGGCAGTGCCGTCGATATGATGCGCAGATACGTTACGGCATTCTCGGTGATATGCGGTTCCAGCTCGAAAAGGCGCATGACGGGTCGGGCGAAAACAAACAGCAGTCCGCCCCAGCATACGGCGATAAGCAGTGCGATGCTGATGTTGTGCGAGGCGAAGGCACGTGCGTCTTCCCGGTTCTGCGCTCCGATGGACTGGCCTACGCTGACTTCCGACCCTACCTTGTTCAGCAGGGCGATAGAGCCTGACATCCACGTGAGAATGCCCACCGCGCCTACCGCCGCAACCGCCTCGCTGCCCAGACGGCCTACCCACGCCATATCCGTCAGGCTGTACGCCATCTGGATGAAGGACGTAGCCATGATGGGCATCGCCAGGCCGAATAGCTGGCGGTTGATAGGGCCTTGGGCAAGATTTTTCGCTCCGTGCATGGTGTCGGGGGGATTATAAGGAACCGGTAAAAGGAAGAATCACGTTACTTATAATTCAGGAAACTTTCCTGAACCAGCTTGCCCGCCTGCCATACGGCGCGTATGTTCAGCTCCTTGTCCATGATGAGGATATCGGCGTCCTTATCCTTTTGCAGGGAACCTTTGCGGTCGTACACACCCATGATGCGTGCCGGGGTTTCGGAAGCCATGCGCAGGGCGTCGCCCAACGGGATTCCGGCTTTTGCCATGGTGCGCACCAGTACGTCCATGGTGGCGATGCTGCCTGCCAGAGAGGAGCGGTCGGCAAGTTTGCATACGCCGTCCTCGATGATGTAACGCGGGTCGTTGATTTCCTTGCCTTCGGTGGCGGCGCAGGAGAGGGCGTCCGTTACGAGGCAGGTGTGCTCCACGCCTTTCAGTTTGTATGCCAGTTTCAGGATGGTGGACGGCAGGTGGATGCCGTCGGCGATGAGTTCGATGGTCATGCCGTCGGTCAGGTAGACGCTTTCCACAGTGCCCTCGTACTTGTATTCGCGGCGTTTGTGGAAGCCCGGCATGGCGTTGTAGAAGTGGGCGGCGTGGGTAAATCCGGCTTCGTAGGCGGCACGGATACCGTCGTATTCGGCTTCGGTGTGCGATACGGCTGCCAGTATGCCTTTTTCGCGCAGGTAGCTTGCGAATTCCAGCGCTCCGGGCAGTTCGGGAGAGGCGTCCCAGCGGCGGATGCAACGGGTGCTTTCTACAAGCTCGCGGTACTCTTGTTCGTCAATCTCTTTCACCTGGTCGGCAAACTGCTCGCCTGCCATTTTCCTGTTGAGGTAGGGGCCTTCGATGTGAAGTCCCAGCACGGGGCTGTCCGGTTCTGCCATGAGCCGCTCGCACACTTTGGCGGCCTGATGCAGCTTGTCGAACGGAGACGAGGAAATGGTGGGGTAGAAGCTCGTTGCGCCATGAGCGAGGTGTGCGTCGATGATGCTGCGGAACGCTTCTTCGGTACATTCGTTGAAGTCGTGTCCGCCACCGCCGTGCGCGTGCATGCAGACGAAGCCGGGCACGATGTACATGCCTTTGGCGTCGATGAGACGTGCGCCGATAAGGGCGAGGTCGCAGTTGGTCACTTCAAGGATTTTTCCGTCACGCATCAGGACGGAACCTTCATTCAGCCAGCCTTGCGGGGTGAATATGCGTCCATTGATAATTTGAGTTAACATGGAGGGAGGGGATTTAAGAGTTATAAGTTATGAGTTATGAGTTATAAGTTATGAGTTATTTGGGGTATGGGTTATGAGGGGGTTACCGTATTCTCCGTCTCCGGTGGTGGCGTTGTTTCTGCCGGTACTTGCGTATCTTGCCGTACACCAGCCATACGAACAGTACGCCGAATACGGAGAATATCAGCAGTACGATGCCGGTGTTGAGGTTGTCGCCTTTCACGCGGCTCCACATTTCGAGTACGAGTTCGGTGCGGTCGCCGAAGTCACGTATCATGGCGCAGCGCTCCACGACTTTCCTGTCGGGATATTGTACGGGATTGATTTGCAGGCTGTCCGCACCTACACCTTCACCGAAGAAGTAGCTGAGGTCGGAACGCGTCGCGATGGCGGTGTCCCGTTTGGCTTCCATGATTTCGGGGGTGGCAACGGCGCTGACGTAACCTATGGCGTCCATATTGCGCAGGGCGATGCCGGGTTGGCAGAGATAGTTGATGAAGTAGGCGGCAGCCTTGGGATTACGCGCGTATTTGGGGATTACCCAGCCGTCGTACCAGATGTTGCTGCCTTCGCGCGGCACTTCGTAGGCAAGGTCTACGCCTACCGCTTCGGCTTCCTCGATGGCCCATACGGCATCGCCGCTCCAGGTGAGGTTGAGCCAGGTCTTGTTCTTGGTCATCATCTCCTTGCCGAAATCGGCTTCCCAACCGGAAATATTGGGCTTCATGGCTTTCAGATACTCCTCGGCCAGGGCTATGGCTTCGGGGGAGTTGTCGTTCATCAGTTGCTCCACGGTGACGGTGCCGTCGGCAAGCCGGCGGGCGTGGGCGTAGATGATGGCGGTTCCGTAGGCGTCGCGATAGCTGTCTTTCATCAGGATTTTACCCTTGTTCTTGGAGTTCCAAAGGCAGTGCCAGCTGCCGGCTTCGTCGGGGGTGATGAAGTTGCGGTTGTACAGGATGCCGGCCGTGCCCCACATATATGGTACGGCATAGTCGGTGGTGGTGCGTCCCGGCTGACTGGTCTTGTTCAGCTCCCGGCGGATGTAGGGGGAGATGTTGGGCAGGTAGTCCGGGGTCTTGCCGAAGTCGCGGTCGATGGGCAGGAGAAGGTTCTTCTTCAGCATCCGTTCGATGATGTATTCCGAGGGGCACACCACGTCGAAGTCTTCGTGGCCGCGCTCTATCTTGGTGAGCATGATTTCGTTGATGTCAAACACCTGGTAGATAAGGCGGATGTCCTGCCCCGTCTGTTGCTTGTACCAGGCGGGGAACTCGGCAAGTACGTCTTCGTCGATGTAGTCCGCCCAGTTGTAGACTTTCAGTACGTGGCTGCGCTCTTCGCCCGAGTCCTTGCACGAGGCGGCTGCGAAGACGAGGCAAAGGAGAAGGAGTATGTGTGTTAATCTTTTCATTTTTTTGTTCAGCAGGTTTATCTTGACTATACTTTCATTTTTCGGCTTGCGGGATGAATTTTTCCGTCCTGCGGGATGAGAAAATTCGTCTCACGAAGCGGGTGTATCCCGTCTTGCGGGGCGGATGATTTCATCTCACGGGAGCAGTCACCTTAGCCCGTGAGCAATCACCTCGCCCCGTGAGATGGGGCGGGTTTAATTTTTCCGTGCACGCTCCGCACGCTTGTTGATGACAATCAGCAGCACCAGCACCGTAACGAATATAATGGTGGAGAGGGGACGCAGCTCCGGTGTCAGTCCGCCTTTGCGCGCATCGGCGTAGATGTAGGTGGAGAGCGTTTCCAGTCCTTCGTTTCCAATGGTGAATATGGTTACTGCGAAATCGTCGATGGAGAGCGTGAAGGCAAGGATGAAACCGCTTATCATGCCCGGAAATATCTCCGGCAGAATCACCTTGCGCAATGCCTGGAAAGGAGTGGCTCCGAGGTCGAGGGCGGCTTCGTATACGTTCTGGTTCATCTTCTTCAAACGGGGCATCACGCTCAGCACTACGTAGGGGGTGCAGAACGTGATGTGCGCCAGTACCACCGTCGCGAATCCCTGCGAGATGCCGAAGCTGACGAACAGCAGGAACAGCGACACACCCGTGATGATGTCCGCGTTCATCATCGGAATGGCGTTGGCGAAGTTCATCACCTGACGTGGGCGTGTGCGCAGGTTGAAGATGCCGATGGCCGCGATGCTACCCAACGCCGTACTGGCGGTGGCTGCCAGCATGGCAATGGCGAATGTGTTCCAGATGGCGTTCATCAGCGAGTGGTGCATGCCGCCCGTGAAGAGGGAGCTGTACAGCTTGGTGGAGAATCCCGTCCAGTTGCCCAGCACTTTGGCCTCGGTGAACGAGAATATCATTATGATAAGGATAGGCGAGTAGAGCAGCGCAAGCAGCAGCCACAGGTAGCCTTTGGCAAGAATACGCGTCATCATATCACACCTCCGCTTTCATTGGATGCGCTGTCCTCTTCGTTCGTAAAGAGGATGGTGACGCCTATCAGCAACAGCATGATGAGCGACAAGGCCGCACCGTAGTTCCACATTCCGTTGTATATATTCTCCTGCACGGTCGTTCCGAAGAGCTTGATGTTGTTCATCGTCAGCAGTTCGGCAATGGCGAAGGTGCTTACCGTAGGCATGAACACCATTACGATGCCGCTCATGATGCCCGGCATGGAGAGGGGCAGTATCACTTTGCCGAATACCTGCAAGGGGTTGGCTCCGAGGTCTTGGGCGGCTTCAATGAGGTTGTGGTCCATCTTCTGCAAGGTGTTGTAGATGGGGTATATCATGAACGGCAGGAAGTTGTACACCATACCGAACACGAGCGCGCCTTCGCCCAACGGCAGGTTGAGGAAGTCGAACAGCGCTACTGTGGCGAGCGTGCGTATCAATATGTTCACCCACATGGGCAGGATAAACAGCACCACCATCGTCTGCGAGGTGTTGAACTGCCGCTGGCTGAGGATGTAAGCCGCCGGATAACCCAGCAACAGGCACGCCAGCGTCGTGATGATGGCTATGCCGATGGAATATACGAACGTGTTCATCGCTTCCGGGTGCATCATGAACTTGCGGAAATTGGCGAAGGTAAACGCTCCGTCGGCATCCGTAAAGGCGTACAGCACAATCAGCAGTAGCGGCACTATCACAAATATCAGCAGGAACAGCGCGTAGGGAACCGTCCAGTTGCGCCGCCGCATGAAGAAAGAAGATAACTTGTTTAACATCGCCTTATCACTTTATCGCCTTGTCATTTACTGTTACCCGTATGTTTTCCGGCGCAATCCGTATGCCCACTCTGTCGCCGTCGTCCCATACGTCGTTGGTGTCTACGAAGATGTCTTCGTCCCAGTCGGTAAATACGGTGAGGTGGTAGTGGTTTCCTTTGTAGAGGATGAATTTCACTTCGCCCGTCAGTCGTCCGTCTTCTTCGTTGTCCTCGAGGATGACGTTCCGGAAGTCCACTTCCACCGTTACGGGCGTTTCGGGCTCGATGCCCTGCACCGGACTGCATTCAAAGCTGCAACCCAGGAATTCCACGTGTGTCTCGTCCAGGAGCTTGCCTTCGAAGGTGTTGCAGGTGCGCTCTTTCTTCATCACGTGGATGTCGAAGGGTTTTACCAGCAGACCCACTTTGCGGCCTGCCTCGAAGCAGTGGTAGTCCTGTACCATCAGCTCGTAGCCCTCGTCGGTCTGTACCAGCATTTCGTAGTGCACGCCTTTGAAGATGGAGCTTGTTACGGTTCCCGTCAGTTGCGCAGCGTCCGAGGGCTCGAAGATGTAGATGTCTTCCGGACGGATTACGACGTCCACCTGCGTCTGTTCGCCGAAACCGGTGTCCACGCAGTCGAATTCCTGTCCGCAGAAACGGACGAGCTGGTCGTGCACCATGACGCCGTTCAGGATGTTGCTCTCGCCGATGAAGTCGGCCACGAAGGAGTTGATAGGCTCGTTGTAGATGTCTATCGGGGTACCGGTTTGCTGTATCTTGCCTTCGCTCATGACGACGATGGTGTCGCTCAGGGTGAGGGCTTCTTCCTGGTCGTGGGTGACGTATACGAAGGTGATGCCTAGCTTTTGGTGCATCTCTTTGAGCTCCATCTGCATGTCCTTGCGCATCTTCAGGTCGAGAGCGGCAAGGGGCTCGTCAAGGAGCAGCACTTCGGGCTCGTTGACGATAGCGCGGGCTATGGCAACGCGCTGTTGCTGTCCGCCGGAGAGGGAGTCTACGTCGCGGTCTTCATAGTCGGTCATGCCCACCATGCGGAGCGCCTGCTTCACTTTCTTCTCGATTGTGGCGGCGGGCAGCTTCTTCAGCTTGAGGCCGAAAGCAATATTGTTGAATACGTTGAGGTGGGGAAACAGGGCGTATTTCTGGAACACCGTGTTCACCGGACGCCGGTGGGGCGGTGTCTGCGTGATGTCCTTCCCTGCAATGGTAATCACTCCTTCCGAAGCAGTCTGGAAGCCTGCAATCAGACGCAGCAACGTCGTCTTTCCGCAACCGGACGGTCCCAATATCGTTACAAACTCGCCCTTACGGACAGACAAATTCACATCATTCAGTACGGCTTTATCTCCGAAGAACTTCGATACGTGCTCTACGCTGATGATGCAGTCGGACTTTTGCATAAGCGTTTCTTACTTTATCCAAACTAATTAAACAAATCTCTACCTGATACAGTCAGTCATAAAAAAGTGGCGCAAAGGTACATATTTTCTTGAAAACTTTAAGGGTTATGAGTTATAAGTTATGAGTAATTTACCGATGCTCGCAAATAAGTCCTAACTTTGCGGCCTGTAACATTAAATTCCTTATAAGAAAATGGAAAAGAAAATCGTACTCATCACGGGCGCCTCTTCGGGCATAGGAGAGGGCTGCGCACGCAAGTTTGCCATGAATGGCTACCGCCTGATTCTCAACGGACGGAATATGGAGAAGCTGACCGCCGTAAAGCGCGAGCTGGAAACGGAATACCGCGCGGACGTCTGCCTGCTGCCTTTCGACGTACGTGACCGCGGGGCTGCGAAAGCCGCTCTCGACTCGCTTCCCGAAGAATGGAAGGCGATAGACATCCTCGTTAATAATGCCGGACTGGTAATCGGCGTGGATAAGGAACACGAAGGTAACCTCGACGAATGGGACATCGTGCTCGACACCAATGTCAAGTCGTTGCTTGCCATGACCCGCCTTGTTGTTCCCGGAATGGTGGAACGCGGTCGCGGTCATGTCATCAATATGGGCTCCATTGCGGGCGATTACGCCTATCCGGGCGGCAGTGTGTACTGTGCCAGCAAGGCTGCCGTAAAGGCGTTGTCTGACGGATTGCGCATCGACCTCGTGGATACTCCCGTGCGGGTGACCAACATCAAGCCCGGTTTGGTGGAAACGAATTTCTCCGTAGTGCGCTTCCGTGGAGACAAGTCGGCTGCCGATAATGTGTACAAGGGTATCCGTCCGCTTACGGGCGACGATATTGCCGAGGTGGTGTACTTTGCCGCCGCCGTACCCGAACACATACAGGTGGCCGAGGTACTGGTAATGCCCGCCAATCAGGCGACGGGTACAATCGTCAGCCGGAAATAGAGGCTCTTCCGTGATAGTTAAGAGTAAAGTCTGCCATGGGCGATAAGTACGAAGAACGCCTGGGTACGGAGCTGATAGGGATTGCTGTATATTATTCTTGACCCTGTATTCATCTTTTGGTTGGATATGGGGTAAAGGGCGCTGCGCTGGCTACGGTGTTGTCACAGGCTTGCAGTGCGGTGTGCGTGCTGTCCTTCCTTTGCTCCCGGTGTGCTTCGCCGTTACGGTATTCCGCAACTTCAATCCTGTTTACTGTTTCCTTTCGCTTTTTTGAGGTATCAGCGCATTCCGGTGTTGTTGACGGTTGTTTTTTTGTTTTGCATTACATGCATCCCTAATCGCAAAATCAATGATTCGGGTATAAATATCCGTAAATCATATACAAACCGGTTTGCGTAACCGCGGTAAATTTGCAATCGTAAAACAACCGGTAATAGTAATAACCTCATACGATAAATGAAACGACCATGAACAAGATTCTTTTAATTTCAGTATTCAGTATTTTAACTTTCAATGTTATGGCACAAGAGAAAATAGTACAGACAGCCGGGCGTACCCAATTAGGGGAGTTCGCTCCTAAATTCGCAGAACTCAACGATGATGTTCTTTTTGGAGAAGTGTGGAGCCGTACCGACAAACTCGGTTTGCGCGACCGCAGTTTGGTAACCGTTACCTCGCTCATCAGTCAGGGCATCACGGACAATTCGCTCGTATTCCATCTTCAGTCGGCAAAGAAGAACGGCATTACCCGTACCGAGATTGCCGAAATCATAACTCACATCGGTTTCTATGCAGGTTGGCCGAAAGCATGGGCGGCATTCAATCTGGCAAAAGGCGTATGGGCGGAAGATGCTGCCGGTGAGGATGCTAAAGCCGCTTTCCAGCGCGAAATGATTTTTCCTATCGGCGAGCCGAATACGGCATACGCAAAGTATTTCATCGGTAACAGTTATCTCGCCCCCGTTTCGCGCGAGCAGGTGGGCGTTTCCAATGTCACGTTCGAGCCTCGCTGCCGTAACAACTGGCATATCCACCGTGCAACAAGTGGTGGCGGACAAATGTTGATCGGTGTAGCCGGACGCGGCTGGTATCAGGAAGAGGGTAAGCCTGCTGTGGAAATTCTGCCGGGTACGGTTATCCATATCCCGGCAAACGTCAAACATTGGCATGGAGCTGCTGCCGACGGTTGGTTCGCTCATTTGGCTTTCGAGGTTCCCGGTGAAAATACTTCCAATGAATGGCTCGAACCGGTGACGGACGAAGAGTATGACAAGCTCGAATCGGATAAGCGATAATCTCGGCCGGGCTTCCCGGCGAACATATATTAAATAATGTATGATGGGTATAATAAGATGCTTAGGCTGTCCATCATGGCAAGTAATCGGAAACATTCAAAATCAGAATAAAATGAAACAAATTATATTGATAATTATGAGTTTACTAACTTTCAGCTGCTCATCGAAAGCGCAAAAACAGACAACGGATGCCGATACGCAATCCGATAAGAAAATCCTCGTGGCCTATTTCTCCTGTACCGGAACTACGGAGAGAGTCGCCGATGCCATTGCCCAAGCTGTTAGCGGTAAGCTGTACCGGATTACTCCGGCTGCGGCCTACACCTCGGCAGACCTTAATTGGAATAATAAGGCAAGCCGCAGTTCTGTGGAAATGGCGGATGAAACCTCACGCCCCGCGTTGGGCGGAGAAACGCTCAATCTGCAAGATTACGATGTGGTATTCCTCGGCTATCCGATATGGTGGGACTTGTGTCCGCGTCCGGTCAATACATTTCTTGAGAAATATGATTTCTCCGGTAAGACAATCATTCCGTTTGCCACTTCCGGCGGCAGTTCTATTACAGGCAGCGTAAAGCAACTCAGGAAGCTATATCCTAAAATTGAATGGCAGGCTGGCCGGCTGTGTAATGGAAGCGCAAAGCAGGCCGGAGATTGGGCAAAACAGGTTGCCAATGCCGAATAGAATCCCCTTGTTACGGGAAAACCCACTAAACAGAGTGCCCGTATCAGGCAGGTTGGTAATGACACCTGCGATATAGTCGGAGATAAAAGAAAAAGTCCTGTAATATCAATGTATTACAGGACTTGTCTCTTTTTGCCGATTTCGGCTTTGTTTTCTGGTGATCCGCTTGGGGCTCGAACCCAAGACCCCAACATTAAAAGTGTTGTGCTCTACCTGCTGAGCTAGCGAATCAATCCTTTATTGCTGTTAAGCGGGTGCAAAGATAGAGACTTTTTTGGAAGTTGCAAAAGATTTTCGCTTTTTTTCTTATCTTTGTACCGGAATTTCGTGTGTAAGAGTCTTATATCACATCTCGGACATTATATATTTATATTTCATACTTTATACTTAAATTACATGGCAACAGTAGACGATAAGAAAATTATCTTTTCTATGGTAGGGCTGAACAAGACCATTCAGCAGAACAACAAGCAGGTGTTGAAGAACATCTACCTCTCGTTCTTCTATGGAGCGAAAATCGGTATCATCGGTCTGAACGGTTCGGGTAAATCGACCTTGCTGAAGATTATCGCCGGCTTGGATAAATCCTATCAGGGCGAAGTGGTGTTCTCGCCCGGATATTCGGTGGGATACTTGGCGCAGGAGCCTTACCTCGATCCCACAAAGACAGTAAAAGAAGTGGTAATGGAAGGCGTACAACCCATTGTGGACGCATTGGCGGAGTACGAGGAAATCAATCAGAAGTTCGGCCTGCCCGAATACTACGAAGACCAGGACAAGATGGACAAGCTCTTCACCCGTCAGGCAGAGTTGCAGGACATCATCGACGCTACCGATGCATGGAACCTCGACAGCAAGTTGGAGCGCGCCATGGATGCACTCCGCTGTCCGCCCGAAGACCAGTCGGTAGAGCACCTTTCCGGTGGTGAACGCCGTCGTGTGGCACTCTGTCGCCTGTTGCTCCAGAAGCCCGACGTATTGCTCCTCGACGAGCCTACCAACCACCTCGACGCCGAATCCATCGACTGGCTGGAACAGCACTTGCAGCAGTACGAAGGTACGGTAATCGCCGTTACCCACGACCGTTATTTCCTCGACCATGTGGCAGGCTGGATTCTCGAGCTCGACCGTGGCGAAGGCATCCCCTGGAAGGGCAACTACTCCAGCTGGCTCGACCAGAAGACCAAGCGTATGGAGCAGGAAGAAAAGACCGCCAGCAAACGCCGCAAGACGCTGGAGCGCGAGCTGGAATGGGTGCGTATGGCTCCCAAAGCCCGTCAGGCAAAGGGAAAAGCCCGTTTGAACTCCTACGACAAACTGTTGAACGAGGATGTGAAGGAGAAAGAGGAAAAGCTCGAAATCTTCATCCCCAACGGTCCCCGTCTGGGCAACAAGGTTATCGAAGCCAAGCACGTGGCAAAAGCGTTTGGCGACAAGCTCCTGTTCGACGACCTCAACTTCATGCTGCCGCCTAACGGTATCGTGGGTATCATCGGCCCCAACGGTGCGGGTAAAACCACTCTCTTCCGCCTTATCATGGGCTTGGAAACTCCCGACAGCGGCGAATTCGAAGTAGGAGAGACCGTAAAAGTGGCCTACGTAGACCAGCAGCATAAGGACATCGACCCCAACAAGAGCGTCTATCAGGTAATCTCCGGCGGCAACGACCTCATCCGTATGGGCGGACGCGACATCAACGCGCGTGCCTACCTGTCGCGCTTCAACTTCTCCGGAGCCGACCAGGAAAAGCTTTGCGGCGTGCTCTCCGGTGGTGAGCGCAACCGTCTTCACCTGGCTCTCTGCCTCAAGGAAGAAGGCAATGTGCTGCTCCTTGACGAGCCTACCAATGACATCGACGTCAATACGCTGCGCGCTCTCGAAGAGGGTCTTGAGGACTTTGCCGGATGCGCTGTGGTCATCAGCCACGACCGTTGGTTCCTCGACCGTATCTGTACGCACATCCTCGCGTTTGAAGGCGACTCCAATGTGTTCTTCTTCGAAGGCTCTTATTCGGAGTATGAAGAAAACAAATTGAAACGTTTGGGCAGAGAAGAGCCTACTCGCGTGCGATATAGGAAATTAATGAATGATTGATATTAGATTTTAATCTGAAAGCATATACGTCACATTTGTGACAAAAAGAAAGCTCCGCAGGAAACTTGCGGAGCTTTTTTATTTAAGATGTTTTCAAAAAAGTTTAGCAGCCTTAAAAAATGTAGCATAATAGTAATGTATATATAGCTAAATAATATTATATTTGCGATTCATGAATGTTTTTAAATATTAATTAACACTATCTATTAACTAAAAGCGGAATTATGAGAAAACATCTAATTCAATTCCTGTTGGTGGCTGTGCTGTCGGCTTGTAGTGCCGTTGCATGGTCTCAAACTACAGTAAGAGGTCAGCTTGTCGATGCTGAAACAGGCGAGCCTTTGGTCGGTGCTGCCGTTATGGTAGAGGGCACTACTCAGGGGTCGGTGACCGACATTGACGGTTATTTCAAGCAAGGCGTTGCTTCGAATGCTACATTATTGTTTAAATACATGGGTTATAAAGACCTGAAGAAGAAAGTTACGCAGAAGGGCGCTTCTGTAAATTTGGGTATTATCCAAATGAAACCCGATGCTGTGATGCTGAAAGATGTGGTGATTACTTCATCCGTAGCGGTAGCGCGTAAAACACCGGTCGCTTTATCCACGGTAGATCCGGTATTTATTGAAGAGAAATTGGGAACTCAGGAGTTTCCGGAATTATTGAAATCCACTCCGGGCGTGCATGCCAACAAGCAAGGCGGTGGTTTTGGAGATTCCGAAATTTATATGCGCGGTTTTGATAATAGTAACATCGCTATGATGGTAAATGGCGTACCTATGAACGATATGGAGTGGGGCGGCGTTTACTGGTCTAACTGGGCGGGACTTAGTGACGTAGCCCGCAGCATACAGACGCAGCGCGGTTTGGGTGCAAGTAAAGTGTCGGCTCCTTCTGTGGGCGGTACCATTAATATCGTAACCCGCAATTTGGATGCAAAGAAAGGCGGCTTTCTTTCTTACGGAATGGGAAATGACGGAATGAATAAAATTCTATTTTCGGTTTCTTCCGGAATAACCAAGAACGGTTGGGCATTCACCCTTATGGGGGGTAAGAACTGGGGTAACGGTTATATCCAGGGTACGGCGTTCGAAGGTTACAACTGGTTTGCCAGCATTTCCAAACGCATCAATGAAGAGCATCAACTTACGCTTACCGCATTCGGTGCTCCGCAGTGGCATGACCAACGTAATTCCTCTTACGGCGGTTTGACTATTGCCGACTGGAAAATGGTAGAGACTGTTTATGGTGTGAAAGACCATAAATATAATCCTACCTTCGGTTATCGTTCTAACGGTGAGTCATATAACTCTTATCGCAACTCTTATCACAAGCCACTCATCAGTTTAAATCACCAATGGCAGATTAACTCCAAATCTTCGCTCAGTACTTCGCTTTACGTGTCATTGGGTCGTGGTTCCGGTTTCTCCGGCCAAGGAAATACAGAGTTCTCCCCTTATTCATACACTTCATGGAGAGGAGCTTATAAAGGTACGTTGTACGATACTTTCCGCCGCAGTGACGGAACATTCGACTATGCTGCCATCGAAGAGATTAACCGTACGAGCGAATACGGTTCCGCATTGATTGCCGCACGTTCCAATAACAGTCACGACTGGTACGGACTGCTCTCTACTTACACCACTAAGATAGGACAATATTTGGACTTCTATGGCGGCATAGACTATCGTTTTTATAAAGGTGTACACCGTAACGAGATTTCAGACCTTTTTGGTGGTACATATTATCTTGATTCTGAGCGTGGCAACGTAGATGTCAAGAACAATATTCACGCGGCCGACCCTAATTGGCGCTATCAGAAATTAGGTGTCGGTGACGTTGTTTTCCGCGATTATGACGGATTTGTAATGCAGGAAGGCGGCTTCTTCCAATTGGAATACAATAAAGACCGTTTGGCTGCTTTCGTCGCAGGGTCGCTTTCAAACACCGGTTACTGGCGTTACGACCGTTTTTACTACGATAAGGAACACGCCAAGTCCAAAACGGTAAACTTCTTGGGCTTCACCGCTAAAGGTGGCGCCAATTACAACATTACGGACAACCACAATGTGTTTGCCAATGTAGGTTATATCAGTCGTGCTCCCAAGTACTCATACGGCGCATTTATGACATCGGACAAGAGTAATATCCTGAACAAGGAAGCCGTGAATGAAAAAGTATTCTCGGCAGAGTTGGGTTATGGTTTCCGTAACACGTGGCTGACAGCTAATCTGAATCTCTATTACACTCGTTGGATGGACAAAACCATGACAAAGAGTGTGACGCTGGATAATCAGCAGAATGGCAATATCAATATGTCCGGCCTTGCCGCTTTGCATAAAGGCGCTGAGTTGGATATTAAAATCAGACCTTTCCGGTGGCTGGAACTTACCGGTATGGTTTCTTTAGGCGATTGGAAGTGGGATAGCGATGCTACGGGATACGTATACGACGAGTTGGGCAATGCCATGACGCAAGCCGGAAAGGTTACCACTCCGGGAGCCGAGGATCATGCCAAGGCGCACATCAAGATGAATGGTATTCGTGTAGGCGGTTCGGCGCAGACTACGGCAGCCGTAGGCGCCAATGTAAACATTACCAAAGACCTGCGTGTAGGTGCCGACTGGACTTACTACGGACGTAACTATTCTTACTATGCCGTAGACGGTACAATCCTGACGGTTGGTAAAGAAACTGCGGTAGCGGAACCGTGGAAGATTCCTGCTGCCAGTCAGTTGGATATGAACGCTTCGTACCGCTTCAAGTTCGGTAAGCTGAATGCGATTCTGTCCGGTAATGTAAACAATCTGTTGAACTACCAGTATATTTCCAAGGCTTGGAACCCCAGTGGCGCAAGTACGGCGGCTACGGCCGATAACGTATATGTATTCTATTCTTTTGGACGTACATATAGCATAAGATTGAAAGTTAATTTCTAAACCGAAAACAAAGACATTCACAATATGAAGAAGAAAATATTCGTTTCAATAGCGTTGCTGGCTCTGTTAGCAGCTTGTGACGACCATTACGATGACCAGTTCAACATCAAACCCGATATCACGGATGTGAAGGACATCGCCATGACGTTGGAAACAGCCGATTACGGTACTATCTCCAAATTGAGCGCCAACCAGGAGCTGGCACTTTCCAAAGACCCCGAAGGAAAGACGTATGTAGAGGCATTGGCGGAAGTCGGTACTAACCATTATTTTACGGAAGAAGCGCCCGCTGAGGATTATCTTCCGGCCTATCTGAAATCCAAATATCCCAATGCAGACGAAGGCTCGCGGTTTGTGGTTACTTACAAACTTTTCAGTCCGTCCGAGTATATGGGTGATTTTAAGAACCTGTCTGCCTATGACTTGACGGAAGATGACTATAAAACAGTATGGGGCGATAAAGTGAAAGCTTCTTTCCTTTCTCCTTCCACTGTATCTAAGATTCCGGGGTTGCTGAAAGCTGCTGTCAATAATCCGGCGGCAGGAGATATGAAAGTCGTGAATTATGCTTATTCTCAAACAGAGCCCAGTATCGGTGGTGGGGGTGATGGCGGTGATGAACCTGCGCCCTCTTACACAAGTGTTGCTGATTTGTTAAAACTTACATCAGAAGGAGAATATACTTCTAAGGGTGAAGTAGTGGCGGTTAATGCTAAAAGCTTTATACTTAAGGATGAAACGGGGCTTATTCGTGTTTATCAAGGAAAGCTTGTAACGTGTTCCGTTGGCGATGTGGTAGAAGTATCTGGTAAGGTAGAGCTGGCAAAGCAGGGCATGAACCGCTTTAGTTCGAAATCTGTTTTCAAAGTTCTTGAACGCAAGGAAGCATTTACGTATCCTGCTCCGCAAACAATGGAGACTGCTGATTTGGTGACTTATGCAAATGCTGCTGTTCCTGCTATACAATATGTCACTTATGAGGGAACTTTAACGAAAAACTCAAATAATATAAATATTGTTTTAGATGGTGGCAATTCAGTTCAAGGCTCTATTACCGATGCGTTGTTGGTAGATGATTCCTGGATTAATCAAATAGTTGTCGTAACCGGTTATCTTGCTGGAGTCAGTGGCAGTTCAGCCAAATATATCAATACATTCGCTACTTCGATTGTTGTGAAAGGCACAGCTAACCAAGTTACTCCGATAGGGCTGATAGCATACTCTCCGATAGGGAATTACACAGTGAAAGGACTGGTTACCGCCGTTCATACGAAAGGGTTTGTAATGACGGATGGAACAGGTGATATTTTGGTATACAAGAATGCCTTGCCTGACGAGAAAGTGGGAGACATGGTACAAGTGGTTGGTACAACGGAAGCCAGAAATGGTCTGATTCAATTTACGAGTACCGGACTTGCGGTAACAAGTATATCTGAAGGCAGTACCATTCCGAACGATATGGTTCCGCAAGTGCTGAGTGCCGCAGAGTTGAATGCTTATGCTGCCGCGCCGCGCTTTGCCTATGTTTCTGTTGAAGGTACGTTGACAATTAAAGACAGTGGACAGGGATATAATTTTTACAATCTGGCAGTGGAAGGGGTTGAAAAAGACCTCTCGTTATCTTATGTTGATGATTCCGATGTTGCGGCAAGCCTGAATGGGAAGAAAGTTGTCATGAATGGTTATTTGCTAGGGGCAAATAAAGGCGGATATATTCAGGTAATGTTGGTTTCTATAAAAGAAGCTGCTGCCGTTGCAGGTCTTCGTTCTCTTGCCTCTACCCGTGCTTCTTCCGTTTCTCCTACCACTTCCGCTTTGTATGTGTACGACGGCGATAACAATGCATGGAAAGAATATACGACTGAAGAAGCCAAGGTGGCCGTAGTAGAGCCGGGCGTTTACGAATCATTGGGTACGGATATGATTGAAGAGCCTGAAACGGTACTGCCTGCTTACTTGAAGCAGAAGTATCCGTATGCGGCGGCAGAATCGGTAGTTGCGGTAATTTACAATGAGAAGGCGAATACGCCTGTGGTTGCAGAGTATACTTTAGGAGAAAATTGGATAGAAACGACTTCCAGCAGGCTGGTTACTACTACCTTTACGCAAGATGCCGAAGGTATCAGTGCCGAGGCAAGCATGTACGTAAACGAAACATTCAAGAAAGACTTGGGCAGTTTCACTATTCAGGACGTATTTATGGATGGAGTGAGCTGGGTATGGAAACAAGACTCATACGGTTATATGAAAGCGTCCGCTTACATCAAAGCTACCGGTAATCATCAGGCGGAGAGTTGGCTTGTATCGCCTGTTATGAACTTTAAGAAGTCGAAAGAGCCTGAACTGTTGTTTGAGCACGCCTGTCGTTTCCGTGCCGAGAATCCGGCCGACCATCTGAACGTGATGGTATCCGTAGACTATTCGGGTGATGTGAAGACCGCCACATGGACGGCTTTGACAGTCGAGAACTGGTCGGATGCTACCGACTGGACATTCGTAAGCAACAAAATAGACCTGAGCGCTTACAACGGACAGCAAGTTACCATCGCTTTCAAATATGCCAGCACCAATGAGGTTGCGCCTACTTGGGAAGTAAAGAATGTGGTAGTTCGTGAAAAGGTAGAAGGAGAAAGCGAAGGAGAAGAAGGCGGTGATGCCGAAACTCCGGCCGAATAGGTAAAGGATGCGTTTGGGCGGGGGGTTACCCCGCTAAAGCGCCGTTTATCAAACAACAACATCCAATAAAGTAAAAAAAGAACAATGAAAAAACTTAGCAATATCTTAGGGTTGTGGCTGTTGATGCTGGGAATGGTTGCATGCGAAAGCTCCGACGCCCCCTATAACGGTTATATTGAAACAACGCAGGAAGGTGCCGCTACGCTTGTACTGAAAGGTTATGAGAATCCTCAGAGCGGATTTACGGTATTCGAACCGGAAGGTTTTCAGACTCCGTTCTATATTCAGGACAAGGCATTCTACGGCAAGCAATACACTTTTGTGAAAAGTTCTTCCACCCGTCTGGACGAAATGAAAACACGTCCGGCTGATGATGCCTGGCAGACGGAAGTTCCCGTGATAGACGGTGCCGCTTACTGGGCGCGTACCGCGACGTTGGCGGCAGACCAATATGTTAAGTTCCGTATATGCGGTATCGACGGTAACAACGTTACGATAGAGTATGCGGTAGAGCAGGATGTAAGACCTAATGCCAATGCCAACGTAAAGGACGAAAGCGGCTATTCGCTCAATCTTGAGATTCCCCGCCTGAACGAAGCCAATGTTTTTGTAGCGCATTCGCTGAAAGTGAACGGTACGGAGATGCTGAACTACGCTTTGGAGTGGGACGACACGAAGAAACATTCCTCATGGGTGGCATTCTCTTTTGATGCGACAACACGTGTTGCCGGTGACGGTGTGGGACGTAAGGATAAGTTTATCGTCGACCCTCTTCTTCCCGAAGCGATGCAGGTTACCGATGCGCACCACAAGAGCGACGGCTTTGACCGCGGGCATATCTGCGGTTCTGCCGACCGTCTTTTCACTCAGGAAGCCAACGACCAGACATTCTATTTCAGTAATATGTCGCCGATGATACACTCTTTCAATAGTCCTTATTGGGCTGAGTTCGAGGAGCAAGTACGCAAATGGGGCGGAGCCGAGAGGGGCGTCACCACTACTTACAGTAAATTGTATGTGGTCAAAGGCGGCGCGTTGAACGAGCTTCTTGTAAATTATACAGGTACGAAGAAAGGCGGTGATCAAATAATACCTACTACCGACGAAAATGGTTTTACCATACATGGACTGGCTTGTCCGAAATATTACTTTATGGCTGTTTTATCCGAAACGGACGGTGTATATCATGCCATCGGTTTCTTGGCGGAACATAAGGAATACAGTAAGGCTCCTACTGCGGACGAAGTGAAAGCCCGTGCTGTCAGCATCGACGATTTGGAAGAGAAAACAGGAATAGATTTCTTCTGTAATCTACCGGATGATTTGGAAAACACGGTAGAAAGCGATATGAATTTGGACGATTGGGCATGGTAATTATTCTGCCGGTTGTCTTATAGCGAGAAAGCGTTATCATTTACTTTGATAGCGCTTTCTTTTTTTATGTTTTCTTTTTTCACCATTTCTCCTTTTTCACCTCAAAGCACGGGCATTGCTTCGTCCACTCCATGGGTTCCACTTCGCCGTTGCCGTTCAGGTCGGGGCTCAAGTCTCGATGCCCGGCCACCCGGGCATCGGGGTAGTCCAGCAGTAAAGTCCTTACGAGTACGCGGAGCGAATGACGTTGCCATTCGGTACGGGTGTCTTCGGGCATTCCGTAATGATTGAGCCCGCCCTCGTAGCAGATGCCGATGCTGTGGGCGTTGTAGCCTCTGGCATGCGCGCCGGGACGTTCCAAAGGCCGGAGCGTCTTTATATCACCGTTCTTACGGATGTAAAAATGATAACCTGCGCCGGAGAAGCCCCGGCGCAGGTGGTCTGTTGTCAGGTCGTGTTCCGTATAGCTGCGGTCGCAACGGGTGGCGGAACAGTGAATGACGATGAGGTTGATGAATCTCATTTGGAGTTATGAGTTATAAGTTATGAGTTATGACTTGGCTACATGGGCATTGCGTGTGCGCCCAATGCGCCGAGAACGGCTGATGCTACTGCGATTACGATTTTGAGGAGCTTGTCCCACCAGGTTGATTTTGTTGACATAATAATTGGGGTTAAGTATTAAATAAATACGCATAATCGGCTTATACTATCTGTTATTCGGAGCGAAGCAAAGAATCTTTTCTTTATGCATGCGAAAAAGGGAGTGGTTTCTTCGCTGGCTCCGAAGGACAGGTATTTGGGATATAAACTGGTTTTCAGTATTTACTTATGGGTTATTTATAATAATGAAGATTGATTGAAATGTTATCGGGGGGATAGGGGTACGGACGGGCAGACGGCCTTTCAATAACGGGATAAGGCTTGAAATCCGTTCCGCCCTGTCTTTTACCCTGTTTCCGCCCGGCGGGTTCTTAGCCCAACGGATTCTCTTCTTCTCCGTCGTTTCCGCCACCGCCGCCATTGCCGCCCGACGAACCGTCCTCTTTGGGATTGTACAACTCGAACGCCACGTTGTTCGGCCCGCCTTTGGTCGTTGCTCCGGAATCATTCACCAGACGCAGGCCGCTGTCGGTGAGGAAACGGATATTCACTTTGTCGATATTCTTAACGGTGGAGTCTTCCGATTTCACGGTGCCTTTGCTGTGGAAAGTGGTGTAGAACACGCCGAGGCCGTCCAGCTTTACGCTGTCGCCGTCTGTCAGCTTGCGCTTGATGTTGCGTACAAGGGCGGTGACTACGTGCTCCACGTCTTCGGCGGACATACCGCCCAGTTCCTCAATCTCTTGCGCGATGCGCTTGGTGTCGTACAGGCGGGAGTTCTTGGCTTTCCGCTTCAAGTAATACAGTTGCGGGGAAGTCTTGTCCCCGACTTTCTGATAGCGTTGTACACGCTCTACGATAATTGCCATGATGAAATTAGGTTTTAATTGGAAATATTGATTATTGATTGCTGACGGTCAGAGGAGAAGTCTCCGCGGCGATATTCCTTACCTCGTTTCGTTGAAACAAAGATACGGCAGGCGCAAGGCGGAAAATACGTTTCGGTAAGGTTGGGTAGTTTGGAGTAGGGATAAGTAAGGTTATGTAAGGATAAGTAAGATTGAGTTGTTTTGAGTAAGGATAAGTAAGGTTATGTAAGGATAAGTAGGTTGAGCGGTTTTGCGTAAGGATAGGTAAGATTATGTAAGGATAAGCAAGGTTAAGTTGTTTTGCGTAAGGATAGGTCATGTTTAGTAAGCTTGGATAAAGATAAGTAAGCTTAGGCGACGCTCGGTACGTTTGAGTGCTGTTAAGTACGATTGGGTAACAATGACAGACAGATGGTACAAACAGACTTTCAACATTGACTTATTGTATTAAATTATAATAATCATGCAAATAATAGCAAAAAAGTGTTATCTTTGAGCATCCTTCTTTCCGCAAGGGGAGTAAGGTGCGTTTTTTTCGATGGGGCGTCCCCCCGACGTTTTTTTGTAAAGCAGATAAGATAACCCTTACATAAACCAAAAAAATAACAAACTAATGGATAAAACTCCTGTATGTACCTGCCTGATGAAGCAGGATTTGGAAGAAGCCGCCGACCCTTATGAGTTTCTCGACGAAAACTACTCAATCCCCGGTATCCTCGACAATTTGGATAAACTCTCCCAGAAAGAATTGAAATGCGCCTGTTGCCTGTTTGGCGTGGCGTTGCAGAAAGGCTGCAAGAAGAAAAAAAGACGGTGGTAGAGGATGATATACCGCCCGATATAATTGCTTATCCCGCTGAAAATCACTATCTTTATATCTCCAACCATAATTAGGATTACCGTAAATTACCCCACATGGAACAGGCAGATGAAGATATTGTAGAGAAAGCGTTTGTCGTGCGCAGCTACGGCAAAGGCGAATTGGCGAGCATGTATATAGGCGGTGTGCAACAGCAGACGGCCGTCAAGCAGTTTAACGAATGGATACGCACCGCTCCCGGACTGGAACAGCAGTTGCAGGAAACGGGCATGACGCCTACCGCAAGACGGTACACGCCCGCGCAAGTGCGACTTATAATAGGGGTGTTGGGGACGCCATGATTTCCACCTCACAGGATAAATCCATTCCGCCCGTAAGACGGATATTTCCGTTTCACGGGATGAATTTATTTCTCTCGTAAGATGAATTTATTTCTCTCGCAGGATGATTTATTTCATCTCGTAAGAGGAATGAAACTCTTTGTCATACATAGATACTTTCTTTTAATATTCGTTGTTTCAGGCGGCTGTTCATACGTTCTCGTATCCTTATCAAGTTGTTCACCACGGGCAACGGAGCCGAAAATACCAAGGCGTTTCACACCGTATTTGGCGGCGGAGTGTGCCTTGTAGGTACGAAGTAACTCTAATATTTCGGTAGTCGATTTCATGGGATTATGCTTTTTTCTTTTTTTTGAGAAATGCGGGCAGGAGCGAGGCAAGGTACTTCTTTATCCGTTTCCAGCGGGATGCGGGGCGTTGGCGCAGCCGTATCAGCGCGTGGGCGTACAGGCAACAATCGCAGCGCAGGTGGGCGAGGGGCGTGCCGTAAAGGTTGTCTAACGATTCGGGAAAGGTGCAGTAGGAGTGTAAAAGGTCGTAGAGGTCGGGAGTCGTTTTTAGTTCTTCCAACAGGGCGCAGTAGCGGTGGGGGCAGGGATGTTTCTCTGTCAGGTCGGGAAATGCCGTTGAGGGGGCTGTCGCCTTATCGGTGCTATCGGTAATCTCCTCGTTTTTTTCTTCGCTTGTTTCTTGTTCCTTTTTCATGGCTTTTTTTTAATCGGGTTAATAGTGTGTTCCCCCGTCAGCCATAATAAAGAATGGCGTGGAAACTATTGATATTATTATCCCACCCCTGAGGCTCTGGTAAGACCGTACAAGAGAATAATAATAAGCAATAGCTCCACGCCAAACTTTTATATAACAGAGTTATACGCAAGCCGGACGTGGAGAGTCTCACTTATTACTCGTTCTTGTGAAAATTTACCAGACTTTCGTAGGAGTGACGAATAATAAAATGATTTTCTCCAAATCAAGAAAAACACATCTTCTCACAACGCCGGGAGAAGACCGGGACAAAGATAAACATTTTTCCGGTTGCCCGTACGAAATGGGGAGATATTGTTTGGGTTCATTTTTGGGGTCACTTCCTTATTGACCCTATTTCCCCCGCCTTTTATTCCTTTTTCTATACTTATCTCCTTGCTTTACAATGAGTTCCTGTTCCAAGCCTTTCTTGAGAATACGCTTGGCGGTGGAGAGGGAAATGCCGAGATTTTGGGCGGCGAAGGTGAAGTCACTGTAAGAAAAAGAGCGTGGCAAGTCGGCCAGTATCTGGTCGAACTGGTGGAAGTGCCGCATGAGGACGGGCTGTCGTCCGGTGTCGGGCAGTGTGGTTCCCAGCAGCAGACTGTGTTCAAGGATTGTGGCTACAATCTGCATGGCGGCGTTGAAATCGGCATCGGTGCAGGCATACTCTTTGGCGTAGCGGTAATCGTCCCATTTGCGGAAAATGGTAAGGATGGATGCCAGGCGCATGGCAAGCAGTCCGTGACGGAATACAATGCTGCTGGGATATTCGCGTCCCTCTACCAAAGCGGATTTGAGCCACAGTGAGAACTGTTGCGTGTGGCGTTCCCACTGTTCGGAGGTAAAGGTGACGAGGGTGGGAGAGTCCAACAACAACTTGTGCATATCGAACAGCTTCTGCCCCAGTGCGCGGAAGTGCGCGCGCAGGTCTACACGTCCTTCGCCGGGGGAGCAGGTTTCCCAATGCAGGCTGAGCTGACGGGTGTAGATGAGGAAGCGGCTGTACAGACCGTTTTCGTGTGAATGGAAGAAGTTGATGAACTGCTCCTGTGTGCCCGATATGGCGAGTGCAAGGTGAGGATGAGGTACGACTATCGGGTCGCCGTCTGCCTTGTACGACTGCGAGATTTCTTCGTGGTGGGCGGCTTTGCAGAGGATGTCCTCGTATTTGCCGTAGTCTTGGGTGAGCGAAGAAATGAGGGTGTTGATTTCGGTAGACGCCATGTGGCAACCGAGTTCGCCATTGGTGGCAAGCTGTTCCAGCAGGCGGCTTTTACTGGTGGTGGCAGAGGTTTTCAGATACTTGCCTTTGGGTTCTTCCGGCTTCTTGTCGGTGTCGGGAGAGCGGTGCTCACGTTGGGCTTGGTGCAGTTCGTTGTCCCAATCGGCCTGTGCTTTCTCGAAAGCCTTTTTCTGTTGGCGGCGTTCGTCGTCATAGTGCTCCTGAGTGGCGTCGAGCAGGCTGATGATAAAGGCCAGTACGCCTTTTCCCGCTCCGGCGGCGGCTATCAGGGCAAGGTAGAAATGCGGCGAATAGAGGGCGTTCTTATAGAAGAAGCTGACGTGGGGGAAGAGGGCTCCGCAACAGCTCAGGCAGCCCAGCAGTACGATGTCCCGTTCGCGCAGGTCGCCGGAGTACTTTACGCACTCTTTGAGCAGTGCGGGCAGTCCGTCGTAAACGCTGTCGGGAATGTAGGGAGAACTGGCACGCAGTTCGTTGTTTTTCTCCAACAAATCCGCGTCTTCGAGAGCTTCATCGGGCGGCTCGGAGGGGTCATATAGAACCTGACCCCTATTTTGAACCCTGTTGTGCTCTTCCGTTTTTTGCGGAAGTGATTCAATGAACTGATAACCAGCGTTTATGCGTTGGCGGATGTCCTCGGCTGTAAAATCGGTCGCAGAGTAGCGGCGGGTGAAAATACGGGTGATTTCTTCCAGCTCTTCTTTTGAAAATCCTTTACTACGTGCCACACGTCCGAGCTTCAGCGCAAGGTAGTTTCGTTCGCCTCGGCGGAAAGGGTTGCGGTGCTCGAAGTCGTTGAGGAATTGGGTGAGGAAACCGGGAGCGGCATCGGGGGTGGAAGGAGTGGCGGAGTTAGAAGCAGTGTTGGAAGTAGTGTTGGAAGCAGTGTTGGAAACGGTGTTCGGGGCAGAGGCGGAAACTGAGGCGGAAGCTGCTGCCGTACCTGCGTCTGTTGTATCTGCGTTCGTACCTGTTCCTGTATTTGCAACTCCTGTTGTATCTGTTCCTGCTGTATCTGTTCCTGCTGTTGTTCCTGTTCTTGTTTCCGATGTCCTTGTTCCTGTTCCCGAACTCCTATTTCCTACATTCCCGTTCCCTGCATTTCCATTCCCTGCAATCTCCTTTTCCACAACTTCCCTTTCCGGGCCCGTCATTTCCTCTCCCCACTGCATCCGGAACGTTTCCGCACCGGGGTTGTAATACGCGTCGGCATCCCACGAGTAGAAGCTGGGCTGCGTCAGTATCTTGCACTTGGAGTCGTAATCGTGTCCGGCATGGCGGCTCACGGCTTCTCCTACGGCGGCGTACAACCGCTCATAGTTCCGTTCCACATCCCCGGCGGCCACGAGCGCGAATGCGCGTACCCCGTTGTGCGAGAAACTCATGTGCGCCACCACCACGTAGGGCAGTTGCCGCAACAGGCCGCACACTTCGGCGGTGCGCGTTCCGGTGTGGTCCATGTCTATTTGCAGCAGTCCGCTGTGCCTGACGAGGTTCTTTACCGCATGTCCGCCGCTGCACACGCCGGCGGGTACGATGCAGGGCATCCTGTCCTTTACGGCCTGCGCTTCGGCTTCATGTCCCGGCAGGGCTGCGAGGCGCATATACTCCTCTACGCGTGCCTTGAACATATCGCTGCGCACATTGTTTACATACTGTCGAAGGCTGATGATCCGTGATGTTTTACTTCGGACGGAGCCGAATTCGGAGATTTCTATCTCTCCCTCTGTACATGTAGTTACCATGTCTTTGTTTTATAGGATGAGTACTGATTGAAGCAGGCTGTCTCCGATGCATGCAAAGCGCGGTCGGAAGACAGCCTGTTCAACGTTTGTTACCACAAAGTTACTGAAAATAAAACGGACGCTTTTTCCTGCCTATACACTTTGCGCCACCTATTCCGGTGTGTCCCAACGCATTGCATTTGTATAAATGTATAAACATACTTATGGGGGATATTTGTACTTTATTAACGGTTCAGCGCCCTTTCCCGTTCCTTTTCCCGCTGCGCCAGCTTTCTTTCGTAGGCCTTAATCAGTTTCTCACATCCCTTTACTATCCGCTTCAACGTGTGGTAGGCTTCATCGCTTACTTCGTAGTTCTCGTCGGTAACGATTTTAATACACTCCATGGCTTTTCTTACTCGATTCAGATGTGCCCATCCTTCTTTTTTTTAGTTTCCATAATGATTCATATAATGTTTTACCTTAAAAAATAAAGGCGGCAAAGATATTTTAAATTTTCTGAAAAATAATCATGCCGACGGCCTTTTATATCGGATATATATCCGTATCTTTGCATGTAGAACAGACGAACAAACGAAATGAAAATAAAGACAATAGCTGCCTTGCTGTCGTGCTGGGTAGTTCTGCTCTGCCTGCCGGGATGCGGGCGCAAGCCTCATGCCGGGCGGTATAAGATAGCTCTTGTCCACTCCTACGAAGCCGGCTATCCGGATGCCGGACGCACCCGGGAAATGCTGAGTGACGCGCTGGCCGGGCGCGGCATCTCCTGCGACTTCCGCGAATACTTCCTGGACTGCGACGACCTGCTGTCCGCCAAAGAAGAAGAGCGCTGCTCGGACTTCATCGACGACTTCACCCGCTGGGGCGCCCGCCTCGTGGCGGTGCTGGACGACCAGGCGCTCTACTCGCTCATGGCCTGCGGCAATCCCCGCCTGCACGACCTGCCCGTGGTGTTCGGCGGCGTAAACTATCCCAACCGCAAGCTGCTGGAACGCTATCCCAACGTGACGGGCTATGCCGACGCTCCCGACTACCTGAACACCGTACGCATGGTGGAGCGCATCATGGGCAAGTCCCGCGTGTGCGTGATAAACCGCAACAGCGTACTCGACCGCTTCATCTGGAACGACCTCACCGGGCAGCTCCGCGGGAAAGGTTACGAAATCTACTGCGGACAGATAGGCACGCACGTGTCCGTCCACCGGGGGCTGAGCAGCGCCCTGCCGCCCGTAGCGTCCGGCATGAGCGGGGAGAACGAGCGTTTCGATACCACCGCCATCGTCCGGCTGAACGGCGACTCGCTCTCGCTCACCCAGATGGCGTGGACGGGGCACGGCCACCGTACGCTCTGCCTTTTCACCAGACGGGAATTCATAGCCGTGCACTCCGCCAACTTCTTCCACAACCCCTGCTTTGAAACCGTGAACGAAGGCTTCGGCACGTCGGACTACGCCCTGGGCGGCTACTTCGCTCCCCTCGAAACGCAACTGGACGACATGGCGCAGGGCATCGCCGAACGTCTCCGAGGCGGGACGCCCGACAGGCAGGTGCGGTATTGCGCCAAGCGGTACGTCGTAAACTGGCACGTGCTGCAACGCTACGGCATCCCCCTGAGCCGCATCCCCAAGGAGTACACCGTGATGTACATCCCCTTTACGGAACGCTATCATTACACCTTATTATATATAGCCGTCCTTTCCGGGCTTCTCCTGCTGCTGCTCATCGCCTTTCTTATCCGCAGCCTCTCCGTGGAGCGCAGGCGCAAGCGTGAGGCGCAGCACTCCCTGCGCTACGAGCACGAAACGCTGACGCTTGCCATCAGCGGCAGCTCCACCTACGTGTGGCGCCTGGAAGGCGAGGGGATTATCTGCGACCCGCACTTCTACGACCTTATCCGCCACCCGCGCGAGCGCATCACGCTGGACGAGATAATACACTTCCTGCATCCCGACGACCGCGAGCGTTTCTACCGCGGCTACCGTGCCTCGGAGAACGTGCATACCCATAAAGGGCACTACCGTTTCGACTTCACCGGCGGGGGCTACGAATGGTGGGAACTGCGTTACAGCACGCTGCCCGCCACCGCGTCGGGCGGCAGGCACATCATTACGGGACTGTTGCAGAACATCCAGGACGTCAAAGACCATGAAGAGGAACTGATACAGGCGCGCCGTCTGGCGGAGCACGCCGAGCTGAAACAGTCGTTCCTGAACAACATGAGCCACGAGATACGCACGCCCCTCAACGCCATAGCGGGCTTCGCCAATCTGCTGGTGTACGACCCGGAGCTGTCCGAAACGGAGAAGCGGGAGTATGCCGGCATCATCGACACCAACACCAAACTGCTGCTGAAACTGGTGGACGACGTGCTGCAACTCTCGCGCATGGAAACCGCCAACATGTCTTTCGACCTGCGTCGCGAAAGCGTACGCCACCTGCTCGAAGCGGTTTACCGGACACACAGCGTACTGATAAAACCGCCGCTGGAGTTCATTGCGGATTTCCCCGCAGAGGACGCCTTCGTGCACGCAGACCGCATGCGCCTGACGCAGGTCGTCACGAACTTTCTGAACAACGCCGGCAAATTCACGTCCGAAGGCCATATCAGGCTGGGATACGTCCGCCTGCCCGCCACCCGCGAAGTGAGCATCTACGTGGAAGACACCGGGATAGGTATTCCGCAAGAGGAACGGGAGATGATTTTCGCCCGCTTCTACAAGCGCAGCGAGTTCTCGCAAGGCGTGGGACTGGGGCTGCCCATCTGCAAAGTCATTGTGGAACGGCTGGGCGGACGCATCGAAGTAAAATCGCAAGTGGGGCGGGGAAGCCGGTTTACGGTGGTGCTGCCTTGCGCGGAATAGTCATATATACCTTTTTTCCGATGACATATACCGTATTTACATACCTGCTGACGCTATTCTTAAAAAATGTAGCAGAAATGTAATGCAAGTACATATTATTTTGCGTATCTTTGCCAATGTTTTCAGAAATATAACATTTTACGAAACTAATTAAAAACAATTATGTTAAAAAGACTAAGACTTATTTTTACGCTGATGCTGGTTCTGGCAGCTGCGGGCGTAAATGCGCAGGTTACCACTTCCGCCATCAGCGGCAAGGTGACCGACGAACAGAATGAAACAGTGATCGGAGCGACGATTGTTGCTGTTCATGAGCCCTCTGGTACACAGTACGGCGCCATCACCAACGTGGACGGACGCTATACCATTCAGGGTATGCGTACGGGCGGCCCGTACAAGCTTACAGTGTCTTATGTAGGCTATCAGAGCGCGGCGTTTACCGGCATCATGCTGGAATTGGGTAACACTTACACACAGAACGTAAAACTGCACCCCAGCTCGGAGTTGCTGGATGAAGTGGTAGTCGTAGCCGACGCCAAGACCAAAAGCGGCGCTGCCACCAACTTCTCCGCAAACGCCATCGAGAATACCCCGACCGTAGACCGCAACATCTACGACATCGTGAAGAACAGCCCGCTGGCCATGACTTCCAAAAACGGTGGTATCACGTTTGTTGGCTCCAACAACCGCTACAACAGCTTCCAAATCGACGGTACGGTAGCCAACGACGTATTCGGCCTCTCTGCCGGCGGTACGAACGGCGCTCAGACAGGCGCCAATCCCATCTCCATGGACGCCATTCAGGAAATTCAGGTGGTGGTAGCCCCCTACGACGTCCGCCAGAGCGGATTTACGGGCGGCGGCATCAACGCCATCACCAAGCAGGGTACGAACGAAACTCACGGTTCGGCTTACACCTATTTCAACAACCAGAACATGTATGGCAAGTATAGCGCCGTACGCGGCTACGAGAAGTCGCCGATGTCTCAGCAGTTCGACCGTACTTACGGCGGTACGCTGGGCGGCGCCATCATCAAGAACAAACTGTTCTACTTCGTCAGCGCGGAAGGCAAGAAGAACAGCTATCCTTCAAGCACTTACCCGGGCTATACCTCTAACTATATCACCAGCGCCACCGCCAAGCAGATTGCCGACCAGTACAAGAATCTGACCGGCATCGAAGAGGCTTACGGCGAACGTGACATCGAACAGAAATCTTTCGGCCTCTTGGCGCGTGTGGACTGGAACATCAGCGAAAAGCATAAACTCGCCGTACGCTACCAGCACAACAACTCTTATAAAGATGTGTACGGAGCCAACTCCACCACTTACTACTTCGGCAACAGCGGTTACCGCATGAACAACAAGATGAATTCGGTAGTGGCCGAGTTGAACTCCCGCCTGAGCGATAACCTCTACAACGAGCTTCGTGCATCGGGCACGTTCGTTCGCGACTTCCGCGATACGGAATATGCAGGCCCTTGCGTGCAAATCAGCAATGTGGTAGGCGGTGACGGTGAAACGAAGATTACAGCCAACATCGGTACGGAATTCTCTTCCGGCGCCAACAGACTGGATCAGGATGTATACAGCTTCGAGGACAACCTCTCCTGGTATCTCGGCAACCATACCCTGACTTTCGGTACTCACAACGAAATCTACAAAATCAGCAACTTGTTTATCCAGGCTTCGGAAGGCGCGTGGTACTACAACTCTTTGGATTACTTCCTGCAAGACAAGCCTTACAAGTTTACGTATAAGTATAGCGACCCCGACATGACAGGCGGTGACTTGAAATACGCCCCTGTAATGAAAGCCGGACAGTTCGGTTTCTACGCTCAGGACAAGTGGGTGGTGTCGAGAGACTTCAACTTCACTTACGGTATCCGTTTCGATATTCCCCTGCTGTTCAACAAACCTACCGTAAACCCCGCTTTCAATGACTTCGCTGCCGAACGTAACATGGGTGTGCGTGTAGGCGAGACTCCGAGCGCCAAGCTGATGGTTTCACCGCGTGTAGGCTTCAGTTGGTACACCGACGAGGAGCATCGCACGCTTATCCGCGGCGGTGTGGGTATCTTTACCGGACGTGTACCGTTCGTATGGCTCAGCAACTCGTTCAACAATACGGGTATGGAGCAGAAGGGTACTACTCTCCAGCCTAAGGACGCGTCGGGCAAGAACGATACCAACGAGGCTCCTTCACTGGGCGAATACAAGGATAATCCGCTGTCTGCCGCCACAGGTAGCATGAAGCAGGATATCGTGACTACCGACAAGAAGTTCAAGTATCCGCAAGTGTTGCGTGCCAATCTGGCTTGGGAGCAATTCCTGCCGGGTAACGTGAAAATGACTCTTGAGGGTGTTTACTCCAAGACCATGAACAACGTGTTCTTTGAAAACCTCGCTCTGGTGGAAAACGGACAGGTGTACGCCGTTCCGGGTGTAGAGGCTTCCGCTTCTCCCGCTTATAAGGTGCAGGCCGGTGATTATTACTCCATCATCAACCTGAAGAATACGAACAAGGGTTACAGCTACGCTCTTTCAGCCTTGCTGGAGAAACACTTCGGATTCGGTCTCGACATGTCAGCTTCTTATACGTTCGGACACTCCAAGTCTGTGAACGACGGTACTTCTTCCGTAGCTTACTCCAACTGGAAGTACAACTACTCCCGTGATACCAACAGCGGCAACGAACTCGGTTTCTCCAAATTCGATATTCCGCACCGCGTAATGGCTCAGGTAGCTTACACCACTCCGAAATACTGGAACAACTGGATGAGTACTTCTATCTCTGTCATCTACAACGGATTCTCCGGAAACCGTTACAGCCTGACCATGAACGAAACGTCCGACTTCAACGGCGACGGACAAAAGGGTAACTCCCTGCTGTACATCCCGACCGACGAAGAACTGAACAAGATGGAATTTGTGGATGCTACAAACAAGAAGGGAGAAGTGACCATGACCGCCGAAGAGAGCCGCCAGGCTTTCAAACAGTGGATTGAGGACGACGCTTACGCCAAGAACCACCGCGGACAGTATGCCGAACGTAACTCCAACCTCACCAAGTGGGAGCACGAAATCAATCTCCACCTGGCTCAAACCATCTATAATCCTAAGGGTTTGGGTAAGCTGGAATTTACTTTCGACATCATCAACTTCGCCAATATGCTGAATAAGAAGTGGGGAGCAACCTACGGTTCGCTCTACAACCTCTCACCGATTTCCGTTACGAAACTGACAACGGTAAACGGCCAGACCACTCCTAACTATATCTACAACAAGTCTGAAATCACCAAGAGCGATGTTTCTTCACGCTGGCACGCTCAGGTAGGTGTCCGCTTGACGTTCTAAGGATATTTTATTTTATGTTTATTTTTATGGTAGAGCTGTTCCGGGAGACCGGGGCGGCTCTATCTTTTTTTAGTTGTAGCGTCTTTTAATACTTCACCGTGAATATCACCGGATTGTGGTCGCTGCATAAATCCAGATCGGGAGAGTAGTAGTCGATGCATTCCAGTTCGGGTGAATGGAAGGCGTAGTCGATACGCAGCATGCGCTTGCCGTAACGGTAGGTGTACATATAGCCGTGTCCGCCCGTCTTGAAACCGTCTTCGAGGAATCCGGAGAGCCGGCGGTAGGTGTAGGATGAGGGTAGGGAGTTGAAGTCGCCGCACACCAGTACGGGGTGAGGGGCGGCAATGGCGAGGTGACAGATGCTGTCGGTTTGGGCGGCACGTTTCACGAAGTTTTCATGCAGGGTTTCCGCCGCGTCCTGTACGGCCTGCGCTTCACGGCGGGTATTGTCGGTGGTGAGTTCGCGTTCCCATTTTTTACGGTTCCGGCTGACGCCGGTAGTTTGCAGGTGGTTGTTCAGCAGACGGATGGTGTCCGTACCCGCAACGATGTCGCACAGCATGCTGCAATTGGAGCTGTGGGGGTAGGTGATGAAGCGTCCGCCGGTGAGCGGGTAGCGGCTGAATACGGCGATGGGGAGAAGGCCGCGGATGGAGTCGTCTGCGGGGATAAGGGCGTATTGCCAGTGGGAAAGGGCGCGACGCAGGCTGTCTGCCGTGAAGTGTTTGTTGCCGCCGAATTCCTGAAAGCAGAGTACATCGACGTGCTGTTGCCGCATGTACCTGGCTATCTCTTTGCAGGAGTAGCCGGTGATTTCGTTTCCGAAGTTATGAACGTTGTAGGTGGCTACGGTGAGGTAACCGCCGGGTTTGCCCTGGCGGTTCGGTGCCGATGCCGTGGCGGGTATGTTACGGGCGGAACCGAACCGGATAACGGCCGTGAGGTACTCCCAATTGAAGAAGAAAGCTATCAGCGTGACGAACGCCCATTTCTTGCGTGCCACTGCCCAGCAGAGGGAGACAATCAGGCAGGAGACCAGCAATACCGGTACGGCAAGTCCCAGCAAGGGCATGACGGTGGAGCTTTCCGGATGGTAATGTCCGGAACGGGACGCGAGGACGGTGACGGCGGCCAGCACGAATGTGGCGGCTGTCAGTATCAGATGAAACAGGCTTTTGACGGCGGCTTTTCCCATGGTCGGCACCGGTGACTTATAAGGGCGTCGGAAGCTCCGGAGACGGGACTGCCGGAGCTTTGACGCTTACTCTTCTGTCGGTTATTTTATTACTGAATTAATCGGTTTCCCGTCTAAGAAGGCTTTTACATTGTCCAGCATGATTTGCATGAGGCGTTCGCGGGCGGCGGCGCTTGCCCAGGCGATGTGCGGGGTGATGTAACAGTTTCTGGCGGTGAGCAGCGGGTTGTCGGCACGGGGCGGCTCTTGCGAGAGTACGTCCAGCCCGGCGGCGAAGATGGTGCCGTTGTTCAGGGCATCGGCAAGGTCTTGCTCGTTGATAAGCGGGCCGCGTCCGGTGTTGATGAGAATCGCGTTGGGCTTCATCTGTTTCAGGCGGGCGGCGTTAATCAGTTCGCGGGTGGAGTCGGTGAGGGGGCAGTGCAGGCTGATGATGTCGCAGTTGGCAAAGAGTTCGTCGAGCTCCGTTTTCTTGATTTCGGGGGGAAGCTGGAAAGGCGATTTGGATGTGTACGCATGTACTTCCATGCCGAAGCCGATGGCGATGCGGGCGGTGTTGTAGCCGGTTTGTCCGAGGCCGATGATACCGATTTTCTTACCGCGCAGTTCGATGAGCGGAGTGTCCCAGAAGCAGAAATCGGGACTGTCGCTCCAACGGCCGTTGCGTATCTCGTCGGTGTAGTGCTGCACCTGCTGGGCGATGTTGAGGATGTGCGCGAAGACCATTTGCGCGACGGACGGGGTGCTGTATGCCGGGATATTGGTAACGATGATGCCCCGCTCTTTGGCAGCGGCGGTATCGACGATGTTGTATCCGGTGGCAAGTACACCGATGTATTTCAGGTCGGGCAGGGATGCGATGGTCGCCGCATCGAGCACGACTTTGTTCGTCAGCAGGATATCTGCTCCGGCTGCACGTTCAAGTACTTCGGTGGGGGCGGTACGTTCGTAAATGGTACATTCGCCCAGGCTTTTCAGTTCGTCCCAGGAGAGGTCTCCGGGGTTGGCGGCGTAGCCGTCTAATGCTATTATTTTCATGGGTTATAAGTTATGAGTTATGAGTTATGGGGTTGGGGGTCATTTCGCTTTCCCCACAAACTGTCCATCCTTTCCTTATGCTTCTGTTCGGCGGGATTGTCCTGAGGATGCCAGATGCGGCGGTCTTTCAGGTCGTCGGGCAGGAACTGCTGGCGGACGAAATTGCCGGGATAGTCGTGGGCGTATTTATAGTTGCCGCCGTAACCGAGCTGTTTCATCAGTTTGGTGGGGGCGTTGCGCAGGTGCAGGGGAACGGGCAGGTTGCCTGTCTGCCGCACCAGTTCGAGGGCGTCGTTGATGGCCATGTAGGCGGAGTTGCTCTTGGGACTGGTGGCGAGGTAGATGGTAGTCTCCGCCAGCGGGATGCGTCCTTCAGGCCAGCCTACTTTCATGATGGTGTCGAAGCAGGCATTGGCCAGCAGCAGGGCGTTGGGGTTCGCCAGTCCGATGTCCTCGGAAGCGGAAATGACGAGACGGCGGGCTATGAAAGCGGGGTCTTCACCGCCCTCTACCATGCGTGCCAGCCAGTAGATGGCTCCGTCGGGGTCGCTGCCGCGGATGGACTTGATGAAGGCGGAGATGATGTCGTAGTGCATCTCTCCGTCTTTGTCGTAGGCGAGGGGATTCTGCTGAAGGCGCTCGGTCACCATCTCGTCGGTAATGACAACGGGGTCGCCGGCTTCGGACTGCACGACGAGGTCGAGGATATTAAGCAGTTTGCGGGCATCGCCGCCACTGTAACGGAGCATGGCGGTTGTCTCCTTGAGCTCTATCCGGCGCTCTTTCAGCTGGACATCCGTGGTTATGGCGCGCCGGAGCAGTTCCAGCAGGTCGTCTTTCTCCAGTGATTTCAGTACGTAGAGCTGGCAACGGGAGAGCAGCGGACGGATTACCTCGAACGAGGGGTTCTCCGTGGTAGCGCCTATCAGCGTCACCGTTCCCTGTTCCACAGCGCCGAGCAGGGAGTCTTGCTGCGACTTGCTGAAACGGTGTATTTCATCGATGAACAGTATCGGGCTTGCCTGCGAGAAGAAGCGGTTGTTCTTGGCGCGGTCTATCACGTCGCGTACGTCCTTTACGCCGCTGGTCACAGCGCTGAGGGTGTAGAACGGAGTTTCCAGCTTGTTGGCTATAATCTGTGCAAGCGTCGTCTTGCCCACTCCCGGCGGGCCCCATAGGATGAACGAGGAGATGCGTCCCGCATCAATCATCTTGCGCAGTACCGCTCCTTGTCCTACCAAGTGTTTCTGACCGATGTACTCGTCTAATGTCTTTGGCCTAAGCCGTTCTGCTAATGGTTGCATAAAGTAGAGGTTAGGGGTTAGTGATTAGTGATTAGGGGTTAGTGATTAGGGGTTAGGGGTGGAGATTCTTTTTACGGGTAATGATAGAAGAAGTTATCATCTTCATCAGTTCCGTACAATCAGTATCTAAAGAAACATATTGCTCTGTGGTGATATAGTCTGTTTTATTTAACAATTCGAGCCAATATAGGGTTTCAGAACATTCTTTTTGAGCGACGGAATATTTGTGTATGAAGTCGGCAGGGGATTCGGCAAACAGTCCTTCCCTGATATTGGCTCCCACCGACGTACCGCTTCTTAATATTTGTTTAGACATAATTCTTTCTTGTTTTATTTCATTCAAGAAATTATATAGATTCACAATGCGTATAGCAAAGTCCATTGATTTATTTTTTAATATCCCCTCTCTCATACCCCCTAATCCCTAATCGCTAATCCCTAATCCCTAATCACTAATCCCTAACTCCTAAAATATCATCAATATCATAAACCTCACTCCGCCTTTCTTCACGCCGGGGATGTCGGTGTAGGTGAGGCGGCGCACATATTCTATGTGCAGCAGCTTGAAGATGTTGTAGATACCTACGCTGGCTTCGACGTAGGGGGTATTGCTCATGATATGGCTGGTGGGCATGCCGTCGCGCATCGGGAAGAGGAAGAGGTCGGGGTTACCGCTTTTGTACGGGTTGTTCTTGTCCGTCAGTGTGCCCCACATGCCTCGGATGCGGAACATCTCTCTCCACTTCAGCTTCTTGATGAGGGGGATGCGGTTGAAGAGCTTTCCGTTCATGTCGTAGCTGAGGGCGAGTGAGGCGTAGCGGTCGTTCAGGAACTCCATGTTGTTGATGAGGTTGAACGATTCGTTGTTCTGGGTGATGTACGAGAGGTTCGCCATCGGCAGGTTCAGCAACGGGAAGGGCACGGTGTTCCATTGCGCGCCGGCACGGGCGGTGACGTCCAGCTTACCCCACGAACCGAACCAGAAGCGTTTGCGGATGCTGGCTTCCGTAAGGTTGAAGTTGTATTCGCCCCCAAGCACGCCTTTCAGGCCGACGGTGTGAGAGAGGGTGAACGTGGGCGCATCCAGCGATACGGGTACACGGCGCTGCTTGGTGTTGACGAACGTCTCACCGGGGGCGTAACGCAGCGTCAGTCCCAGCTCGGTGGTGGTGACGTCGTGCACCAGGGTATTCTTCTCGTCCCATTCGCCGGGGGTGGAGCCGTTGTTCTTCCAGTATTGCAGCATACCGGCGGGCTGGTCGTTGCGGTGGCGCGCCATTGCCTTGACGGAGAAGCCGGATTGAGTTTCGAGCTCGTAGGTCAGGGTGGCGTCGCGCATGTACGACATCTGGTCTACGGTAGTCCATTTCCAGCCGACGAACATATTGTCCTTGTCCGTGGCCAGGTACTTGTCCATGGGAGACATCACGTCGTAGGTGTACTGGAAGGCGAGGTAATGCTTGGGGAACTCCCAAAGAACGTACTCGCGCTTGTTGAAGGAGTAGGCGGCCTGTCCGGAGTAGAACCATTTCTTGTCGCGCGTACCGTAGGCTCCGTAACCGCTGAAGCTCCAGTGCGGATGCAGGTTGCCGGTGGTCATGCCGCTGAGACGGAAACGGGTGCCGTTCACGTAGTTGCTGGTAATCATGGTGTTGATGGGACCGAAGTCGAACTTGCTGGGATGCTTCTTGCTGCCCGTCTCCACGAAGTTCTCGATGAGCGCCTTTGCACCGAATATGACGTATTTGAAGCCCGGTATCTGTTCGATGCGGTTCATGAACACGTCCATGGAGCTCTCTTTCTTGGTGAGCGGCACCTGGCGTACTTTGGCCCAGTATTCGTCGCTCTTGGCAAGCATGTTGGCTTCTTTGATGACGTTTCCTTTCAGGCGGAACAGGCGGGGCTCTATCTCATCGAATTTGTAGTCGCTGTACTTGGTGGTGCGCTGCACTTCCAGGCCTTGTATGCCTTTCATCAGGGCGAGCTCCACGGTCATGTCGTCGTCGGTGAGTACCCAGTTGCTGTCGGGCAGTTGCTCGAACTGCTGCACGATGTCGAGATTCTCCACGAAGTTGACGCCTGTCTTCTTGGGCAGGTTCATGATGGCTTTCTTTACGGCGTAGGTGGAGTCTTTCACCACGTACAGGTGTCCGGTGAAGCCGAAATCCTGCGAGTTCTGGGGTACGAAGGTGAGGTGCACGCATTCCTGCTTGTCCACCATGAGGGTGTCCATCAGGTAGAACTTATAGAAGCTGATGGCTCCGCGTCCGATAGGGCTGACGAAGCGGCGTTGCAGCAGGCGGATATCGTCGTCGTAGATGTTGACGTCGGAGAACACGTCGGTGAGGATGGTGCCCAGCATATCGCCCGTATTGAAGAATTCTTCGATACCGTTGGAGTTCATTCCCTCGATGATGGTTTTCTCGCTCTTGGGACTTTTGCGGTAGATGGTCTTGGAAGCCGTCTCCTTGATGGAGATGGGCAGAATCATCTTGTTGGTCTTGGGCGACACTTCCACCTGGTCTTTGAAGAAAGAGAATTTCTTGTAGATGCCTTTCTCCATTTTCTCCGGCGTGACGTCGTTGATGGACATCTTCATCTTCTCGTATTTCTGGTACTGGTAGTAGTCGTTCTCCTCGAGCTTCAGGGCTTTCTTGTTCTCAATGACCTTCTTCATGAACTCCACGGCGGGGTTGTTCTTGCGCGAGTACTTCTCTTTCTTGGGCTTGACGACGACTTCGGAAAGCATCACGTCGGCGGGTGTCAGCTTTACGTTGAGTACTTTCGTGCCGGGGGCGAACTTCACTTTCTTGGTGATGTAGCCTATGGCGGAGAAGGTCAGTTCATCCCAGCCTTTACGTGTCTCCACCTGGTATTCTCCGTCAGCGTTGGAGATGCCGCCTACGCCTTTTCCTTCGTATTGTACGGTGATATACATCAGCGGTTCGTGGGTGAGGGAGTCCGTTATAACGCCTCTTATCTGTGCTGATGCGCCGGCAGAGGCGAATAGTAAAAGCAAGAGGATGAGGGTAATGCTATATATTCGTTTCATACGTTTCATAATCAAGCCGCAAAGTTAACAATTTACTGTTAATCAAGAAGCAAATATATTTTAAAGAATGAGAGGGATGTTTAAGAGGGTGAGGCCGCCGTTCGGGCGTTTTCTCACTTTATTTCCCCCTCTTGTTTGTTAATATTGACAGAATAGAACGGGATTTGCGCAGGATAGTGACGATGGGGCGAATCGGCGTTTTGAGTTTTTTATACAATTGAATACATTTGTCTTATCAAATCACAAAATATATTGTATTATGAAAAAGTTATTTGTATTGGTTTTGGTTGCAATGGTGTCTACTGTAACCTTTGCGCAAATCTCTTGGAATGCGAAAGCAGGTATTAATATGAGTAAATTGACCGGTGGTGAGGGGGCCGACATGAAAGTGGGCTATCAGCTGGGTGTGGGCATGGAATATGCTTTTACCGATATGTGGTCTGTCCAGCCGTCGTTGATGATTGTGGGTAACGGAGCCAAATTTGATTACGGTGGCGGAGAGTCCGAAAAGTTCAAACCTACCTACTTGCAGATTCCTATCATGGCGGCAGGCCGTTTTCCGGTGACTGAAAGCATAAACATCGTCGGTAAGGTGGGTCCGTATCTGGGCTTTGGTCTGGGTGGCAAATGCGACGGCGAAAAGATTTTCAAATACGACGAGGATACCGGTGAAGGCTGGGACGCCAAACGCTTCGACTTCGGTTTGGGCTTCGGCGTGGGTGCCGAATTCGGCAAGTACCTGGTCGGCCTGGACTTCCTGTTCGGTCTGACGGAAGTGATGGATTGGGGCAAAGATTCTCCGAAGAATATGTCTATCGCTCTCTCGGTAGGTTACAAATTCTGATTACAGAAACATAATAACAGACTGACTTAAACTATTTTTCTTTTATTGTACTGTGTTTAGTGTGGGTATGGCAGCTAATGACCATACCCTTTTTTATATGTAAAAAATCGCCTCGTAAAACGAGCGGATTCGTCTTACGGGGCGAAATAATCCGTCTTGCGGAATGGATAAATTCATCTCACGGGATGAGCCGGCTCATGTGGCGGGATGATTTTCCGAACGTTTTCTATATTTTCTCTCCGTTTATCAGCGTCTGTACGATGCGCTCGGCGGTACGTCCGTCCCAGCGGTCGGGCAGGGTGGTGTGCTTCCATTCGCCGTGCAGCAGCTTGTCGAGGGCGGCGGAGAGGGCGAAGGAGTTCTCGCCTACGAGTTCGTTGGTTCCGATGCGCCAGGTTTCGGGATGCTCGGCGTAGGTGTTGAGCGTGATGCAGGGCACGTCGAGGAAGGTGGCTTCTTCGGCTATGTTGCCGGAGTCGGTCACGATGCCTTTGGCCTGGTTGATGAGGAAGCCGAAGTGCAGGTAGCTCTGGGGCGGCAGGATGTGCAGCCGGGGCATGTCGAGCCCCAATGACTTGATGGCGCGCTCCACGTACGGATGCACGGGGGCTACGATGGGCATGTCGCCTGCTTTCCCGGCCAGCGTCTGCATCAGGGAGCCGAGAACGGCTTTCTTTTCCAGCAGGTCGTGGCGGTTCAGGGTGAGCAGGAGATAGCTGCCCTTGCGCAGTCCGAGGCTGGAGAACCAGAGCGGCTGTACAAGGCGGTGGCGGTTGTAGCGGATGGTATCGATGAGGATATTGCCTACGTAATGGATGTATTCGGGTATCATGCCTTCTTGGTTGAGGTTGCGGTTGGCTACCATGCCGGCGGTGAAGAGATAGTCGGAGATGGCGTCTACAATCGTACGGTTGACCTCACGCGGCATATTCATGTCGAACGAGCGGGTGCCGGCTATGACGTGCGCCACTTTCAGCCCGCGCTTCTTGGCTACGATGGCGCAACTCATGGTGGCGGTCATGTCGTCCACCACGAGCACCACCCGGGCGGGGTGTTCGTTGAGCTCCTGCTCGAAGGCCAGCATGATGGCGGCCGCCACTTGGGAGTGGTCGCGTCCGCCGATGCCCAGGTAGGCGTCGGGCTTGCGCATGGCAAGGTCGGAGAAGAGCGAGGCGTCCAGGGTGGTATCGTCCTGTGCTCCGGTGTACACTATGCGGTAGGAGATGTTCTTGCCTGCCTCTCTGGCTGCGTCGATGGCGCGGCAGAGGGGGGCGATCTTCATAAAGTTGGGACGTGCGCCCGATACGATGGTTATTTTCATTGCCGATATAAATTGATGAGACAAAAATACACTTTCTTAGGGAAATTATTTGTTACTTTGCAGAAAAAGAAATGCCCTCATGCCAACATTTGTTCAGATACTCGACTTCATTGGTACGTTCGCTTTCGCCATCAGCGGCATACGGCTGGCTTCGGCGAAACGTTTCGACTGGTTCGGAGCCTATGTGGTGGGCTTCGTGACGGCCATCGGCGGCGGTACGATACGCGACCTGCTGCTGGATGTGACCCCCGGCTGGATGACCGACCCCATTTATCTGATATGTACCGGACTGGCGTTGCTGTGGGTCATCTTCTTCGGAAAGCATCTTATCCATCTGCACAATACGTTCTTTATATTCGATACAATCGGTCTGGCGCTGTTTACGGTGGTGGGCGTGGGCAAGAGCCTTGCGCTGGGCTATCCTTTTTGGGTGGCCATCATCATGGGCAGCATTACCGGAGCGGCGGGCGGCGTGATACGCGATGTCTTTATCAACGAGATACCGCTCATATTCCGTAAGGAGATTTATGCGATGGCGTGTGTGGTGGGCGGTACGGTGTATTGGCTTTGCGAACTTGCCGGCATGCAGTCTTACGGCTGCCAGGTGATAGGCGGAATATCCGTGTTCATCACCCGTATTCTGGCTGTGAAATATAAGATTTGCCTGCCCATACTGTCGGGCAACGACGGAGAGGAGCAAGGGAAAGAAAATTGACTTCGCCCGTTTCTCTCCGATAGATGTGTCTGCCTGTAATGATGTTCCGCTTTCATTACAGGCAGACACATTTTAATTATTCCCTCTGATGCGCCCTTTCCGTAGACATCTTTTTGTTTATCTTATGGTAATAATTGTCATAAATCAGCGGTGAAATTATACTTCCTGCTGAATTTCAGCCGCTTCGCTTCACCCGAAAACTGTCAAAATAGGGGGTGAAATCTGTCAAATGATAGTTTTCACCCCAAAGAATACCCGTATTTCATCCCTCAAGACTTGGAAACTTCCGTATACTTGCAATCACTAAACCGAAACGAATATTAACCATTTAAAAAAATTAGCAAAGTATGAACACTTACAGTTTTAGAAAAGATTTACTTGCCGTGCAAGAAGAACTGCTTCGCTTTGCATACAAATTGACGGCCGATCGGGAAGAAGCGAATGATTTGTTGCAGGAGACCTCTCTTAAAGCCTTGGATAATGAGGATAAATATGAACCTGATACCAACTTTAAAGGTTGGATGTATACCATTATGCGTAACATCTTTATAAATAACTACCGGAAGATAGTTCGTGAACAGACTTTCGTAGACCAGACCGATAATCTGTATCATCTGAGCATGCCGCAGGATTCCGGCTTCGCCAGCACCGAAGGCGCCTACGACCTGAAAGAAATGCACCGCATCGTCAATTCATTGCCACGTGATTATAAAGTACCCTTCTCCATGCATGTCTCCGGATTTAAATACCGCGAAATAGCCGAACGCCTCGGACTCCCCCTCGGAACAGTAAAAAGCCGCATCTTCTTTACAAGACAGAAATTACAGGAAGAGTTGAAAGACTTCATTTAGTAAATTGAGAATTGAGAATTAAAAATTGAGAAATAGGCTGCGCGATGTTCGTTCTCTATTTCTCAATTTTTAATTCTCAATTCTCAATTTACCAAATGATATAAAACATATCTTTTGAGTGAATAATTATGGGGTTATTTTGACTATATGTCAGAATAATCCTTTATATTTGTATGTATCAAGTTAACCGAGTGACCAAATAGCTAATTACCTATTACAATGAAAAAAGAAATCAAATTCAGTCTTGTTTACCGCGATATGTGGCAGTCGTCCGGTAAATACCAGCCGCGAGTAGACCAGTTGGTACGTATCGCACCGTTGATAATCGAAATGGGCTGCTTTGCACGTGTCGAGACCAACGGCGGAGCTTTCGAGCAAGTGAACCTTCTCTATGGTGAGAACCCTAACAAGGCAGTCCGCGCCTTTACCAAGCCTTTCAACGATGCGGGCATACAGACCCACATGCTCGACCGCGGACTGAATGCGCTGCGTATGTATCCCGTTCCCGCCGATGTGCGCCGGCTGATGTACAAGGTGAAGCATGCGCAAGGCGTGGATATCACCCGTATCTTCTGCGGACTGAATGAAACGCGCAACATCATCCCTTCCATCCGCTATGCGCTCGAAGCGGGCATGATACCGCAGGCAACGCTCTGTATCACTCATTCGCCCGTACATACGGTGGAGTACTACGCTCGCATAGCCGACAAACTTATCGAAGCGGGAGCACCCGAAATCTGCTTGAAGGACATGGCGGGCATCGGCCGTCCGGGTATGCTGGGCGAACTGACGAAAGCCATCAAGGAGAAACATCCCGACGTGCTGATACAGTATCACGGCCATAGCGGACCGGGGCTTTCAATGGCTTCCATCCTCGAGGTATGCGAAAACGGAGCCGATATCATAGATGTGGCCATGGAACCCATGTCGTGGGGAAAGGTGCATCCGGACGTTATTTCCGTACAGGCCATGCTGCGTGACAAGGGTTTCCGGGTGCCCGACATCAATATGAAGGCCTATATGAAAGCGCGCGCCATGACGCAGGAGTTCATAGACGATTTCCTCGGTTATTTTATGGACCCCACCAACAAGCATATGTCGTCCCTGCTCTTGAAGTGCGGGCTTCCGGGCGGTATGATGGGCTCCATGATGGCGGACTTGAAAGGCGTACATTCCGGCATCAACATGATACTGAAAGGCAAGAACCAGCCCGAACTCAGCATAGACGACCTGCTGGTGATGCTTTTCGACGAAGTGGAATATGTATGGCCTAAGCTGGGCTATCCGCCTTTGGTGACTCCGTTCAGCCAGTACGTGAAGAACGTGGCGCTGATGAACGTAATGCAACTGGTGAAAGGAGAAGAACGCTGGACGATGATCGATAATCATACCTGGGACATGATTCTGGGCAAGAGCGGACGTCTGCCGGGTGAGCTGGCTCCCGAAATCATAGAGCTTGCCAAGTCCAAAGGTTACGAGTTTGTCGACACAGACCCGCAATCCAACTATCCGGACGCTTTGGACGAATACCGCAAGGAAATGGACGAGAACGGCTGGGAATATGGTGAGGATGATGAGGAGCTTTTTGAACTGGCTATGCACGACCGCCAATACCGCGATTATAAGTCGGGTGTTGCCAAGAAACGTTTCCGTGATGAGTTGGAGCGTGTAAAGGATGCTTCTATGGCAAAGAGCGGATACTCGGAAGAGGAGATAAAGAAGCTGAAACGCGCCAAAGCAGACCCCGTTATTGCGCCGTCCAAGGGGCAGGTGCTTTGGGAAGTTTCCGTGGAAGGTCCGTCTTCGGCGCCGTTTATCGGGCGTAAGTATCAGCATGACGAGGTGTTCTGCTATCTCTCTACGCCGTGGGGCGAGTACGAAAAGGTAATGACCGGATTTACAGGCCGTGTTGTCGAAGTATGTGCCCGGCAGGGCGCTAACGTCAACAAGGGAGACGTGATAGCGTACATCCAGCGAAGCGATATCTTCGCGTAGCGGTTGTCATTCGGAACGGAGCGAGGAATCTCTTCTCTTCACATCGATAAAGAGAGGGGATTCTTCGTCGCTACGCTCCTCTGAATGACAGGATGTAAGCCTTATCCGGGTGTTGGCGTATGCTTTCCTACTTTAAATATTTCTTTATCATTTCTTTCAGAACTTCTTGCGTATAGGGCTTTGTCAGGAAGTCATTGCATCCCGCGTCAATTGCGGCCTGTTTGTCGTGCTCGTAGGCATAGGCGGTGAGGGCGATGATGGGTGTCTTTGGCGAAAGCTCACGAATGATTTTCGTTGCGTCCAATCCGCCGAGATTGGGCATTTTCATATCCATCAGAATCAATTCAGGATGCAGTTCCTCGAACATGGTTACGGCTTCCATACCGTCTTTGGCACGTTCCAGGCGGCATAGCTTTCCTAAAATGGCTTTGACGAGGATGTAGTTGCTGTCCGTATCTTCGGCTATCAGTATGGTGGGGGCTTTAGAGGCTTCGGGCTTTTGAGGTTCTTGAAGCTCTTGCGGCTCTTCACGGGAGCCGGAAACCGTATCGCTCTTTTCTGTATTGCCGGATGCGTTCAAGCTTGTTCCGGACGTCTTGTTTTGTTCGTCTGCCGTTTCTTTTTGTTTGGCTGCCGTTTCTTTTTTACTCTCCGACAGAGGCAGGGTAAAGAGGAAAGTCGTCCCTTTTCCCATTTCCGAACTGACGGATATGGTGCCGCCCAACCGTTCGATAATGGTTTTGCAGATAGACAATCCCAGTCCCGTACCTTGCGCAAAATTATTCACTTTCACAAAGCGTTCGAAGACCTTTGACAGTTTGTCGGCCTCGATGCCGATACCGGTGTCGCTGACGTGGAACTCTATTTCGTTTCCTTTGCGGCGGTATCCGTAACTGACGCTGCCGTTTGTGGTAAATTTGAAGGCATTGCCGATAAGGTTGGACACCACCTGGAAAATACGGTTCTTGTCTCCCTCGATGACAATATCCTCGTCCGAAGCCTCGTAGACCAATTCTACTCCCATCGGACAACGGAATTTCAGCGCGTTGTATATCTCGTTGCAGAGCAGATGCAGATGCATCGGAGCAATGGTGAACTCTACCATGCCAGCTTCAATCTTGGAGAGGTCCAGAATTTCGTTTATCAGTTGCAGGAGCCTTTCGTTGTTGGCTTCCACGATGTCGTAGTAGTTTTTGCGTTCTTCGGCATCGGTACTCTCGGCGATGATTCTGGAGAAGCCTACGATGGCATTGAGCGGGGTGCGTATCTCGTGGCTCATGTTGGCAAGGAAAGCCGACTTCAATTGGTCGGAAGTCTCCGCTTTCTCTTTGGCCACGAGCAGTTCCCGCTTCATCCGTTCCATTTCGGTGATGTCCCATTCGATGCTCAGCAGGATAGGGGGGAAGTCGTCGCTTTCGATGCGTATCTTCCGTTTGTCCAGAAAGATAGACTTGCCGTTTTGGTCGTGCTCCTCGGTAATCCAGTGTTTCTCTACTCCGGTTCGGGCTATTTCGATGTCCTGCGTTCTCTTTTCCTGTGCGACGTCGAAGGGGTAGAAGTCGAAGTCGTCCTTGCCCAGCGCTTCTTTCAGGGGAATGTTGCGGTTGTATGATTCGCGGTTGCGGTACAGGTATTTAAAGCCGCTTCGGATGTCTTTTACCACGATGCCGGCGGGAAGATTCTCGATGGTCTTGTCCAGAATCTGACTGAACCGCTTGATTTGCTGCTCATTCTTGATGCGCTGGGTGATGTCCCGGCCGAAACCCCAGAGAATGGCTTCGCCTTTGTCGCTCGTCACCCAATAGGCGCTTCCTTCCATGGCCAGTACTTCGGGATGGTCGGGCAGGGGATTGTAGAGGACGAAGCCGCTGCGTTTTTCTCCCTTTTTGAGGGAGTGGAGCAGTCCCTGCCAGAAGTTTCCGCCCGGCGTATTCATGTCTATCCGGTAGATGTTCAGTTCGCTGATGTCGTCCGCCACGCCGATGTTGTGATGCTCCCGGAAGCGGCGGTTGGCAAAGACGAGCGCACCGTCCTCGTGGGCGGCGAAGATGTCTTCGGTGGAGTTGTTGATGGCGTGCGTCAGCAGGTTGATGTCGTTGCGCCGTTGCTGGATGTCGGTGATGTTTTGTATGTACCCTTCCAGAAGGATGTTTCCGTCGGGTTGTTTCTCGTATGAGAAGGTTTTCAGGCGGATATAGAACACCCGCTTCCGGAAATGGATGCGATAGTCTATGCTGGCTTCCATATCTCCTTGCAGGTTCTGCATCAGCCATTTGCCGAATACTTCCCTGTCTTCGGGCAGTATGTGCGTCTTGTAGTCTTCGAGCAGGATTTCCTGCTCCTCTTCGGTACACATCACGCCGGAGTGTCCGGTGTAGCAGAAGGATTTCTTGCCGGAGTCGTATTGCCATCTGCCGATGAGGGCGGCTTTCTGTATTTCGTTGAGTTCGCGATTCGTCTTTTCCAGTTTCAGTTTGCGCTGGCTTCGCTCGGTGATGTCACGGTATTGGCAGAGCACCATATCTTCGTAGGGGCGCATGATGCACTTGAAGAAGTAGGTGGTGTCGTCGATGGCCAGCTCGTAGTTCCGGCTGGAGACTTCTCTGCGCGCAAGTACTTTCTTGAACTCGGGGTATACCTGCCGGTAGGTGACAGGGGGAAGCAACCGGAGTATGTTCTTGCCCAGCAACCGGTCTTCTTTCAGGAACCACAAGTCTACGTTGTACACTGCGATATCCACGCAGATGCCGTTCCTGTCCAATAAAATCATGGTGTCCGAGGTCAGTTTCAGCAGCTCTTCGGCGTTCTCTGCGTTTTTCAGGATGTTTTTCATATTTCTCTTGTTTTATGCCCTTCGTGCTTTTTCCCATGCACCGTCGGTTTGCCCCCGTCGTTTGCGCAGATAGTTGAAACCACGGATAACGTTGATGTTCATGAAAAGGAAATAATAAGGAACAAAGAGTATCTTGTTTTTGATGTGTTTCGTTGACAGGTAATAACCCAGGCTCGCCATGAGATAGAACAGCGTTTGCAACAGCCAGATGACGGCATAGAGCAGAGGACGGTCTGTCGTAAAAATAAGAATCGCGTTGAGAGGGAGCAGCAGGAATAGCAGGACGGGCGTAAGCGACCACCTCAGTACGCGGTGGGATATGTATTGAAAGCTGAATACGCCGTAGCGGAACGGGTTGAGCAACGCACGCAGACGCCGGACGGACTGCAGGCCGCCGGCAGCGATGCGCACTTTGCGCTTTTCTTCTTCGCGCATGTCCGCCGAACCGTTTTCCACGGCGTAGGCGTCGGCGCAATAGGCAATGGTATATCCATGCATCACGATGCGCAGGGAGAGGATGAAATCGTCCAGTAATGTGTCCGCAGGCATCTCCTCGAACAGCTCGCGACGGATGGCAAACAGCTCTCCGGCTGCTCCTACGGCCGAGTAGAGGCGGGAGTCGAGCTTCTTGAGGGCGGATTCGTATTTCCAGTAAAGACCTTCGCCGCCGGATGCGGCATTGTCTTCGGCCTGTACGGCGATGCGCTTTTCTCCGGCTACGCAGCCCGTTTCGGGATTGGCGAATGCGTGTACAATTTTACGCAGCGCTTCACGGTTGAGGTGCGTATTGGCGTCGGTGAATACGACAATCGGTGTGGTGACGAAGTGAATGCCACGGTTCAAAGCGGCGGTCTTGCCTTGTCTTTGGGGCTGATGAAGCACGGTGGCCTGAGGCCAGCGCGAAAGACGCTCGTTGGTATGGTCGTTGCTGCCGTCCGTAACCCAAAGGATGTGCAGCTTGTCTGCCGGATAGTCCAGCGCAAGGCAGTTGCGCATCTTGTCGTCTATGACATCTTCTTCGTTGTAGGCGGCGATGAACAGGGTCAGTTCGGGAAGCCGGCTGTCTGCCGGCAGGGGCGGGATGACTGTTTTGCGAAAACATTCCTTTAGTCTGACCAGAACGTAAAGGAGCATTCCATAACCTATATACGTATAGAATACAATGAATAAACTTATCCAAAAGATAATTTCGCAAGTCTTCATCTGTATCAGATTCTTATATTTCTATTTCGGGAGCTTGGGGATTAACGCCCAAAATTATGGATAATCTTTTGGCGGTGCAAGGAAAAGGGAGAATTTATTAGTGGTTAGCGATTTAGGGCGGATGATTGGCATTTAGTGTTTAAAACGCTTCTGTCATGTTGAAGTAGAACAGCGTTTGTTTGTTTACCGTGTTCTTGCCTAAGTCCAGACGAACGTTCATACGGGGCTGAACTTCGATGCGCAGACCTACGCCGTAGTTGGGCAGTACGCCTTCTATCTTGCCCATGGTAGGACCCATGAAGCCGCATCCCGTCCAGGCTACGAAACCGATGTGGTGCAGCAGGCGTTTCATCCAGTTGCCGCGGTCGGTGTTTATCATCTGGCGGTATTCGGCCATGACGACGTGCGAGGATTTATCACGATATTGTCCCATGTAGTAGCCGCGCAGGTCGAAAGGGGTACCGGTCAGCGAATACTGGGTGAGGGGGACATTGCCGAATACGTTCTTGCTTTGCGCGGTCCAGGCGAATACCTTGCGGTGGCCTACGGACTTGTATTGGCGGTAGTCCAGTTCCAGACGGTAGAAATTGTTGTCGCTGCCGAACGCCTTGCTGTACATCATGCCCCGGAAGTCCAGATACACGCCCTTGTAGGCATTGGCGGGGATATCGCGGCTGTCGTAGGTCAAGAGGAAGCCGAGGCCGGAGTTGAAGTTCTTGTAACCGTTGGCTGTACCGCCGGCTGCCATGTAGTCGGGCTCTTCGATGAGATGTTTGGCGGGGTCGGTTATCTTGTCGTAGTTGATGTCTACCTGCGGACCGGCGAAGACGTTGCTTTCTCCCAGACGGAACAGGAACCACGGGTTGATTTGTATGCCGCTGTAACGGTATTTGCTGGTACTGTCGCTGCGAACATAATTCTTGTTGGTACTGTAACCGATGCCGTAGAAGTTGTCTTCCGTATTCTTGTAGACGAACTTTCCGAAAATACGGAAACGGTCGCCTTTAAAGAAAAGCTGCGGCTTTACCATCAGATTGACGCCGCCTTTAAACATATAGGCTATGGACATGGGCAGCACCGAACGCAACTGTGTGGTATCGCTGGGGTTCATGCGGAAAGTCATCAGCGCGCTTCCGCCTACCAGCGCGCCGAAATCGGGCGTATAGCTGGGACCGCCTAATATGTTATAATGGAAATTTCTGCGAGCCACCCTTTGTTTGCGCAATTCCTTTTTGGTCAGTGCGGGAGTAGTGTCGTTGGTAGCTGTAACGGTCTGCTCTTGTGCTGAAACAGTCGTCAGTATCAATATCAGAGTAAATATACCCAGTATGTATCTTTTCATATCGTACGAATGTGGCTGCAAAGAAAACTATTTTATTTGAATTGGTTTTGAGCGGAATAGATAATAAATCTAAAGAGGGCACTAAAATTATCAAAAAAGACATTACATTTGCTTTCCATTCCATGGTGAGGCAGTTTTTTCGGCCTGTCTTCATTATCGGATAACCTGCATGACAACTATTTGAAATAAACAAACATATATCTGAAATGAACAAACGTATTTTATCCGTAATTGTTTTCAGCGCCGCGCTGCTGTCGGTGCAGGCGCAGGACGGCAAGGGCGGGATAAGCCCCGCCATGCTCGGCCGGATTCAACAGAGTTATCGAGGCACGCCTTCCGACAAGGCGCTGCGCAATGCCATTGGCAATAATGACATCCGCAAACTGGCGCTCAATCAGGAGAATATGCAGGACATGGACACCCATTTCTCCATCAAGGTGGACTCCAAAGGCATCACCGATCAAAAGTCTTCCGGCCGTTGCTGGCTCTTTACAGGGCTGAACGTAATGCGTGCCAAGACTCTTGCACGCTATGGTTTTCAGTCGTTTGAGTTCTCGGAGATATATCCTTTCTTCTGGGACCAGTTGGAGAAGTCCAATCTGTTTCTGCAAGGCATCATCGACACCGCCAAAAGTCCGCTGGAAGACCCGACCGTGGAATGGCTTCTGAAACATCCGTTGAGCGACGGCGGTACATTCACCGGAGTGGCGGACATCGTTTCCAAGTATGGCCTTGTGCCCAAGAGCGCCATGCCGGAAACGAACAGCAGCGAGAATACCGCCCGTATGGCCGCTCTCATCTCTTTAAAACTGAAGGAATATGCCCTTCAACTCCGTGACCTTGCCGCCAAAGGCGCTACGCCTGCCGCCCTGGAGAAAGAGAAAACCGCCATGCTCGGTACCGTCTACCGTATGCTGGTGCTGAACTTGGGTGTTCCGCCTACGGAATTCGACTACGTGCGTACCGATGCCAAAGGCAACCCGGTAGAAACGGAACATCACACCCCGATGTCTTTCCTTGAGAAATACGGTGACAAACAATTGCTCACCAACTACGTAATGCTGATGAACGACCCCAGCCGGGAGTATTACAAATGTTATGAAATAGACTACGACCGCCACCGCTACGACGGCAAGAACTGGACTTACGTCAACCTGCCCGTAGAGGACATCAAGCAAATGGCTGTCGCCTCGCTGAAAGACAGTACCATGATGTATTTCTCCTGCGATGTCGGTAAGTTCCTGAATTCGGAACGCGGCTTGCTCGATGTGAAAAACTATGACTACGAGTCGCTCATGGGCACTACCTTCGGAATGAATAAGAAACAACGCATCCAAACCTTCTCCAGCGGCTCTTCCCATGCCATGACGCTCATGGCGGTAGACTTGGACAAAAACGGAAAACCCGTCAAGTGGATGGTTGAAAACAGTTGGGGCGCTGACAGCGGCTACAAAGGCCATCTCATCATGACGGACGACTGGTTTAACGAATATATGTTCCGTCTGGTCGTAGAAACCAAATACGTCCCCGCCAAGATAATGGAGCTCTTCAAACAGAAACCCGTCCGCCTGCCTGCATGGGACCCTATGTTCGCCGAAGAGAAAGAAATAGTGGTTAGTGATTAGCGATTAGTGATTAGTGATTAGCGATTAGTGATGAGTGATTAGGGGGTAGTAATGGGGGATGGGTACCCTGCGTAGTTATAGCGCAGCCCACTAATCACTCATCACTAACCGCTCATCACTATTCTCGTGTTCGTTAACGAAAGGAATTACGGAAATTTCTCCGTAATTCCTTTCTTTTTTGCTCTTTATTCACATTCTTTTTTGCTACTTTTGCGGGCAAATTAATGAAACCATTATTTTATATAAACGCATGGCAAATGTAATTAAGTTACGTAAAGGCCTTGACATCAACCTGAAAGGCGCTGCTGCCCAGGAACTTGTGTCTGTTAAGGAACCGGGATTCTATTCGCTGGTTCCCGATGACTATACAGGCATCACTCCGAAAGTGGTGGTCAAAGAGCAGGAATATGTGATGGCCGGGGGACCCTTGTTTATCGACAAGAATCATCCTGAATTGAAATTTGTTTCGCCCGTAAGCGGCGTAGTGACGAGCGTGGAACGCGGTGCACGTCGTAAGGTGCTGAACATCGTGGTAGAGGCTGCCGCCGAGCAGGACTACGAGGAATTCGGCAAGATGGATCCGTCCAAGATGAGCGCGCAGGAAGTAAAGGACGCATTACTGCAAGCCGGTATGTTCACTTTCATCCGCCAACGTCCGTACGATGTAATCGCCGACCCGACGGTAGCTCCGAAAGCTATCTTCATTTCAGCTTTCGACAGCAATCCGCTGGCTCCCGACTTCGAATTCGTTTTGAAAGGCGAAGAAGCAAACTTCCAGACAGGACTTGACGCTTTGTCCCGAATGGCAAAGACGTATCTGAACATCAGTGTAAAACAAAAAGCCGCCGCGCTCGTGCAGGCAAAGAACGTTACCGTTACCGCATTCGACGGACCCAATCCGGCAGGTAACGTAGGTGTGCAAATCAACCACATCTCGCCCGTAGTGAAAGGTGAGACGGTATGGACTATCGGAGCGGAAGCCGTACTCTTTATCGGCCGTTTGATGAACACCGGTCGCGTAGACCTCACCCGCACCGTAGCCGTAACAGGCAGTGAAGTGCTGAAACCCGCTTACTGCAAGCTGCAGGTGGGAGCATTGCTGACCAACGTCTTCAAGGGCAACGTAACCACCGATAAAGACCTGCGCTACATCAGCGGTAATGTGCTGACGGGCAAGAAGGTTTCTCCCAACGGTTTCCTCGGCGCTTTCGACAGCCAGCTGACCGTAATTCCCGAAGGAGATGAAATCCACGAAATGCTGGGTTGGATTATGCCGCGTTTCAATCAGTTCAGTGTCAACCGCTCTTATTTCAGCTGGTTGATGGGCAAGAAAGAATATGTAATCGACGCCCGTATCAAGGGTGGCGAACGCCATATGATTATGTCGGGCGAATACGACCGCGTGTTCCCTATGGACATCTTCCCCGAATATCTGTTGAAGGCCATCATTGCAGGAGACATCGACCGCATGGAAGCTCTGGGCATCTACGAAGTAGCTCCCGAAGACTTCGCGCTCTGCGAATTCGTATGCTCTTCCAAAGTAGAGGTTCAACGTATCGTTCGTGCCGGACTTGACATGCTTCGTGCCGAAATGGCGTAATTGAATTAAGAATTAAAAATTAAGAATAAAAAATGATAGTTGAAACATTGCGATATAACCTGCCAAGTGTATACGGCGCAGCCTATTTCTCAATTTTCAATTCTCAATTATCAATTTAATAAATGAAAGCGTTAAGAAATTATCTCGACAAGATAAAGCCGAACTTTGAAGAGGGCGGCAAATTCCACGCATTTCGTTCGGTGTTCGACGGCTTCGAGACATTCTTGTTCGTGCCCAACGCCACTGCGAAATCGGGAACGCATATTCACGACTCCATTGACAGCAAACGCATCATGTCGAT